>Ga0207698_10000766_pt1 | contig 18702 bp, 14 predicted proteins | sample KBSCornC22_FD_184298 | JGI IMG/M metagenome (GOLD analysis project Ga0207698, IMG submission 184298) | Corn rhizosphere microbial communities from Kellogg Biological Station, Michigan, USA - KBS Corn C2-2 (SPAdes) (version 2) | ecosystem: Host-associated > Plants > Roots > Rhizosphere > Soil ... | reverse complement strand
ATCGCCCGTCAATTCGATCCAGACCATATAGCTGCTGGTTCCGACGAGGACGACCACGAGCCCGAGTGAGGCCCAGCCCAGCCGCCGATGCCATTGATGATATCCCCGCCCGATAAGCAGCGATTGGGTGATAAGGAGAACGACCCAGAGCGTCGAAGCGACACCATGGGCAGTGTGCCAAGTGTCATTGCTGAGCGGGGCACCGAAGAAGGTCCGCCAGAAGCCGGCGACAATTGCCGCGAATCCGATCGAAAACCAGACATAAGCCTTGCCTCGTGTCGTCATGAATACCCCCAATAGAAGCAGCCTAACCCACCCGAACCAGCGCCGACATACGCTTCCGCATCCTTCGGCCCGTCATTACAGCCTCAGCACTGGTCGGGCGCTCCCCAGGCCGATTTGAGATTCCCTATGAGTCGCCCTGATTCGCGGGCAAGGTTCTGCAGTGCGCAAGCATAAAGGCATCCACCGAATGGTGGAGGAGCTGCAGTAGACGGCTTATGAGCCTGGGACCGCTGCGGAGCTTCCGCAGCTCGTCACCTGTAATCTTGCGCGTTTTGTGAGATGGGAACGCGCGCCGGAAGGGAATGCGCCCCTGCGCAAGCAATTGAGTGACGCCAATTAAGCGCAAAACGGACGCGAGCACCCTCTCGGCACCGAAATTCCCAATGATCTGAGTGCCCATTGTTTCATGCCGGGTGGGCCAGCAGTTCAACTGCCGGGCGCAATATCGTTGAGGATGGCCGAGAGCGCCGCCGGTTGCGACGCGAAAGGCGAATGGCTGCTGTCCAGCGTATGGGTGATCGTCTTGCCGCCGATCGCATCGTCGACCGCCGCAATCATGTGATCCTGGCCGGCCAACGGAATCGCGCGATCGCGTGCGCAGCGGATATAATGTCGCGGCACCCTGCCAAATCGGTGTGGGGTGATGTCCGAAAGGGCGAGCGCGGGCCCGTTCGGTTCGTCGCAATGAAGCTGCGCCGCGGCATCGGCGAATTCGGCCTCGGGCAAATCGGCGTAGAAGGCGGCCTTGAGCAAGGATCGATAGGCCGGGTCGGTCGATCCTGCATTGATCCTCGTCGCGCCGATTGCGGCGGGGTCGCCCACGAACAGGCCGGGCGCCAATGCCGAAGACATGGTTTCGTGCTGGAGCATTGAAAGCAAGGCCATGCCATTGGGCACCATGAATCCGGCGAGATAGACGATGGCGAGGAGCCGCTCCGGAACCTGTTCCGCGACCGCCGAAATCGTCATCCCAGCCGCCGAATGGCCGACCAGGATGACCCTGCCTTTGGCGAGGGATGCGGCTTGCTCCACTACCGCGAGGACCGCGTGCACCCGCTCCTCCTGCGTTATGCCCGCGACGGGTGAGGGCTCGATGGCGAACGCGGCGGGATCGAAAGGGCGACGATTGGAGGATGCCGGCGCAATCGCATTCGCGCCCGCACCGGGAAGGTCGAGCGTCAGCGCGGCAAAGCCCTGGGCTTCGAGCATCGGCGTAACCCGTCGCCAGGTCGAACGATTGTGCCAGCCGCCGTGCACCAGCACGAAAGCCGCTTTGGATTTCGACATGGAATCATCGCTTTCGCTGGATTGCCCGGACATGGAGGGGGCCGCACCGGCGGCCCCGCGGATCGGCTCACACATCGCCGTCATCGAACAGGTACATCTGAACACCTGACGCATCGGGCGCGTAGAGTTGGCGATCCGCTGCGGCTGCACGGCCTTCGGGGCTGGCAAAGGCCTTTTGGATCGCCTCCATATCGTCGAAGTACAATGTTCCGATCATGTGGATATCGGGCGATCCGGCGATCGTCGTGACGGAGCCCTGACTGACTTCATATTTCCGAAGGCCCGGAATCGCCCTGGCCAGAGGAATATGCGTCTGGAAATAGTGCCGGGTGAAGGCCTCGGGGTCGACCGGCCTCCTGTAGATGACGAGCATTTTGGCCATGACGGTCTCCTTTTGAGAACCAAGGACGGCCAGCCCCAGGCAAACGGATCGCAGGCACAGGAATTTTTGGGGATCGCGCATCAGACAAAACTTCGAACCGCCGCGCGCCATTGGCCTTCCCGGAAAAAATCTGTTCCGGACCATGATCCCACCGATCCGTTTGGCCCGGCCCGATCATCTTTGGACGGAGCTGCATATGCTCGGGCGCCGGGCCCGCATGCGATGCAGCCTGGGAGCCTTTGATGTTCGCCACACAGACGTTGTCGCGCCGGAGCGCGATGACCGCCGGCCTTGCCGGCGCGGCCGCTTTCATGACCTTGATACCGACGCGGGCGCGGGCGGATGACGGCGCGCTTGCTGCCCGGCTCGATCATGTCATCGACCGGGCGCTCGCCGAGTCCAGGATCGTCGGAACGGTGGTGATGGCGTTGCGCGCCGGTGAGGTCGCCTACCAACGTGCGGCCGGCTATGCAGACCGCGAAGCCGGTCGAGCCATGCGGCCGGACGCCCTCTTCCGCCTCGCTTCACTGTCGAAGACGATCCTGTCGGCCGCAGCATTGGCACTGGTCGATCGGGGGGTGCTCAAGGTCGACGATCCGGTCACGCGATGGCTGCCCGACTTCACGCCGGCGACGCCTGATGGACAGCGGCCGCTTCTGACGATCCATCACCTGCTGACGCATACGGCGGGCCTGTCGTACGGATTTTACGAGTCCGGTGACGGTCCTTATCACCGGGCGGGGGTGTCCGACGGGCTCGATCGGTCGAGCCTCAGCCTCGACCAGGAATTGCGTCGGATCTCGGCGGCGGGCCTCGCCGAGATGCCGGGGACGCGCTGGCGCTATTCGATCGCGTCGGACGTGCTGGGAGCCGTGGTTGCCAGGGCGGCGAACGAGCCGCTACCGCAAGCGGTACGGCGCCTCGTCACCGCGCCGCTCGACATGGCGGACACCGGCTTTTCGGTGGCCGATCCGGCACGGCTCGCGGTGCCTTATGCCGATGCCCGACCGGCACCGATCCGCATGGGCGAACCCCAATTGGTGTCGTTCCGGGGGCTGGGCATGCTGCGCTTTTCGCCGTCGCGGGTGTTCGATCCGTCCCAATTTCCGTCCGGAGGCGCCGGGATGGTTGCCAGCGCCGGCGACCTGATCCGTTTCCTTGAGGTGCTCCGGAATGGCGGGCAGCCGATCCTGAAGCCCGAAACGGTTCGCCGCATGACCACCAACCGGATCGGGGCGCTGCCAGTGCCCGGGCTACCGGGCTGGGGATTCGGCTATGGCTGCACCACATTGGAGGATGCTGTCAGCGCAAAGACGCCGCAGGCGGCGGGAACATGGGCGTTCACCAGCGCCTACGGGCATAGCTACTTCGTCGATCCGGTGTGGCGGCTCACGGTGATTGCACTCACCAACACCGCGATCGAGGGCGGATTCGGCGCCTTCGTTCCGGCCGTCCGGGACGCCGTTTATGGCTGAGGATGTCACGGCATTCCGCGACAAGCGGCTCCAGCCCACGCATGAGCCGGCAAGCCTATCGGACGGAAAGGTTCAGCCGCCGATCCAAGAGCAGCTCTTTGGCCTCGCCCCCTTTCGGAACGATCCTTCAGCTTGCCGCAGCGGGCTCGGCCTCTCGCGCCCGGAGCCGCCGCAACCGCAATTGCGCCGCAAGGACGTGGCGATTGGCCAATGCCGGAGCCTCTATCCACGTCCAGGAGGCGATCGCCAGCACCAGCGTGACCGGAAAGCCGATCACGGTCATGACCCAGGGCGAGGCCGGATGGAGCGTGGTCGCGATGACCTGCTCGACCGGAAAGGCGTAGATGTACATGCCGTAGGAATAGTCCCCCAGGCGATTATAGGCGCGCAGACCGGGGATGGAGGCGAAGCCGAACCACAGCGCGCCGTAACTGATCGCGAGCGCGTGAAGCACGGGATAGGCCGGCGTCCACCGGCACAGCGCCGCCAGGGCGAGCAAGGCGAGCGCGAGCAGCCCGCTGACCGGCACATAGTTGCGGTAGACATAAGCTGCCGCACCCAGCGCGAAGGGGAAGCTGAGGATCGACGCAGCGTGCGCCAAGCCGCCGCCTTCGCTCTGCGGCACGAACAGGATCAGCCCGATTGCGAGGCACAATATCAGCGGAAAGAAGGCAGGACGGGTGAGGCGGCAGAGGCCGCACAGCATGACGAGGCCGTAGCAACAGACCTCCCAATAGAGGGTCCAGAGCGACCCGTTGACCGCCGGACCCTGGGGCGCATCGAGGAACAGGCCAGGCAGCGCCCATTGTTGGGACCGCAGCAGCAGATTGCGCGGCACATAGGTCCATGTGTGCAGGTCGGAGAAATAGCGCCCCAGCGGCAGCGCCGTCAGGGCTGGCCCGAGCAGCAAGGCGCTGAGCGTCAGCACGACGATCAAGCCGGGGTAGATGCGTGCCACCCGCGCCAGCACGAAATCGGGGATCGAATTGCGGCGATCGAAGCTCTTGGTGATGAAGAAGCCGGACACCGCGAAGAAGATGGTGACCGCGGTCGTGCCGAGCTTGTAGCCGGTGCTGGCCAGCAACGGTTCCGCAGCTCCCTTGCCGAGCGTGAGGGGGTAGGCATGCGACACCAAAACAGCCGATGCCGCGATCATCCGCAGCAGGTTGAAATTGTTATCGCGCCCCCCAGCCCGATCGGCGACGACCACCGGTTTCCGCACGCCATGCTCCCCACGCAGACACCTCCCCCTGGACAACCGGAGGAATGGGAACAGAACCGAAATGACCGCGAATGGATGCAGAGGCGGAAAATAAATCTTCATGACCGTGGAACCGCAGCGGAGCAGCCGGCTGCGCCATTCTTGTCGGTATGGCGACGACTTAAGCTGCCGCGTGGGCCACGAGCCGATCCGGCAGCATCGCCATGAACAGGTCCAGGATGCGCCGCCCGTCCCTGGACGGCAGCGTTATGGCATGGCGCACGGCCGCCGAGATCAGCACCATCTGGAGCTGGCAAAAATCGGCCAGGTCGGTTTCGCGTGCGGCCGGAAGGGCCTGCCGCGTCGCAGCCATGAGCAGGCCGGTGAGAGCGAGACCGTCTTCTTCGTCGATCTTCTGGAGATTGCGGTCGGCCTGTGTCGCCTGCCAGATGTGACGGACCGCCGGTTCGCGCTGGAAGAAATCATAATAGCTCTGGGTGATCCGGCAGAGCACGGCGTGCAGATCTCCCGCGCTTTTGAGCGCCGAAAGCTCCTTACGGACGCAGTCACGGCCGATCGCGTTATAGCGTTCCGCCAGCGTGGCGATCACCGCCGTCTTGTCGGGGAAATATTGATAGAGCGAGCCGAAGCCGATGCCGGTGCGCTCGACGATGTCGCTCATCTTGAAGGCGTCGCTGCCTTTTTCGGCCATCAGCTCGACCGCGCAGGCGAGAATCCGCTCATAGCGCTCGCGGCTGCGCTTCTGCGTCGGGATGAGCCGCGCGACTGGATGGCGATCAACGTCCTTGTCCTGCCGCTTTCGGCTGGTTCGGCGCTCGGCCATCACCTCTCCCACATCGGTTGACGTAATAGATACGAGAGCTTATCGCATTTTCAAAATGTGATAGATTCTCGCCTTTTGGGGTTCGCGATGCGCCAGATCCTCATAACCGCCTTGCTCTGGTTCTCCGCCATCGGCTGCGGCCTGCTCGCCGGCGTCTATTTCGCTTTCTCGGCTTTCATCATGACGTCGCTCGGCCGTCTCGCCCCCGCGGCGGGGATGGAGGCGATGAATGCGATCAACGTCGACATCCTCAAATCCCTGTTCATGCCGCTCTTCTTCGGCACCAGCCTGTCGGCCTTGCTGCTGGCGATCTTCGGCGCGTTCGGCTGGAAGGAGCCTGGCGCGATCGCGATGTGTGCGGGCGGCATCCTCTATCTGCTCGGCATGACCATCGTCACGATGGCGTTCAACGTGCCGCTCAATGACGCGCTCGCCGCGGTCGCGCGCGCGAGCGGCGAGGGGGCTTTGCTCTGGACGCGCTATCTCACAGAGTGGACATGGTGGAATCATGTGCGCACGGCGGCGTGCACGGCATCGTTCGCGCTCTTCATCGTGGCGATTGCGCAAAGGTAAGCGCACCCCAGACGCTTACGCCCCAATGAAAAACGGCCGCCGCTCAATAGCGACGGCCGTCTTTCCTGCTGCCGTTCCGCGCGATCAGCGCAGGTCGAGCATCACCACCGATTTGGGCGGCAGCGTCACGCTCAGCGTGTCGCCGTTCAACGCCGCGCCGGTGAAGGCCTGCGGTACCACCGTGTCGGGCTTGCCGAAATCGTTGATCGCATCCATCGCGTTCGCGGTCAGGATGCGGCCCGAAACGCCGCTTGCGGTCAGGCCGGCCAGCTTCGCCGAGACGGTCGCGGGCTGGTTCGGATCCATATTGGCCAGAGCGACATGGACCTGGCCGTCCTTGCCGCGCGCGGCCGAGGCGCTGACCGCGGGAATGGTGAACTCATTCTTGTTGTACCAGGACGACTTGATGTCGATCGGCAGCTGGGTCGCATCCTGGAACGGCTTGTACATCTGGAAGACGTAGTAGGTCGGCGTCTTCACCATCTTGGCGCCGTCGGTCAGGATCATCGCCTGCAGCACGTTCACCATCTGCGCGATGGCGGCCATCTTCACGCGATCGGCATGCTTGACGAAGACGTTGATCGTTTCGGCCGCGAGCAAAGCGTCGCGCAGGCTGTTCTGCTGGATCAGGAAGCCCGGATTGCTGCCCGGAGTGGGATCGTACCAGCTGCCCCATTCGTCGACGACCAGCCAGACGCGCTTGTTCGGATCATATTTGTCCATGACCGCCGAATGCTTGGCGACCATCTCTTCCATCTTGAGGCCATGCGCCAGCGTCGAGGCCCATTCGTCCTCGCCGAAGCCGGTGGCGGCACCCTTGTGCGCCCAATTGCCGCTCGGGATGGTGTAATAATGGAGCGTGAGGCCGTTGATCTGATGACCCGCCTCGCGCATCATCACCTCGGTCCAATTATAATCGTCGCTGTTGGCGCCGCTGGCGATCTTCATCACGCGACCGTTGCCGGGATGGACGAACTCGGCATAGCGGCGGGTCACGTCGGCCGCATATTCGGCGCGCATATTGCCGCCGCAGCCCCACAATTCGTTACCAAGCCCGAGATAGGTGAGCTTGAACGGCGCCGGATGGCCATTGGCGGCGCGCTCCTTGGCGAGGGTCGAGCCAGTCGGCGAGGTCATATATTCGACCCATTCCGACACTTCGGCCGCAGGCACGCTGCCGACATTGGCCGACACGTAGGATTCGGCGCCGATCAGGTCGAGGAAGCCGAAATATTCGTTCGTGCCGAAGCTGTTATCCTCGGTCACGCCGCCCCAGTTGCTGTTGACCAGCACCGAACGCTTCGCCTGCGGGCCGATCGCGCCGCGCCAGCGATAAGTGTCGGCGAAGCAGCCGCCCGGCCAGCGCACGAACGGCACCGCCAGGTCCTTGAGCGCGTCGACCACATCCTTGCGGTAGCCATGGATGTTGGGGATGCGCGACTTCGGCCCGACCCAGATGCCCTCGTAAATGCCATGACCCAGATGCTCGGCGAACTGGCCGAACACCTGGCGGTTGATCTGCGGACCGGCCTGATCGGCATGGATCGTGACCGACGCGCTCTGCTCCGCGCCGGCCTGGGCTACGGGCGCCATCGCCATCGCGATGCCCAGCATCCATCGGTTGAGCCGCTTCGCCATCGAAAATCCTCCCTTGAAATCCTTATGTCGGACAATTGCCTATGCGCTCGCCCCAAGCGTGACAAGGGGCTGAAATCGCTCCCCAAGCCGAGCCTGGCTAGAATGATATGCAGCCAGAAGGACTCATCGGGCGACTCAAAAATCGCGGTAAAACAACATTCTAGGGCTCCCGCTCCGATGAAATCGGAGCGGGGACGGCACTCCAAACCCTAGTGATTGTCGCGCGGCAGCCCCTTGGTCTGGGCGATGCGCTGATATTTCTCGCTGCCCTCCAGGATCGCGCCGGTGTCCATCTGCCCGACGATGGCGCGCTGGATTTCCTGCCAGGGGGTCTGGGATTCGGGATAGGCATAGCCGCCCTGCGCTTCGAGCTCGGCGCGGCGGCGGGCGAGTTCGGCCTCGTCCACCAGCATGTCCGCCCGGCCCTTGCGCAGATCGATCCGCACGCGGTCCCCGGTGCGCAGGATGGCGAGGCCGCCATTGGCGGCCGCCTCGGGCGAGGCGTTGAGGATCGACGGACTTCCGCTCGTGCCCGACTGGCGGCCGTCGCCGATGCAGGGCAGAGCATGCACGCCATCCTCGATCAGATAAGCGGGCGGGCGCATGTTCACGACCTCGGCTGCACCCGGATAGCCGACCGGGCCTGCGCCACGCATGAACAGGACCGTCTCGGGCGTGATGCCGGTCGCCGGGTCGTCGATCCGGTGGTGATAATCCTCGGGCCCATCGAACACGACCGCCGGCCCTTCGAACGCCTCGGGATCGTCCGGGTTGGACAGATAACGCTGCCGGAATTCGTCGGAGATCACGCTGGTCTTCATGATCGCCGCATCGAACAGATTGCCGGTGAGCACGATGAAGCCCGCTTCCTCCTTCATCGGATTGTCGAAGGATCGGATGACGCGATCGTCCTCGATCGTCGCGTCGCGGCAATTGTCGCCGATCGAGCGTCCGTTCACGGTAATCGCATTCTCGCGGATCAGGCCCTGCTTCATCAGCTCGGCCACGACCGCGGGCACCGAACCCGCGCGATAATAATCCTCGCCCAGATATTCGCCCGCGGGCTGCAGGTTCACCAGCAGCGGCACCTTGTGGCCATAAGTCTGCCAGTCGCTCAGCTCGAGCTCGGCGCCGACATGGCGCGCGATCGCGGCGAGGTGGATCGGGGCGTTGGTCGATCCGCCGATCGCGCTGTTGACGACGATCGCGTTCAGGAAGGCGTCGCGCGTCAGGATGTCCGACGGCTTCAGATCCTCGCGCACCATGTCGACGATGCGCAGGCCCGTGCGATAGGCCGATTCCTGGCGGTCGCGATAGGGGGCGGGGATAGCGGCGGTGCCGGGCAGCATCATGCCCAGCGCCTCGGCCAGGCTGTTCATCGTGCTGGCCGTGCCCATCGTGTTGCAGAAACCCGTCGAGGGGGCGGAGGAGGCGACCAGCTTGATGAAGCCCTGCGCGTCGATCTCGCCGGTCGCGAGCATCTCGCGTGCCTTCCACACGATCGTGCCCGATCCGGTGCGCTCGCCCTTGAACCAGCCGTTGAGCATCGGCCCGACCGACAAGGCGATCGCCGGGATGTTCACCGTCGCCGCCGCCATCAGGCAGGCCGGCGTGGTCTTGTCGCAGCCGGTGGTCAGCACCACGCCATCGAGCGGATAGCCGTACAGTGCCTCGACCAGCCCGAGATAGGCGAGGTTGCGGTCGAGCCCGGCGGTCGGACGCTTGCCGGTCTCCTGGATCGGATGGACCGGGAATTCGAGCGCGATGCCGCCCGCTTCGCGAATGCCTTCGCGAATCCGCTCCGCCAGCACCAGGTGGTGGCGATTGCACGGGCTCAGGTCCGAACCGGTCTGGGCGATGCCGATGATCGGCTTGCCCGACTGAAGCTCCTCCAGGCTAAGCCCGTAGTTCAGATAGCGCTCCAGATAGAGCGCAGTCATGTCCACATTCGCCGGATTGTCGAACCAGGCGCGAGAACGAAGTTTAGGCATCAAAATGTCCGTATCGGGGTTTGGAGGCGCACGCCAGCACAGGACGCACGGATCGGATAGGATTCCGGTGCAATAGTCATACAAATCACCGGAGAGCAAGCACGAAGAGTGAATCGAGCGCCTGGGCCTGCGCGAGAATTCACGGTTTTTTGCAGTCAGGCGACGATATCGACAACGGCCGCAGGATCGACCGCGCGCCGGTAGCCCCAGTCGGTTTTCACCGGCGTGCCGCCCTTCGCGGCTGATTCCAGGATCGCGCTGATCAGTCGCATGTCCTGCATGCCTTCCTCGCCGGGTGAGACCATCGGCGCCTTGCCGCGTACGACGTCGGCCATCCAGTCCATCTCGCGCGCGAACTGGTCGACCTCGGCAATGTCGATCGAGGTGAAGGCGCCGCCATTCACCATCTCATAGCGGTTGCCGCCATAGAAAGCGCCGGGATCGGCGCGCAGGCGGGCTTTCTCGCCCCACAATTCGTAGGACATGGTCGCGTTGTAGTTGAACGAGGTCGATCCATTGCAGATCGCGCCCGAGGGAAAGCGGAACTGCCAGGCGATCAGATCGTCCACCGTCTTGAAGCGCGGGTCGGCGGGATCGGTATTGGCCCAGGCGCGGACCTCGACCGGCTCCTCATTCAGGATGTAACGTGACGCGCTGATGCCATAGATGCCCATGTCGCCGAGGGCGCCGCTGCCCGCCAGGCTCTTGTCGACCCGCCACGCGTCGGACGGATCCGACACGTCCGCCTGCCGGCCCATGTCGGTCACGAACAGGCGCGGCTTGCCGAGCGCGCCCGAGCGCATCTTGCGCATCGCCGCCAGATTCTTGGGCTCGTAATGGCAGCGATAGGCGATCATCAGTTTGCGGTTTGCCGCCTTGGCCGCGTCGATCATCGCCTGGCATTCGGCGACGCTCGTCGCCATCGGCTTCTCGCACAGGACATGCTTGCCGGCCTTGAGCGCCCGGATCGTATAGTCGGCGTGCATGCTGTTGGGCAGCACGATGTAGACGACCTGGATACGTGGATCCTTCGCGATCCGGTCATAATCGTCATAGGAATAGACGGCGTCGGCGGGCAGGCCTTCGGCTGCAGCGATACGCCGCGCCTTGTCGGGATGCCCACTCACCACCGCCACCAGCTTGGCGCTCTTGGCCTTACGCAGCCCGGGAATGATCTGCCCCTGCGCGAGCTTGCCAAGGCCCACCACCGCGAATCCGATCTTCTGGTCGCCGGGAAGGGTAGGGCGATCGAGCGCTTTCGCCTCCGCCCCCGCGAGTGCCGCGGCGCCGGCGACGCTGAGTTCGATCAATGTGCGACGGGACATTTCCTTGGGCATGCCATTCTCCTGCCTGCGACCTTTTGTGGGCTGGCGCATCCTGCATAACCCGATATGGTTGCGCTAACAACGAAGCGATGGTCGTAGGAAAAAGCAATGATTCGTCATGCAATTAGCTTTACCGCAGCGATTTTTGGCAGCGCTGTCGTTTTGGCGGCCTCCCCGAGCCGTCCGCCGCTGAGCTCGGTCTCGCATCTCGCCGTCTATGCGGCCGATCCGGCGAAGAGCGAGGCCTTCTACGTCCACGATCTGGGCGCGGTGAAGGCGCCGGATCCCGAAAGCCCTACAGGCGCCCGTTATTATTTCAGCCCGACCCAGTTCGTCGAAGTCCTGCCGCTGCCGGCCGGCTATGGCTCGATCAACCGGCTCGACCATGTCGCGTTCGACACCGCCGATGCGGACGGCATGCGGCAATATCTCAAATCCAAAGGCGTGAAGGTGCCGGCCAAGGTCGAGACGGGCGGTGACGGCAGCCGCTGGTTCGACGTGACCGATCCGGAAGGGGCCAGGGTCCAGTTCGTCCAGCCGCCCGCCAACCCGTCGGCGATCGCGCCCAATCCGCTGTCGAGCCACATCATCCATGTCGGCTTCATCATCCACAATCGCGCCAACGAGGATGCCTTCTGGCGCACGATCCTGGGCTTCCGGCCTTATTGGTTCGGGGGCATGCGCGACGACAATCCGACCTGGATCTCGCTCCAGGTGCCCGACGGCACCGACTGGCTCGAATATATGGTGGTGGGGACGCCCGACACGACCGGCATCCCCTCGACCCTGAGCGCGGCCAATCTGGGCGTGCTCAACCATTTCTCGCTGGGCGTCCCCAATACGCGCGATGCCTATACCTTGCTGTGGAACGGCGATCGGCTCCAGGGCCAGAAGGAAACGCCCAAGATCGGTCGCGACGCCAAATGGCAATTGAACCTGCTCGATCCCGACGGCACGCGCGCGGAGATCATGGAATTCCATGCCATCGGCAAGCCCTGTTGCTCCCCCTTCACGGCGCCGGATCCGCAGAAATAAACTACCGGAAATAAAGCAAAAGAGTCGAAGGAGCAGGAATGAAGACGAAGCTGATCGCGGCGGCATTGCTGTCCGCGCCGGTCATGGCGTCAGCCGCGAGCCTTTCGGTCTATACGACCATGCCGAACGACCCGCTTGCCGTGGTGGTGAAGGGCGTCGGCGACGGCCGCGCCGACGATACGGGTGCGATCCAGGCCGCGATCGACCAGGCGGCCGGCCAGGGTGGCGGCGGCATCGTCTTCCTGCCCGCGGGCCGCTACCGCATCAGCCGATCGATCGTCGTGCCCCCGGCGGTGCGCATCTACGGCGTCGGCAAGACGCGCCCCGTGATCCTGCTCGGGGCGAACACGCCCGGTTTCGACAAGGGGGTGGCGACAATGATCGTCTTCTCCGGCCGCGATACGTACGGCAACAAGCGCGTGCCCTTCCCGGTGGCGACCGCGGTGCCGTTCGACGCCAATCTGACCGATGCCAATTCGAGCACTTTCTATTCGGCGATGGGCAACGTCGACGTCGAGATCGGCGCGGGCAATGCGGGTGCGGTGGTCGCGCGCTTCCATGTCGCGCAGCATACCTTCCTCAGTCACATGGACTTCAATCTCGGCTCGGGCCTGGCGGGCGTCTATCTCGCCGGCAACGAGATGGAGGATATCCACTTCCATGGCGGCCGCTACGGCATCATCAGTGAGAAGACCTCGCCCGCCTGGCAATTCACGCTCATCGATTCCTCGTTCGACGGCCAGCGCGACGCCGCGATCCGCGAGCATGAGGTCGACCTGACCCTGGTCAACGTCTCGATCCGCAACACGCCGGTCGGGATCGACATCGACCCCGGTTATTCGGATTCGCTCTGGGGCAAGGACGTTCGTTTCGAGAATGTGTCCAAGGCGGCGGTGGTGATCAGCGCCGAAGACAGCGCCTTCACCCAGATCGGCTTCGACAATGCGCTTGCCAGCAATGTCCCGACCTTCGCCCGCTTCCGCGACAGCGGCCGCACGATCGCGGGGCAAAGCGCTCGCTATCGCGTCAAGGATTTCACCTATGGCCTGACGATCGACGCGATCAACGGCATGGGTGCGTTCCGCACCAATTGGAAGACCGAGCCGCTGCGCGCCATGCCTGCGGTGTCGCGGGCGATCCGGCCGCTGCCGGGGACAGGGGACTGGGTCAATGTCCGCGATCTCGGCGTCAAAGGCGACGGCAAGACCGACGACACGGCGGCGCTGCAGAAGGCGATCGACACGCATCGCATCCTCTATTTGCCGCAGGGCCAATATCCGGTCAGCGACACGCTCAAGCTCCGCCCCGACACGGTGCTGATCGGTCTCCATCCGCTGAGCACCGTCATCTTCACGCCTGAGAACAGCCCGGCTTTCGCCGGTCCGGGCACGGCCAAGGCGATGATCGACAGCGCCAAGGGCGGCGACGCGATGCTGAGCGGCTTCGGCGTCTATACCGGCGTCACCAACCCGCGCATCGCCGGCGTCATATGGAAGGCGGGCGCCAATTCGCTGATCGACGACGTCAAATTCCAGGGCGGGGGCGGGACGCCGCGCAACTTCAGCGAGCGCTTGCCCGGCGCACGCGTCGATGGGCAGAATCCCAGCCTGTGGGTGACCGACAATGGTGGCGGCACCTTCGCCAATATCTGGATGCCGCATCCTTACGGCTGGGCGGGGCTGCTCGTCACCGACACCAGCACGCCCGGCCATGTCTACGAACTGTCGAACGAGCATCATTTCCGCAATGAGATCGTGCTCGACAATGTGCAGAATTGGGAATTCCTGGCGCCGCAGACCGAGGAGGAGGTGCGCGACAGCGCCGACACGATCGCGCTCGACGTGCGCAATTCGCGGAATATCCTGTTCGCCAATTACCATGCCTATCGCGTGACGCGGACGATCAAGCCCGCCGACACCGCCATCCGGCTGCAGAATTCGTCCGACATCCGCTTCCGCAACCTGCACACCAATGCGGAGAGCGGCTATTCGATCTGCGACGAAAATGGCTGCTCGCCTTATCTGCGCGCGAGCAAATTCCCGTACGAAAATGCGATCACCGACGTCACCCGCCACTGGCAGGTGCGCGAGCGCGAATTCGCGGTGCTCGACATCAAGGACAATATGCCCGTCGCGCCGGCGCCCGCGGTCTTGCCGGGCAGCGGCGCGGTCGAGAAGCTGGCGGACGGTTTCTATTCCATCTCGGGCGCGGCGACCGCACCTGACGGATCGCTCTATTTCGTCGAGCATCGCTTCAATCGCATCTATCGCTGGAGTCGCGACAAGGGCCTCGAGATCGTGCGCGACAATCCGCTCGATCCGGTCAATCTCGCAATCGACAGTTCGGGCAATGTGATGGCCTTGTCGCCGCAGGGGCCCGAGGTTACCGTCTATGCCTTCAAGCCCGGTTCGCCGGCCGAAGACGTCAGCTTCATTCCGCCGACCCCGACCAAGCCGCGCGAGGGCGTGACGGTCGCGCTGCCGGGCAACATCTGGAAGAACGATGCCGAGTTCAAGGACCAGCTCAACCACGACACGTTGACCTATCCGACGCTGACCGATCAGTTCGTCCAGGGCATGGCGACACCCAAGGCACGCGAATATGTCTCGCCCGACGGCAGCCTCGTCCTGCCCGCCTTCCGTGTTTTCCGTCAGGGCGACTGGCGCTTCTCCGACACGATGGACGCGATGGGTTTCGTCACCGCGAAGCAGGGCGAGCGCGTCTTCCTGACCAACGCATCCGAGAACCGGACCTATCACGGCCAAATCGGGCCGAACGGCACCGTCACCGATCTCAAGCCTTTCGCCAATCGCGGCGGGGAGAGCGTCGCGGTCGGGCTCGACGGTCGCGTGTTCGTCGCCAACGGCCAAGTCTTCGTCTACGGTGCGGACGGCAAGGAGCTGACGCGGATCGACGTGCCCGAGCGCCCGATCCAGCTTGTCGTCGGCGGCGCGGACAAAAGGACCTTGTTCATCCTCTGCCACCATGCGCTTTATTCGGTGGCGATCTGAACCGGGCGATCAGCGGGAGGCGGGCCGCAGGCTGGTCCCCGCGCGGTTGGATCGGAAGGCCGAGAACCAGGACAGCGGGTTCCAGCCCGCATTGCCGTTCATTGAGAAGGTGATGAACTCGGCCCGGCCGCCGATCGCCTCGATCGGCACCGCGCCGTCCAGGCCTTTCTGTTCGGCGGGGATGCGGCTGTCTGCGCTATTGTCGCGGTTGTCGCCCATCAGGAAGAGATGGCCGGCGGGCACGGTGTAAGGCGGCGTATCGTCCTGGCTGGTGAGGCCGAAATCGAGCGTGTCGTAGGATTTGCCGCCGGGCAGCGTCTCGCGGATCACATGGACGCGGCAGTAGGACTTGCCGTCCTTGCCGGTCACGCGCGCACCGACGAAACCGGGGAAGGCGCGCTCGGGATCAGGATCCGCGGCATCGCAATGGAAATTGCCGTCGATCGGGATCAGGCGATAGCCCATGTCGTGCGCGGGGACCGGCTTGCCGTTCAGCCAAAGCCGCCCGCCGATCATCTGGACGGTGTCGCCGGGCAGTCCGATCACGCGCTTGATCAGATCCTCACCGCCGCGATCAGGCCCGGGAGGCGCCACAATCACGATATCGCCGCGCTCGGGCAGGCGCCCGAACAGCCGGCCGTGGATGAAGGGCAGAATGTGGAAGCTGGGCGAGATATAGGACCAGCCATAAGGGTATTTGCTCACCACCAGCCGGTCGCCCACCTGCAGCGTCGGCATCATCGATTCCGACGGTATGTAGAAGGGCTTGGCAACCAGGCTGTGGAGCGCGAGCACGATCAGCGCGAGGCCGATCCAATCGCGTATCTCGGCGAGCCAACGGATCTTGCGTTGGGATTTGGGGGCGGGGGAGGCATCGGTCATGCCCCCCGATCAAGCCGGGATCGTGCCGCCCGTCCAATCAAGCCGCGTCCGGACAGCCGAAAATCATGTCCGGACAGATCGAAACGATCTTAGTTTTGGCGCCGCGTCGTTTTTGCGGAAAACCGGTTCCCGCCTTTCCGCGCGACGCTTTCAGCGCGACCGAAATTCCTGATAGGTCAGCACGCCGTCATGGTTGCGGTCGAGCTGGTCGAACACCGCGCGCGAGGTCTGGGTCGCATGCGCCAGCGAGGGCGCTGCCGCACCCATGCCCAAGGCCATTCCGGCGAGGATCGCGGCGAGGGTGCGCCAGTGCGGCAGGCGCCTGCCGATAGGCCTGCGTCCGATCTGCGCGTCGATGAACAGGCGGATCGCATCGCTGGCGGTGCGATTGTCGCGGCGACAATGCTCCATGAAGGCGGTCTTGGCGGCGTGGGACAGCCGGACTTCGATCGCTTCGCTCTTCTTGGGTGGCCTGACCGACGGCATCTTCTGCTCTCCCTTGGGGATGCCCTGCATTATAGCCGAACCGGCGGCGCCAGGGAAAGGCGCCGCGCGGGTCGAGCCGATATCAGCGTACCACCATTCGCGTGTAGAGATGCCAGGTCGCATAGCCGAGCACGGGCAGCGCAACCGCAAGCCCGATAAAGGCCGGAATTGCTCCAAGGGTGAGCAAGGCGCCAACGATCACGCCCCAGCCGAGCAGGCATTTCCAATTGGCGGCGAAAGCGCGCAGCGACACGCCGAATGCGGTCAGCATGTCGACATGCCGGTCGACCAGCAGTGGGAAGGTCACGATGCTCAGCGCAAGCACGGTCACTGCAAAGCCCGCGCCGACCAGGTTGCCGATGAGGATCAGCGACCAGCCTTCGCGCGTCGCGAACAGGTGCGACAGGAAATCGGGCAGCGTCACCGCGTTCAGCTCGCTGAACGACCAGAGCATATAACCTTGTCCGAAGGCGGAGGTGTAGAGCAGCCAGGCCGCTGCCAACCACAGCCCGAAGATCCCCGCCAGGACCAGGGTCGCGAGCGCAATCGACAGGCCATTGCGGTGGAAGCCGTCGAGGAAATGGTTCCACGTCGATTCCTCGCCTTGCTCGCGACGGCGCGCCAGTTCGTAGAAGCCGACCGCCACCGCTGGTCCCAACAGCGACAGGCCGGCGCAAAGCGGGAAGGCGAGCGGCACGAAGCGATTGTCGAGTGCCATCGCCGCGACGACCAGGCCGATCACGGGGTAGAGGAAGCCGACCACCAATATATCGCCACGCTTCTCGTCGAAGTCGCGCCACCCTTCCATCAGCGCTGCGCGAAGATCGGACATCTGGATGTGCCGCACCTCGACAGGCGCTTCCGCACCGATCGGCATAGCCTGAGTGATCGCCATAGCTCTTCTCCCGCTTCTGTCGGGCCGCCGGCGGGCTGCAACTCTCCCGCATTACGGGGTCCTGCATTGCTGGCGTCATTCTACGCCTTTCCGAGGCACATAAAAAGCGCGGACTCGCTAGTTCACCGACGCTTCGGCGCGGAAGCATTTGCCCAAGTGGCCGCATGAAAAGGGCGTCCGGTCTCACCAGCTGCCAATCGCCTGAACGCCACACCCGGAAGCGCCCACTCACGCGCGGGCCGAAGCCCCGCTTGGCCCGTGATGGAGGAAGCGATGAAGTCACAAGTAAGGTCAGCTTTGCGTGCCTCGCTCACCCTAATCGGATTGAGCACTGCATCCATCCTGAGCACCGCCGCCGCGCACGCGACCGAGTTTCGCGTGATCAAACTGGTTTCGGATACGGGCGCCGCCGCCCATACCGACAGCAATCTTATCAATCCCTGGGGGCTGGCGAGCTCACCCACCAGTCCCTTCTGGGTCGCGGACAACGGAACTGGGGTCAGCACGATCTATAACAGCACGGGTCATCCCCAGTCGCTGGTGGTCACGGTCAATCCAGCCGGCGCGGCGCCGACGGGAATCGTGTTCAACGGCAATGCCGCGGATTTCCACGTGAGCGAGGGCGGCAAGACCGGATCGGCTGCCTTCATCTTCGCTGGAGAAGAAGGCACCATCTCGGGCTGGTCGCCAGCCGTCGCGCTGGGCCATTCGGTGGTCGCGGTGGACAATTCCGCCCTCGGCGCAGGGGCCATCTACAAGGGTCTGGCGATCGGCAGTTCGGGTGGTGCGCAATTCCTCTACGCCAGCGATTTCCGCAACGGGATGGTCGAGCAGTTCGATAGCGGATTCCATCTCGTGCGATCCTTCAGCGACCCCGGTGTCGCCCCGGGTTATGCGCCGTTCGGAGCCCAGGTTCTGGGGGGCCACCTGTTCGTCACCTACGCCTTGCAGGATGCCGACAAGGAGGATGACGTCGGGGGCGCAGGCCATGGCTATGTCGACGAATTCAATCTCGACGGCACGCTCGTGCGCCAGCTGGTGAGCGAGGGCGGTCCGGTCGATTCCCCGTGGGGGCTGGACATAGCGCCGTCGAGCTTCGGTCAATTCGCAGGTGACCTGCTGGTCGGCAATTTCGGCGACGGCACGATCAGCGCGTTCGATCTCACCAGCGGCACCTTCAAGGGAAAGCTGCTTGGCACTGACGGCACTCCGATCGTGCTGGGGGATCTCTGGGGGCTGCTCAACGGTAATGGCGGGCGCGGTGGCGATCCGGGCAAGGTCTATTTCACGGCGGGCGTTTCGGACGAAGCGCATGGCCTCTTCGGGGCGCTTACACCGGTGCCCGAGCCTGGCACCTGGGCATTGATGCTGGGCGGCTTTGCGATGAGCGGC
>Ga0207698_10000758_pt1 | contig 18760 bp, 14 predicted proteins | sample KBSCornC22_FD_184298 | JGI IMG/M metagenome (GOLD analysis project Ga0207698, IMG submission 184298) | Corn rhizosphere microbial communities from Kellogg Biological Station, Michigan, USA - KBS Corn C2-2 (SPAdes) (version 2) | ecosystem: Host-associated > Plants > Roots > Rhizosphere > Soil ... | reverse complement strand
CATTACGGCTTCTTCCTGCCGCGCGCTGCGCCGGGCGACGCCACCATGAGCTCTCCGGGCAAGGGACAGGCAGGGCGTGGCGACGAGGCGGTGGCGCTGTTCGGCTTTCCCGACGAACAAGCCTATCGCAATTATCGCACCCAGGTTCCGCTCGATCCCGAAGGCGCTGCCGTGATCGAACGTTTCAGGGATCCGCCCTTCCTGAGCTACGAAAGGATCTTCCTTGAGCCTTTGTCTGGACCGCTTTGACCTACGCGCGCCTCGGTACGCCAACCGGCAAGCGGCTGTACGGGCGCATCTTTATGCGGGCACGGGGACGATCGTGGAGATCCGCCACCCGTCCGAGGTGCGCAACGCGAATTCGTTGACCAGGAATGACGCGACCACCGGATCCTGGCCGGCAGCGCCCACCGTGATCCGCGTCGGTGCGTAGATATGGGCGACGTCGGCCCCGAGCGGCGTGATGCGGATCGCCTGTTCGTCGGGTTCGAACCGCCAGGTGCCTTCGAAGACCTTCCTGAAATGATCGAGCACCGCCTCGCGTCCCCAGAAGCGATAGGCGCGCGCGACGAAATTGACGGGATCGGGCTCTCCGGGCTCGGCCCGGGCAAGGACGGCATCGATGGCAGCAATGTCATGCGCGGTCTCGCCTGCCGCCTGATGCAGGAACAGATCACGGATCTCCTGGACGTCGGCGGGGCTCAAGGCCGCCGGTTCATGCCGATCTTGCGTCATGGATCCTCCCCTCTCCATCTCTGCGGTCGCCGCATGCGCCATTTGACATGCAGACACCGGATATGCGCGTGGCATTGCCAAACTTCAGGCATATTGTCGTCGAAACGATCCTCGCGCCGCATCGTGACGGCCGGCGCGCGAAAGAAGGAGCCTTGCCATGCAGATCGACCGGCGCAGCTTCACATCGTCTCTCCTGGCTACGGCGGCGGCAAGTGTCGCCCCGTCCGCTCAGGCCGCAGGTGCGACGCCGCAACCCGCGCGCAACGTCGTCCTGGTCCATGGCCTGTTCGCCGATGGGTCCTCCTGGTCGGAGGTGATCCCGCGGCTCCAGGCACGCGGGCTGAAGGTCACGTCGGTCCAGAATCCGCTGACGATGTTGCCCGAGGCGGTGGCCGCCTGCCAGGCGGTGCTTGCGCGGCAGGATGGACCGACCGTGCTCGCCGGCCATTCCTTTTCAGGTATGATCGTGACCGACGCCGGGATTCATCCGGCCGTCTCGGCGCTCGCTTACATCGCCGCGCGCGCACCCGATGCGGGCGAGGACTATACCGCGCTGGCGCAGACCTATCCGACCCCGCCCGCCTCGAAAGGGATCATCTTCGATGGCGACGAGGGCCGGCTGAGCGAAGAGGCGTTCCTTCGCGATTTCGCGCCCGATCTCCCGCCGGCCCGGGCGCGCGCGCTCTACGCCGTGCAATGGCCGTTCAAGAAGGCTTTGCTCGCCGGCCGCACGACCAATGCCGCCTGGCGATCCCGGCCGTCCTTCTATGCCGTTTCGACGCAGGATCGGGTGATCGATCCCGGGCTGCAGCGCTTCATGGCGAAACGCATGCGGGCGACGACGATCGAGCTCGCCTCCAGCCACGTCTCGCTCTTGTCGCACCCGAGCGAGGTTGCCGGCCTGATCATGCGGGCGGCAGGGCTTGGGAACTGACGGCATGATGGCTGCACTTGCCCTCGCAGTTGCTGCGCATCCTACGCTGTCCCCCACCTCCCCCTCTAAGAGCGAAGTGAAACAAGCGATGTATAGTCGCTACGAGGGCGAAGCGATGGCGGGAAGGCAGCAGATGCAGGCTGCCTATCCGGACCAGATCGTCAGCGTACACGTCACCAAAATCGGAAAGTTTCGACGACTGCGCTGCGAACCGGGTGCACTCGGCGCGCCCGTCAGGTGCAGCTTCGAAGTACATTATCGAAACCATACCGATCGCTTCAAGGCGGCGCTCAAATACCAGGATAACAGCTGGGCGATGATCGACCTGGCCCCCGCCGCGCCCGTCCCCTAAGCGCTCGTGCGCTTAGTTCGCCGGTAGCCGGTGCACTGCGAAGGTCGCGATCTGCTCGGCCGCGGGAGGATCGCGGTTGGCGAGCACGACCACGGTGTAGCCGCTGTCGATGAAATGCTGGAGCATGCCGTTCATGCCTGGCGCGCCCCCGCCATGGCCGAAGAAGCGATCGGTGCCGATCGTGCCGCCGAAATCGTAGCGGATGAACTGTCCATCCGCTGCCTTGACGCCGCCATCCATCAGCTGACGCAGCGTTTCCGCGCGCAACAATTTGTGCGCGGCGAGCGCCTCGGCGAAACGGTTGAAGTCGCCGACCGTCGAATAGCCGCCGCCCGCGGACGTGCCGCGCACCGGCAGCGTATCGTCGGCGCGTTTGAGCTGGCCGGGCGGCCCCATATAGCCGGCCGCGCGATGCGGCAGGACCGTGCTTTCGGGCAGGTTTCCGGTCGAGGCCATGCCCGCGGGATCGAAGATGTTGCGCTGGAGATAGGCATCGTAGCTGAGCCCGCTCACCGCCTCCACGATCCGGCCGAGCAGGATGAAGCCGTAATTGCTGTAGGCGACGCGGCTGCCCGGTGCGAAGTCGAGCGGGCGCTTGCCGTAGAGATCGAGATAGTCCTTCAGGTCGCGCAGGCTTGCCTTGTGCGCGTCGAAATCGGGCCCGAAAATATCGCCCGTGCCGCCCGTGTGCGTCAGCAGATTGGCGACCGTCACTTTGGTCGCGACATCCTGGTTGGGATAATCGGCCAGATAGCGACCGATCGGCGCGGCAGGATCGATCTTGCCGTCCTGCACCAACTGCATGATCGCCACCATCGTGAACATCTTGCCCATCGATCCGAAGCGGAATTGGGTGTTCAGATCGTTGGGCTTGCCGGATTCCCGATCGGCCAGGCCATAAGCGCGCTGGAACAGCACCTGTCCGTTCTTCGCGATCAGCACCGCGCCCGAGAAAAGGCCGTCCTGCGTCTGGCGCGTCAGGCGCTGGTCAACCGCCTGTGCGAGCGCGGAAGCGGAAAGCCTGGGCCAGGAGAAGCCGGGCGGCACGTCGCCGGTCAACCGGATGCCCTGGAGATCCAGCTTGTCGGCCGGCGCGGAGGGCAGCTTGAACTCGGCAACGCCAAAGCTTTCCATCTGCGGGACGAACATCCACAGCCCCACTGTATCTTTATTGGCGGTTTTGACGCCACACAGGCGCACCCCGCGCAGCATCCCCCTCAGGCGCAACCAATCATCCGGTCCGCCGCGCAGCACGGGTCCGCGATCCTGAACGAAGCGGATGAAGGCGGCGTCGTCGGCTTTCTCCACCGCATCGAGCCAATCCCTGACCAGGGTCACGGCGGCAGTGACGGTTGGCGCTTGTCCCGATACTGCCGGCGGGACCTGTTGGCACATTGCGGGCACAGGCGGCCCCGCGTTCAGGTCCGCCTGAGCGAGCGCGGCGGCGAGAGCAATCGAGAGCATGAGCAACTCCGGCCAATAGTCCCGGATCGAGACCAACGCATGGTTGCAGGTCCGCAACGGTCGAGCCACCCATTTGCGACGGACGGAGAAAGGGAGGTTCAGCCCGCCATGGGCGGATCTTGATCCACATCGGGTCGGACCATTACAGGCCAGGCACCCCTCACGCCGACGATCGCCGGCGCAGCGTCGCCATCTTGCTGGCGACGCCGCAGGTGTCCATCGCGCACCAGCGGCGACGGCCATTCTTGCTGGTGTCGGCGAACAGCCAGCCGCACGAGCTTTGGTTGGCGCAGCGTTTGAGCTTGATCATGCCAGCACGGGCGAGTGCGAGCGTATCGACCAGATCGAGCGCGATGCGCTTGAGTGGAAGCAGCGCGTCGCCACGCTCGCCCCGCAGCACGAGCCGGCCATCCTCCGCCAGAAGCTGATCCCTGCGCGCCCGCAGCAGCCATCGGTTGGCGACATCCAGTGCGTCATCGGGCAGCGCTACGCCGTCCGCCTGCGCACCCAACAGGCAGAACAGCGCCTCGCGGAGCGCGCGGATGTCGGTCATCAATCGCGCACGCGCCGCGTTCGACTGGGGCAGGCTCAACGCCTCGTCGGCGGCGATCGCGCCCGTTCGCCGCGCCCATTCGGCGTAGCGTTCGGGCGTCGCGAGATAATCCTCCCGCACCGCGGCGAACCGGTCGTGGATGCTGTTGGCGAAATCGATGCACAGGCGCCCGCCATCCAGCCGGATCGCGGCGATAGGGCGAGGCGATGGCGCGTTCACGACCCGGCGCTGATGGTGAAAGCCATACACATGAGTCCCTCTCCCGCCGCTTCCCACGTCATCGCGAAGCGCGAAGCGCTGTGGCGATCCAGGCCTGGCTGGATTGCCGCCCCCGCGGTACTCGCAGTGACGGTACCAAGCGTCAGAGGTCGCCCCCTAGCAGATCGGCACGCCTTCCGGCCAGCGCGTTGACTCTACCGGTGAAACGAATTTAGACGGTAACGATGACGATGGGGAGTCGGGCCTCGAATCCGCAAGGCGCAGGCCGGCGCGCGCGCTGGATGCGCAACGGCTTCCTTTCGCTCTGGCTGGCGCTGCTCGTCGGCGTGACAATCCTGCTCGCGATCGGCGGCCGGCCCGATCCGGCCGGCCTCGGCCAGCCGCTCGATAGGCTCTGGCGCTTTCATCCGGGCGACGATCCCGCCTGGGCCGATCCGGCCCTGGATGATCGCGGCTGGGACCGGATCACCCTGGTGTCGAGACCGGAACTCAACGACGGCGATGTCGGCATCCCCGGCTATTTCGACGGCTGGCGCGCGCATGGCCATCCCGATCTTTCCGGTTACGGCTGGTATCGCCGCGAGGTGGCATTGCCGGCCAAGGGCGATGTCGTCCTGCTCGGCCCGCCGATCGTGGATGACGGCTATCAGATGTTCTGGAACGGGCGCCCGATCGGCGGGATCGGCCGGCTGTCGGGCACGCCCAAGGTCAATGCCACGCGGCCCTGGCTGGCTTATTTGCCCGCATCGAATGGTGCGCGGACCGGGCTGCTGGCGATCCGGGCCTATATGCAGCCGGGCGAACGCGACGGCAAAAGCGGCGGGTTGAGGACGGTTCCGATCGTCGCCCCGCGGGTGCAAGGCGAGGCGCTGCATGGTGCGCAATGGCGCCGCACGATCGCCGGCTATGTCGTCGACGCGGCCGAGCCGGTCGCGATGCTCGTCCTGGCCGCGATGGCGATCCTCGCGGCACCAAGGCTGACACGGCCGGAATTTGCACGATGGATCGCGCTGGGGCTCGTCGCATCCGCCTGCCTGCGCGCGGGCAATGCGATCGGCGCCTGGACCGATCTGCGCAGCCAGACCGCTCAAGCCTGGCAGAATGCGGTGATCTTCGCCCCGCTCGCCAAGCTCGGCTGGACCATGGCGTGGAACCGATGGACCGACGGGCGCGAGCGGCGGTTCGTGTCGGTCGCGGCGCTGGCCGGCTGGGGACTCGCGACCTTCGGTGCGCTGATCCAAAGCGCCGAGATCGGCGGCACCGCGCGGGCCGTCTTCGCCCTAGGTCTGGTCGTGATCGCCGTTCGCATCCTGCGCCATGGGAAAAACAGGCTGCTGGCGCTTGGGACATTGCTGCTGACCGCGACCGGCCTGTTCGCCGCCGACCTGTCCGCGCTGGGCGTTCCGGGCATATGGTTCCCGTTCAATATCGGCGTGTCGCGTTCGCAATATGCCTATGCGCTGGCGCTCCCGCTGCTTGCTTTGGCGCTGTTCACGCCTGAGAGAGCAGAGGTCGCGCGCGGCCATTCCCTCCCCCACGGTTGACGCTTCTCGCCCGTGTGAAGCCCCCAAAGCGATGGTCGTCTTGCGCCCGATCTCCTGACGTTCCCGCCCGAAGATGGCCGGCGCTCCCTTCAAGACGAAGCCGCCTGCCCGTGCTCGCGGACATGACGAGGTTTATGACGTATCCCGCGCCGGCAGGGTTTGAAGATAACTCCAACCCTCGGCCGTGATCGATCAATGTCCGCCAGTATTGGTTTGCCACAGCAATGTCCCGGTGGGATCCTTGATTACCAGATTGCCGTCGGATTGCATGGTGAGCTGGGAAGCGGGATGGCTGGCGGTCCCGGTGTTCCAGAGCGAGGTGCTGGAGGCGTTTAGCAGCACCAGATTCCCATCCGACTGGAAGCTGGCATGATCAGTCGCGAGCGTGGTCGATCCTGAGTTCCATAACTCTGCGCTGGTCGACGCGGTCACCACCGCGAGGTTCCCGTTGGCCTTGAGCGTCAGGTAGAAGCGATTGTCGCTCGAATAGACCTTGTCGCCGGTGTGCAGCACCCGGGTGACATTGAGCACCGTATAGTTCGACCGGTTGTCGGCCGGATCGTTGGCGACGGTGGTGAGCACGCCATCGGCGCCCCCGCCTTGCTTGAAGGATTGAGTCAGTCGGCCGAGCCCGTCATACTGGTATGTCGCCACTTCGGAGTAAGAAGCAACCGGAATGGTGTAAATTGTTGCTACAGCCGCCAAGACCAAAGCGCGCCTCATCGCTCTTTCCCTCTGTAAGAATACAATAAAAGCGACACATACTGGGTCATCAGGACTGATGTAGCCCGCTTGACTCGAATCAATGCTGCCACCAGCTTGGGTCTACCGCAAGTCGTGACTCTGCCGGTACCCTGCGGGGCGATGTGCTGCCCCGCCATTTGCGTCTGCTTGGAATGCTTTTGCCTGACGCGAATGGGGGAAATGGCGGATGATGAGGCTTGTGGGTTGCGCACTGATCGCGGCTGCGCTGGCGGGGCCGGCGATTGCTCAAACCAAGGCACTGCCGCCACCCGCCATCGGTCCGGCCGATCAATTACTCACCGCCAATGGCGTCACCGCGCGCTGCATGGCGCGGGCCACCACCAAGCATGACGGGCATGACTGGACCTTCGTGGTGCCGGTCCCTTCGGACAAGCAGGCCGACTTCACCACCAAGGGGTTCCAGCCTGCCGCCTGCGGCCAGATGATGGGCCAGCTCGCGAGCCACAAACGCTTCGTGTGCGAGATCGCCAAGGGCAATGACAGCGTGCAGGAGCAGACCGAGGCCCAGCTCGGCATCGATGCCCGCAAGCTCTGCGCGGCGGCAAAGACGTTGCTGCCTGACGCCGCCGATCATGCCGCCCCGGCCAACTGATCCACCCGCACGACCGCCCTCAGCACAAGATTGAAGGGGGACGCCAACCCATGATGACGAACCGTCTGCACCAAGCCCTCAGGCTCTGTCTGCTGGCAGTCTGCTCACTGGTGGCCCAGCCACTGCTGGCGCAGACGACCTCAATTCCGACGCCTCCACAGGTCTCAGCCATCGATGACCGGGGGGTCGACCTCGTCAACGCCTTGTACCGTGCGTCCGACAGTTTTGTGTCGATCGGTGTCGCTGGCCACGGTGGACTGACTCACAGTCGGGTTTGGGTTCAGCGTCAGATAAACGATGGGGATGCCGCATTTACGCACAACTACATCATTAGCCTGACAAACTACGGCAACACTCCCGTTGTCACCATGGGCGGCCAAAGCCTATCATTTTCAAATGCCACAGCGAAAAAGGACAGCTCGGGCAACACGATTGGATATAGCTACGATACCGGCCAAAAGGATGGTCTTGTCCTCACCGCTCACTGCGCCACGCCCCAAACCTGCGGCAGCATAGATACATGGCAGCTGATCGAGAAAGATGGATCTGCAATAAACTTCACAAGTCAATATTGGGCGGCTGGATTTTCATACTATACCGAGGCGCATGCAATTGCAACCAACATCACTCATCCGAATGGTGAAGTGGAGTCTCTAAATTACAAGACTGCAACCTACCAGGTTTATAATTGCTTCGATGGTGGGACCACGTGCGGATCGTATGCATCCTACCATGTGGTGCGCCTTCAGTCCGTGACCAATAATCTTGGCTACATGCTGCACTTCTCGCATGGCTCCGACGCTCTCGCCTATGGCAGCGTCGCCGCTGCGAACGAGTGGTTGCGGCTTGCCAAGGTGCAAACTGTCAACCTCGCACAATCCTACTGCGATCCTGTGGGGGATTCCTGCGCCTCCGACAGCGGCTCGGTCAGCTATTCGCAATCCTATTCGGGGCGAATTGGTGACGTTCGCGGCTATGCCTATCAGTATGTGACGCTTCCGGACGGTAGGGCGAAATACTATAGAATGGACGGCGGTGGCATGCTCTGGGCCATCCAAAGCATTGGCAGCTCTACAGAGGATATACAGGTTAGCCATGCCGGTAACGGCGGCTGCGATATTAACGGATGCAGGTTCGCATATATTGGTATCGGCGTCTCGATCGCAGGCTATGGATCGATTGGATACAATTTTCAATTTTATAGCGACGGGCGCCTGAATACGGTGGATGTTACATCGTCACAAGATACCAGCCAGTATCACAGATCGATTCAGATCGGGTACGCCCCGACCACACAGAAGCTGTGCGGCTTCAGTAGCGATGCGTTAAACGGAGCGATATCGTATCAGTATAGCGGCCAGTGGTATTACGACCACAGGTATCAATATGATCAATATTGTAGAATAACATCTGCAGGAAGCCCGTTAGTCTACACGTCGTTTGTCTATGACGACCGAGGGAATGCGACGTCCGCTACTGTAAGCTCGAACTATGGGGGAACACCCATAGTCACCAGCGCGAGCTATCCGGCGGCATGTACAAATTCGGTGACCTGCAACAAGCCAACCTCGGTCACCGACAACGCAGGTAAGGTCAGCAGCTTCACCTATGATCCGGTACATGGCGGGGTGTTGAGCGCCACGGCGCCCGCCGCGTCGAGTGGTGGCGTGCAGCCGCAGACGCGCACGAGCTATGCGCAGTTCACCGCTTACTATAAGGACGCGACCGGGACGATCGTGGCGGCGCCATCGGCGATCTACCTGCCGACCGGTACTTCGACCTGCATCACCACGGCATCGTGCACGGGAACGGCGGATGAGGTGAAGACCTCAGTCAGCTATGGTGCGACAGGCATCGCCAACAATCTGCTCCCGGTCTCGACCACGACGGCTTCAGGCGATGGCTCGGTCAGCAGCACCACGAGCGTGACCTACGACGCTGTGGGCAACAAGGTCTCCGAGGATGGGCCGCTGCCGGGCAGCGCCGACACCACTGTCTGGACCTACAATGCCGATCGGCAGGTGACCCAGGTGGTCGGGCCCGATCCAGATGGTACAGGGCCGCTGCATAACCGTGCGGTCAAGACTAGCTACAATGTGCGCGGCCAGCCGACCTCCGTCGATACCGGCACCTCGAATTCCGACGGCAGCGGCTACGTGTCGCTTGGCCGGATCGATACGATCTACGACAACTATTTCCGCAAGACCTCGGTGATCGCTTATGGCTCGAACGGGGCGCCGCAAGCTCGCACCGACTTCAGCTACGATGTGCTTGGCCGTGTGGATTGTTCTGCGCTCCGCATGAACCCTGCGTTGTTCGCGCCCGCCAACAGTACGCCTGCCTGCACGCTGGGCACGCAAGGCAATTTCGGGGCCGATCGCATCACCAAATATCTCTACAGCGTGGATCGCGTGGTCCAGCAAATCTCGGGTTTCGGCACCCCCCTCCAGAGAACGGAGTTCTCGAAATCTTACGGTGGGACGGGCCAGTTGAGCTCATATGTGGATGCAAGAGCCAATGTCACTCAATACACATATGATTACTGGGATCGCCTTCAGAAGACGAGCTATCCTTCCCCGACCACCGCTGGCCAAGTCTCCACGACCGACTTCGAGCAGCTGAGCTACGATGCGAATGGCCGGCTGGCGACCCGCCAGCTGCGCGACGGCAAGCAGATCAGCTACAGCTACGACAACCTCGGTTGTCAGACGCTGGCGCATATGGTGAACCCGGTCGATGCGAACGACCGCGACATTGCGACCAGCTATGATCTGCTGGGCCGGGTGACGCAGGTGGATGATGGCGCGGGCAAGAAGGTCAGCTTCAGCTATGACGCGCTGGGGCGGAAGCTTTCCGAATCCCCGCAGCTGACCGGTGGTTCGACCAGCTACCAATATGATGCGGCCGGCCGCCGCACGCGGCTGACCTGGTCGGATGGCTTCTACGTCACCTATGATTACGACACGCTGGGCGAACTGCTCGCGATCCGCGAGAATGGCGCGACGTCGGGCGTGGGCGTGCTAGCGAGCTTCGCCTATGACGATCAGGGCAAGCCCACCGGCCTCACCCGCGGCAACGGCGTGAACAGCAGCTATACCTACGACGCTGCGTCGCGGCTGCAGACCTACACGATCAATCATCCGAGCGCCGGCAACAGTTACACTTTCGCCTACAACCCGGCGGGTCAGCTGGTCAGCCGCAGCATGAGCAACGATGCTTATGCTTGGACGCAGGCGGCCTTCGTCAACCGCAACTATACGGTGAACGGGCTCAACCAGTACACCGCGTCCGGATCGGTGGTGCCGACCTATGACGGGCGCGGCAACATGACCAGCGCCGGCAGCACGGCGTATGTCTATGACAGCAAGAACAAGCTGACGACGTTCGGCGCCAATGCGCTGGGCTATGACGCAATGGGCCGGCTGGCGACGCAGGCGGCGCCTGCCACCCGGTTTGTCTATGACGGCAGCGACCTGATCGCCGAGACGGATGCGTCGAACAACATCCTTCGCCGCTACATTCATATCCCCGGCACCGACAATGTGCTGGTCTGGTATGAGGGCTCAGGCACATCCAGCCGCCGTTGGCTGGCACATGACGAGCGCGGTTCGACCACGCTGATCACCGATGCCTCAGGCGCTAGCCTCGGCATCAATGCCTATGACGAATATGGCATCCCGCAATCGACCAACCTTGGCCGGTTCCAGTACACTGGCCAAGCCTGGCTGCCCGAGCTCGGCATGTATTATTACAAGGCCCGCATCTACTCGCCCACCATGGGCCGGTTCATGCAAACTGATCCCACGGGTTACGCTGACGGGCCTAACTGGTACAACTACACTCATGGCGATCCCATCAATGGGAGCGATCCGAGCGGGACCGATGGCATACCTACTCAAGCGCAGATCGACCAAATGCGCGCGGATTCCATCATGATGCAGATACGCAGTACCGAGGCTATGATGCAGGGCGGCGACTTGATGCGAAGCTTGGCGACCGGACTGACGGAGTCGCAGATTGCGGATCAGACGGTGTGGGAAGCGGGGCCGCAGATGGCCGAAATTGCTCAGTATCATGCCGCTGAGCGGGCAGCGGAATATATCGATAGTATTCTGAAGTCACAGGGCTCTTCATCCAACTTGCGTACTCCTGGAGTTGGCGATGGGCCGCCTTTGCCGCTGAAGCCATTATCCCCACAGGATTCAAAGATAATGGCAGCAATTATGGCCACCTCGACGTATCAGAGCCGCGCCTCGTATGCTTGGGATCAGACCAAGTCTACCGGCAACGAGCACGGGTTTTTCATTTTCTATGCCGGTGGTACAAACTTTATACTATCAAGAGTGTATGAAGGGACTAAGCTTGATATGGGAGCTAGCTTTGGTCTGGCCTCAAAGTACTATGGTACATTTTATGCAGACTACCATTCTCATCCAGGGTCGTGGGCGTCCTCTGCCGGGCCAAGTTATAATGATCTAAGTTTCTCGCTTGAGCACAATGCTATATCCGTAATTCAGAGCTATTTTGGGACTGTCGTTGGGCGAGGTTGGTAGTCATGGTGGTCCGTGTTGCTAGTGTCGCGATCGGTATAGTTTCTCTATTTTTGGTATGTTCGTGCAATCGAACAGCGCGACGGGAGTCTGCTCTGGGGGGGCAAGAGAATTGCTCTGACCCTCGGACATTCGGCACATACTATAATTTGGCTGAGAAATGTGGAAATCTTGGACCTGTTCGCCCGTTCTCCGGAACAATCGCGCTAGGGTTCGAAAACTCCGCCTTTCGCGAGGGGGGAGAGCTGGATTACTCCATCGTAAAGCCACGTAAGACCGATTATTACCTCCTATTGCCGGAAAAATATGAAGAGAAATATAGACAGAAAATCGACAATAGTGGCCACGGTAATCCAACTATACTTTATGTAGAGTTCCTTGGTAGGACTGGTGATTTTACCGCTCCCACTGGAAGGAAAGTTGTTCTTGTCTCGAGATTTACTCATATTAGTAGGTAATAGGCGTTTTTCTGGTTCATAATATTGTGACTACTCCTAACGCTCGGGCCGTCGCCCGGTGTCTCCCGGTCATCCCCCTCGCGTGACGCAGCGCGGCAATGGACGCGCGTAAACCTTCTTCGGCGACAAGGATTATGCGCAACGCATCAGGAGGACTTGCCCCGTCGCCCGCGCAGCCAGAGCATCAGCCCGACCGCGCCGAAGTTCATCGCGAAGATGATGATGAGGTCGCGGAGCAGGATCCTGTTGCGCTCGTGATCCGTGGGGCACCGCGCAGCCATGTCCGGGAAACAGTCGCCGATCATCGTCGACATGAGGACCAAGCCTCCTGCAGCCCAGATGGCGAGCGTCAGGAGGCCGGCTGAGGCGATCGTGCCACGTCGCATGGATAGCTCTTATCAGGGCGCATGCCGTGAAGGCCACCGCCCTGAAGAAGGCCGCCCCTTCGCCCGCGACGTCTGGGAGCACCTCAAGGGTGTATCAGCGCGCCTTGCCATGGCGCCAACGCCGGATCAATCGCGGCGTCAGCGCGGCGAGCAGGACCACCGCCCCTCCTCCAAGCACCAGCAAAGTGGCCGACTTCAACTCCTGCAGCCATGGATTGATCGCCCGGCCGAACAGGAAGCCGAGCCACACCATGACCAAGCCCCACACCGCCGCCGAAATGGCGTTCAGCATCACGAAGGTGTGCGATCGGATGCGCGAGGCGGAGATGGCGATCGGCGTGACCGAACGCATGCCGTAGACGAAGCGGAAGCCCAGCGTGAACAGGATCAGATGATGTTCCAGGATGCGCAGCGCACGCTGGAAGGCCGGGCGGTTCTCGACCCGCTTGATCCATTTCTCATGCTCATAATGGCGCGCGAGCCAGAACCAGAGCTGGTCGGCGAGGCACGCGCCCACGGCCGCGCTCACGACCACGCCCCAGACGGGCAGAAATCCATTCTGGGCGAGCACGCCGCCGGTGATCGCGACCGCCTCCCCCTCGATCCCGGCACCGACCAGGATGGCGGCGAGGCCGAAGCGCGCGATCAAGCCTTCCAGTGCCAGTCAGCCCTCCTCCGCCCCTGAATCAACGCCGCGGTTCCGCCGTCACGCGCCGTCGTCCTCCCGGATCGAGAAGGCGAACCAGCTGCCCTGCCCATGATCGTACAGTTGCACCATTCGATCACCGACCCGGGCGGCGTAGAAACTGTCCGATCCGCGATCATATCCACGCGCCCCGCCACCATCGCGCTCGAGCGAGATGAACGCGCCGTCGCCTTGGTCATAGAGCTCGGGCAACGTCCCGCCGAACCGGGCGGATCGGTCGCCATCGAGTGCCTGCACCCGGTCGCCCTGGGCTTCGGCGGCGATCCGGAGATGGCGTTCGGCCGCATGGTCATAGACGCCCACCACCTTGCGGCCGGCAATGACGGCATAGGTCGAGGCGGCGACGATGGCGCGGTGATGAGGCTGCATGGCCCCTCCCCCCTTGCACTCGCGAGCCGCGCGGGCAAGGCGGGGGACGCCTGATCGCCGGTCCGGCCAACATGACGGCGCCGCCGCATCATCCCCCATGATGCGACGGCGCCCGCACGCCCCTTGCGGGGATCGGGTCAGGCGAAGGACACCAAAGCCCTGCGCTGGCGCAGCACGGCACCGATCGCGCCAAAGCCGGCGATCATCATCGCCCAGCTCGCCGGCTCGGGCGCCGAGGGCAGCACCGCGGTGTTCGAAAAGCGCCAGTTGACGATATCCTCATTCTCCCAGCCCGCGCCGCTGCTGCCGGTGAAGCCGACATAGGCCGTGTCGGTGCCGAGGATCGACACCAGGTCCAGCGGCACCGCCGTCAGCGCGTGGAAGGTCGTCCCCATTGCCGGATCGAACAGCGACACGTCCATCGCGGACCCGTCATAATTGATCGTCGCGGTCCACAGATCGCCGTTGGACATGCAGCCAGGTGCGGTGTTGGGCCCCTGCGCCGGCTGCCCGCCGGCAAAGCCGCAGGATCCGTTGCCATAGACGTTGGTCCAATTGGCGTTGGTCAGCGCGCCGCCGATATCGAGCGCGACATGGTTGCTGCTGTCCGGCTCGGCCGCGAACGGCCCCAGGCTGCCCGGATTGCCGTTATTGTAAGTGTCGAGCTCGATCGCCAGGCTGTTGGGCACGCCGGCATAGCCCATGCCGTAACCGGCCACGCCCAGCCCGCCCGGGCTTGCCGCCAGCACGAAGGTGATGCCGTCGGCCGGATCCGCGCCGCCCGGATTGGTGAAGCGGAACTGGAATTGGGTGCTGAACGTGTTGCCCGCTCCCAGCTGGACCGGCGCGATGCTGTAGGCGGCCCCGGCCTGGCCGGCGGCCGCCGGAATGATCCGCAACACGGTGCCGTCGCCGGTCACCGTGGTGGCGATACTTCCCACCATCGTCAGGTGCGACGTGTCGGTGAAATCCGGATAGCTGAAGGAATCGGCAAAGGCCGGAGCCGCGCAGAACGCAATCGCGCCTGCGGAAGCCAAGCAAATATGACGCATCTTCATGGCAGTCCCCTGTTCGACTGCCCCCCGCATCGCGCAGATAAACCACGGGGCCGAAACAGAGTCAATGAGTCTTTTGTTACATTGAAGGGCCTATTACTTATCTAGACTTGAAAAAACCGTAAGAATTTCGTCAAAATTGCGTCAAATATTCGTTTCGAGTTCGAAACAGTAATAGATAAGCGGCCTTTATTGGTGAGAGCCGAGCCGGAGCGCGTCGGCGAGGAAGGTGCAGCCGAGCCTGATCTCCAGGCCGGCATCCGCGTCGGCCGATGCACCGATGTCCCCCGGCCGAACATCCAGCGCATCGTCGTCCAATCGAACATCGGGGCGGCGGCGTCGGGCCGCCTGGAGGAGCATGATGCCGTAATAGAGGCGGCTGACCTGCCGCATCAGGCCGAGCCGTGCTTGCTCTTCGCGCGTCGGGGCACGTGCGAAATAGGTTTCGAGGATCAGCTTCTCGTCATCCGCACTTTTGGCAAAGAAGTTCGCCAATGCCGCCAGGTCGACATAGCGGTCCGCGGCAAAGGCGGTTTCCCAATCGACGAAGATCGCGCGGCCGTCCCGGATCAAGATGTTGGTCGGGTTGAGATCATTGTGGCTCGAGACGATGTCTTCAGCCGGACAATCATAGGCACGGCGCAGGTCGTCGAACAGCGCGCGGAGCCGCACGATAGACGCCGCGGGGAGGATTGCCAGCGCTGCGAAGGCCGCCATGAGCCCCTCCATCGCCTGCATGAACGGCATGAGCGGAGGGAAAAGCGGCGTGGCGTGCAGTCGCGACAGCGATCGGGCCACGGCCGCGAGCCGCCGGTCTCCGCTGAGTTCATCCGATTGCTCGACAAAGGCAGTGAGGGTGAGCCGATGGGACAGGTCTACATGCAGCAGATCCGGAGCAATGCCGGCCTGCGCCGCGATGGCGTGGCAGACATAATGGCGCGCGGGATCCCGGAACCCGTCCGGCGGCATGTCGAGCCGCAAGACCGCGCAGCGATCCGCCGACATGAGCTTCAGGATGGTCGCGCCCGATCGGCCCGCGAGCGGTTCGGCCCGGATCGTCCCGGCCTGCCCGAACAAGTCGTCCAGCGCGTTGGTGGCGGCCGCGAGCCGTTCGGGCGCGACAAGGCCGACCAAGGGGGAAGACGGCAAAAAGGCGGGCGCCGCCAGCCGCAGGGCATGGGCGCGTATGTCGACCGGCCAGGCCGACGTCCAAGCGTCGAACCTTGCACCATCTCCGGCAAAAAGCGCACGGGCCGCCTCTTCGTAGCCCGGCGCATCGCCCGCCATCACGGTGATGAACCGGTGCGCCGCTTCCTGTGCCTGACGCGCGGCGTCGGCCTGCGCATTGCCGTGTCGGGCGTCATCGACCAGCCGACGCAGTGCGGCGGAGGCGCCGCCGCGTTGTTGCCCGAGCCAATCCCAATGGCGCGGCAGCAGCGTGACTTCGCGCGGCACCACGCCGATCTTCGGCCGCCCTCGCACCGGCGCGGCCGGAGGGCATGCGAACCGTTCCAGCAGCTGGATGTCGGTTTCGCGCGGGTCCAAATCCACCTGGCGTCCGCTCTCCGCATCGAAGACGAGCACCGGTCTGTCGAAGCCCGCTTTCGCGAGCGTCCGCAACGTCCCTGCGACTTCGCGCGGATCTCCGCTGGCGATCTGGGCGTCACCGACAAATGCAATAAGTTCGGACAATGGCCCTCTCTTTTTGAGGCTTATTATCCGGACAAAAATTTCTGTCAATATATCCGGGCATTAATTGTGGCATTCGATTCACAATCCGGCTCGGCCCCTCCCACCGCTCCGCTCACATCCCCTTCGGCAGAGCGAACGCCATGATCGCATCAGTCTGCCGCGTGCCGAGCGTGCCGTGGCCGCCGGCGGCGATCACCATGAACTGGCGCCCGCTGGCATTGGACCAATAGCTCATCGGCGTCGCCTGGCCGCCGCCGGGTAACCGCGCCTTCCACAGCACCTTGCCCGTCGTCACGTCATAGGCGCGTAGATAATAATCGAGCGCGGAGCCCATGAAGGCGACGCCGCTGGCGGTGAGCATCGGCCCGCCGAGCGAGGGCACGCCCATCTTGAACGGGATCGGCAGCGGCATTTCGTCGCGCGTGGTGCCGTTGCGATGTTCCCACACCATCTTGCCGCTGATCAGGTCCAGCCCCGCGACATAGCCCCAGGGCGGCGCCTGGCACGGCAGCCCGAGCGGCGACAGGAAGGGGTCGAGCCCGACCGCGAACGGCGCGCCGACATTGGGATTATAACCCTTGGCATTCGATCCCCTGAAATCGGAACCGCCCGCCGGCCCCAGATCCTTGATCGCCTTCAAGGCCGCGATCGGATCGAAGCGCCGCGTCGGATGATCGCGCGGGATCAGCCGGTCGACGAAACCCATATAATTGGGATGGGCAAAGGCGATCATCCGCACCGGATCGACCGCGATCCCGCCCCAATCCATCACCCCGAAATTTCCCGGAAAGACCAACGTGCCTTTGGTCGAGGGCGGCGTGAACGGCCCATCATAGCGCAGCCGGCGGAACTTGATGCGGCAGGCAAGCTGGTCGAGCATCGTCGCGCCCCACATGTCCGCGCCGGTCACGCGGCGCGGCATCAGGTTCAAGGCGGAGAAGGGCTGGGTCGGCGAGACGCGGTCGCCCGGCGCGGGATTGCCCGGCACCGGCCGCTCGTTGACGGGGATGACCGGCTGGCCCGTACGGCGGTCGAGCACGAAGATGTTGCCCGTCTTGGTCGACTGCACCAGCGCCGGCACCATGCCGCGCCCCGGCAGGTTGAGGTCGACCAGCACCGGCTGGGCCGGCACGTCCATGTCCCACAGATCGTGATGCACCGTCTGGAAGGTCCAGCGGACATGGCCGGTCGCCGCATCCAGCGCGATCACCGACGATGCGAAGCGCTCGGTCTCGGGCGTGCGCCGGCCGCCCCATTGATCGACCGCGGCCATGCCGGTCGGGATATAGACGAGGCCGAGGGCGGGATCGGCCGCCGCGATCGTCCAGCTGTTGGGCGATGACGGCACGAAGCGGCCGGCGCCCGGCGGCTTGGGGCTGGTATCGCCGGGATTGGCCGGATCGAACGACCAGACCGGTTTGCCCGTGACGACGTCATAAGCGCGCACCACGCCCGAGGGCATGAAGGTCGACTTGTTGTCATAGACCGCGCCACCGAAGATGGCGTTGTTGCCGACGATCACCGGCGGCGAGGTGATCTGCCACCAGCCGCGCGGCTGGTTCTGGACGCCGGGCCAGACATCGACCTGGCCGTTGGTACCGAAGCTGCGGCAGAGCTGCCCGGTATGCGCATCGAGCGCGATCAGCCGCGCATCGTTGGTGCCCATGATGATGCGATCGGGGCAGTCGCCGGTCGGCGAACGCTCCGCACCCGGCATGCTTGCGCTATGATAGGAGACGCCGCGGCAGGTGAGATGTTGCATGTCCTTCGACGCGACGATGTGCGGATCGAACCGCCAGACCTGCTTGCCGGTCTCGGCATGCAGCGCGAACACCATATTGTGGGGCGAGCAGAGATAGACGAGCGGCCCGATTTTGATCGGCGTCACCTCATAAGTGAATTCGTCCGGATCGCCCGGGCGCTGGAGATCCCCGGTGTGGAATTCCCAGGCCTTCTGCAGATGCGCGACATTGGCGGGCGTGACCTGCGTCAGCGGCGACCAGCGATCGCCGCGCCAGGAGCGGCCATAAGCGGTCCAATCCTGCTGCGGCGTGCCGCCATAGACGGCGGGCGACACCGCCCCGCGCGGGCCAGGCAACGATCCGGCCAGGTCATGCCCGTCGGTCAGCAACGCCGCGACCGCGACGACCACCGCCAGCCCCAGACTGCCGACCAGCGGCCAGGCCATGCCGGGCCATTTGGGCGACCCCAGCCGCCGCACCACCATCGGCAGCGCCAGCACGAAGCCCAGGATGACGAGGATGTCGCCGCGCGGCGCCAATGCCCAGAAATCAAGCCCCGCCTCCCAGATCGCCCACACCATCGTCCCGACGATCAGCAGCGCGAACAGCCATAAGGCCGCCGCCCCGCGCCGGACCAACAGCCG
>Ga0207698_10000754_pt1 | contig 18785 bp, 14 predicted proteins | sample KBSCornC22_FD_184298 | JGI IMG/M metagenome (GOLD analysis project Ga0207698, IMG submission 184298) | Corn rhizosphere microbial communities from Kellogg Biological Station, Michigan, USA - KBS Corn C2-2 (SPAdes) (version 2) | ecosystem: Host-associated > Plants > Roots > Rhizosphere > Soil ... | reverse complement strand
CGGACCAGGACCGGGCCGACATGATGCGGCAATTGGGGATCACCGCGCTCGTTCCCGGACCGAGCGGCGACGAGCGCGCGCCCAATCATGCCAATATCGACGAGGCCACGGCCAATCCCTATCCGGCCCTGCCCGATCCGCTGAAATTGAAGGACGGACGCGCCGTCCATGACGCCAGGACCTGGCTCGACCGGCGCCGGCCCGAGATCCTCGAAGACTATACGCGCGAGGTCTATGGCCGCGTGCCCGCCAACCTGCCGCCGGTGCAATGGAGCGTGGCCGCGACCGATCGCGAGATGGTCGGCTTCACGACACCGGTCGTCGCCAAGCGGCTGATCGGCCATGTCGAGGATCCGGCCGATCCCGCGCGCAGCATCGACATCCGTGCGATGGAGGTGCTTCCCGCCAATGCCAAAGGGCCGTTGCCGGTCCTGATCATGTTCGGCTTCGGAGCGAATGCATGGCCCGCGCCCTCGCAGCCCAGCCAGGCCGAATATGACCGCATCAACGCCGCGCTGAAGGCGCTGCTGGTGAAGCAGGATCCGGCTCTGGCCGCCGTGTTCGACGCGCACCAGGCCCTCAGCTTCGCGGCTCCGCCCGGGCTGCGTTTCGCGCAGCGCGACGCCAATGGCGATCTGCCGCCGACCGAGCAATTGCTCGCCGCCGGCTGGGGCTATGTCGCGCTCGACCCGACGAGCGCGCAGGCGGACAATGGCGAAGGGCTGCGCCAGGGCATCATCGGCATCGGCAATCATGGCGCCCCGCGCAGACCTGAGGATTGGGGCGCGCTGCGCGCCTGGGCCTGGGCGGCGAGCCGGCTGCTCGATTATCTGGCGACTGACCCGGCGGTTGACGCGCACAAGGTCGGGATCGAGGGCGTGTCGCGTTATGGCAAGGCCGCGCTCGTCACCATGGCCTACGATCCCCGTTTCGCGGTCGGGCTGATCGGATCGTCGGGCAAGGGTGGCGCCACTTTGCTGCGCCGCAATTTCGGCGAGAGCGTCTCCAACCTCGCCACTGGCGAATATTATTGGTTCGCGGGCAATATCCTCAAATACAATACCAAAGGCGTGTCGAGGCCGGGTCTCGACGCCAACGATCTGCCGGTCGATTCGAACGAGCTGATCGCGCTCGCCGCGCCGCGCCCGCTGTTCATCAGCCATGGCGTGCCCGAACAGGGCGACGCGCACTGGATCGACCAGAATGGCGCATTCAAGGCCGCGCTCGATGCGGGCCGCGTCTACAAGCTGCTCGGCGGCAGCGGCGTCGGCAATGACGGCACGACCGCCATGCCGCCGCCGCAGACGATGATCGACGGGACGCTCGCCTGGCGCCAGCACACCGGCGGGCACACCGACATACCCAATTTCCGCTACTTCATCCCCTGGGCGAACAAACAGCTCGCCACCGGGAGATGATCACGGGTGCGGCCTGAGCGGCGCTGCACCTTTGGATGTCTGCGCATAGGGACCGATCAGCGTGCCGACGAACCCGCCCGCTTTGTAGGTCGACAGGTTGTGTCCATCGACATCGTGGGCGACCGGCATCCATCGCCCGTTCGCGGACGCATAGTCGAAATCGTAAAGCCCGCCGCGCGCATGGATACGCAACCGGATCGGGCCGGCAGGCGCGTCGTGCGTCGCGACGGTCAGGCCTTCGGCCGGATCGGTCGCCCCAGCACGGCGGCTGACGCGGAGGATGCGCTTGCCGCCCGAGCGCGTCACAGCGACGCTCAGGAAATCATCGTCATTCTGCAGCGCGGCCAGCCCGGCTTCTTCACCTTCGCCAGGATCGAAGCGCACCAGGGTCGTGACCTCCGCTTCCGCACTTTGCTGGCGCAATGCGACAAAGCTCGGCTGCTTGCCGTCACCCAGCCGCTCGGGCCGCGCCGGCAGCACCAGCGCCGCCTTGTCGATCCGCCACCAGCGGGTCTTGGGCGTGCGCATCATCATCCAGTTGGGCCCCAGTCCGGCCGACTTGAAATCATAATGCGCCGTGAAGCTGCCGGTCGTCGGCGGCGTCGTGTCGGTCGGCAGGTCGGGCGCCTTGGCGATCACCGGGATCGGCGTCGCGTGCGGCAATATGGTCGGCCAGCCGTCGGCCCAGTTGACCGGCAGCAGGAAGGTCTCGCGCCCGGTATTGTAATAGAGCCCGCCTTCATAAGGCCGCGTCGCGAGGAAGACCGCCCACCAATCGCCCTTGGCCGTCTTCACCAGATCGGCATGACCGGATGAGGTGATCGGATTGGGCCGGGCGGGATCGAGATCGCGTTGCGTCAGGATCGGATTCACCGACGGCGGCGCGGGCACAAAGGGACCGTCCCGCCTGTCGGAGCGGAAGATGACTTCGCTATGCCCCTCGGATGTCCCGCCTTCGGCGGCCATCAGATAATAAGCACCATCCTTCTTGAAGAGATGCGGTCCTTCGATCCAGATCGGATTCTTCGACGGGTCGACGCCGGCGTCGATGATCACCCTGGCCTCGCCGACCGCCTGCAATGTCTTCGGATCGAAGCGCGTCAGCCAGATCGCCATATGGCCGTTATAACGCGACTTGCCCTGGGGCGGGGCATTGTGGACCAGCCACGCGCTGCCGTCGTCGTCGAAGAAGAGCGATGGATCGATCCCGTCGACATTCTTGAGCCAGACCGGCTTAGACCACGGCCCCTTCGGGTCCGTCGCGGTGACCACGAAATTGCCGCCGCAGCCGACGCAGGTGTTGACGATGTAGAAGCGCCCCTTGTGATAGGAGATGTCGGGCGCGAACACGCCGCGCGACATGCCCAGCCCTGAGAAATCCAGTTGATCGGGCCGATGGATCGCATTGCCGATCTGCCGCCAGTGAACCAGGTCGCGGCTGTGCCAGACCGGAATACCGGGAAACCAGGAGAAGGTTGAATTGACGAGGTAAAAGTCGTCGCCCACGCGCACCACGCTAGGGTCCGGATAATAACCGCCAAGGATCGGGTTGCGATATTGTCCGGCCGCCGGTGCCGGCCCTGCTTCGGCATTGCGGTAATCGACCCAATCGAACCGCGCCAAACCGGCGGCGCTAGACATCGATGTCAAAAACCCCACACTCGCGAGGAATGTAAGCGTTTTCAAGGTATTGCGGATGCTGGATTGGCTCATGGGGATCGGCTTTCAGGTGGCTTTTGGGACAAGAACTGCTATGGAACGCTCATCCGGCAGCATAGCGGGATATTGAGGGAGGGGAACATGATGCGCGATTTGAAGCGCTTAGGCGTATCGGCCTGCATTGCCGCGCTTGCGACGGCGGCGACGGCCCAGACGAGCACCGAACGCGGAGTCGCGCATCCCGCTTTATGGCCTGCCGCCAAGAGCCAGGGTCTGGTCGATCCCAAGACCGAGGCATTCGTCAGCCAGTTGATGGCGAAGATGACGCTCGAGGAGAAGGTCGGCCAGATGGTGCAGGCCGATATCAGCAGCATCCGGCCCGAGGATCTGCGCACCTATCCGCTGGGATCGATCCTGGCCGGGGGCAGCTCGCCGCCTCTGGGCGCCCCCGATCGTTCGCCCGGGCCCGCGTGGCTCGCGACCGCGCGCGCCTTCAACGCGGTCGCCAATGAACCCCATCCCGGCCGCACGCACATCCCGCTGATCTTCGGGATCGACGCGGTCCACGGCAACAGCAATGTCGTCGGCGCGACGGTCTTCCCGCACAATATCGGCTTGGGCGCGATGCATGATCCCGCGCTGATGGTGAAGATCGGCCGCGCGACCGCCGAGGAGACCGCCGCGGTCGGGATCGACTGGGCGTTCGGCCCGACACTGACCGTGCCGCAAGACGAGCGCTGGGGACGGGCGTATGAAGGCTATTCGGAGGACCCCAAAGTGGTCGCCTCTTATGCCGGCCGGATGGTCGAAGGCCTGCAAGGTCAGCCCGGCAAGGGCACGATCCAGCAAGGCTATGTCGCGGCCAGCGCCAAGCATTTCCTGGGCGACGGCGGCACGATCGGCGGGATCGACCAGGGCGATGCCGACGTAACCGAAAGCGAATTGGTCCGCATCCACAATGCCGGTTATCCGCCCGCGATCGAGGCCGGCACGATGACGGTCATGGCGTCGTTCAGCAGCTGGCAGGGCGTCAAGAATCACGGCAACAAGAGCCTGCTGACCGACGCCCTCAAGGGTCGCATGGGCTTCGACGGCTTCATCGTCGGCGACTGGAACGCGCATGCCCAGGTGCCCGGCTGTACCAAGAGCGACTGCCCGACCGCGTTCAATGCCGGGCTCGACATGGCGATGGCGCCGGACGGATGGCGCGACCTGTTCGTCAATACGGTCGCGGAGGTGAAGGCGGGCAAGATCCCGATGGCGCACGTCGACGACGCGGTGCGCCGCATCCTGCGCGTCAAGGCCAGACTAGGCCTGTTCGACGCGGCGCGACCTTATGCCGGACGACTCGAGCTGATCGGTGCCCCCGAACATCGCGCGATCGCGCGCCAGGCGGTCGCCGAAAGCCTGGTCCTGCTCAAGAACAATGGCGTGCTGCCCTTAAAGGCGAGCGCGCACATCCTGGTCGCGGGCGAGGATGCCGACGATATCGGCCAGGCGTCCGGCGGCTGGACCCTGTCGTGGCAGGGCGACGGCAACACCAATACCGACTTCCCCGGCGGCACCTCCATCTATGCCGGCATCGCCGCGGCGATGAAGGCGGCGGGCGGCAGCGCCACGCTCAGCCGCGACGGCAGCTATACGACCAAACCCGACGTGGCGGTGGTCGTGTTCGGCGAGCAACCTTATGCCGAAATGCGCGGCGATATCCGCACGCTCGAATTCCAGGCCGGCGACAAGCAGGCGCTGGCGCTGCTCAAAAAGTTCAAGGCGGCGGGCATCCCGGTCGTTTCGGTCTTCCTGTCGGGACGTCCCTTGTGGGTCAATCCGGAGCTCAACGCGTCCGACGCCTTCGTCGCCGCCTGGCTGCCGGGCACGGAGGGCGCCGGCGTGGCCGACGTGATCGTGGGCGACGCGGCGGGCAAGCCGCGCCGCGATTTCCACGGGACCCTGTCCTACAGCTGGCCCAAGACGGCCGGCCAGTTCACGCTCAATCCGGGGGAGAAGGATTATGATCCCTTGTTCGCGCTGGGATACGGCCTGACCTATGCGCATGGCGGGACGGTCGGCGCGTTGAGCGAGGTGTCGGGGGTCGATCCCAGCATCGCCAACACCAGCACCTATTTCGCCAAGGGGCGCGTGCCCGCGCCCTTCACCTTCAATCCCGACGCGCATGTCGTGCTGAAGCCGGTCGACAGCGCGACCTTGCAGGAAGGCGCGGCGCAATTGTCCTGGGCGGACGGCCAGAGCGGCACGGTCAGCATCACCGGACCCAAGGCCAATTTGCTGCGTGAAGTGAATGCCGACGTGCAGCTGCAGATCACCTATCGTGTGGACCGCGCGCCGGCCGCACCCGTGCGGCTGATGCTCGGCACGGCAAATGTCGACGCAACCCAGCTCTTCGCCAAGGCGGGGGCCGAATGGCGCACGGTCAAGGTGCCGCTCGCCTGCTTCCGCGATCATGGCGGCGACATGGCCAATGTGAGCACCCCGTTCGCGCTCGGCACGACCGGGCCATTCACCGTGGCGATCGCCGATCTCAGGCTCGCCGCCGATCCGGCCGGATCGGTCTGCCCGAAATGAAGAACGCGGCCCGCATTGCGGCGGTCGCGCTGGCGGCGATCCTGACGATCGCCGCCGACGCGCCGCCGCAACCCGCGATCCGGCTCAACCAGATCGGCTTCCAGCCCGGCTCCGCCAAATATGCGGTCGCGGCCGATCCGGCAGTGACAGCGCTGCCATGGAGCGTCGCCGATGCCAGCGGCACCGTGGTCGCGCGCGGCCAGACGGCGTTGTTCGGCGACGATGCCGCGTCCGGCGATCACGTCCACCGGATCGACCTCAGCGCGATCGACAGGCCGGGCGCGTATCGTCTGATGGTCGATGGTAATGAAGGCCGGCCGTTCATCGTCTCCGCGGACATCTACCGGCCGATCGCGCGCGCCGCGCTCAATTATTTCTACCAGACGCGCGCCGGCACGCCGATCGAGGCACGCTTCGCCGGCGGCGCGCAATGGGCGCGGCCGGCGGGCCACCCACGTGAGGTGGTCGCCTGCTTTTCGGGCATCGACGACCGCGGCGTCGCCTGGCCCGGCTGCGGCGATTATCGCCGCGACGTCACCGGCGGCTGGTACGATGCGGGCGACCAGGGGAAATATGTCGTCAATGGCGGCATCGCGCTGTGGACGCTGCAGAATCTGTGGGAGGTCGAACAGACGATCCCCGAGGCAAAGCGCTTCACCGTCGGCACGGAGCTGGTGCCCAACCAGGGCCGACTCGACCCCCTGCTGGTCGAGGCGCGGTGGGAGATGGACTTCCTGCTGGCAATGCAGGTGCCCGAGGGCACACATATGCAGCTGCCCGTCGGGCGGCCGTCAACCGGCGTCAAGCCGGCACTCGGCGATGTCGATGCATCAGGCATGGCGCATCACAAGGTCGGCGACGCGCATTGGACCAGGCTGCCGACGCCGCCGCAAAGCGACCCCGAGCGGCGCCTGCTCTATCCGCCGACGACCGCCGCGACGCTCAACCTGGCCGCCACCGCCGCGCAATGCGCGCGCGTCTGGCGCACAATCGATCCAGCTTATTCGGCGCGCTGCCTCGATGCTGCCAAGCGCGCATTCGACGCAGCGGTGCGCAACCCGACCGTCTATTCGAGCGAATTCACCGGCAGCGGCGGCTATGGCGACAGCAACCTAGCCGACGAATTTTACTGGGCTTCGGCGGAGCTGTTCGCCGCCACGCACGACGCGATGTACGCCGACGTGCTGCACCGCGTGCATTTCTTCACCGATGCCGTGCACGAACCGGGCTGGGGCAGCACCGCATCGCTTGGCACGATCACGCTAGCGCTGGCGGACGGCGCCTTGCCGCCGCAGGAACAGGTCGCGCAACGGAGGCTGATCGTCGCGGCGGCGGACGGCTTCCTCGCCGAAGCGGCAAAATCCGGCTACCATCTCCCCTACGCCTCGACTGTCTACACCTGGGGCTCGAACAGCACCTTGCTCAACCGCGCGATGCTGCTGGGACTCGCGGCGCGCTTCACCGGCGAGAGGCGCTATCGCGATGCCATGGTCGACGTGATGGATTATCTGCTCGGCCGCAATCCGCTCGACCAGAGCTTCGTCTCGGGCTTCGGCGTGCGGCCGATGCGCAATCCGCATCACCGTTTCTGGGCGCCTTCGCTCGACGCGCATCTGCCGCCGCCGCCACCCGGAGTGGTTTCCGGCGGACCGAACAACGGCCGGCCTGCCGACGATGTCGCCCCGACGATGGGACCATGTGCGCCGATGCGCTGCTGGCGCGACGACGTGCGCGCTTATTCATTGAACGAGGTGGCGATCAACTGGAACGCCCCGCTCGTCTGGGTCGCGGCCTATCTGGACGACACACGCTGACGACCACAGGCCGGATCGCGGTGCACCTATCCGCGCCCGCTCAACGTCATCAGCAGATAGCGGCGGATCTTCTCGGTCCGCTCACGGCTGGGGGCACCCATCACCCCTTTGGCATGATCGGGCAAATGGGCCGCGACATCCGCCGCCTCCTCGTCGAACACCAGATGGTCGAACCAGGCGCGCCAGGCGCGTTTCTGTTCGGGCGGAAGATCGCGCACGCTCATCAACGCATGAACCAGGGCCAGGAACGGCGTCGCCGAGCTGTCATAGGCCCACCAATAATTGACCAGCACATTGAGCCGGTCGAACGCACGGACATGGTGCCACCAGATCGCGGGAATGAAGAGCGCATCGCCCGGTTCGAGCTCGGCGATCTGCGCGTATGCCAGCGCCTCGACGAAGCGCGGATAACGTTCGAGATCAGGCGTCTCCGGATCGACCATCGAACTGGGTGGCCCAGCGAGCGTGTTGTCCAGCGGGCCAAGATAGAGGTTCGCCACCTGTTCGGGCGGAAATAACGTGAAACGCCGCCGCCCCGCCACACATATCGCGAGATTGGGCGAGACGTCGAAGTGCGTCGGAACCTGCATCGCATTGCCGATCCACAACCGCGGTATTGCATCCGGCGGCGGCAGATCGAGCGGATTGGCCGCGCGCCAGCCGGGCAGATGCTCGGGCGCCGCAGCGGCGTCCGCGTAAATTGCTTGGGGTGCCTCCGCCTGCTGTTCGGAAAGCCTGAGCAAAGCGCCCATCAGATTGGGCAAGGACACCTGCTGGCGGTAAAAATTGAAGCCCCGCATGTCGTCGCGATAGAAGAAGTGGCCACCGATCTCCGGCGGCCCGATCAGCACCTTGAGCGGCCGCCCCCCACCGAACCCTGTGAGATATTCGGCGATCGCACGGTCGCCCGCCCGGGCCCGTTCGACCGCTTTCCAGTCTTTTACCTGACCGCGCAGCACCACCGGCGTAGAGCGACCGGCTACCTCTGCGCGAAATGTCGCGGCGTCGAGGGCGCCAAGCTCTGCAACGCGATTGGAACTGGCGGCGGGATGATCGGCAAAGCCCATGAGCCCCCCCCGCGGCACGGAGGGCGCAAAGGCCGTCCGAGCCCGGAGCCTGAGCCGAACCACCTGAATTTCACATTAACGGCAATGGCTTAGTGGATGGTCGCGAGCGTCACGCGCAGCAGCACCGGCGACGTGGTCAGGTTCAGCCCGTAATCGGTCTGGTCGCCGTTCCACATGCGATCGAACACCCATTTGCCGTCGGCGTCATAATGACCCTCCTCGACGCGGACGAGCTGCAGCAACTCGCCCGGAGCGGCGTGGGTGAGATCGATCTGGAGACGCGCGCGCGTGCCGGTGATCAGATATTGATCGGGCGCGAGCTCCGCGACGGCAACCCCGCCTGCCGGATAGTCGTTGCCGGTCGGTTCGGGGAAACCGAATTGCGGGCGGCCGAAGGTGACGGTCGCTTTATATTTGCCGAGCTCGATCACCTGTTCGTGCTTGGCCGCCGGGTCGGTCGGCTCGGCCACGCCCCAGGTCTTGCCGGTCAGCGCGAGCGTCGGCCAGACATGCACGAGCTGGCCGAAAATCTTGTAATTGAGCGCGAAGGCGTCGAGCGTTCCGTCGTCGAGCCGCGCCGCGCCGAGCGGATAGTTCCAGGAGCCCGTCTCATCCATGCCGAAGGGCGAGAAGCCGATCGCGCCGCGCCCGACCGCGGGGAAGAAGAAGCGCGCGAACTCCTTCTTGTTGCCCGTCTCAGGCACGAACAAAGCATTGTCCGGCCGGTCATAGACCTGCAGATAATCCAGATAATCCCGGTGGTTGCCATTATAGATGTCAGGCGCCAGCACATCGATATGCAGCGCCGCCGCCTTCCACACGTCGAGCACCTGCGGCAGCGGACCGCCTGAGGAATAAGTGTTCGGATCCTGCCACTGATGCAGACCGGGCAGCGAGGCGTTCACATACATGGGCAGGGGCTTCACCGCCTTGCCCGCCGCGGCCACCTGGTCGACATAGCTTGCCACATACCAGATACCAGCTATTGAAGGCCGCCTCGGCATCGCGGCCGAACACCTGCGTCCAATTGCCCTTCTTGCCGACCTTGGCCGCCAAAGGAGCAGGAACCGGGCCGGCGAACAATTTATCGGCCTGGGGCGAATGATCGCGCGCCAGCCCGTAGCTGCCCGTCTCATTCTCGACCTGCACCATGATCACGCTATTCTGCGGATCGGCCTCCTTCAAATGCTGCATCAGGTGGACGAAGGCGTTGCGGTCCGCGGCGAGCGTGTTCGCCCCGTGCGGGCTCAGTACATAATGAAGCTGGCCCTTGGTGTTGGTCATGCGCGGGAAGCGCTTGGGGTCGAGCTTGACCCAGGCCGGCGTGTAATTGGCATTGGTGTTCTTCCACGTGCCGAACCACAGGATGACGAGCCGTTTGCCGTGCGCCCGCGCCTGATCGAGCAAGGTATCGAGGAAGGAGAAATCGAATTTGCCCTCGACCGGCTCGATCTGCTCCCACGCCACCGGCACCTCGACGGTGTTGGCGCCGAGCGCGTCGATCGTCGGCCACACCTTGGGCAGGGCCGAGGCGTAATTGGCGGCGTTGTTGACCTGCGCGCCCAGCATCAGGAACGGCTTGCCGTCGACGATCAGCGCATGACGTCCATTCTGCGCGACGAGGTGCGGCAGATCATTGGCTGCCACGGCAGGCATGACGCCCAAGCATGCCGCCATCCATCCGCCGATCAACTTGGCCCCAAACCCCATCTCGCTTTCTCCTTTATGTCGGAGGGGGCATAGTCGGTAGAGCTACGGCGATAAATATGATTTATCTATGCAAGGCGAAGGTCGAAATGTCGCAGCGAGCTTCCGATCTGCCGTGCCTGGTCCGCGTCGTTCCAGACCGCGAAGGATAGTCTCAAGACCCGGCCGCGCCGGTCGAAGCGGCAGTCCAGAGCGCGCAAGGCTGCCTCGGCAGCATCGGGATCGTCGCCCGTCAGGCAGAGGGTACCGCCGCGAGCCGACATATCGAGGCTCGCCTCCATCGCCTCAGCCGAGGCGGCGATGAGCGCGCGGTTCGCGGCACGGATCCGGTCGACCCCGATCTCCAGCACCGTCTCGATCCCGCTCGCCGCCAGCGCGCACGGCGCAACCGCGGGCGTTCCACCCCAGAAGCGCCGCGCATCGTCGGCATAGCGGAAATCGCGAATGTCGAAGGCAAAGGGATCGGCATGCGAGAACCAGCCGACGCCGAGCGGCTCGATCGAACCGATCAGTTCGCGCCGCACCCACAGGAATCCCGCGCCGGGGCCGCCGCACAGCCATTTCACGCACGAGCCGACCAGCGCATCCACGCCCCAGGCGCGCGGCTCGACGTTCAGAAACCCGAGCGCCTGGCAGGCGTCGACCACCGACACGGCGCCGGCGGCACGTGCCAGCCCGGCAATCTCCGCAACTGGCGACACCTGGCCGCTGTTGGAATGGACATGCATCGGCACGACCGCGGCGACGTGAGAGCCGAGCGCATCGGCCCAGACTTGCGGATCGGTCGGATCGCGTTCCGCCGGGATCAGCTCGAGCCGATAGCCCAGCCGGTCGAGCTGGCGCATCGCGAACCCGATCGAGGGGAAGGCATGCGCGGAGGCGAGCAGCACATCGCGCCCGGCCTCGCGTGGCAGGCCCGACAGAAAGGCGCCCAGTGCCGCCGAAACCGAGGGCTGCGGGCAGACTTCGGCTATCTCGCCGCCGATCAAGGTCGCCACGCCGTCGCGGAAGCGGTCGATCGCCGCAAGCCAGCTCCCCCAGCCGTCCGATCCCTGCTCCGCCCAGGGCCGCAGCAGCGCCTCTTCCAGCCGCCCGCGCGATTGGCGCGGCAGGCATCCGACCGAATGGCTGAGCAGATAGGGCCCCGGGCCGGGCACTTCGAACAGATGGCGGGGATCCCGGCTCATGCGACCAGTTGCCGCAGCCGCTGGATGTCAGGATAGCGCGTCACCGAGTCCGACTGGGGTTCGGCGCAGCGATAATCGCGCAGGATCTTGAGCGAGCGCAGCAGGACGGGAAGTGGGGGTCCGCTTGCGGTGACCCCTTTCAGGTGGGGCTCACTGAGCTTGACCGAGGGACCGGTGATGAATTTGTCGACCAGCAAATCGTGATGCTGGCGGGCATAGTCGCCGAACATGCCGCAGACGCGCAGGAAACCGTGCACATTCGCCTGGAACCAATCCTCCCGTCCGCATTCGTCGGCCAGCAACAGCAATTCATCGAGCAGGCTGCGATAGGTCATGCATTCGCGCAGGCGCGCTTGCTCCGACGGCAGCATGAAGGGCATCTTGTCGACCAGAAGCTGCGCATAATAAGGATCGTTGGCGCGGGTGAGGCCGAGCAGCAGGTCGATCTCGTTGATGCCGGAAAAGTCACCCGCATTGGCGCCGCGATATTCGGTCCGCCCTACGCGATAGGGTTTGTAATAAGGCCGGACGCAGAAAAAGAAGCGCTCGACGTCGAGCTCGTCCGCCAGCCGCTGGTTAAAGCCGATCACATCGACCAGCGCGGCCGCCGCGTCGTCGAACAATTGCCCTGCGATCGGGCTCGACACGCCGAGATGGACGATCCGCCCGAGCGCGTCGGCCGCACGCTGCAGACCGAGGATGCCGCGTATATTCTCGTCGATGAACAGGAATTCGTCCACGAGCGAGGTGAAGCTCTTGCGCACGCCGCGCACCGCCAGATTGTGCGTGGCAAGATGCGCGGTGGCGAAGCGCGGGGCCATGTCGATCGAAGCCCCGACATGCATCGCCAGCGACGAGGCTTCGGGAAAAGGCGATCTCTCCTCGCGCGCGGGATTGGTCAGCTCGTGACGGCGCAGCGCGCCCAGATACATGCCGACATTGCCGAGCACGCCGAACGCGCTGGAAAAGCCGTCGCCCGTATTGCCCTCGGCCAGCAGCCGCACGACGTAGGCGTGGCCTTCGTCGCGCAGCGTCGCCTTGATGGCGTCGCCGACGCCATCGACATTGGCGCGGTCGGTTTGAGCGAAATAGAGCTGCTCGAGCTCGGTGTTCATTTCGACGAAGGCGGTGCGGATCCACCGGTCGAAGGCCAGTGCATTGGCGGACATGACGCTTCTTATCCCGCCCGGGCGGGCAAGGCGAGCCGGCGATCAGGCCACTGATTTTTCCAGCACGACCATCGTGATCGGCGGATCGACCGCGACCGGAAAGGGCCGCCGCTCCCCGGTCCGGGCGAAGCCGCGCCGTTCGTAATAAGCGATCAACTCGACCCGGCTGTCGATCACGGTCATCTCGATGCGGTCGGCACCGAGTTGATCCTTCGACATCCGCTCCGCCGCGGCGATGATCGCCTTGCCGATACCGCCCGCCTGTCGTTCCGGATCGACGCACAGCAAGCCCAGATAGACCAGCCCATCGCCGCGCGCGGTGAGCGAGACGCAGCCCAGCGGCACCTCGCCCCGCTCGGCGATCAGCAGCAGCGCCTGGCGGTCGGCAATCAGCGCTTCGAGCGTGTCGCGATCGATGCGCTCGCCCGAAAGCAGGTCCGCCTCATGCGTCCAGCCCTGCCGCGCGCTGTCGCCGCGATAAGCGCGTTCAATCACGGGATGCAGGCGCGGCAGATCGGCCGCACCGGCGATGCGAATATCAAGATCCCCGTCCAAATTGCCCTCCCGTGACCGTCGCGGCGTTTCATAGGACAAGATAGGCGGGAAGCGAGCCTTTCCGGAGCTTTTAGCCGAATGTGCCGGTTGCGAGCCTGCTCGCCGGAATCTCCACCATGGCGGAACGCATCGCGCCGCCATGATCGACCCGGCGCCGCAGGAAGGCGAGGCAGCCCGCCAGCGGATCACGCTGCCGGACCAGGCCGTGCGAGATGGCGCCCAGCTGACGCGAATATTTGGACTTGGCCGCGCAGCGCTCCGTGAACGCCGCCTTGGCCTGGGGTGAGAGCAGCCGCAATGCCTGCCGGCCGGTGAGCACCGCCCCGCTCCATGCCGCCGTCGACAACAGCACGTCGCCCACGAACTCGCCTGCCGCGGCGGCCCATTTGACATCGTCCCCCGCAAGCAAGGTGGATTCGCACAAGACCCGTTCCCACGAGACGTGGGCCTGGCGCGGGCGCAACTCGTCGAGAATCGCCAGATCGTCCCGCGTGCGTGGAGCAAAGCCGACATGTCCGGGCTCGGCCGGCGAAATATCGACCATCCCGCCCTCCGCCGCGACCGCAGCCGCTCCCACGCCGTCGTCGAGGAGGATCACGGCCCGGCGACCCGGTTCGGTAAGTTTGGGCGATGCACCGATGAAGGGCTCGATTCCGCCTGCGGCAGGCTCAAGCAGCGACCAGGCCACCGCCACCATGTCGTTGAGCAGGAAGGCATTGCCGCCAAACATGCGAGCGATGCCGTCGCGCGAAAAGGTCCAGCGCGACCGCGCGATCGTGATCGTGCCGGGAAAGGCCGGACCGGGCACCGCCAGGACGCAGCCGGCGCGGCGCGGATCGATCCCGATCTGGCTGACATAGCTCAGGATCGCCTCGGTGAAGGTCGAATAAGCGGTCGCCTCGAAGCTGCGGACATTGCTCAGCCCCTCGCTCGCCGATCCGACCGTCGCGAAGCGAACGGAACCCTGGAATGACGCGTCCGCGAGAATCCATTCGATCATGCAATCATGTCCTAGTCGTTCGCGGCCGGGCCCCCATGAACTGCCGCGCTCGCGAACATCCGATCCCAAGAGGAAGCCGCATCATAGCTTTTGCGCCGGAATTGGTTGATTTGACGTTACCGCTCCCAATCGCCCGGCTATCCGAAAGTGGGATGGCGGGAGCGAGATTGAACTCAGGCGAGCCAGCATCTACCCACCTGCAGATTTCCGCTTTATGTAGGACCATCGATCTGATCTTCCGCTTCGATCCGATATCCTATAGCATTATCCGGTGCCGATGCCTCCTCAACCTCCTGCCGCACTTCGCAGATCCCGCACCACGCCACGCACCTCCTCGGGCGTGCCAGGTCACGCCGCACCGCGTCCACCCGTGGGCCCGACCCTGGTCGAATGGGCCTATGAGCATCTGCTGTCGATGCTGATGACGGTGCAGATCGAACCCGGCGAGCGGATCGCGATCGATACGGTGGCGCGGCAGCTCGGCATCTCGCAGACCCCGATCCGCGAGGCGCTGAGCCAACTCGAGGCCGAGCGGCTGGTCTACAAGATGCCCAATGTGGGCTATCGCGCCAGCCCGCGCATGTCGCGCGAGGAGGTGCAGGATCTCTATACACTCCGGCTGCTGATCGAGCCTTATGCCGCGGCGCGCGCCGCCGAGCGGATGGACGACGCATCGCTTCGGGCACTGCAGGAAATCGACAAGGATATGCGCGGTGTCGTCGAGGGGGACGATCGTTCCTTCACTCGCTTCGCAGAGGCGGACGCCAAATTGCATCGCCTGATCGCGACCGGCAGCGGCAACCGGCTGATCGCGGAGACGATCGAACGGCTTCATTCCCACCTGCAGATCTTCCGTTCGCTCTACAGCACCAACGCGCCCGAAGAGGCGGCTGCGGAGCATCAGCGGATCATCGATGCGCTGCTGGCGCATGATGCCGCCGCCGCCGAAGAAGCGGTGCGCGACCATCTCCAGCGATCGAAGGACCGTATGGACCGCGTTTCGGCGCGCATGTCCGCCGCCGACGAAGCCTGAGCGCGCCCGCGCCGATTCGAATCTTTAGCCCACTGTCGGCATGACGGGTGCGGCCAATGCGCCGCCACCGCCCGTCGCACAAACTTGCCGAGCGCGCTTGACGGCTCGCGAGCGGCCCCCTACCAACTTTCGTAAGATCATATATGATATGAAAGACAAGAGGATGAACCTGATGGCTGGTGGCGCCGCCTCCTTCCCACGCCGCTGTCGTGGCGTCGCATCGGCGATTCTTGCGCTGGCCCTTGCCGGTACCGCACATTGCGAAACCACGGTTCTCAGCCATTTCACGTTGATCGACGGCACCGGCAAGGCGCCGGTCGCGGACCAGGCGCTGATCATCACCGACGGGCGTGTACGCTGGGTCGGCCCGGCCGCGAAATTGAAGGCGCCCAAGGGCGCGACGGTCGAGACGCTCAAGGGCAAATATGTGCTGCCGGGGCTGATCGACAGCCATGTCCATCTTGGGCTGGTGAACGGCATCACCCAGGACCTCAAATATCAGACGCCCGAAAGCATCGAGAAGCAGCTCCATCTCTATGCTGCCTACGGCATCACCAGCGTGCAGACGCTGGGCACGGAGAAGGACCTGATCTTCCCGCTGCGCGATGCCGAACGTGCAAGCCGCCCCGACATGGCGCGCGTCTTCACGGTCGGCCAGGGCGTGGTGTTCAAGGGCAGCTATGGCGGCGTGCCGGGGCTCGACCAATCGGTCGCGACCCCGGAGGAAGCACGCCACATGGTCGATGCCGAGGTCGCCAAGGGCGCCGATGCGATCAAGCTCTGGGTCGACGACGAGTTCGGCACGCTTTCGAGCCGGATGCCGCCCGCGATCAGCAGCGCGGTGATCGACCAGGCGCACAAGCATGGCAAAAAGGCGATCGCGCACATCTTCTATTACGACAATGCCGCCGAACTGACGCGCGAGGGCGTGAATGCCTTCGCGCATGAGGTGCGCGACCGGCCGGTCGACGCGGCCCTGCTCGGGCAGATGAAGGCCAAAGGCGTGTGGCAGATGGCGGCGACTTTGAGCCGCGAAGCCTCCTTCACCTACGCGATGCTGCCCTTCCTCGACGATCCCTTCTTCGCGCGCGGCGTGACGCCTGAGGTGATCGCCGAACTGCGCAGCCCCGAACGAATCAAGCGGCTCGGTTCGGCCCCGAACTTTCCGAAATATGGGCCGACGCTCGAGAAGGCGATGCGCAACTTCGCCGCCGAGGCGAAGGCGGGCGTGCGCTACGGCATGGGCACCGACAGCGGCCCGACCGCGCGCTTCCCCGGCTATTTCGCGCATTGGGAATTGGAGCTGATGGTCAAGGCGGGCATCACCCCGCTTCAGGCGCTGACCGCCGCGACCGGGCATAATGCCGAATTCCTCGGCGCCAAGGATATCGGCACGGTGCAGCCCGGCAAATGGGCCGATCTGCTGGTGCTCGACAAGAATCCGGTCGCCAACATCCGCAACACGCGCACCATCCATGAGGTGTTCATCGCGGGCCGCAAGGTCCCGACCATCTGGCAGACCTGCACTGACCGCCCGGCCGAGGCGTGCGGCACGGCGCGATGACCGACGTCGCCGCCGAAAAGACGAAAGCCAGCCTGGGCGCCGCCGCGATCAAGCCGACGCGCGCGCGCTACAAGGTGCTGGCCTTCGTCATCGCGGCTTATTTCATCACCTATATCGACCGGGTCCTGCTGTCGGTCTCCGCCCCCTTCATCGAGCGCGAGTTCGGCTTCAGCACGATCACCATGGGTTGGGTGCTGTTCTGCTACAGCATCGCTTATGCCGCCTTCCAGATTCCGGGCGGCTGGTTCGGCGACAAGGTCGGGCCACGCCTTGCCATGACCTGCGTCGTGATCTGGTGGTCTGTCTTCACCGCGCTGACGTCGTTGACCTGGTCCGCGGCATCGATGGGCGTCTGCCTGTTCCTGATCGGCATGGGCGAGGCCGGCGCCTTTCCGATTGCCAACCGGGCTTTGTCGCGCTGGATGCTACCATCCGAGCGCGCGGTCGCGCAGGGTGCGACGCATGCGGGTTCGCGGCTGGGAAGCACGCTCACCCCGATCATGGTCGTCGCATTGGTCGGCTTGACCGCGCTCAGCTGGCGCCTGCCGTTCCTGCTGTTCGCGCTCGTCGGTGTCGCCTGGGCTTTGCTCTGGTACCGCTTCTACCGAAATACGCCCGCCGAACATGCGTCGGTCAACGCGGCCGAGCTGGATCGCATCAATCGCGGCCTCGGCACCTTCGCCAAGGGAAAGCGGCAGGTTCCCTGGGGGCAGATCTTGTCCACGCCGCAGATGTGGGTGCTGGGCGCGCTCTATTTCTGCTACGCCTATGACATCGGCGTCTTCCTGAGCTGGTTCCCCAAATATCTGAACGCCGCGCGCGGCATCGAGCTCAAGACGATGGGCTTCTACGCCAGCATCCCGTTCCTGGCAGGCCTGCTCGGCGACCTCACCGGCGGCTTCGTGTCGGACGAGATCTTGAAGCGCACCGGCAATCTTCGCTTCGCACGCCGTGCCGTCTCCGTGTTCGGCTTCTGGGTCTCGGCGGTGGCCGTATCGCTGGCCGCCTGGGTGAGCGATCCGCTGGTCAGCATCGCCTGGTTCTCGCTCGCTTTGTTCGCGCTCGAACTGACCGTGGGCGTGTCCTGGGCGGTGACGCTGGACGTGGGCGGCGAATTTGCGGGCTCGGTCTCAGCGGTCATGAACACGCTCGGCAATATCGGGGCGGCGACCGCGGTCGCGGTCACCGCGCGACTGGCGACGGATTATGGCTGGGGCTCCGCCTTCGCGGTGATTGCCGGCCTGGCCGTGCTCGCCGGCCTGTTGATGCTTGCGGTCAAGCCTGACCGCCGATTCTATCGTGAGGAGATAAAGTGACCGTTGAACGCCTTTTTGGCCGGGCTCTGCCGACGCTCGCGGCGACCTTGTTGCTGGCCGGAGCGGTCGGCGCCGCACCCGTCGCTCCGAAGGGCGACGCAGCCCACGGACAGCAGATCTTCGCGCGCTGCAGCGTCTGCCACACGATCGGCCAGACCGGCGGCAAGATGGGCCCGGCGCTGAACGGTGTCGTCGGCCGCAAGGCGGGCAGCGTCGCCGGTTTTGCTTATTCTCCGGCGATGAAGAATTCGGGCCTGACCTGGGACGCAGCGACGCTCGCGCGCTTCCTGCAGGCGCCGATGAAAACGGTGCCCGGCACCAAGATGTTCTTCCCCGGCCTCGCGTCGTCCCAGGATCAGGCGGACGTCGTGGCCTTCCTCAAGCAATATCGCGCGGACGGCAGCAAGAAGTGACGGATCAGCATCCCATGTTCGGCGCGCTGCGCCTTCCGCGTTCGATCCTGTTCGGCCGGGGCCAGCGTCGTGCGCTCGGCTCGGCCGCGTCGAAGATCGGCAAGCGCGCCTTGCTGTGCACCGACGCCTGGCAGGGCGCGCAGCCCGTCTTCAAAGAGATCGTCGCCGATCTCGAAGCGCATGGGCTTGAGACGCGCATCTTCGATCAGACCATCCCCGATCTGCCGATCAGCTCGATCCAGGCCTGCGTCCAGCAGGTCGCCGATTTCGCGCCCGACGTCGTGATCGACATCAACAACA
>Ga0207698_10000753_pt1 | contig 18795 bp, 18 predicted proteins | sample KBSCornC22_FD_184298 | JGI IMG/M metagenome (GOLD analysis project Ga0207698, IMG submission 184298) | Corn rhizosphere microbial communities from Kellogg Biological Station, Michigan, USA - KBS Corn C2-2 (SPAdes) (version 2) | ecosystem: Host-associated > Plants > Roots > Rhizosphere > Soil ... | reverse complement strand
GCAAAGCCGTCGCCAGCGTGGCCGATCTCGACGACGCCGTCGGGGCCGGCAATGAACTGCAATGCGACAACCCCGGATTCCTGCGCAGCCGGCGCTTCGCGGAACATCGGCTGCAACGGATTCAACGAGAACAGGTGCTGGATGTCCGTCAGCAGCAGCTCCTGGTGCTGCTGTTCGTGGTTGAGTCCCAGCGCGACGCGTTTCATGACCTCGCGATCGTCGCCGCGGCTGGCCAACAACCCCGCCATCGCGTCGTCGACATGCGCACGATATGCGACGACTTCGTCCAGTGTCGGCCGCGTCAACAGCCCGCGCTGCGGCCTCGCATGCATCGGCCCGACGGTCTGGTAATAGGAATTGAAAAGGTAATCCCATCCAGCGTGAAAACGCCGATACGCCGGGTCAAAATGCGCGAGCAGGAATTGCTCGAAGAACCATGTCGTGTGCGCGAGATGCCATTTGGCCGGACTGGCGTCCGGCATCGATTGCACGACGGTGTCTTCGGGCGCCAGCGTGGCGCACAAGGCCAACGTGGCATCGCGCACCCGCCGATAATTCGAACCGGCATCGCCGGCCCGGCGGTAACCGGTCGGCTGGGGCTGTGCGGACATGCGGGGATAACCTCGGATGCAGTGCGTGTCGGCTACCCTACGCGCGGAAGCCTTAATTGAAACAGTCCGCCCGTTCAGCCAATGTGATGATCGGCTGGACGCAAAAGAGCCGAGAAATGAAGCAGCCCGTTTCCGTCGACGACCGTGACACCGCGCCGCAACCACTGGAACGCGCCTCGGCGCTGCCCGCATATTTCTATGCGGGGGACGAAAGCTTCGAACGCGACCGCCGCGCAATTTTCGCGCATGGATGGCAGTTGTTTGCGCGTGCCGACCAGCTTGCCCGGAGCGGTGATCACGTCGTAGGCGACATCGCCGGCGTGCCGCTGCTGCTGGTTCGCGGCGACGATGGCGCGTTGCGCGCCCTGCACAACGTTTGTCGCCATCGCGCCGGCCCGCTCGCGACCTGCGACGGCCGTGGCGCCAAACGCCTGCGCTGCCACTACCACGGCTGGAGCTACGCACTGGATGGCCGCCTGCTGAGCGCGACCGAGATGGACGGCGCATGTGATTTCGACATCGCCTCGATCCGCCTGCCCGAGGCGCACGTGGCCGATTGGCGCGGGCTGGTGTTCGCGGCGCTCGATCCCCTCGTGCCGTTCGCGGAAGTCATGGCCGAAGTCGACGCGCGGCTGGGCGAGCGGCCGCTCGGCGCCTATGCCTTCCATCGCCATTACGACTACGACATCGCCTGCGACTGGAAGGCCTACATCGACAATTACCTCGAGGGCTACCACGTGCCGCACATCCATCCGGAATTGAACCGGATGCTGGATTATCGCGACTACGTGGTCGAAACCGCGCGCTGGCATTCGCTGCAACATAGTCCGCTAGCGAGCGACGCCGCCTTGTACGGTGATGGCGAAGCGTTGTACTGGTTCGTCTGGCCCAACACCCTGCTCAACGTGCTGCCCGACCGGATGCAGACGAACCGCGTGATTCCGCTGGCGCCGGGACGTTGCCGCGTGACGTTCGACTATTTCTATCCGCAGGGCGTCCCCGATCTCGACTCACGCCACGCCAGCGACCACGCCTTCAGCAACCTGGTGCAGCGCCAGGACATCGACATGTGCGAGATCGTGCAACGCGGTCTCGAATCCGGCTCGTACCACGCCGGGCGCTTGAACCCCAAGCGCGAAAACGGCGTGCACCATTTCCATGAGCTGCTGCGCGAGGCGTACCGCGCCGCGCATTGAACGCGGCGCGGCGCCCGAATCAAAGCACCGGTGAATCGTCGTGCAGCATTTCGCGGCGCACGATCGCGATCGGCGCGAAGCCGTGCTGCATGAAATCGTCGTGGAACTGTTCGAGGTTGAAGTTCGCGCCTTCCTTCTTCTCGACGTCGGCGCGCAGCTTCAGGATCTCCAGCTTGCCGAGCGTGTAATACAGGTACGTCGGGTCGGACGTGCCGCGCTTGGTCTCCACCTCGGCCACCGCGGGCGACTGGTAGCCTTGCTTGACGAAGAAGTCCTTCGCCTGGCCCAGCGTCATCTGTCCGGTGTGCAACTTGATGCCGACGATGAAGCGCGCGTTGCGCAACAGCGCATCCTGCAACTGACCGAGTTTCAGCAGCAGTTGCTGGCGGCGATCCTTCGGGAATTCGTACTGCGCGAGGCCTTCGTCCAGCATCATCTGCTCGCAGTAATGCGCCCAGCCTTCCGCGTTGGTGGCGGAACCCAGCAGCTTGCGCACGCGGTCGTTCACCCTGTGCATCCACAGGAACTGGATGTAATGGCCGGGATAGGCTTCGTGCGTCGCGATGCTGGTGATCACCGGATAACTGAATTGCGCCATGAACTCGTCGATGCGCTGTTTCGGCCAATCCTTTTCCGGCAGCGTGACGTTGAAGTACGCCGTGGTCGCCTTCGCCTCGTAAGGTCCGGGCGTGTCCATCGAAGCGAACGTCGTCGCGCGCATGAACGGCGGTGTTTCCTCCACCGTCGGACGCACCGTGGACGGAATCGTGATGATGTGGTGGCTGTCGATGAAGCCGATCAGTGTGCCGAAGGTCGCCCGGAAGGTATCCAGGATCTTGTCCGACGGAGGGTGGTCGGCCGCCAGTTCGGCCAGCACCTGGCGCGGCGTCTTGTCCGGGTCGAGTTCCTTCGCGACCTTGGCGAACTCGGCCTGGTTGGCCTTCATGTTGGCCTCGTCGAGAGCGACCAGCTTGCCCAGCGGCAGATCGACCATCTCGTCGTATTTCAGTTTTTCGCGGAACACCTTGGCGCCGATACGGAAGTCGCCGTGCGACTTCGGCAGCACATCGTGTTTCAGCCACGCCTGGTAATCACCCAGCGCCTTGATCACCGCGTCGTTGGATGTCGCGAATTGCTTTTTCAACGTGGCGTCGCTGACGTCCGTGAACGCCGAGGGCACGTCGTGCCGGAAGAACTGGATCAAGCCCGGCAACTGTTCCAGCGCGATCTCGGTGTAGATCTTCGGCGGATTCTTGAGGTTCGCCCGCGCAGCCAGCAAGGCCGCCGGCATCTGCCGTTCGCGCGAGATCAGGTCGCGCAGGCGCGTTTCCGGCGGCGCGAACTTGCGTTCCATCAGCGTGAAGGCGCTGGACGTGATGCCGCTGGAATAGAAATCCGGATTCTTTTCCCAGGGGCGGATTGACTGCAACGTCAGCAGCGAACTGCGGATGCTGTTCAACACCAGGTCGCGATCACCGCGAACGAACAGGCTGAGCGATGCCGGATCGACCGCGGCGACGCGCTGCTCCCAACCCTTGAGCGCCTTCACTTCCGAGGCGATGCCCGCGCGCGAAAAGTCCTCGAGCTTGCCGTCGTACTCGTGGACGCCATAGCTGGTCGCCGCAGAAGGATTGGTCGGCAGATAGAACGCATCGAAGTATTGATCGGCCAGTTTCGCGAACGCCTGGTCCGCGGCAACCGTGTCCGCGGGTACCGCCGCACCTGCCCACAACGGCGCGAACAGCAACGCCCACGCCGCGACACGACACCACTTGTTCAATCCGTGCGCCATGAAACCCTCCCCGTCGATCAAGACGTTTGACAACCCGACCGCACCAAAGGCCGTCAGGCTAACAAGACTCGCATCGTGTTCCCCGTGCCAAAGGTTGGCCCAATCGATGCCTCCGCGGAAAGAGAAAAGGCCCGGTTGCGAACAACCGGGCCTTTCGAATGCATCGGGAAACGCGAGGGTCAGTGACCGTGGCGTGAGTAGTAATGCCCCTGGCTGCCGCCACGGCCGCCGTAGCTCCGGCCACCGTGGTATCCGCGCGAACCGCCATAGTAGCCACCGCGACCGGAGTATCCGTGCGAACCACCGTAGTAGCCGTGGCCGCCGCGACTTGAATAGACCACGCCAACGTTCACGTTACCGTAGCTCGGATAGCTGTAGTAGCCACCATTGCCGTACGAATATGCGGGGTAGCTCGGATAGCTGGAGTAACCACCGTTGCCGTACGAATACGCGGGATAACTCGGGTAGCTCTGGTAATAGCCCTGCGGCGGGTAGCTCTGCGCCGGGTAGTAATAGCCGCTGTCATAGCGATCGTGCTGGCTGGCACTGGCGATCACGCCGCCAATCACGGCTCCCACGACCAACGCGCCCAGCACCTTGCCGGAATCGTCGCCATGGCCACGATAGCCACGCGCCATCGCAGCAGGCGCGGCGAGTACGGCAGCCGCCACCAAGGCACAAGCGAGCATCAGTTTGTTGCGGATCAACCCGGATTTGCTTTGCATGGCGATTCTCCCCTTGTCAAGGTGGCGCCAGTATCGCATCGCCGGATAAATCTAAACTGAAGAGTTTTGTTATGGAAACGCTAAGCGTTCAGGCACTTGGAAGCATCCATGCTCGCGTCAGGCACCCTTTGTCGCCGCGCCGCGATCCTTGCGCTTGCGGGATTCCAGCAAGGCTTTCAGGTTCGCGACGGCCTGCTCATGGCTGATGGCCTTGGGCTTGGGCGCGCGCGGCTTCGGCGGCTTGCGCGTCGGAGCGTGTGCAGCCGGGGCCGGCTGACGCGGCAGCTCCACGATGCCGCCCAGCATCCAGTCGTCGTTGAAACGGGAGCGCGGGATATAGGAAGGCGGGCGGCGCTTGGCAGCGCTGGCGCGTGCAGCGGCCACCGCGCGGGCGGCGGTTTTGACCGAAGCCGGGCGGGACACGGGTTTCGGGGCCGCGACCGGCTTGCTCGCGGCGCGTGGCGGCTTGGCAACGGGTTTGCTCGCCGCGGGGGCGGCCCTCACGATCTTCACCGGTTTCTTCGCCGGCTTGCCCGCGGGTTTCCTGGAAACCTTGGCGGGCTTCGATGTCCGGCGGACCGCCGCTTTTGATTTTGCGGGCGCCTTGCGCGCGGTTGCCTTGGCGGATTTGCCGGCGGGTTTGCGATTCCGTGATGTTGCCATTGCTGCGTTCCTCTATGTTGTTGCGTTGCAGACTCGGCCTTGCGGGCCAAGCCGTGGCGAGCCAAGCCGGTCGGTACGATCTCTTGGGTGGCGGGCGGCTGCGAACTACAAGCTGCGCCCGTCAACCTGGCGGATGGTCAACCCGCCGGGTTCAACCCCTTCGAGGCAGCGGACGTTCACCGCTGCCACTGGATGCCCTTCATGTTCGCCATCGGCGAATGGCGCCACCCCGCAGACCGGGCAGAAGTGGTGGGCAATCTTGTGTTTGTTGAAACGGTAGGTGCTCATGTCCGCTTCCGGCGTGGACAGCCTCAGCGCATCACGCGGCACGAACCACATCAGGTAACCCTTGGGCCGGCAATGCGAGCAATTGCATTCCATCGCGGTGCCGATTTCGCCATCCACTTCGAAGGCGATCCGGCCGCAATGGCACCCGCCACGCCACGTCGTCATACGTCAAGTCCGAGCGTCAGGCCTTAGACATTATCGCATGAACCAGGCTTTCCCGCACGTGTATCCTGTTGATCCCTCACCCGAAGCACTGGGTCTGTCCACGCTGTGCCAAGTGGCCGCGCCGTCGGCCCTTTGCCTGCAGGGCAAGGAAGAACGAGGAAGATATATGTCGATACATCGACGAGTGATGACACAGCCATGCGGGCAAAGGGCCCCGGCCCGAAGGGTTGCTCCGCAGCGGCCGCCAGACGGCGGCGCGCGCCTTGACCATGGCACCACACCATGGCGCTGCGGCACGCACCTTGTCTGGCAACCGCTGCGGAAGCAACGCGGCTCACTTGGCACAGCGCGGACAGACCCCGATGCAAAGTTTCGACGATGACCAGGGCCGCCACTGGCAGGCTGCGCTGCTGGAGGCATCTTTCGGCAACGTGATGCTGATTTTCAGCCGCATCGGCGGCGAGGGCGTGCTGCACAAAACGCTCGATACCGCCAACTATGGCGAAGCCGAACAATGGCTTGCAGGTTCGGACGACGCCGCGCTGCGAGCATTGCTGGCCGAGGCGAAACCTTGGGGATGAGTCCGTGGCGGGATACTGATCCCGCGTGCCGGGTGCCCGCGATTCTTCGCCCGGGCATCCCTCAAACCTGCCGGAGTCCACGCTCGCTGGAAGTGCCGCGCGCGATCGACCCCATAAAACAAAAACGCCGGGCGGAATGATCCGCCCGGCGTCGTACAGCTCTCGGCGTTGGTTACAGCGCCTGGACTTGTTCGGCCTGCAGGCCTTTCTGGCCCTTGGTCACCACGAAGCTGACCTTCTGGCCTTCCTGCAGCGACTTGAAACCGCTGCCTTCGATCGCGCGAAAATGCACGAACACGTCCTCGCCACCTTCCTGGCTGATGAAGCCGAAGCCTTTGGCGTCATTGAACCATTTCACGGTTCCGGTTTTACGATCCGACATGAAAATACTCCTTGCAACAATGGAAATGCCGTCACCACAGCGGCGACAGCTCGAACTGATTTGCAGGGAAGCAAGCGGAACGGAACGATGGGCTGGATCGCGAGATCGAGCGCATCGGGCCACAATTTACCGTGACCCGGCAAACACAGTGCGGGCATTATACATGCGATAGACGCAATTCCACCGAATTTCGACCAACATTTTCGACCCGGGTTCAATGGGCGCGCAGCGACAGCGCCAGCCCGGCCAGGGAGCTCAGGAAAACCAACCCCAGCAGGATGCGATAACCCGCCCGCCAGCCGTCGCGCACCGGGCCGCGCGTGCCCAGCAGGAACGCCGCGATGCCGGCCACGAACAGGACCGTTCCCACCAGAACGATCCGGAATGACCCGAGCATCGTGCCCGCAATCACGCCCGCATTGCCGAGGTTGAAGACGATCCACTCGCCGGCGATCCAGCCGCTCGAGGGCAGGCGTTCCGACAACCACGCCTGCCCCGCGCCGAACACGACCTGCGCGACGCCGACGATCAGCACCAGATAAGCCGACGTCCAGACCGGATGCTCGGCCGGATGACGCGCGACGGCTGCGGCGACGAGACCGCCCGCGATGATCGCCGCGACACCGAGCGCCCCGAACGGCGCCGCCGCCCGCCAGCGCGCCGCGGCGCCGGCAGTCAGCATCGCAGCGCGGCCGTCTCGCGGATGCCGTCGACGACGGCCGGATCGAGCCCGACGTTGTTGCGCTCCAGCACTTGCTCGGCGCGATAGCTGGATCGCACCAGCGGCCCGGATACGACTTCCAGAAAGCCCATGCCCAACGCCAGTTCGCGGTATTGCTGGAACTGCTCGGGCGTGACGAAGCGCGCCACCGGCAAGTGGTTCTGCGTGGGCCGCATGTACTGCCCCATCGTGACGACATCCACGTCCGCTGCACGAATGTCGGTCAGCGTGCGCTCGATCTCGTCGTCGGTTTCGCCGAGACCCAGCATCATGCTGGTCTTGACGACGGTCTGCGGCGTGTAACCCTTCGCGAACTTCAGCACGTCCAGCGTCTGCCGGTAACCGGCGCGTGCGTCGCGCACGGGATGGGTCAGACGCTCGACCGTCTCGATGTTCTGCGCGTAAGTTGCCAACCCGGCGTCGAGAACAGTCGCGACATGCTGGTGGCGCCCGGCGAAATCGGGCGTCAGCGCCTCCACCGCCGTCTCGGGCATGCGGCCGTGGATCGCGCGGATGCAGGCCGCATAATGCGCCGCACCGCCATCGGGCAGGTCGTCACGATCGACCGAAGTCAACACGACGTACTTCAGGTTCATAAGCGCGACGGCGTCGGCGACGCTGGCGGGCTCCATCGTATCCAGCCAGCCGTGCGGGTTGCCGGTCGACACCGAACAGAACTTGCACGCGCGCGTACACACGGAACCCATCAGCATCAGCGTGGCGGTGCCACGCCCCCAGCACTCCGCGATGTTCGGGCATTTCGATTCGGCACACACCGTCGACAACTTGTGGGTGCGCACGATGTCGCGGATTTCCTCGTACTTCGCGCCCGCCGGAAGTTTCACCCGCAGCCACGGCGGCTTGCGCGCGGCGTCGGGCACGCGGCTCAGCGCGCTCGGACGGATGCCGTCCTTGACCGCGCGTGTGCCTTGCGGGCTGGTGAACTTGCTGCCCGGCGCCGGGCGTGCGTTGCCGATCGTTTCACTCATGGGAATTCCGGACCAGAAGATTCGCAGTGCACGCACCGCGACTCTTTATTGTAGCGCCCTGTCATCCACCGAACGACGGATGCAGCAGCTGCTGCACGAAGGCGACGGTGACGCGTGGCTCCATGATCACCGTGAACAGCACCCCATAAGCCGCGCCCCACGAGTGCGCGCTGTGGTTGACGTAACCGCCGCCGCGATGGTCCATGTAGATCGAGTACCCGAGGAAGGCCACCGCGTACAGGATCGCGGGCACCGGAATCACGAACACGATGATCATCGACCACGGTGACAGCAGGATGAAGGAAAACAGCACCGCCGACACCGCGCCGGAAGCGCCGAGGCTGTGGTAGTTCGCGTTGTTCCGGTTCTTGATGTACGTCGGCAGGATCGATACCAGCAGCCCGCCGAGGTAGAACCAGAGGAATCCGAACGAGCCGAGGTAGCGCGCGAAAAAACCTTCCAGCGCGCGTCCGAAGAAGAACAACGTGATCATGTTGAACAACAGGTGCTGGAAATCCGCGTGCACCAGGCCGTAGCTCAGCAACCGCCAGTACTCGTGTTTTTTCTGGATCGCGGGCGGCCACAGCAGCAGCCGCTGCATCAACTTGTGATCCTTGAACGCCATCCACGAAACAAGGCAAGTAATGGCGAGGATCGCGATGGTCAGCAGCATGTCGGTTCGTTTCCTTCAAGGGCGAGTTGTTTCACGAATGAATCCCTGCAACGCAGGTGTAACTTTTCGTCACATTTGGTGCTAGGCTGCGCAGACTGACCAGGGGGCCATCGACCAATCGGAGGACGGCACCATGCACGCATCGTCGAATACCGGTTCACCCAGCAAGGCGCTGATATTAACCGCAGGCCTGCTGGCCATCATGGGAACGGCTGCCGCTGCGGCATCGGAGCCGATCGTCGGCCCGCCGATCGCCATCGGCGAAACCGGCGCCGCCGTGGCCGACCCGCTGGTGCCCGTACCGGCTGAAACACCGTGCGTGGTCACCCTTTACACGTCGGATTCGGCCACCGGCACGTTCGACGACTACTCCGCCCACCCCTTCAACTATGCGCCGCCCGCCGGATGCAGCGGCCCGTGGAACAAGGTCGTGTTCAAGGCCGACTATCACGTCACCACCGGCCGCCAGTTCGACCGCACCGCGAGCGTGTGGATCGGCGGCGTGAACATGTATTTCGGCACCACCCAGGAACCCTCGGCCTCACGCAGCCCGAGCTGGCACGTCGAACGCGACGTCACCGACCTGTCTTCGTTGCTGACGAGCGCGCATCCCGGCGATGCCGTGGTCTACAACATCTACAACGACACCTACAACGGTTCGATCACCGGCAGCGCGGAACTCGACTTCTACCCCGCCACGCCGGAATTTCCGGCACCGCGGGTGCCCGACCAGGTGCTGTCGCTCGGCAGCGATCCCGCCGGCAATGCGGTTTCCATTTACACCGACCAGACCGCGATGTCGCAGACCTTCACGCTGCCGACCAACACCGAACGCGCCTACCTCGACGTCACCGCCGAACCGCAGTCCGGCGACGAATTCTGGTACAGCTGCGGGCCCGATTCGATCATTTTCGCCACCGGCTGCGGCGGCACCGGTTTCCGCGAAGCCGAAATCGCCATCGACGGCAAGCCGGCCGGATTCGTGCCGATCTCGAGCTGGATATACACCGGCGGCATCGATCCCTATCTGTGGCGACCGATCCCCGGCGTGCAGACACTCGAGTTCGAACCATACCGCGTCGACATCACCCCGTTCGCGGCGCTGCTGGACAACGGCCAACCGCACACGATTTCGGTCAGCGTGGTGACCGGTGATCCGACTTTCCAGAACAACAGCCAGCGCTTCGACACCGCCGCGACCCTGCTGCTGTATCAGGACCCCGGCAGCACGCAGATCACCGGCGGCCTGATCGGTGCAGTGGGCGACAGCGGCGTACACCCGGACAGCACGCTTTCCAGCAGCGGCGACGTGTACGACATGAACGTCACCTCGAGCCACAGGTTCAACGCGCGCGGCTATGTCAATACCTCGCACGGGCAGGTGACCACCGTCGTGGCCGAAAGCGCGAGTTTCGGCAACCACGACGTGACCACCAACGGCGACACGCTGTACGAGCAGAACATCGCGCTGCAGACCAGCGCAACGTCGACCAGCACGACCATCGCCCCGTCCGGTACCCGCACTGCCACCCGCAACTGGTCGTTCCCGCTGCAGCTCGACTACAAGTTCGCGGTCAACCCGGATGGTTCCTCCTATCAAACCACCACCGTCGCCCAGGACTATTCACTGCAGGACGGCGAAGCCGGTCCGGGCGGCCACTACGCCTCCAGCCGCAAGCAGACGGACAACGCGGCCGACACCCTCAACTTCGACGCGACCGGCGCCTTCACCGGACCGGCTGGACAGCAAGCGTCGCAGGGCTACACGTTCACCGACTCGCGCGGTGCGTGCTACAGCCGCACGGTGAACGCCGTCGCGGGCGCGGTCACGCAGGTGACGGACGGCGCTGCATGCCAGGCGCAAGGGCACTGATGCGCGTTTGACGCGCGGCGGTCGCCGCACGTGCGGTGACCGCCGCACCGCCAAGGTAGTATGCTGCGCGATGTTTCGGTTCTCCGGTTTCCGACTGCCGATGGCGCCCGCAAACTGCTGGGGCGCCCCACCCAACCGCGCGAGGATTGTCCATGTCACCGTTCCACCGAGTCCATTTCATTGCCACCGCCTTCGTGATTGGCGTTGCCGGTGCCTGCATGGCCCCGTCCGCGATCGCCGACTCATCGGTCAACGTGACCTTCCAGCCCAACACCCATTGGGTGCAGGAAGTGAACACCCTCAACCGCTACGACTACTCCCGCGATTATTCGGTCGCCATCGAACCCGGCAAGATCCTGCAGATCAACCTGATCACGCGCGACCCGAACATCTTCTTCAAGATCAGGAACGAAACCAGCAGGCAGGAGCTTGTCGACACCTACAAGACGGGTGCGACGACCTGGTCGGCGCCCGCCGGGACCGCGGCGGCGACTTACACGATCCACGTCTACGTCCAGCCCGATGCATTGCAGCGCGACGAAAAACCGAAGTACGCGCTGCAGATCGGTCAATACGGCCAGTCGGACATGCAGGTCGAAGCCACCCCGGTGACCTTCGAGGCCAACAATCCGTGGGCGCAGGAAGTGGGAACGCTGGATGCGCAAGGTTCGGCGCGTGATTACACGGTCGCGATGGCGGCGGGCGAGACGCTCGCGGTGAACCTGATCTCGCAGAACACGAACGTGCACTTCAAGGTCGACGCGAACGGCCAGAAGCTGGTCGACAGCGCCGACACCCACGCGACCTCATGGTCCGCACCCGTCGCCGCAGCGGGCACCTACACCGTCAACGTGTATGCCGATCCATCCGCGCTGCCGCCCGGCACCCGTGCGGGCTACGCGCTGCAGATCGGGCATTACGCGCAGAACGAGACGCAGGCCGCGCCTGCGGGAACGGCAGCGGCGCCGGCTTCGACAGCAGCCGCGCCAACGCAGGCAACTCCCGCAGCGCCGACTTCGACAGCGACTCCGGCGACTCCAGCCGCTCCGGCAACTCCTGCGACGGCCGGCACGAGCGGCAATTGACGCAACGCGCAACGCGTCGCTTCGCACCCCGGCGCCCGCGACCGTGCCTGTCGCACACGCTGACGCCGCGGACAACAAAACATTCCGCCAGCAGCGCGCCCGGGTCTGAACGACCGGAACTTCCCGCCGAGGTGCACAAGACGCAAAGCGCCAGCATCGGCGGGACGCACCACCTTGGCGGCATCATGTACTGGGAACAGAGCCTCGATCCCACGGACGTGTTGCTCGACGCGATCCATCGCGGGTTGCAATAAGGTCTCCTCCGGGTTTCCAACTGATGCTTTGCACGCGGGCAGATCAACGCTCCGGCGTTTTGGCAACCCTGCTGGCCCCTCGCTGTTCGACGTCATGCTCAATGATCCGATACAACGCCGCGGTGAAGCGCACCGCGTCGCGTGCCGCCAAGTGCGACCACTCGGGTAGCCAGAAGCCCTGCAATTCCGGATGATCCTGGAAGTGCACGCCGGGCGCGCCGGTTTTTGCCAGCAGCATGTCCCAGGTTTTCGCGCGCGGGAAGACCTTGTCTTCGAAGGCCAGATAACCGCCGGCGCTGGGCGTGCGCACGAAGATCAGTTCCACGTTGCGCTTGCGCAGCTTCGCCACCGCAACGGCAGCACGCGCGATCTGTTCGTCGATGGTCTTTCGCAACTCCGCCGGGCTGGGCATGCCGGGACCCGGTTCAAAATGCTGCGCCCAGATGCTCTGTGCCAGCGCGGCATAGGCCGGGTCTTTTTCAAGCTTGTCCCAGATGTGGCTGGCACGATCCTCGTCCACCACCACCATCAGCTTGCGTACGTCCTTGCGCGGATGCATGCCGGGCCGCACCGGCCACCAGTCCTGCCGCTCGAGTACGGTGGGCAACGCGTAATCTGGATCGTCGAAGGCCAGGAACGGCTCGACGAAATGCATCGAGAGCCATTGGCCCACGCGTTGCGAAGGCGACTGCTTGCGGGTGTACTTCAACACGCCACCGCGATAGGCGAAACCGCTGAAGAAAATATCCGGCGCCACGCCGACCAGCAGACGCCCGTTTCGGAAATTCGGATCGTCGGCCAGATCCTCCAGCGCGAACATCGGCGAGGTGCCTTCCAGCGCGAGCTGGATCGGACGTGTTCCGGAAAGCTGTTGCCAGACCGGCAATTGCAGATCGAACAGCATCCGCGAGGAACCGATCAGCACGGTCGCGCCATCGCCTTCGCCATGATCGATGCGGCGGCGCTGCGTGGCCCACAGCGCATCGCTGTTGGCAATGCTTGGCTCAACGCCGAACGCGCGCCAATGCCACTCCCACGCGCCCAACATCAGCAACGTCATGATCAGCGCAGCCAGCATGATCGCGCCCCATCGGCGATCGGGAATGTCGCGCTCCGGCACCGGTTGCGCGATGCCAGGACGATCGGCCGCAGTCAGGCGCAGGCCGGGCCGGAGCGCGATGCGCGCCTCGGCGCTCGTGGAGCGCTCGATGACGAGATCAGGACGGGCCGATTCAAAACTGGAAGTAGATGAAGGCATTGCCGCTGCCCTGCGTTGCGATGATCGCGAACGCCATCACTGCCCAGGTACACGACAGCACCGCTGCCGGTGCGCGCGCCAGCACCGTTTCCAGCGTGCGGTTGCGCATCAGCCAGTGCGTGATGACCAGTCCGGTGATGATCGCGGCCACCACCACCAACGATTCGCCGCTCAGCAGCGGCACAGCCTTGTCGTTGGTGCCGAACATGCCGCGCAACACCGTCCATGCGCGCGAGAAGGTCTTCGCGCGGAAGAACACCCAGGTCACGTTGACCAGCGCGTAGGTGATCAGTCCGAACGCCAGCAACACCCAGACATTCGGTCGGAATCCCGCGAAGCGTTTGCGCAACCAGCGTTCGACGGAGAGATAGATGCCGTGCAACCCGCCCCAGGCGACGAAGGTCCAGCTCGCGCCATGCCACAGGCCGCCGAGCAGCATGGTGCCCATCAAGGCTGCGTAGGTTCGACGCGGACCGTGGCGATTGCCACCCAGCGGGATGTAGAGATAGTCGCGCAACCACGAAGACAGCGTGATGTGCCAGCGCCGCCAGAAATCCGAAAACCCGATTGCGGCGTACGGAAACCGGAAGTTGTCCGGCATCGCAAAACCCAGGCACATCGCCACGCCAATCGCGATCGTCGAGTAGCCGGCGAAGTCGCAGAAGATCTGGCCGCTGAAGGCCAGCGTGCCCATCCACGCATCCAGTGCGCCGGGAATCTTGTCCGTGTCGTACACCACTTCCGCCGCGTGCGCGAGAAAGCCGTCGGCAAGCACGACCTTGTTGAACATCCCGATGGTCATCAGCGCCAAGCCGAAGAACAGTTGCTGGCGGTTCGCCCGGCGCGGTTGCTCGAACTGCGGCACCAGTTCGGTCGGGCGCATGATCGGGCCGGCGACGAGGTGCGGAAAGAACGTCACGAACAACGCGTAGTCGAGGAAATTGCGCGCCGGCAGCGCGCGGCGCAGGTACACGTCCAGCGTGTACGACATCGTCGCGAACGTGTAGAACGAGATCCCCACCGGCAGCACGATGTCCGGCGCGGGCGCGTGGTACGCCACGCCGACCGACGCGAGCAGCGCGGTGAAATTTGCCAGCAGGAACCCGCCGTACTTGAAGTAGCCGAGCATGCCGAGGTTGGCGACCACCGACAGCAGCATCCAGGCGCGCCTTGCCGCCGGCCGCTGCGCCTTGACCAATCCTTGCGCGGCGTACCAGTCCACCACCGTCGAGATCCAAAGCAGGATCACGAACGGCGGATTCCACGCGGAATAAAAAAGGTAGCTCGCGACCAGCAGGTTGACCTTGCGGACTTTCCACGCGAGCGGCAGCGAATGGATCGCCAGCACGATCGCGAAGAACGCGATGAACGTCAGCGAGTTGAAGACCACACAGGCCTCCCGGCCCGGGGCCGAACTCGGCTCCGAGGGCGGCGGGAGTATGTCACAACCGATGGGCCGCGCCAGTGCCGCGCCAGGCGATCGACCCGCGCGCCGCTGGAATCACGGTTCAGGCAGGTGTTGCGGCTACTTGAACCCGCTACCGTGACACGATGCTCGGTGTCCAGCGTCCCCCGTGCGACGAAGGCGTCATCCGCGGCCACCCATGCGTCGCAACGGCGCGACGCGCGCATCCGGGGCGCGCGCTGGCGGCCAGCGTGCTCGGGTCCAGCATTGCCTTCATCGACGGTTCGGTGGTCAACGTCGCCCTGCCCACGCTGCAGCGCGAGATGGCTGCCGGGCTCGCCGCGATGCAATGGGTCGTCAACGCTTATCTTTTGATGCTCGGCGCGCTGGTGCTGGTGGGCGGCGTACTCGGCGACCGTCTCGGCCAGCGCACGGTATTCACGTGGGGCCTGGTCGTGTTCACGCTGGCCTCGGTGGTCTGCGGTCTGGCGCCGAACGCCGGCGTACTGATCGCGGCGCGCGCGGTGCAAGGCGTCGGCGCCGCGCTGCTGGTGCCGAGCAGCCTCGCCATCATCGCCGCCGTGTACCCGGAAGCCGAGCGCGGCAAGGCGATCGGCATCTGGGCCGCAGCCGGCGCGATCACTACCGCGATCGGCCCGGTGCTGGGCGGCTGGCTGGTTGACGCCGTGTCGTGGCGCGCCATCTTTTTCATCAACGTGCCGCTGGCGATTGCTGCCGTGATACTGGCGCACAGCGCCGTACCGAACCAGCGCAACGTGGACGCCGAAGGCCTCGATTGGCCGGGTGCGGTGCTGGCCATCGTCGGTCTGGCCCTGCTGACCTGGGCGCTGATCGCATGGCCCGACCGCGCTTCGGACGCCATCATGATCGACGTCGCGCTGGTCCTCGGCGTCCTCGCGCTGGCCGCCTTCGTGATGGTCGAGGCACGCAGTCGCGCACCGATGGTGCCGCTCGGGCTGTTCCGTTCCCGCGACTTTTTCGGCGCCAACCTGGTGACGTTGCTGCTGTACTTTGCATTGGGGGGTGCGCTGTTCTTCCTGCCGTTCAACCTGATTCGCGCACACGGTTATTCGGCGACGGCTGCCGGCGCCAGCCTGTTGCCGTTTTCGATCCTGATGGGCGCCCTGTCTCCGAGTGCGGGCGCGTTGGCGACGCGCTTCGGGCCGCGCCTGGTATTGACCGCGGGTCCGGCGCTGGCCGCGCTCGGCTTGGCGCTATTGGCCGCCGGCGCCGCCACCGAGGATTATTGGCGCGGCACTTTTCCGGCCATCACCGTACTCGGCTTGGGCATGACCATCGCCGTGGCGCCGCTGACCTCGACCGTGATGGGCGCCGTGCCCACCGCCCAGGCCGGCGTCGCGTCGGGGATCAACAACGCTGTCGCGCGCATGGCAAGTCTGTTGGCCGTAGCGGTGCTGGGTTTGCTGTTCCGCGCCCCGGCCGAAGCGTCGGCGCCGGCCGGAACGATCGCCGGCTTCCGCGCCGTCGCCGCAGGCGCCGCACTCTGCGCGCTCGCCGCGGCGGTATGTGCGCTGGCGATCATCCGTCCGCCGTCGCACGCAAAACCGGACACGCTGCGAGGGAACCAACGACCGGAGCAGGAACCGTAATCGCGCACGGAAACGCCCGCCCGGCCGCAACGGGCGCGGGCGACACCGCACCCGCGCCGTCGTGCATGTCGCGCTTATTGCGCCGGCTTGCGGAACCGGTAGATGAACTGGCTGGTGTGGCCGCGGATCGAAGGGTCGAACACCTTGATGTTCAGCGGATCCTTCGGGTTGACCAGCGCGTCGCTAGAACCGTCGAACACGAAGCCCACCGATTCGACTTCCTGCTTCACCACTTCGGGATCGATCCGGTGCAGCGTGTTGGTGTCACTGATGCCGGAACCCGCGGGCGCGATGTGGTCGATCACGATGAACACGCCGCCGGGTTTCAGCGCATCGAACACCTGCTTGTCGAATTTCTTCATGTCCACCGGACCCATGAACGGGTCGTGGTAGTCGTGGTAATTCTGCGAGGTGAACACGATGTCCACCTTCTGCGGAACGCTCAGCATCGCCGCCGGTTGCTTCAGCAGGCTGACATTGGTGTAAGTGGATTTCGCCAGCCCCTGCCATTTGGTGAAACTCTTGGCCGAGTACTTCGCCATTTCATCCGGCCACACGGTATAGACATGGCCGTTCGATCCGACGATCTGGCTGAATACGCGCGTCCAGTAGCCGGATGCAGGCACCAGCTCCAGCACCTTGTCGCCGGGCTTGACGCCCGCGAACGTCATCACCGCCGCGATCTTGCGGCGCGCATCATCTTTTTTGTCCGCCGCACGCGCGGGATCATTGATCGCCTTGGTGACATAGGCGGGAATCTTCACGGCGCTGGAACCGGGTGAAGCGGGCGCGGAAGACTGCGCGGTTGCGGCAAGGGGCACGACCAGTGCAACAAGCAAGGTGAAACCCAAGGTTCGCATGACAGGCTCCTCGTTGGCGGGCCTTCCATTGTGCTCCCAAAACACGGGTTGCGCGCAATGGCAGCTTCTTGCATCAGGACGGCGGCGCCGGTTTCGACGATTCCCTGCCGCGGCACCCGAGCAGCCAGTCCAGTGCCTGCGCCTCGGTTTCGAACACGTTGTTGACAAAGCCGGCGTTCATGCCGGCGATCACGGCGTAACGATCGTGTTCAATGAACTCCGGCCTCGCGACCATGGCGACTCGCACGCTGCCCCTGCCCGCCTTGGCCCACTCGCCCATCAACCAATAACGCATGTCCACGCCCGGGGGTTCGACGCCGGTGATCGCAGTGATGTCGACCAGCAGTTTGTCGAACCCGGATTCCTTGGTGCGAATGACCGCGTCGGTAATCTGGTGCACGCCGTCTCCCAGCACCTGTTCGCCGGTCAACCGGAACCGCGCCACCTCCCCGATCACTTCAAACAGCGCTTCGCTCGTCGCAGGCTTCGCGGGCTCGTATCGACCTCCCTAACGGCCGGACAACCATTCAAGCGCACGTTCGCGTGTCTCGAACAAGTTGCTGATGAATCCCTGGTTCATGCCGAACGCGATGCCGAAGCGGTCTTCGGAGATGAACTCGGGGCGGGTGACCAGTGCCAGCCGCACCGCACCCCTGCCTGCCTTGGCCCATTCGCCCATCAGCCAGAAGCGCATTTCGACCGACGGCGGTTCGACGCCGCTGATGCTGGTGATGTCCACCAGCAACTTGTCCATGCCGCGCGCCTTGGTGCGCAGGATCGCATCGGTAATCTGGTGCACGCCGCCCACAAGGTCCTGCTCGCCGCTGATGTAAAAACAGGCGATGTCTCCGACCACTTCGAACGAAGACTGACCCATGGGATACCCAACGGCAAGGCGTGGGACGCGGCGCGGATGGTAGCACCGGAAAGCGGCCGGCAAACGTGCCGCTCACCCCTTCGGAAAGCGCGTCAGTTTGCAATCACGAAACGATTGCGACCGGCCAGCTTGGCCCGATACAGCGCCGCATCGGCATCCTTGACCCACTCGCGCGTGCTGTTCGCCGCGGCCGGGCTGCGCGCGAGACCAATGCTCAAGGTGCAATGCAGGCCAGGCGCCCGTTCGAACAGCGAACACGCGGCGCCGGAACGGATCCGCTCCGCCACCGTTGCGGCCGCATGCATGTCGATGCCACAGAGCACCACGGCGAACTCGTCACCGCCGTAGCGCCCCGCCAGATCGCCCTCGCGCAGGCTGCCACGGATGATCGCGCCGACATGGCGGATCACCTCGTCGCCTGCCGTGTGGCCATGCTGGTCATTGATGTGCTTGAACTGGTCGATGTCGATCAGCAGCATCACCGCATCTTCGCAACAATGCCGCAGCATCACGGCGGTGACTGCATCTTCCCAGTGCTTGCGATTCAACAGGCCGCTCAAGCTGTCGATGCTGCTCATCCGCAGCAACTGGCGGTTCTGTATCCGCACGCGCCGCGCCAGGCCGCGCATGATCGCGCCCAGCGTCATCGGAAAAATCACCAGCAGCGGCAGCGACGCCAGCACCTCCACGGTGTCGTTTGCCGGCGAGAACGAAAGACCATTCGCTACCGCGGCCACGCAGCAAGCCACCGCCTGGATCACCAGCC
>Ga0207698_10000751_pt1 | contig 18819 bp, 22 predicted proteins | sample KBSCornC22_FD_184298 | JGI IMG/M metagenome (GOLD analysis project Ga0207698, IMG submission 184298) | Corn rhizosphere microbial communities from Kellogg Biological Station, Michigan, USA - KBS Corn C2-2 (SPAdes) (version 2) | ecosystem: Host-associated > Plants > Roots > Rhizosphere > Soil ... | reverse complement strand
ATGCCTCGATCCTCGCATGCGGTGAGATGCTCTATTCGATGTCGCTGCGGAACGACATGCCGCGCTACTTCAGCCGCACCAACCGTTTCAACGCGCCCTACGCGGCGCAGCTCGCCAGCGTGACCATCGGCTTCATCCTTCTCGGGCTGAACGAATCCAAGGGAACGACGCAGCTCTTCACCTTCATCACCCTGCTCGCCGCCGATGCGGTGCTCTATCTCTATTCCGCGGCGGCCATCGCGGCAGCCATCAAAGATAGAAGAGCGTCGACGACAATTGCCGCCGCCATCGGCCTCGCCTTCGTTCTATTCGCCTTTTACGGCTCGGGTCTCGAAACCTTCCTGCTGTCGCTCGGCCTACTCGTTGCCGGCGGCATCGTCTTTTGGATCAGGAAGCCTTCGACCATCCGGGCGCCGGAGATCGCTCCAGCCGCGCCTCGGGAATAAGCTTGCGAAGCTTCTTGGCGAAGCTTCTCAAACACACCTCGCTTGTCCCCAACGGCCCCGCTTCATAGGTCCGTGACTGCATACCGAGCTGGACGCGCGTGATGAGTGTGGTGTCTTCGGCATTGACTCGACGGTTGATCCGCCAGTTCAGGTAGCGCGCGGCCTTCATCTCACGCCGCTCGTCGGGAATGGCGTAGCTGATCTCGCGGATCACGGTCTCGGTCGCGTTGACCGGAAGGAACTGCATGAAATCGACCTGGTCCGGATAGATGTCGAAGGCGACATTCGGGAACAGCTTGTAATAAAGCCACTTGCGCTGGTGCGTCGCCGGCAGGTGGTCGACCGCCGGCAGATAGCGTTGGTAGGTGCGCTCAGACGGGTTCGTCGATTCCTTTTCAATGAGATCGCCTTCCATGCGGTCGACATGCTCTTGCGCCTCGATCCGGTAATGGCGACCGAACAGGCGCGTCAGGCCCGGATGGCCGACGGCGATATGGAGGTGGTCCGAATAATTGTCGGCAATGGTCTTCCAGTTGAGCGGCCGCGGGCGAAGCGTGACTCGGCCCAGCACCCGCAGCTCCTCAAACAGATAAGGCGCGACCTCGTCCTCGTAGGGTGCCATCATTTCTCGCACCGACGGGGCGCCCGGCTCCAGGGCGACGAACAAGAAACCTCGCCAATTCTCGAGAGCCATCGGATGGAGGCCGAGATCTTCTGCCCTAAGCCCCGGATATTCGTGCCGGTGCGGAACGCCAAGCAGCCGCCCGTCCCTGCCGTAGCTCCACGCGTGATATGGGCAGGTCAGCACACGGGCGCAGCCTCCGGTACCGTCGACCAGGCGGGAGCCCCGATGGCGGCAGACATTCGAGAAGGCGCGTACCTCGCCATCGTCGCCGCGGATGACGATCACGCCCTCGCCGAGATATTCGAGCGTCCGCCACTCGCCGGGCTTGCGAATCTCGCTTTCATGGCAGACGACCTGCGGCGCCGCGCGCAAAAACGCCTTCTTCTCCGCTTCGAAGAAGTCGGAGTCGAAATAGAGCCAGCCGGGCAGGCTGAGATCGTCGAGCGGATCGGGGGCCGGCCGCACCGGCTTCAGCTGGGTCGCCATGCACCCGATGTGCCACGGCATGGCCCCGGACCGCAATCCGGGGGCCGCCGGAGGCGCTTAGTAGTAGCCGCGGTGCGGCGGGAACTGCGCGTTGATGATGGTTCCCGTCGGAAGCTGGCATTGGCCGACGCCGCCGCCGGCCATACCGGAGCTTGGGCTCATCAGCGTGAAGTGGCAGCGCATGAAGCCGCCCGGTCCGGCGAGATTCGCGAGCACCTGCCCGCTATAATGGGTGATGGTCGCGTCATCGGGTCCCCACGGCCCCCAGCCGTCCCAGCCCCAGCCGAACGGACGGCCAAACCGATGGAAGCCGAAGCCGCCTCCGAAGCCCCAGCCGTTCCAGAGCGGTCCATAATCGGTGATTTGGCTTTCCTGGGTGATCTGGAACATCGGACCCTGGAATACTTGCCCGTCGCTCAGCTGAGCGACCATCGTTCCGCGAGTTCCTCCATTTTCGGTCCAGGTGAAAGTCGCGCCGAGATTCGACCCGACGACCTGCCCGGTCCCGACGCCCGTGGTGGTGCAGCCGGCGGCCGTAAGTGCGATTAATGAGGCCCCCGCTAGCCTGATAGAGAAAGCCTTCATCGTCTTACTCCTTTACTCCTGCGATCATAAACGGTGGACAGTCGTATCTGCTCCCATGGCTGAACGACTCATTGCATCCGTGCAATCCTTCCATGGCGACGTTCACCGCGCGGCTTGTATTTTAAAGCCTATTCGGTCATAGGCCCGCCGCTGGCGCGAGAAGCAATGCTTCCGCGCTGGTTTGCTTTGGAAGACAGCCGGAGGGGCGCGCCACTGGGGCACGTCAACGATCGGCCAAGAGAAGAGAAATCGAAACATGCCGCTCTACGAGCATGTTTTCCTCGCGCGTCAGGACCTCGCTCAGGCCCAGGTCGATGCGCTCGCGGAAAACGCCACCAAGATCGTCGAAGACAATGGCGGGAAGGTCGTGAAGACCGAGACCTGGGGCCTGCGCAGTCTCGCCTATCGAATCGCCAAGAACCGCAAGGCGCACTACGTGATGCTCGACCTCGATGCGCCCGCGCCGGCGGTGGCGGAGCTCGAACGCCAGTCGAACATCAACGAGGACGTGATCCGTTTCCTCACCATCAAGGTCGACGAGCATGAGAACGGCCCGTCGGCGATGATGCGCCGCGGTGAGAAGGAACGGTCCCGCGGCGACCGTCCAGACTTCCGCGCCCGTGAAGAGGAGCTCGAATAATGGCCCGCGCATTCTTTCGCCGCCGCAAGAGCTGCCCGTTTTCGGGCAAGGACGCGCCCAAGATCGACTATAAGGACATCCGCCTGCTGCAGGGCTTTGTCTCGGAGCGTGGCAAGATCGTGCCCTCGCGGATTACCGCCGTCTCGTCGAAAAAGCAGCGTGAGCTGGCCCGAGCGATCAAGCGCGCCCGCCACATCGGCTTGCTGCCCTACCTAGTGAAATAAAGGATCGCTCGACATGGACGTAATTCTACTTGAGCGCATTGAGAAATTGGGCGCCATCGGCGATGTGGTGAAGGTGAAGGATGGCTTTGCCCGTAACTATCTGCTGCCGCGCAAAAAGGCGCTCCGCGCCAACGAATCCAACCGCAAGCTGTTCGAAGCGAACCGCGCCCGCATCGAGGAAGAGAATGCCAACCGGCGTTCGGACGCCGAAAAGGCTTCAAAGAGCATCGACGGCAAGAGTGTGCAACTCATCCGCCAAGCCTCGAACACGGGCCAGCTCTATGGTTCGGTCAGCGCTCGTGACATCGTGGATGCGCTCGACGCGGAGGGCGCGAACGTTGGCAAGAGCCAGGTCGTGCTCGACCGGCCGATCAAGTCGATCGGCATGCATGAGATCAAGATCGCGCTCCATCCGGAAGTGGTGGTGATGGTGAAGGTGAATGTCGCCCGCTCCCCCGAGGAGGCGGATCTTCAGGCACAGGGCGTCGACGTCATGGCGCAGATGTTCGAGCGCGACACAGCCGCGTTTACCGAGGCTTACGACCCGAATGCGGAGCCCGGCGCGACAGCCGAAGCGCCGGCCGAAGAGGCTCCCGCGACGGAGAGCGAAGAGCAGCAAGGCTAGCCCTATATTTTGATGGAAAGAGGGAGTGGCCCAATTGGGCTGCGGCCCTTTTCTTGCGCCGAGCCGTTCGTCGCAAAGTTCTTCAACTGTCGGAACGGTTGCTCCGCCCTTCTTGTTATTTCCGCGGAGCACAGTGGGGCCATGCGAGGGAGTAATCACCATGGCTGAAGAACGCGACGAGGAAAAATTCGGTAGTGAAGGCGGCAGCGATGCCCAGCAGACTACCGGCCAGCAAAGTCAGCAGAATGAATCCGGGCAACAGCGTCAATCCGGTCAAAGCGGCGGCACAAGCGGCCAGCCGATCGGCGGCAACGACAGCGTCACCGGCGCTGGTACGACGCTGACTCAGGGCGCGGATTTTGGCGGTCAGAGCTCGAGTGGCCAAGCCCAATCGAGCGCCGGCAGCGGCGACACGATGACGGCCGATCAGGATGGCGGCTTCGGTCAGGGCACGACCAGCAATGCGGGCGGCTCGAGCGTCGGCACCGACCAAGCCTCCGGCGGGTCGAGCGGAATCAGCGGCGGCGAAGGCTTCATCGGTTCGCAAGGAACGGGCTCCGACGATTATCTGCAGAACGACCAGGAATCGTCTGGCAGCGCGGGCGGCTCATCCTCTTCGAGCGCAACGGGCGGCAGCGACTTTGCAAGCGAGGGTCGCGGCTCGCTCGAGAACGAGGATGAAGACGAGTCCGGTAGCGGCTCGAGCTCAGGCGGTTCCGGAAGCTCCGGCGACAGCAGCTCTTTCTAGCTGTTCCACCATAAGGCGCCGCGCTTCCGTTCGGAGGCGCGGCGCTTTTCCATCGCGCCTCCAGACCATCGCGGAGGCAAGGACTAGCGGATCCGGTAGTAGTTCGCGACCCGGTCGAGCGCGAAAGCCAGCACTAACTTTCCGGCCCGCGCCGGCCAGCCGAGCGCCGTCTCGGCATCGCGCATGCCTTCGCCCGCGCACACCACACGCCACAGGATGTCGGCGAGGCCTGACCCCGCCGCTGCAATCGCGTGGTCGAAGCGGCGCTTTGCGTCTATCTGCGCGCCGCTGAGATCCGGCGAAGGTGCCGAGCCGCCCCGGCCGCGAGCGACCGGCGCTGCGTCCCACGACATCGTCACGCGGGGTGCAAGCTGAGCGCGCTCCCAATCGGCTCGCAATTTTTCCCCCGCTTCAAATTGGCGCCGAGTCACCAGCCCTCGCGCAAACAGCCATCCGAGCGGAGACTCGGCGGCATTGACGGTCACTGATCGCGTCAGCCGGAGCTGACCGGGGTCATTCGCCGATGCGATGCCCGCTTCGATGGAACGCTCGCTGAGCAAGCGCGGCTCCCTCCCGCTTCCCATTCTCTTCTCCCTCCGCCGAGTCGTTCCCTTGCCACAAAGGGAAATCTGTAGGACAGAAGAAAAACCGATCTGGTTCGCCGAGGTGAGGGAGTTCATGATTACACGAATTCGCGAAGTCCGCCGGGCGCGCGGCATGACGCTCGATGATGTCGCCGGCCGCTGCGATCCGCCGACAACGCCGCAGACGATCGGCCGGCTCGAAACCGGTACCCGAACGGTTTCCATCGGCTGGCTCAACCGAATTGCCCGCGCCTTGGGCGTGGAGGCTCAGGACCTGGTCGAAGGCAATGAGTCGGCCGAACTCCGGGTTGCCGCGATTCTCGGCTCTGGTGGCGCCATGGCACCGAAGAAAGCCGCAATCGTCATCCCTCCCCGCGTTGAAGATGGAGAGATTGCAGTCATCGTGGCCGGCAGCGTCGGCGACTATCGTTCGGGCGACGAAATCTGGTGCGACACGCTGCGCCCCGAAGATTATGCCCGGGCACTCAACCGCGATGTGCTTATCCCGCGTCCAGCGGGTCGCTTCATGTTCGGCCGGCTGATCAATCGCGACGAGGAAAAGCTGCAGATCCTACCGCTCGAAGCCGGCGGCCGCCAGCAGATCGTAGTCAACCCGCCTTGGCTCGGAGTTGCGGTCAGACTCGTGCGCAATCTATGACCCTCGCCATCTCACCATTGGCGGTATCCTTGCAGCACTGGTGGGCGGTGACGGGCTCGAACCGCCGACCCTCTCGGTGTAAACGAGATGCTCTACCAGCTGAGCTAACCGCCCTTCTTCGCTGCCGTGCCACGCGGCACCGAATCCGGCAAGCCGACTAGACCAATTCTCCCACCACCTTCTCGATTGCACCGATGTCCGCCGCCGCCACTTCAAAGGTGAGATCGGGATTGAACTGCCGAAGCTCGACGCCGGTACCGGACCTACGGACCAGCTCTTTGATCAGTACGGCGACGATGGCGCCCTTTACCTGCTGGCTGTCCTCGCCTTTCAGCTTAACCAACACGTCGTCGCCGATCGCGACCGGTGTCTTGGGGGATACGGCAACACGGCGCCCGGGACGAAAACGCGGCCACATCGAATCGCCGACGATGGTAATGGCGTACGCGTTGGGGTCGTTCGCGAGGCTGACGGGACGCGCCACACGATCCACGAGGTCATCGATGTGAAGCTCGGTCAATTCGATCCGGCTGGCCGAGTTTCCCCATCCTGTGCCAATGGCCGTCGCGACAAGCGGCAACGGCGGAAGCTGCGGCACGCCCCAGGCCGCACCATGCCGATCCGCAAGCGCGGCGCCAGCGCCTGCAACATCATTGGGTCGACCGCTGATCCTGAGCGCTTCGAATTCGGCGAGCGAGGAGCCGACAGCGATCAGCAGCTTTTCGAGCGTTCGGCGCGAAGGATTTCCATGGCGCCGCATGTCGGCCCAAACGGTGCGGCTAACGCCCGCCTTTATGGCCCAGCCGTTTGGCGTCATTCCATCCGGTTTGAACCGCATCAGATCGGCGTAGATTTGCTGATTGTCGGCTCCGGACATGTGCCGGACTATCCGGGTAGCTCGCGATCTCAGCAACGTCAGAGATAACAAACGCCGACTTGACAAAATATGTCAGATCATTCTGAATATACTCTCATGTGCGATCTTGGCGTGCCGAAACTTTCATATCACCGCCGGGCTACCAACCTCGGCGAAGTAGCTGCGCAGTGCGCGGCTCGTCTCGGGTGCGAGCTCGACGAAGACCCGGCGGCCGTCATGAGGGTCCGCGCGGCGGACAAACAGCCCTTCGCTCACCATCGTTTTCAACCAGCGAAGCGCGGTCGTCGCCGGCACAGTGGCAGCGATGCACAAGCTCGAGACCGGCACGCGGAGATGAGCGATTTCGGCCTGAAGAAGATCGAGCAGCATGTCCCAGGCCGGGTCGGCGAACAGTTCTTCCGAAAAATAGCGAGCACGCAGCCGGCGGGCCCGGATGACGGTCCGGACCGTTTCGACAGAGACTTCGGGCGCGTCGGCTTTCAGAGGAGAGTCGATGATGGGAGCGACAGCTCCGGGCCCGGAGGACAGTCGCGCCAGTGTCGCGGCAATGCGACTGACCTCATCGCTAAGTTGCCTCAAGCGAGCAGCGCTTTGATCCGATGCAACATCGGAGAGGCGTTGTCTCATCCCGGCTTGCGCGGTCGCGATTGCCAAGGCCGCCGCACGCCCGGCCTCGTCCGCATCAACGATGAGCTCGATCCTTCCCTCATCGATCCGGGCGGAAATCGGGTCGATCAGCTCCGGGGTGCTGGACACGACAGCGGCAAAGCGACCGTCTGTTACCCCCTTGCAGAGGTAATCAAGAACATCGTCCATCGGGGGTCCGCAATCGCGGTCGAATTCCAGCCAAATAGCGGTTGCCGCGATCTGCTGCCCCACCCTTTCGAGGGCGGAATCCAGCATAACCGTATCGCCGATCCTGTGGCCGGCCGCTTCAATGGTGAGCACCGCGCGCGCCATCGCCGCGTCGCTGCTCGCGCCGATCAGGATCGGCGGTGCGTCTGAATAGCTTAGGTCGTTTTGCTCGGTATGGTCGGCAGTCATGGGGAAGTCCCCCTATCATGTGAACTAAACCGAGCAGGAAAGGAGTAACGCGCATTTTGGAGAAAAGTCAGACGATTTCGGCTCCAGAACGGAGATTCCCTAATGTAAAGTTAACGCGGCAAGCTACACTGAGCTGCATCAGCTGGGGGTCTAAATGATTACAGTGCCGAGTGCAGAATCCTCAGCCCAACGGGCCCGCTGGTTGGCGGAACTCGCCGACGCGCTCGACGAAGCGCGCGACCTTGTGAGGCAGCTTGGGGCTGCGGAGGGGCGCATCGAGGTTATCGAGCTTTCTCGGCGAATCGAAGCAACTTGGCTCGAAGTTCGGGCGATGCGGCTGAGGAAAACTAGCGGAACTCCGGATTTTTCTCCAGAATGGATCAAAGACCTCCCCTGGAAGCTCAGCGCCTAGGTCTTAAGGAAATCCGCATCCTGACCGAGCTTAGCTCCCGACTGGAAGCTCGCCCCCGCCGGAGAACGGTTCGAGAAATGGTTTGAGCGACGGGGGCTTCCAACCGGCAGTCGCGACGAAAGCTCGGTTGAGGAACGCCTTCTTGCCATAATGCAGCGGCTCGCCATCGGCGCCATCGACCAGTCCACCGGCGGCTAGGAGAACGGCATGTCCAGCCGCCGTGTCCCATTCGCTCGTGGGTGCCACACGCGGATAAATGTCCGCCTTCCCTTCCGCGACGACACAAAATTTCAGCGAGGATCCGATGGAGACATAGCCGCAACTACCGACTGCCGCTTCCAGATAATCGATCGTCGCCTGGTTGAGATGGGATTTCGATGCGACGGCGGTGACGACTTCAGCGCGCACGCGAGTCGTGATCGGAACCCGTCCGTCCCCTTCGTCCATCCAAGCGCCTCCTCCGACGCATCCGCCGTGGAGTCTCGCGGTAGCCGGAGCGAACACAACCCCGAGCTTCGGCATCCCCTGCTCGATCAGACCGATGTTGACGGTGTAATCGTGACCTCCGCGGATGAACTCCTTGGTGCCGTCGAGTGGGTCCACGAGGAAATAGGTGTCGTCGTGCGCGGGAATGCGGCCGGCTGCGACTTCCTCCTCCGCGATGATCGGAACTCCCGGCGCGGCACGGGCGAGCGCGCCCAGAATAATCAGCTCGGCCGCGCGGTCGGCTTCGGTGACCGGAGAGGTATCATGCTTTGATTCGACCTCGAACCCGCGGCGGACGACCTGTAGAATCGCTTCTCCCGCTTCGCGCGCTGCGGCTGCCAAATCATCGATCAGCCTGCCGTAGTCGGCGCTCAACGCGGCGCCATCCGAATTCCGCCATCAAGCCGGATCGCCGCCGCGTTGATATAGCGGTTCTCGATCAAAAAGCAGGCGAGCTCAGCATATTCCTGCGGCTGACCAAGACGCTTCGGAAACGGCACTTGCGCGCCGAGCGCATCCTGGACGTTGGCCGGCATCATCGCGACCATCGGCGTCTTGAACACGCCGGGGAGTATGGTGTTCACTCGCACGCCCTCGTTCATCAGGTCGCGCGCAATCGGAAGTGTCATGGCAAGGACGCCGCCCTTCGAGGCCGAATAGGCTGCCTGCCCGATCTGTCCATCCTCGGCGGCTACTGAAGCGGTATTGATGATGACCCCCTTCTCGCCATCCGCGAGCGGCTGGAGATCGACCATTCCGAATGCGGAATTTGCAATGCAGCGGAACGTCCCGATCAGATTGATCTGGAGCGTCAGCTCGAACTGCTGCATCCGATAGAGCTTCGCTGTCTTTGTTTCCTTATCCCGCGCGACCGTTTTGGCGGCGGTCGCAACGCCCGCGCAATTAATCAGGATCCGCTCCGGGCCGTGAGCCTCGCGAGCCTCGGCAAAGGCTGCGGCAACCCTTTCGTCGGAGGTCACGTCGACCTCACAGAAGATCCCGCCAATCTCGCTCGCAACCTTCGTTCCGCGCTCGCCGTCGCGGTCGAACACGGCGACCTTTGCGCCCCGGGTGGCGAGCGCCCGAGCCGTTGCCTCCCCGAGGCCCGACGCGGCTCCGGTCACCACCGCGGCGGCTCCTTTGATGTCCATGGCAATCCCTCGATTCAGCTTGGCGCGTGCCTAGTCGCCCAACGCTCACTTAGACAAGGGCCGACCCGTCCTAATCCGAACGCCTTTCTCCTTGGAACGTTGGCGCACCGATTGCCGGCCCGATCGGACCGCGGTGTTCGGATCGTTCAGGCAAGTTCAGACATGCGCCTTGCCACCCCCAGGCCGCGGTTCATCGCTAATGCATATTGGTTCGTCACTATACGGTGCTAGATTCGCGTCCTGTAACTGGGAAGGGGGAATGGTGGTGAGGAAGCCGAAGAATCGCGTGATGGGTATCTCCGGCCTGGCGCTGGCGTCGGCGCTCCTGTCGCCGGCAACCAGCGCCGTTGCGATGAAAGGGCAGTCGTTCGCTGTTCCGGCGGCGGCAGCCGTGGAGTCTTTTTATGACCAATGGCATGTGCAGCCGATCTGGTTCCGCAACGGGCCGAATTCGGCGGCCATCGCCCAGCTCACCGCAATTCTCCAGCGAGCGCCGTTCGACGGCTTCGCCGAAGGGCCGCAGCTTGCAGCCGAGGTTCAGGCTGCCGCGGCGCAGGCGCACAGCGGCAGGCCTGAAGACATCGCCCAGGCCGAACATGTCCTTTCCTCGATTTGGATCGCCTATGTGCAGGCAATCAAAAAACCGACAACCGGCATGATTTACGCTTATCCCGTGCTTCAGCCGCAGGGTGCTCGCCCTGACGAAATCCTGCTCACCGCTGCGGCAGCGCCTTCCTTGTCGGCCTACCTCGTCAGCGTTTCCGACGTGAACCCAATCTACAAGCAGCTGAGAGATACTGCCTGGGCTCAGGGGCAGGCGACGGGCAACATGGTGCCCGACCCGCGGCTGCTGGCCAATCTAGATCGCGTGCGTTCCCTCCCGGTCAAGGGACGCTTCCTGCTGGTGGATGCGGGCTCGTCGATGCTCACCCTCTATCAGGACGGGCAGCCGGTCGACTCAATGAGAGTGATCACTGGTACCAGTGAGTTGCCGACGCCGCTGATCGCCAGCTACATGTATTACATTACCTACAATCCCTATTGGCACGCGCCCGACCATCTCGTGCGAAAGACAATCGCTCCTAATTTCCTGCACGGTGGAATGGCCTATCTTAAAACACACGGCTATCATGTGATCGACGACTGGAGCGAGCATCCCACCGTCATCGATCCGACTACCGTCGATTGGAAAGGCGCGGCCGCGGGCAAGGTTCACCTGAAGATCCAGCAAGACCCCGGTCCCCTGAACTCCATGGGAATCTTGAAATTTCCCTTTGCCAATCCGCAGGACATCTACCTGCACGACACCCCGGACCACGCGAAGTTCGCGCTTGCGAGCCGCAATCTCAGCAACGGCTGCGTTCGCGTTGAGGATGCCAAGCGTCTCGGCCGGTGGTTGCTCGGACATGACCCGGTCTCTCCAGGAAATGAGGCCGAACTTCGGGTTCAACTACCCGGACCTACGCCGATATACCTCACCTACATCACGGCTCAGGTGAAGGACGGCAGGATCAGCTACCTGCCCGACGTTTACGGTTGGGATCGTGCGGCGCCGCAATTCGCGTCGAATAGCTGATTCACGCCCCAGCGGGCCGCATTCGCCAGCTCTCTTGTAACTAGGTCGGCGAGCACAGCGCGAGACCGTTCGATAGACAAGACAAAACCGACCCAGGCGAACGCCTGGGCCGGTCCTGTTTGCTTCGCTGACCTTAGAAGCCGCGCTCGGGCGCCGGTGGAGGCGGCGGCGGCGGCGGCGGTGGCGCCGGGCACGTCGCCGTGGCCGGGATCACCGATCCGTCCGGGCACGTCTGCGTCGCCGGAGGCGGTGGAGGCGGCGGGGGCGGAGGAGGCGGCGGCGGAGGCGGCGGTGGAGGCGGCGGCGTGTAGAAATTGTACAGCACGCTCAGCATCAAGCTGTGCGACCGCCACCTACCCCTCAACTGGTCGCCGTCCAACAAGCCGGTATGGTCATCGAGCTTCACGTTGGGGACATTGAAGAACCGATACTTCAGACCGACGTCGATGTTCTCCGAGACGGCGGCACGGACGCCGAGGATAGCTTGCCAAGCAATACGGCTGTCCGAACCTTCGACGAACAAGTTCGGTTCAGTAGCGTCTGGAGTCATATTATAGTGAACGCTGGCGAGGCCGACGCCCGCGCCAACATACCCGCTCCAGCTATTGTCGTCGCCAAAGTCGAGCAAGCCGTTGATCATGCCGGAAAATGCATGGGCACTCCCGCCCACATCCAGATGCTGACCGAATTGGAGCCCGGTCAAAGACTGGTCCCGAACCTCAAGCTGATTGTTCGTGGCGTGCTTGTAGGCAAGCTCGCCTTCCAGCCGGACCATCCCGAAATCATATCCTGCGACGGCGTCGACATCGTAGCCCACGTCGTGGCTAATTTCGAACAGCCCGTTCGACACGGGAACGGATTGGTCCGCCGGATTGAATCGATCGAACTGCGTGTTTTCAACGAGCATGCCGCCGCCCTCGAGGCCCACATAGAAACTGTGGTCGCGAGCGAGCGCGGGCGTCGCCATGGCCGTGGATGCGAGCGCCACCGCAATGCCGAGCTTACGCATAGAATTGTCCCCTTTCAAATGCGTCCGGTAATAGAACTGCCGGAACACATTATGAGAGGCCCGGTTGCCGTGCAAGCGCGTCATCACGGGTAGCTGTTGCCAAAAAGCCTCAGTTCGATTTCGCCTACTTCACGAAGCGCTTGAGAGAGCTTGTTTTTTTAACTCTCGATGAGACCGTGCTGACGCAATGCATTGAGAATCGCATTGATCGCCGCTCGGCCTTCGCTGTCGATAACCGTTCCGCCACTCGGCGATCCAATGGCGGGCTCCCTCTGCCCGACGACCTGCTGGTCCGCGATTAGCAAGGCAGTGCCATGGATCATGCCGATGTCCCAAGCCGCATTTCGAAACACTGCCCAGGTGCCGCTCGTCCGCTCGAAGAGGGACATTCCCGGAAATGGTGAGATGAACCGCCAACCACCGCTCGTCCATGCCGCGACGCTTTGTGAACGGCCCGTCCAAAGGCCGGTCGCGCTCGGACCGACGATATAGCATGCGCCCAAGGCCGGCGACGCCGGAGGTGTCGGCAGAGGCGGCTCCTCAATCGCGCCGGCAACGAGCACATCGAGGGTCTGCAAGCTTTCATTATGCGTGAATTCCTTTTGCGCCTGTCCGGCAATTCCTCACTGTTCCTAGGTTGTACCGAATCAGCGTGACACTGTCAAGAACTTTTTTCCATATGGGTTATTTTTTTAGCCACCGAGGGATGAGGAGCGGCGTCGCAGCCATGTGAAAGCCCGCGCCACCGTGAACACCGCTTGTAAAGAGTTCCGGCTTTAAACGAGGCACCGATCACGTATTGATCAAGTAAGGAGGGCAGCGATGAAGCTGTACATAATCGGCGCGATCTGCGTGTGGTTCATGAGCGGCATCGCCGGCGCCGTGCTGCTGGGCCAGCAACGCGTTGACATTCCCACCATCTGCGGCGGCCCCATCGCCCTGTGGAACGGCCTCAACGCTCCGGTCGACAACTGAGCCGAAGCGGCTGGGAAGGGCGCCTGACGTAGGCCTCTTTTCACGCATTGCCGACATCGGCTCCCCCTCCGCAGGTTCTCGCAGGTCCGGAAGCCACCGCGCGCCCCCTCGTGCACCTTTCGTGCTAGAAGTGTGCACCCGAAGGGCGAAAGGAGGCTTTCATGACTCTTTGCCGCCTAGCGGCGGCTGCCTCCACGTCGCTTTTGCTCACCGTCCCCGCCGCCGCTCAGGTCCAGGCGCAGCTCGTCGTCCAGCTCTACAGCTTCGGCTTCGCTCCGCAGCCGATCCATCTGGCGGCGGGAAGGCCGGTGACCCTGACCTTCACCAACAGCTCCGGAAACAGCCACGATTTCACTGCGGTAGGCTTCTTCCAGCGATCAAGGATCGTCGCCGGCGCGGCGCCCGGCGGCAAGGTCGAACTCCGCCCGCACCAAACAAGGAGCATTACCCTCATCCCTTCGTGATCTGCGGGATGATCGAGGGCTATAACAAGCGCGAGCCGACGAGCCTTCGCTTTCTCATGCGGGTGATCGCCGCGCGCATCCGCCTCCAGGGCTTCCTGATCTTCGACTATCAATCGCGGATGGACGAATTCTATCGCGACATGGGGGGCTGGCTGAAGAGCGGCGCGGTGAAGTCGCGCGAGACCGTGGTCGAAGGGCTGGAGCAAGCGCCCGATGCGTTCCTCGGCCTGTTCGAAGGCGCGAACGTCGGGAAGATGCTGGTGAAGCTCTAACATCCTCCCCTGCAAATGCAGGGGAGGATGTTAGAGCGACTTGCAGGCGTCAGGATTGCCCGACCGGTAGCCGGTCTGGAGCGCGTTCATTCGCTCGGCCGAGGTGCCGTGGGTGAAGCTGTCGGGGACCACCCTGCCCTGCGTTTCGCGCTGGAGCGTGTCGTCGCCGATCGCTTCGGCGGCGCGCATCCCTTCCTCGAAATCGCCGGGCTCCATCACCGATTGCCCTTCGGGGTTCTTGGCGTTCGCGGCCCACACGCCGGCATAGCAATCGGCCTGGAGCTCGATCTTGACCTGTGTGGCGTTGGCCTGGGTGCCGCTTTCGCGCGCCTGGAGCTGCTCGGCCTGGCCGAGCGTCCCCATCAGATCCTGCACGTGATGCCCGACCTCATGCGCGACGACATAGGCCATGGCGAAATCGCCCGGCGCCTGGAACCGTTGCGACAACTCGCTGAAGAATTCGGTGTCGAGATAGATGTTCTTGTCATTGGGGCAGTAAAAGGGACCCATCGCCGACTGCGCCGCGCCGCAGCCCGAATTATCCGACTCCGAATAGAAATGCAGGTTGGTGGGTGTGTAGGCGATGCCCTTGGGCTGGAGCAGCCTGGTCCACGTATCTTCGGTGCTGGCGAGGACTTGAAGCGTGAATCGCTTGGTCGTCGGATCGAGGTTGCTCTGGCCCGCCGGAGCGCTCGCCTGCTGGCCCGGCATGAACCCGCCGCCGCCGCTCGTGTTCAGGCCGCCGAGCGAGCTTAAGAGAAAATAGCCGATGACGAGAACGACCACACCGCCGAGGCCAAAGCGGCTGGCGACCAGCGGCAGAAGGCAGCCGAGCCCGCCGCCGCCGAAACCGCCGCCGCCAAAGCCGCCGCTGCCGGTATCGTCGGTGAAGTTGGTGCTTTCGCGCTCGTCGCCGAACCGCATCCGGGAGCCTCCTGTTGCCGCTGCCCAATGCGTGAGCGGCAGCGGCGGTTGCAATTCAGACGTCGCTCGTCATTGCGAGCGTAGCGGCGTAGCGGCCGAAGGCCAACCAATCCAAACGGGTGGATTGCCGCGGCCTCTTCGAGGCCTCGCAATGACGGAGTGAATGAATGATTCTCGAAGGCAAGGTTGCGCTCGTTACCGGATCGACGTCGGGGATCGGCCTGGCGATCGCCAAGGCATTGGCCGGCGAAGGCGCGAAGCTGATGGTCAACGGTTTCGGCGACCCGGTGGAGATTGCGCGTGAGTGCAAGGAGCTCGGCGCAGTCCACGATAGCGCCGACATGTCGAAACCGGCCGAGATCGAGCGCATGATGAAGCGCTGCGCCGACGAGCTCGGTGGACCCGACATCCTCGTCAACAATGCCGGAATTCAGCACGTCTCCCCGGTCGAGGATTTCCCGCCCGACAAGTGGGATGCGATCATCGCGATCAATCTGTCCTCGGCGTTCCACACGACGCGGCTCGCCGTACCTTCGATGAAGCGGAAGCAATGGGGTCGGATCATCAACACGGCGAGCGCTCACAGCCTCGTCGCCTCGCCGAACAAGGGCGCTTATGTCGCCGCCAAGCACGGCATCGCCGGCTTGACCAAGACCATCGCGCTGGAAAGCGCCCGCGACGGGATCACCGTCAACTGCATCTCGCCGGGCTATGTCTGGACCCCGCTGGTGGAGAAGCAGATCCCCGACACGATGCGGACGCGCGGGCTGACGCGCGAAGAGGTGATGAACGACGTGCTCCTCGCTGCCCAGCCGACCAAGCGCTTCGTCACCCCGGAAGAGGTCGCGGCGCTCGCGCTGTTCCTGTGCCGCGACGAGGCGGCGTCGATCACCGGCGCGAACCTCAGCATGGACGGCGGCTGGACGGCTGCTTAGGCTGCGGCCGATGCGCTCCGCACTGATCCTTGCCGCCTTGCTCACCTGCTCGTCGTGCAGCGTGATCGAGCAGCCTTCGGGATTGATCCCGCGGTGGACGACCGCCTGGAAAGACGTCGCGACCAGGGATGATCGCCAGCGGCTCGCCGACTGGCGAACGACGTTCGTCGCGGCGATCGACGCTGCGAAAAAGGCCGGCCATTCGGCGGAGATCGCTCGCGAAGGGGTGCTGCTCGATCCCGACGCGGCGCTTGGGCCGCCGGGCATTCCCAATGGCATGTACCGCTGCCGGGTGATCAAGATCGGCGCGAAGCCCGACAGCGGCAGCCTTGCCTATGTCGACAACCCGCCCTTCCTGTGCCGAGTGAAGGCGAACCGCGACCTTCAGCGCTTCAACAAGTTCGGCGGGCGGCAGCGCTATGTCGGACTGATCTTCCCCGGCGATGCGGTGCGGCAGGTGTTTCTCGGCACGCTCGTTCTCGGCGACGAGACGCGCGCGCTCCAATATGGTCAGGACGAGCTCCGCGACGTCGCCGGCTATGTCGAGCGGATCGGGCCCAGTCGCTGGCGGCTGGTCATGCCCAAGCCGCATTTCGAATCCCAACTCGATGTGGTGGAGCTGGTCTCGGACGGCGACAGCGGCGGTTCGGAAGAGGGGCACGCGGCCGAATAAGCGGATACCTAGCGTTTACCGACGGCCTGTTAAAGACAGTCCGCCTTCCCACTGCGCCGAACCGAGTTGGACATTGCAAAGAATAAGTCGCTGATAAAGCTGGCGTTTACCCGCGTCCTCTATGGGTGTCCGCTTACGACCGGGGAGGGTTCGATGAGTTTGTACAAATGGGCGCTTGCAGCGCTCGGATTCGCGACGGTTACCGGCAGCGTCAGCGTTGCGTCCGCCGCGCCCGCTACTCCAATCCAGACCATGGCTGGTCCGATCCAGATCAGCGGCAATGTCTATCACAGGTCCGTTTGCGGCAGAGCGGGCTTGCAGCCGCAAATGGCCCGCTGCCACGCGCATGTGGTGACGGACTCGCGCGGCATGATCAGGTTCGGCAAGTCGGTCACAGCCAATGCGCTCAACGCGCCGTCCGGTTACGGCGCCGCCGACCTACGCAACGCATACAAGGTTACCGGCTCCGGCAGTTCGACCGTGACCGTCGCCGTCGTCGATGCCTACGGCTATCCGAATGCCGAGCGCGATCTCGGCACCTATAGGGCGCAGTACGGCCTGCCGGCGTGCACGACCGCGAACGGCTGCTTCCGCAAAGTCAACCAGAGTGGCGGCACCACCTACCCGGCAATGGACACGGGTTGGGCGCAGGAGACCGCGCTCGACCTCGACATGGTCAGCGCCATGTGCCCCAACTGCCATATCCTGCTCGTCCAGGCCTCTACCGCGAGCTACAGCGCGCTGGCGACTGCGGAGAATACCGCGGCCCGTCTCGGCGCCCACGTCATTTCGAACAGCTACGGAGGCGGCGAATCCGGCTCGAGCTATTATGAGGGCGCTTACAATCACCCCGGGATCGCGATCACCGTAAGCTCGGGCGACGATGGCTACGGAGTCCAGTTCCCGGCTTCGTCGCCTCACGTCACCGCAGTCGGCGGCACGACGCTCAAGCGCGCATCGAACACACGCGGCTGGGCCGAAACCGTGTGGAGGGGCGCCGGAAGCGGCTGCAGCGGCTATTACGCCAAACCGACCTGGCAGAAGGACGGCCTCTGTGCTCGGCGGACGGTCGCCGACGTGGCCGCCGTTGCCGATCCGTACAGCGGCGTCGCGGTCTACGGGCCGACCAGTTCGACGGCTTCGGCGTGGATGATCTTCGGCGGCACCAGCGTCGCCGCTCCGCTCGTTGCCGGCATTTACGGAGTCAACGGCGGCTCGGTCAGCTTCGGCCATGATCCTTACAATCACCTGACCTCGCTGTTCGACGTGACGAGCGGCAGCAATGGCTCGTGCGGCGGCAGCTATCTGTGCACCGGCGCCGCCGCCTATGACGGCCCCAGCGGACTCGGGACGCCGAACGGCCCGACCGCTTTCTAAAAATCGAGTGACGGGCGGCCCCGCGGCCGCCCGTTCATCACTTCTTTGTAAAGTTTAGCGACACCGGCGTCATGTCGGTGAATTTGACATTTGCCCGGGAGGAGGCCGCCGCGTGGACGCGCTGATCGCCTTCTGGAGCCACGCGCTTGCGGCGGCGCTGTTCGCGGCGCTGATGCTGTGGCGTCTGGGCGACGCGGCCCGTCAGCCGACTCAGCGCCTGCTTGCCGGAGCATTCGCACTGACCGCCTGCTGGGCATGGCTCACCGCCGTTGCTCCGGGCGTACCGATCGTCGGCTATGCCGAAAGCGCCCGCAATCTTTTGTGGATCAGCCTGCTCTACAGCCTGTCCGCTGCGAGCGACGAGCGCGAGCATGGGTTGAAGCTCGTCTACGGGGCGGTCGCCGCGGTCATCGGCATGCAGCTGATCGCCGATACGCTTCAGCTGATTTCGCCCACCGGGCCGATCGGCCAGACAAGCCTGATCCTCAGGATCACCACCGCGGCAGGCGCGCTGGTGCTCGTGCACAACGTCTATGGCCAGGCGGCGCCCGCGAGCCGGTCGCACATTCGCCTCGCGACGCTCGGGCTCGCGCTGATCTGGATCTACGACCTTAACCTTTACACCGTTGCATACCTTGGTTCGGCGACGGCCCAACGCCTCTTCGAATGGCGCGGCCTTGCCGTCGCGCTGACCGCGCCTTTGTTCGCCTTCGCCAGTCGCGATCAGACGGGATTGCGAATCCGCCTCTCGCGCGCGGCGACCTTTCAGTCGCTCTCGCTGCTGGCGATCTGCGCTTATTTCGCTTTGATGGCGATCGTCGCCACCGCGCTGCGCGGCTCGAGCGTCGACTGGTCGGCGGCGCTGATGGTTGCGGTGCTCGCGGCAATGACGGTGGCGGCGATGGTGCTGCTTCCAAGTCCTCGAGCGCGCGGCTGGGTCAAGGTCAAGCTCGCGAAACATCTGTTCGAGCATCGCTACGACTATCGCACCGAATGGCTTCGCTTCACCGAGACGCTCGGCCG
>Ga0207698_10000747_pt1 | contig 18849 bp, 19 predicted proteins | sample KBSCornC22_FD_184298 | JGI IMG/M metagenome (GOLD analysis project Ga0207698, IMG submission 184298) | Corn rhizosphere microbial communities from Kellogg Biological Station, Michigan, USA - KBS Corn C2-2 (SPAdes) (version 2) | ecosystem: Host-associated > Plants > Roots > Rhizosphere > Soil ... | reverse complement strand
CTCGTTGTCGCCAGCGAGTTTCCGTTTCAGAGCGTGATCGGCATTGAACTGTCTCCCGCTTTGGCGGCAACAGCCCGCTCCAACACTTCCAAGGTAGCGCGCCGGTTTTCAGACCGGAGGCCGGTAAAGATCATTACAGCCAATGCTTGCGAGTACCCGCTCCCTCCAGGAAGACTTACATGTTTCAATTACCACGCATTCGGCCGTGAACTGGTCTCTCAAATCGTCCGGAAATTCGAGGAAGGCCTGGCCGGTGATACTCCGCACATGTTCTTCGTTTACTACAATCCCGTTCATTTCGAACTCTTCGATGCTTCACCCGCCTTTAAGCGGTTCTATGCTCAGCAACTTCCCTACCATGATTCTGAGATTGGCTTTGGTCCGGACCAGGATGATGCAGTCGTAATCTGGCAAAGCGTGCGCGGCGCTGTCGCGGAGAAACACGAAGGAGCAAACCGCAAGATCAGCATCACAGCCGCGGGGCGTAGGGCACAACTGCTCGACTGATGAAGCATTCGCTTCTGCCATGCCTTCCGCAACTCCCGCATTGGCGAAGTCCTGGATAGAAAAGTCATCATCTTTCAGCATTTTTGTCAGAGCCCAGCGTATTCTGATTCCGTCCAAGATGTAGGTTCGGAGGCTCCGCCTATGAAGCTGATTCCGTCCATTGCACTCGCGCTTGTCGTTGCAGCCCCGTTCGGTTTCGCCAAAGACAAGAAAAAGGATGTCCCCGAGATGCTTGCCAACGCCCGTTACGTGTATGTGCAAGCCGAAGACGGCGACATCATGAACCCGCGCCTTTTTCCCGAAGATCGCCAGGCAATTGTCGACGTGGAAGACGAACTCAAGGATTGGAACCGCTACACAATCACGATCAACCGCAATGAGGCCGAGCTCATGGTCGTCGTGCGCAAGGGGCGTCTGGCAAGCGCGCAGGCGCGTGCAGGCGTGGGGATTGGAACCGGCCCTGAACTCGGCGGCCCCTATCCCGGCAGCAGGAACCCAGCGGGACCCAACAACACCGGTGGTACGTCTGCCGAAATCGGAATTCGAGGAGAAGTGGGGCCCGCCGATGACCTTCTGCGCGTCTATCTCGTTGGTACGAATGGAAACCGCGGAGCGCTCCTCTGGTCCCGCGAGATGAAAGACGGCTTGGATGCTCCGCAGGTGGTGCTGGTTAAGCAGCTGAAGCAGGCAGTGGATAAAGCTTATCCACCTCAGGCCGCCAGCCAGCAGGCGCCGGCGACGAAGAAGCCCTAGTTTTTTGCCACTACCTTTCCGAACGGAGCGCGCCTGCACGGCGTCGCTTCACGATTGGGAGAACCACGCTTTCGCCAGCCACTCTTTCATCGTGTTCGCATCGACGAGCCCGGCCTGCTGGAACTGTAGATCGCCGCGCGCAAAGACCGCAAAATTAGGAATGCCCTGTACTCGGTATCGCGCTGCAAGGTCAGGGTGCGCTTCTGTATTCACCTTCAGCACCACGGCGCGCCCCGCAAGTTCGCGTGCCGTCTGTGCGACGTGCGGAGCGGCCGTGCGGCAGGGACCGCACCACGCAGCCCAGAAATCCACCAACACTGGAACCTTACTTTCGCGGATGATCTCGTCGAACTCCGCCGTTCCCACTTCGACCGGCTCTGCCATGGCCGTCAAAGCAGCCTTGCATGCACCACATCGCCCCACATCGGCAAGGTGCTTCGCCGGAATGCGGTTCGGCCTTCCGCACGATGGGCAATTACGCATGATAGGCATTTGCAATCTCCTGAATGGCTCCTTCCATTCTCACCGACTGCGATGCGGGACTGCGCGGAAAAGTAGGTCGCGCTGCGAACCGCCGTTAGCCTCGTCACAGAGCGAATTGCATCCAGAACGCTATGCTCGCAGCGTGCAGCCAGAGCAATTTGTCTATCCATCCCGCGAGATTCCGCTTGTGGAAGCTTACGGCGGCCGCTTTGAAGCGGTCTTTATCCTGCTTCATCCGTTCATCGAGGTGCCCGAACAATTCGCGTGGCGAGTAACGCGGCGGTATCCCGCCGACGTGGAGATCGCCTCCCAGGGATCACGCTACGCATGGACGGAGGTTGGCCGGCAAACGGGACTCACATCGTGCGCGCGCCTTAACCTCGCTTTGCTCACGGCCAGTGGATCAGTGACGGGAGATCTTGCCGATCCAACAGCACAGAACCTTCTTCAGCACTTCTTGCAATCGCAGCCCGTCTGGATGCCGACCGAGGGACGCTTTGAGCCCTTGCTTCATGCCGACCTTCTGCACGTCTTTGAGGCGGCTGGATGCGCAGAGCTTGTGCACGTGCCGGAATTTCTCAACGCAGATCCTGTCGTTCAGCTCTCGCTAGATCTCCTGCGACGGAGTGCCATTTCGTTTCCGGATGGCGGAACATTACTGGCACCCGACGCCTCGTTCCTCTTCACGGTCGACTGGGAGAGTTTCTTCACCCTCTTTTACGGTCCCCGTGACTTCCTTGCGCAACAGGCAGGGCAATCGAACCTGGAAGGCTTCTTCGCAACTCCAAACACCGATCACGCCTGGTTTAACTACTCGATGGGATGCGCCACTGTCACATTGTCTCCTGAGCACTGGCAACCCGCCGAACCGATATCTTCTAAGTAGCTCATTCAGAGCAGCATGGACCATTCCGGTACCCGGCATTACTCGCAGGCAGCCTCTCCAGTGTCGCCCAGGTAAGGGCACTTCCCAAACCGATAAAGACCCGAAAGGGAAATAGCGTATGTTACTTGCGTTACAGGAGTAATTCCTACTTGAGTTACTTACCTCTTGTTTAGTAACACCTAGGTGCTACAGAATTCCCCCAAGGGTTGACTATGAGACAAGAAACTTACCGATTCGCACTGGACGAAGCCACCAAGGAACTCCACGGCATTGTTGAGCAGTTTGAAGCACTTCGTTCCCGCAAGGAACAGATTGAAGCAGTCGTTGAAGCGCTGAGGCCCTTCATCGGTCTCCAGGCCGAAACGGCCATCTCAATCCCAACTATCGAGGCGAGCGCTCCCATTGCGGAGTTTGTGGCGCCCGCGATCGAAGAGCCCTCCCCCGAACCTCAATTTACCTTCATGCAGATCTCCGGACCTGGCATGGAGATCGCACACACAACGGAACCTGCGGATCAGGAACTTGAGCCGGAACCGGTTCTCGAAACCGTCGCGGTCGCTCAGGACGAGGCCACTCCGGAACAGATTGCCTACTTTCGGCAACCTACCGCGGACCCCTTCCAGCGGCGCATCGACGACGCTCTCTGGGGCTGGCAACAGAGGCCCGAAGGGCTTCTGTCGCCCATCTAGTCTGAGACGCCGGGACGAAACTCCGGGCGTGAAGGACGCAAAATACTAAGTCGTGCCGCTTCCAGGCGAGCGGAATAGTTGACCCGAATCAGGCGCTCCCGGTGTACCCGCCGGAGCGCCTAATTGCGTGCCTACTCATAAGATAATAAATGGGTTATATCACATCAAAGTTGCAGAAAAGAGTATCAGCTGGACCTCAGAAACCATGCTAAATTCGCCACTGGAGATCGATATGAAGCCCAATACCGGCGAAGTGTATCGCGTAGCGTTTGACTCTGCGAACAGCGAACTGAAAGATATCGTCGGCGCGTTTGAAGACCTTCGCGCGCGCAAAGAGCGCATTGAGAAAGTCGTCATGGCGCTCAAACCACTCCTCGGAGCAGAAGAAGCCGCAGCCGCTGCAGCGGCGATGCAAAGCGCAAGCGAAGCTGCTGACCATGCCTCGCAATCTCTCGACGAGGCGAACTATCAGTACCAGACCGCGAATGGAGCGGGATCAGGTGATCCATTTGCGAGTCGCTTGAACAGTGCGTTGGGTCACGGAGTCGGCCGCAAATTCAATCGCCAGTTCTAAAGCGATCACGGTACCTTCAAAGTATGTCGGTGCGCCACTTGTTGTAGACGCGCCGACAATCTTTTGTCATTTCACGACGCGCTCTTCAGCCGTCCTTCCCGAGCCCGTGCACACCTGTTGAAATACAAGCGGTAACTTACCATTGACTCTTACTTTGCCGCTCTTTGTGCGTGCTAGACTACGCGCCTGGAGAGGGCATGAACCCGGAAAGTCATCAGGAAATTTATCGGCTCGCGCTTGAGACAGCTTGTTCGGAACTGGGCGAGATTACCGCGGAATTCGAGAAGCTGCGTACACGCAAGGGGCAGGTCGAGAGACTCATCGCAGTTCTCAAGCCAGTGATCGGTGGGGAAGAGAATTCGCCGCCAGCGGCCGCTGTCACGCAGGAAGAGCAAATAACTCTCCCCGTGGAGACTCCGGCGCAAGCTGTGCCACAGGAAGATCCACAACCAGTGAAACAGGGAAGCGGCATGCCGCTTGGTATTGGCGCGGATCCGTTTCAGCGGCGAATTGATCACGTGCTCGGCATTGGTGCTGGAATTCGCGACGTTCGGCAGTACACGCGCCAGTTCTAGCACCGAGCAATGAAGCACGATCGGCTCTCGGGAGCCGATTCGTCTTCGCGTTCTGCAGGCACCTTTGCTTCGGATCCTATCTACTCATCACAAGCCGTCGTTCTGCAGGTTTCCGCTTCCAAATCGAAAGAACCTTGAGACTCAAGCAGAGTCGAAATCGATGCATTGCACAGATCGTAGCCTGCCAAACTTCGACGTTATCGATCGGATAGCTCATCTTCACTTCTTGAACACTTGCATGCGCTGAGTCAGAAGAAGCTTAGCCCCTCTGCTTCACTTGACCGCAGCCTGCGATTGCGCGATGTTGAGGTGCATGATCTCTGCAATCGGGCTGGCATCCTTCACGACGGTAAGAATGCCGATGGTAACGGGTAGGCTGAAGCGCCGCGGTCCGCACGATCCGGGATTGAAGTACAGAACGCCCTTGTGCCGTCTGATATCGGGCTTGTGCGAGTGCCCGCAGAGAACCACAGAAAACTTGGCCGCCGCTGGATCGAGATGAAGGGTTTGCACATCGTGCAGCATGTAGAGATAGTGGTCTTCGAAGAGCACCACCTCAGTCTCGGGAAGTTTGCCGCACTTGCCCTCGCGATCGATGTTGCCGCGAATCGCGGTCACGGGAGCAACTTTCTTCAGCGAATTGAGAATCTTGAAATCACCCACATCGCCGAGATGCAGGATGTGCTCCGCTCCATCGAGTGCAGGCAACACCTCGGGACGCAACAGACCGTGCGTATCGCTGATAACGCCAATCTTCATCTGCCAAAACTGAAGAGAGCCGACCAGCGGCCCTTCGCCCTCAAGCGTTCGGGCTTCGCCACGGGATCGATCATCTGCAGCACAGAGCCCGGATTGTGCGGATCATTCATGGCCATGCAATAGAGGCCGCTCCAATTATTCTGCCAGCTCCATCCGCGTGCGCCCATTGCCTGAGCCTCAATGTGTTCCGCTGCGTGAGCCGGCGATAATTTCTCGCTGCAAGATGGGCAACGCGGACTCGCGCCTTTTCTGAAGCGGCCGCCGCAAGTGCAGGCGTGCAGAAACGGTTCCCAAGCCTCGTCGATTTCACCATATCGTTCCGCGGGAGAAGGGAGTGCGGCAACGTATTCGTTCGAGTAGTTGAGCAGGGCGAGCATGCCGCAGTCATGGCAGTATGCGTACGAATTGTCGCCGAAGCCTGAATGCCACAGCGAATAGCGGTACAAGCGGCCGCAATGTTCGCAGTCGCCCTTCTTCAGCATCACCATCTCACAACCCATTTCCAGGCGCGTATGCGGATCGAGCTGATCGCGCAGCGCGTCTCCAAGGAAGTTGAAGCCAGACACTGCACCTGCTACTGCCGGAACGAGAACCAGATGAGATGAATCGCCGCGGACAATCTCGGGTGGCAAGGGGCGGCAGCAGATGAAGCCATTCGTGGTACGTTGACTCTGGTGGCTCTTTCACCTGTGCCTTACGGCCGCTACTCAAAGACTGCTTCTTGCGATCATTTATCTAAAAAGTAGTGCAAAGAAGCTGAAACGGGATACTCGAAACTAAGATGAAGGAATCACCTCGAATCAACGGAGTACATGCTCTGCCAGACTGGCGAGACGCCATCGCCGCCTACACCAATCGGCGCGTGCTGCAGGTGCTCGCACTTGGATTTGCCAGCGGCCTGCCTCTCCTGCTCACCTACTCAACTCTTTCGGCTTGGCTCGCGACAGCAGGCGTCCGGCGCGCGGCAATCGGCACGTTTGCCCTGGTTGGCATTCCTTACTCATTTAAATTTCTTTGGGCGCCGTTGATGGATCGTATACCGCCGCCCCTGCGGTTGGGACGACGGCGCGGATGGGGAATCACCATCCAGATCTTTCTGATGGGCGCAGTGCTCTGCTTGGGACTATGTAATCCCAAAAACAATCTGCCCTTGATGGCTGCGCTGGCTGTGCTTGTCGCGTTCCTGTCCGCAAGCCAGGATATTGTGATCGATGCGTGGCGCGTGGAGATCCTGAACAAAGATCAGCAGGCTCCCGGAGCCGCTATGATTCAGTCCGGCTACCGCATCGCCATGCTGGTATCCGGAGCCGGCGGCCTGTTCATCGCCGCATACGCAGGGTGGTTCGCTGCCTATGCCACGATGGCTGCGCTGCTTGGTGTTGGACTACTGGTCTTTCTGCTCGGTCCCGAACCGAAAGTGTCATCGGGAACCCTGGAAGCTCCTGGATCGGGATGGCAGGCGCTTCGGCATACGTTTGCGACTGCAGTGATCGGTCCGTTTCGCGACTTCATGCGACGTCCACTTTGGCCCGTCATCCTGATCGCAATCTTTGGATACAAACTCGGCGAGGCAATGGCGGGAGTGATGTCAACGCCACTCTATATCTCGCTGGGATTCTCGCTTCCAGAAATTGCTACCGCCTCGAAAGTCTTCGGATTCTTCTCGATTGTGACGGGTGCTTTGATTGGCGGGGTAGTGACGACCAGGTTCGGAATTCGCAGGTCGCTTATCCTTTGCGGTGTTTTGCAATCTTTTGGGAATCTGTTTTTTGTTCTGCAGGCTGTTGGCGGGCATCGCATCGGCTATCTCGCTTTGTGTGTCACTGCCGAGAATCTTACCGGCGCAATGGCTGGGACCGCGTTGATAACCTGGCTTTCAAGTCTGTGCTCACGCGCCTTCACCGCAACCCAGTTTGCACTGCTGTCCTCGCTTGCTTCTCTAAGTCGGACAGTAGTGGCGTCCTCGGGAGGAGCGTTGTCGGAGCGGATTGGCTGGGTACAGTTCTTCCTGATTACCAGCGTCATTGGCTTGCCGGTTCTCGTTCTGATCCTATGGATCGGACCGCGTGATGATCTCAACCGAGAGCAGCGCGAGCCAGCTGTTTAGCAAGACGGCCGACGACTGCATTATTACGATGGTAAGCACGGCGCGCGGCGAAAATCGTGTATGGGTATAAGTAGGCGTGAATACAACAGGTAAATTCCTCTCGTTCCTCCTGGCGATTGTCTGCTTGCTGCCCTCGGGCTTACAGGCGTTTGCGCAGAGCGGACAGAACATCCAGGCAAGTGCGGAAGAACTCTTGGCGCTCGCCAATCGCGAACGTATGCGCGAAGGTCTTCCTCTTTTTAAATGGGACGCGGCGCTGGCCGATGCCGCTCTGAAGCATACGCGCAGAATGTCGAGCGAGGGTGGAGCGATCCAGCATGACTATCCCGGCGAACTTGAGCTGTCGGAACGCGCAGGATTGTCTGGAGCGCACTTCGACCTCATCGAAGAAAACATCGCAGTCGGTCCCACACCGGCTGCAATTCACGATGCATGGATGCACTCGAAAGCGCACCGCGAAAACATGCTCAATCCGCAGGTAAACCGGATCGGGATTGCCGTGCTGGCGAATCGAGGAGTGTTGTATGCGACAGCAGACTTGTCGCGTGCAGTCGAGGCCTTCTCAAACGCGCAGGTAGAAGAGCGCGTAGCCGCGCTCATCGCCCGCAGGGGCGTAAAGGTTCTCCCCGTCCACTCACTGGCCCGTGAGGCGTGCCCTGCTAACCGCGGTTTCCCCCGCGTCACAGAGGGCGCCCAGCCCAGCTTTGTGATGCGGTGGCAGGACTCTGACCTGAGTCGACTGCCGGACAACCTTGTCCAGCAGCTCGGGTCCGGTCGCTATCACGAGGCCGAGGTCGGCACCTGCCAGCCCAGCGGTGAGGCAGGAACCTTCACTGCATACAGAATTGCCGTACTGCTCTACTGATGTGCGACGGCTGCATCTGCCGGCCTGCCACTTACCCTCGTATAGATGAGGTCGTATTCGGTGTGCCACGTTTTTCCGCCGTCGTTTGATCCCTGCGAGAACTGACGCACCTTGTCCGTGCCGAGGTTGAAGAACTGCAGATGACGCAGCAGCGTACCTCCGCCGGCTTGTGGCACGTCATCCGTCCAGTAATCCATCACCTTGTCCTTCAGTTCTCCGTGGAAGAACATCACGCCTGCAGAGGTGTCCACCCAGTATTGTTCCCATCGCTTTAGATTCGGATTCCATGTGTTGTAGCTCTTGCCGAAATATGGGCTTCCGGCTGATGCCCAGTTCTCCCAGACAACGCACCCGCCCATCTCTTTGGAGATGTGGCTCGAGCCGCGATGGGTTCCATCAGCAGCGGACGCAACATCCCAGTCGCCAATCCAGAAATCAAACTGCTTGAACTCCGTATCCTCGCACGGTGCAGCATTATGCTGAACCTCTTTTGCCAGTGCGATGAACTGATCGCTGGCGCGGAGTGAGATCCACTCGGCGTCACGCTCGAGGCGCGAGTTAATCATGAAGCCGGCATTCACAGACGTCTTCAGAGTCTCCAGAGCTCGCGCCGAGTCTCCCATGCCAGCATAAGTGGTCGCAATTTCGTAATCAGCAAGGAACGCCGGCAATCCGCGTCCCGCGCCAAGAGCCTTTGCCTTCTGCATCGCTCCAAGGGCTACCTCGTAGTGCTTATTTGCGCGCGCAGCTGTGCCCAGCCGATACCAGTATCGAGCGTTCTCGGGCTGCTGCTTCGTGAGCGCCGAGTACTGCGACTCAGCTTCGGTCCAGTTCTGCGCAGTGTAGGCCTTATCCGCCGAAGAGGTGGCAGCATCGGCGCTCACCTGCGCATAAGCAGGACAAGCAGGTGTCATCACCGCGCACAGACAAAGAACGACAAAGGGCAGGCGCATTGAACCTCCGGGACGTACAGATGCACCAGATCATCCTCCAAGGAGGCGGGGAATTGCGCGCTCATTGTGACGAATCGAGCCGCTTGTGTGATGACGCACTCGTTATCCGAAGCGCTGGTTGTTCTTCCAGAACACCGGCCATCCTTCGCGGGGCGCACCGCAAACAAAGACGTCGGGATGGTACTCGCTCTCTTCATTCTTTACGCCGAGAGCGTTACCGACATGGCCCGCAATCCTGCATCCCGCGAAGGCGTGGTCCGCTTCCTCTCTTGACCATCCAACTACAATCAGCGTTGATGGAGGCACGGGCGGATACGTCCTCAGGTAGAAGGAGTTCGTCAGACTGATGGGCGGCTTCAGGTGATATGCTGCGCCGAGATTCTCGATCGCTCCCGCCTCGCCATAGTTTCCGACCAGAATTCCGTAGCTCGATTGCTGCTCCGCGGGAAGCGAGTTCCGGACCATCGCAACGGTGCGTACAAGATCATCCCAGCCAATCTCTTCCCGAAGATCGCCGTTGTTCTTAAAAGCGAAGTCGCGCAGCGGGCCGGAGGCGGCGATTGGAACAAGGATCGCTGCGACTAGCGCGCCTGCAGCAAACAGGCCGAAGAAATATACAGATTCCAGCGTGCGGCGAAGCCAGGCGGCGCGGGTCCCGAGCCATCCCTCCGCAACTACCGCTCCCATCGCGATCATCATGGGATAGGCCTCTGCCACATAGTAGAACCGTCCCTTGTTTACCCAGAAGACCAGCACAGGAACGACATACATCCACGCGAGTGTTCGATACCGGTTCTCTCGAAAGAACGCGACCAATCCAACAAGGCAGAGCGGGATCGCGAATGGATTTGCATCGAGCAGCAGTTGCAGCGTCCAGTACCCATCTGCCCGCCCTTCGGCCACATCGCGAGCGTGAATGTGTTGCAGGAAGTGATACGAAACAAAATCATGACGAGCGAGCCAGAGGATGTTCGGCGAGAAAATGACAAGCGCAACCAGCACCCCGCCCCAGAACCAACGGTTTACGAAGTAGCGTCTCGCACGTGAGAGAGCAAGTCCGGTCAGCAGCCCCGCGACAAAGAACACCAGCGAGTACTTCGTCATTAGACCAAGCCCGATGGCTGCGCCGATCGCAATCCACCACCGGGGATTCTCCGTCTTCAGCAACCGGATTGTGAACCAGCAAGCGAGCACCCACCATAAAAAGGAAAACGAGGTGTACTGAAATTCCGTGGCCTCAAAGATCGGCAGTCCCGACAAACCGACCGAGAGCGCAGTAGCTATTTTTGCCAACCGGCTCCCGCCTAGATCGCGAGCCATCAGCCCGCTCACGACGATCACCGCTGCCTGCGCAATCACCGAAAAGAGTCGCAATCCGATGAGCGAAAATCCGAATAGGGTGAGGCCAACGCGCTCAATAAACGGGGTGAAAGGTGGGTAGGCGACGAACCCCCAGTCGAGATGTCGCGCATCCGAGAGGAACTGGAGTTCGTCGCGATGAAATCCATATCGCCCGTTGGTGAGGATATGCCCAAGAGCGAAAACGGCCGCAATTGAAATGAGCAGCAGAAGATCAGAAATCACGTAAGCGGCGCCGGCATCGCGATTCTGGCCGGCTGGAGCAGGAGGTACGCGCAACTCGGCCAAGATCCCTCCTGAGCTTCTGACTACGTCTTAGATTCAGCCTTGGTTCCACAATTCTCGCGTTTTTGCGCCACGAGCACTGACTTCATGCCGGCCGCAGTCGCTGCCTGGATGCCTAGATCCGTATCCTCAAAGACAAGGCAATGCTCGGGAACCACTCCCAGCTTTTGCGCTGCGAGGAGAAATCCATCCGGCGCCGGCTTGCCATGCTTGTAGTCTTCCGCACAGACGAGCACGTCGAACTTGTCCATCAGGTTTAGCGCGGTGAGCGAGCCGATCACTGACTTCCGGCGGCTTCCTGAGACCACGGCGAACGGAATCCGCCCGTGCTGCGCCTCGATATGCTCAATGACCTCAGGAATGCCTTGCAGCTGTGGCAACTGAGCGTGATAGAGCTTCTCCTTGTGCTCAGCAAGCTCATCCACCGGCATGTTCAGGCCATGTATCTCGTTCAAGTCAGCAATGATGTTGCGCACCGGCTTACCGCCCCACCCATAAAACAGATCCTCATCGTACGTGCAGTCGTATTCGGCAAGCGCCTTCTTCCACGCGTTGTAGTGCAACGGCATCGAATCGGCAATAGTGCCGTCACAGTCGAAAAGGTAGGCGCGAAAATCACCTTCGGGCAATTTCAACTTCATGCAGTAAAAGAGCTCCTCTAATAGAGTACGCGGCGCATCCGATCGCCGGCATGCCATTGGCCTGTTGTCTCACGCTCCGGGTAGACGTCGATACGTCGTGTGCCCCTGAATCAGCCCCAGACGATCTCGATGGGTGTCTCGATGTCAGGGTGAATGCTCTTCTTCACAGGGCAGGTGTGTGCTGCATTCTCAAGCCGTTGCTTATTCTCAGGGGTGGTTGTTCGGGGGATTCGGATCGAGACCGTCAGGCGATCGATCTTTCTCGGGGGCGCGCTGCTCATTACCTTCTCAACTATCGCCGTCGCTCCCGTGAGGTCAAAATCCAGGGTTCTGGCCACAATGCCCATGGTTGTTAACATGCACGTACCGAGGGAGGTGGCTACGAGATCGGTTGGTGAGAAACTCTCGCCTCGACCCTGATTATCGACAGGCGCATCTGTGGCTAGTTCTGTTTTTGAAGGCGTGTGCACTGACGTGCAATGCAGGCTACCTTGATATTCCATTTCAATGCGAACCATACTGCTTATCGTATTGCACCGGTGTGGGTCCGAGGGGGATCGGCACACGTCCGGGATTCCCCAGATGCCAGTCTAGTCTCGCGGGCATTTGCGGTAACTCCGGTCCCCGCGCTCGTGGGAGGTCACGGCTCAGCGAAGGCTCCCACCTGGTTGTATCTCCGTGCCGCCGACGAGCCGATCGTCGCAGCAGGGAAGAGTTCGCGCTCTCGAACCTGTTCGCCGCGATGCGCAGTGTTCTGTCCCTCCATTGCTTCGGGCAACGCCATGTGCATCGCCATCATCGCGATCCGCTTCGCCTCCGGAGAGAGGTTCCCAAGCCGCGCCGCAATCAGCGCCTGTGGCGTGATTGTGATCTCCGCGCAACCCGCGGCAATCCCATTCGCAATTTTCCGGGCCGCATGCTTGGCCGATGCCGAAGCTCCCGGCATGTTCGCCGCGAGGCTGAACCACCGATACTCGCGCGCCGAATCTCCCGTGAAGTAGGCATTCCGGTGCGACCCGGTGCGCATCAGCCCTGGACATATGGTCGTGATGCGGATTCCCTTGGACCGCAGTTCCATTCCAAGCCCCTCGGATAATCCAACCGCCGCGAATTTGCTTGCGCAGTAGGGAAGCAGATGCGGTACGGAAATCCTGCCGCCGATCGAAGTTACGTTCGCAATCGCGCCCTCGCGTCTCTGCAGCATTTGCGGCAGGACCGCCAGCGTGCAATGCAATCCGGTATAGAAATTCGAATCCATGACTTCGCGGAACTGCTCCAGCGTCTGGTTCTCGATCGGCCCCACTGTAATCACGCCGGCGTTATTGATCAGCACATCGATACGCCCGAAGCGCCGGGTCGCCTCCTCGATCAAACGGGAAGACTCCTCCGGCTTGCGCAAATCGGCAGCTACAATCAGCACGTCATCTGCGCTGCGAACCGCGCCGCGATCCATTAGCTGTTGGCGGGCATCCGCAAGCTGAACTTCGTTGCGCGCTGCAAGCACAAGCTGCGCTCCCCGCTTGCCAAACTCCTCAGCAAGCGCCAGGCCGAGGCCGCGCGAGCCGCCAGTGATCACCACCACCTTCCCGCGGGTCCACTCTCGCTTGTTCCGGGCACGATCTTTGAAGGTGTCGGCAATGGTCGAGGCCAATCCAAGGCCGAAATAGGCAGCGCTTCGCAGAAGTGAATCGTGGGGCAGTCTCATGGTCATTCTCCATCAAAGGCGAAAAGGGGTTGGATGAGTATTCCGCCGAATCCGCAGCCTTCACTGGCGAATCCGCAGCCTTCACTCTAGATCCGGTTCCCGTTTCAGATGGTATTTTGACGCCATCCGCTCGGTCTGTTAACTTTTAAGTGGACAATTCAGCGCCACTCACTCCTCAGTAGCTCAATGGCAGAGCATTCGGCTGTTAACCGAAGGGTTGTAGGTTCGAGTCCTACCTGAGGAGCCAATCTATTTGTAGAATCAATATTTTAGACAAGGATCTGCCCGTTGGTCGGGGCTACAGAACTGTGGATAACATCCCGGAACACATACTTGTGGGAAGCAGTGACAGGTGGAATCACTTGTTGACGAACTTGGTGGGCCAAATACGCTCCGGTCATTGGTCATTGCCTCGTCTCCGATATAACTACCGGTCAATTCCAGTCAAATAACAACCAACATCTCGAGGATGGAAGGCGCTTCCTCGTAGAACGACTATGGCCGCGCGGCGTGGCCAAATCCAAACTAGCGGGCGCCGCATGGCTGAGAGAGATCGCTCCGAGCCCGGAGTTGCGCGAGTGGTTTGATCACGACCCACAACGCTGGAATGAGTTCCGCAGGCGTTACTTCGCGGAGCTAAGACGCCATAAGGATGTCTTGTCTCCGATCCTGGAGGCGGCACACAAGGGCACGGTGACGCTGCTTTACAGTTCCCATGACATGGAGCACAACAACGCGGTGGCGCTAAGAGAGTTTCTCGAGCGCTCACTCAATCCTGGAAAGCCGGCATCCTGTCTTTGCTTGCAGTAGCCAGGCGCACTCACGATAAAGGCAACCATCAGTACAAGCGTCTCTATATGGATGACATCCGGACCATTTCCCGCGCCCGGCAAGTGGCATAGTCTTTAAGGCGATTATCGCGCATGGCGCGTGATGACGAATGGGCCAGAAACATAAGGAGCACATAGTATGAGGAGCAACCGGGTAAGCATGACCCGCCTTCCGGAACTCGCGGATCAGGTGATCCGGCGCAACGTCAGCGATGAGCTTGAGAAATTGAAGAAGGCCCCCTCTTGGCAGCGCGAATCCGGCCGAAGCTCCGAAACCCTTGTCAAGTATGAGGAGTTCCGTATCGTACTGGTGCGGATGAAGATGGGGAGTTACATGAGCCACCATCGCGCGGAAGGCCCGATTTCAATTCATGCGCTGAAAGGCAAGGTTCGTGTGCATCTGCCCGGGGACCGCATGGAGGATCTCAAGCCGGGCGATCTTCTGACGCTCCAGCGCTGCCTTGAGCACGATGTGGAGGCGCTCGAAGAAAGCGCATTCCTGCTCACTATCGCGTGGCCCGAAATCGAGCCCTCCGCAGTCAAAACGTGATTCGGCTACGCATCGAAGCGCTTCTCTCGAATGCGCGTCATGCGGAGGCGGATCGCCGTAGGCTGTCTCTGCGGGCCAATGCTTCACATGTCTGTCAGGCCTTGTTTGTCCGCGTGTGGTGAGCTCTCAGCGATGTCCCGGCTTCTTGTTCGCGCTCGTGATCTCAGGCTTCTGCAGCAGATCTCCAATTGCCTGCCTCATGACTTGGCCATTGACAATCGAGATCGACGTTGTTAACGGAATGTTCTTGGGGCAAATTTGAACGCAGTTTCCTGCGAAGCTGCACTCGTGAATTCCGCCCTCGCCCATCATTGCCTCAAGGCGCTGATGCCGTAGATGATCTCCCGTCGGATGCATATTAAAGAGTCTCACCTGGTTGATGGCTGCGGCCCCAACAAAGCCAGTCGACTCGTTGAATTGGGGGCACACTTCCATACATAGACAGCAAGACATACAGCGGGCCAGAGGATATGCCAGTTCCTGTACGGCCGGATCAATGCGAGGACCTGGGCCGATAGCATATGTTCCGTCGATCGGGACCCACCCGTAGATACCCTTTAGATCTTCGAATAAAACTTTGCGATCAACCGACAGATCCCGCACGACCGGAAACCTTGAGAGTGGCTCTAGGCGGATTGGCTGTTCCAGTTTGTCAATGAGCGATGAGCATGCCATCGCCGCTTGACCGTTGATGAGCATCGCACAGGAACCACAAGCTTCTTCCAAACAATTCGAGTCGTAGATAATTGGAGCGATTTGCTTGCCCTGGAGATTGACTGGATTCAAGGCGATGTCCATAAGAGCGATGATGACATTCATCCCCGGTCGCCACTGCAGCTCAAATTCTTCCCAGTAGGGCTGCGACTCAGGACTGTCCTGCCGCTTGATCTTCACCTGAACTGATTTGTCTGCCATGGGTGTTCAATTCCCGTGTGTGGTATCGTCTGGCGGTCTCAAAGAGTCGAGGTCGCCCGAGCGACTGAGACTGCGATCAATCGATCTGTTGATTCCAGTTTTCCAGCGTCTTCTTGAACTCGTTCATAAACCTGCCCGCATCGGAGCCATCGATAATGCGATGGTCGAACCCAAGGCAGAAGTGCTGAATCGAGCGAATGGCAATCGAATCGTTGCCGTGTTCGTCAGTGAGGACAATCGGATCCTTCCTGAGCCCGCCGATCGCGAGAATTGCTGAATCGGGTTGGTTAATGATCGGAGTTCCAAACTCCTCGCCGAAGATGCCGGAATTAGTGAGCGTGAAAGTGGACCCTGAGATTTCATCAGGCTTGAGCCGCTTTCCGCGAGCGCGTTCTGCGAGGTCGGCGATAGATCGGGCCACGCCAAGGAAATTGCGTTCTTCGGCTTGCTTGATCACGGGCACGATCAATCCCCAATCGAGTGCAACTGCGATACCGAGATTAATGTTCTGGTGATACCGAATGGAATCTCCCTCGAGCGATGCGTTGACGATGGGGAACTTCCGCAATGTCAGGACGGCAGCGACTGCTATGAACGGCATGTAAGTGAGCTTGACGCCATTGTGCTGTTCGAACTTCGCCTTCTCGCGTTCGCGCAACTGCACAATGCGCGTCATGTCTACCCTGAAAACGGTGTGTACATGCGGAGCAATCTGAGCGCTTTCGGCCATGCGCTGGGCAATGATCGCGCGCATTTTTGTAAGCGGCACCACTTCTCCGGGAAGAGACGCCGGAGGAGGAGCGCTCGTTGCGGGCTGAGCAGAAGAAACACTGACTGCTTTCGTAGTGGGAGTTCGAGGTTCCGGAGCCGGAATCGGCGCTTCCGAAACTGCCGAAATACTTGGCTGAGCGCTTGCGGCTTCTCGCTGTTTGAGATAGCGAAGAATGTCCTCTTTAGTCACGCGTCCTTCAGGCCCTGTTCCCCTGAGTTGATTCAGGTCGATATTGTTATCTTTGGCCATCCGCCGAACCAAAGGTGAATAGCGCACATGCCTGGCGCTCTCTTCTTCGACTGGAACTGGAGCTTTCTTCGACTGGGTAGGAGCTGCTTCGTCTACCGGTGCGCGGGCTGCGCTTTCTGCGCCGGGTTGAAGCTCCACTGCTTGCTGAGGCGGCGCGGCCGGGGGCGCGGCAGTTGACGGGGCGCCAGCAGTTTCCGCTGCGTCTTCGATCACTGCGACTACCGTATTCACCTGGACAGTGGCTCCTTCAGGAAACCGAGTCTCCCGAACGATACCGGCTACAGGCGAAGGGATCTCAGCGTCCACCTTGTCCGTCGAGATCTCAAACAGCGGCTCGTCCTTCTCAATCTGATCTCCAGCTTTTTTGAGCCAACGGGTGATCGTGCCTTCAAAAATCGACTCGCCCATTTGGGGCATCGTAACTTCATTCGGCATAGGACATCCTCATAGCAAACAGGGAATTCGGAAAACAGTCGGTTCGAACTGGATCGGTTTCGGGGACGCGCTTTCGAGCGGCAACGGAGACCTTATCTAATGCTATCGGATTCAATCGCCTGCATCTGTTCCGGATCTGCGTCAGCGCAGCATGCCGGCATTATGATGCATCAGACACTCGGGGAACATAGTATGTCTGTCGCGGCGATGAGTACGCATGATTCATTGTTTGCCGCCATCTGCGGAGTAAACATGAGTGAGTGAAAGGCATCTAACGGCGAAAGGCTGCTTATGCCTCTTGGAGCAGAAATGGCTATCGCCAGTCAATCGATGGAAACTCTTCACCGCGAAGGCTCCCAACAGCTTGATCCCGAACTACTTCGCCGTCTTTATAGCTACATGCTGAGATGCCGGTTGGTTGAGGAACGCATCCGTGTTCTTTACCGCCAAGGCAGATTTGCAGGCAACTACTTTGCCGCCGTGGGCCAGGAAGCGACTGAAGTCGGCACAACGCTCGATTTGCTGCCGGAAGACACAGTTGGAGGCTCGCACCGCAATTTCGTCACGAACATCATGAAAGGGGTGCCGCTGACGTTGTTATTCGCGCATATTTATGGAAGGAAGACGAGCCCCGACCAAGGGCGCTCGGCTCCCGCTCACTGCGGGTATGCACCTTTGAATGTCATTACGCCGGCCTCGACGATTGCCGCCCAGCAGAATATCGGCACGGGAATCGCCCTCGCATACAAGATGCAGAAGAAGCCGAACGTTGTTGTGGCGCTCACAGGTGAAGGCGCGACTAGCCTTGGCCTTTGGCACGAGGCGGTGAACTTCGCCGCAGTCCACAAACTGCCCATCATCTTTGTGATCGAGAACAATGGCTACGCAGAATCTGTCCCGGTATCGCTGCAAACAGCGATTGAGGACCTGAGTTCGAAAGCTGCAGGATACGGAATTCCGGGCGTCACGGTCGACGGAAACGACGTTGTGGCCGTATACACCGCAATGCGCGAGGCGATTGATCGGGCGCGCTCCGGCGCCGGCGCGACGCTGCTCGAATGCAAGACTTATCGCTGGTACGGACATTCCGAAATTGATCCAGCCAAGTATCGTGATCCCGCTGAAGTTGAATACTGGAAGTCGCGCGATCCCATTCCGGCGATGGAGCGTTACCTGGCAACGCGGAACCTCTGGTCGGATCAGTGGAAGCAGGAGCTGACAGCAGAGATCAATCGCGAAGTCGACGAGGCCATCAAGTTTGCTGAGAGTTCACCCAAACCGCAAGAGGATGAGGCGCTCGACCATGTCTACTCCTTTAGCATCCGGGACCGGGAGTTGAAGCGTAAGATATGGAGCCCGAAGCCGGAAGGGGGGACTTCATGGCGGTAATGACATACATTGACGCGATCAACTCGGCCCTTCACGAAGAGATGGAGCGCGATCCCAGCGTGTTCATCATAGGCGAAGATGTAGGAAAGATGGGCGGCGCCTTTAAAGCGACCAAAGGACTATTGGAAAAATTCGGCAGCGAGCGGGTCATCGATTCGCCACTCGCGGAAGGCGCCATTATCAGTTCCTCGATCGGCGCGGCGATGGCGGGAATGCGGCCGGTGCCGGAGATCCAGTTTGTTGATTTTATTACCCCGGGAATGGATGCACTTACACAGCAGGCGGCAAAGCTACGCTATCGCAGCGCCGGAACACAGACCTGTCCCATGACCGTGCGTGTCTGCTATGGCGGCGGCGTGGGAGGAGGACTTTATCACTCGCAGAGCAACACGAGCTGGTTCATCCATTGTCCGGGTCTCGTCGTCGTGGCTCCATCGACTCCCTACGATGCGAAAGGGATGCTCAAGTCGGCGATCCGCAACGACGACCCGGTCATGTTCTTCGAGCACAAGAAGCTTTATCGGTCGATCAAGGAAGAAGTGCCGCAGGAGGACTACACCGTACCCCT
>Ga0207698_10000744_pt1 | contig 18903 bp, 16 predicted proteins | sample KBSCornC22_FD_184298 | JGI IMG/M metagenome (GOLD analysis project Ga0207698, IMG submission 184298) | Corn rhizosphere microbial communities from Kellogg Biological Station, Michigan, USA - KBS Corn C2-2 (SPAdes) (version 2) | ecosystem: Host-associated > Plants > Roots > Rhizosphere > Soil ... | reverse complement strand
AGCGGTTCGGCGCCCTGACCGCGAATGATCACATCGACCTGACCGTCGAACCCGGTGAGATCCACGCGCTGCTCGGCGAGAACGGCGCAGGCAAGTCCACCCTGATGAACGTGCTCTACGGCCTCTACCAGGCCGACGAGGGCGAGATCCTGCTCGACGATGACGTCCAGCACTTCTCGGGCCCTGGCGACGCGATGAGCGCCGGCATCGGCATGGTGCACCAGCACTTCATGCTCATCCCCGTGTTCACTGTCGCCGAGAACGTCATGCTCGGGCATGAACCGACGAAGTTCGGCGGCCGCCTCGATCTCGCGGCCGCGAGAGAGAAGGTGCGCGAGATCTCGGCGCGGTTCGGCTTCGATGTCGACCCCGACGCGGTCGTCGAGAACCTCCCCGTCGGCGTGCAGCAGCGCGTCGAGATCATCAAGGCGCTCTCGCGCGACGCCAAGGTGCTGGTCTTCGACGAACCGACGGCCGTGCTCACTCCCCAAGAGACCGACGAACTCATGAGCATCATGCGCCAGCTCAAAGAGGCGGGCACCTCGATCGTCTTCATCACCCACAAGCTGCGAGAGGTGCGCGAAGTGGCGGACCGGATCACCGTCATCCGACTGGGCAAGGTCGTGGGTGAGGCGTCGCCGACCGCCAGCAACGAGGAGCTCGCCTCGATGATGGTCGGACGCGCCGTCGACCTGATGGTCGAGAAGGGCCCCGAGAAGCCGGGCGCCGAGGCGCTCGTCGTCGACAACCTCTCGGTGATCGACCACGGCAACGCCTATGTCGTCTCGCACGTGAGCTTCTCGGTCCGCGCCGGCGAGGTGCTGGTCATCGCGGGCGTGCAGGGCAACGGCCAGACCGAGCTCACGGAGGCCATCATGGGCCTCCAGCCGCGTGTCGAGGGCACGATCGTGCTCAACGGCCACGAGTTGACCGGGCGGAGCACGGCGGAAGTCCTGGATGCCGGGGTCGGCTTCGTCCCCGAGGACCGCAACGAAGACGGGCTGATCTCGGAGTTCACGATCGCCGAGAACCTGATGCTCGACCGATCCACCACCCCGCCGTTCGTGCGGGCCGGTGCGCTGCAGCTCGGCGTGCTCGAGGAGTTCGCCCAGCAGAAGCTGTCGGAGTTCGACATCCGGGCCCAGGGGATCACCTCGCTGGTCGGTCAGCTCTCGGGCGGCAACCAGCAGAAGGTGGTGCTCGCGCGCGAGCTGAGCCGCGAGCTCAAGCTGCTCGTCGCAGCCCAGCCGACCCGCGGCCTCGATGTCGGATCGATCGAGTTCGTGCACAAGCGGATCATCGAGGCACGCGATTCCGGCATTCCGGTCATCGTGGTCTCGACCGAGTTGGATGAGGTGGTCGCGCTGGCCGACCGGATCGCCGTCATGTTCCGCGGCGGCATCGTCGGGATCGTGCCCGGCGACACCCCCCGCGAGACCCTCGGCCTCATGATGGCCGGCGAGGTCCCGCAGGAGGTGGCGGCATGAGCGAGCAGCTGCCTTCGGCCGCCCCCACCGAACTGACCGCCGAACCGGGCCAGGCTCCGAATGTCAAGGCCGACCCGCCGGCACCGGCGGCCAACCGCATCCTGCGCGAGATCTTCTCGGGCAGCGCCGTGGTCACGGTGCTCGCCGTCGTGCTGGCGCTGCTCATCGCGGGCGTCCTGATCGCGGCCACCGACAGCGGGGTGCAGACAGCCTTCGGCTACTTCTTCGCGCGGCCGGGCGACACCTTTCAAGCCATCGCGAATGCGGTGGGCGGCGCGTACGCCTCCCTGTTCCAGGGGTCGATCTACAACTTCATGCGCCCGGGGTTCCTCAACGGCATCAAGCCGCTGACCGAGACGCTCACCTTCGCGACGCCGCTGATCGTCGCCGGACTCGGCGTGGCGCTCGCGTTCCGCGTCGGCATGTTCAACATCGGCGGCCGCGGGCAGATCCTGATCGCGGCGGCGGTTGCGGGCTGGATCAGCTGGTCGTTCCCGATGCCGTTCTTCATCCACGCGCTGGTGGCCACCATCGGCGCCATCGTGGGCGGAGCGCTCTGGGGCGGGTTGGCGGGGTTGCTGAAGGCCCGCACGGGTGCGCACGAGGTCATCGTGACGATCATGCTCAACTACGTCGCCCTGTACTTGATCTCGTTCATGCTGCGCACACCGGGGCTGCTTCAAGCCCACGGCTCGAACAACCCCAAGTCGCCGGGGGCATTGCCGAACGCGATCTACCCGAAGCTCAGCGACCTGATCACCGCTTTCGGCGGTGCCCCGACCTCGTTCCGGGTCAATGTCGGATTCCTGATCGCGATCCTCGCCACGATCTTCGTCTGGTACATCATGAACCGGTCCAGTCTGGGCTTCCGCTTCCGTGCCGTCGGTGAGAACCCGAGCGCTGCGCGGGTCGCGGGCATCAACGTCAAGACGGTCTACGTCCTGGCGATGGTGTTCTCGGGTGGTCTCGTCGGGTTGGCCGGCGCCGATCAGGTGCTGGGCAACACGACCTCCGGGTTCAGTGCCGGGGTCGACGCCGGCATCGGGTTCGACGCCATCACGGTGGCTCTTCTCGGGCGTTCGCGCCCGTGGGGTGTGTTCTTCAGCGGGCTGCTGTTCGGGGCGCTGAAGGCCGGCGGCTACAACATGCAGGCCTCGCAGCAGATCCCCATCGACATCGTGCTGGTCGTGCAGTCGGTCATCGTGCTGCTGATCGCCGCCCCACCCCTGGTGCGGACCGTCTTCCGCCTGCCCAAGCCGGGCTCGCTGCCCAAAGCACGCCGCGTCGCGGCGGAGGTGACCAAATGAGCGCCCAGTCGGTTCAGGGGAGCGTGCCCCTCGTGGGCGCGTCTGCCCCGATCGTTCGCGAGAAGGCGATCGTTCGCAGCCTCAAGATCCCGATCGTGCTGGATGTGTTCGCGCTCGCGGGCCTGGTGTTCGCATTCGGCATCCCGCGCAGCGGATCCAGCACCTTCGGCTTGTCGACCGCGACCGACTTCTTCCAGATCCCACCGGTGACGGTGCCGACAGTCGGCACGGTGGTCGTCGTGGCCATTTTGCTGGTGGCGCTCGCCGTCGTCGGTCACCTCTACGTAGCCCGCGGGGCCACCGGCAGGATGCCGCTGTGGCTCGCCGGCGTGTTCGCGTTCCTGTTCCTGTTCCTGTTCCTCACCTGGGCGTCTGCCGGTCTGCGGTCGGTCCCGGTGCCGGGACTGCTGATCGGGAGTCTGGCCCTGGCGACCCCCCTGGTCTTCGGATCACTGGGCGGTGTGATCGGCGAGCGCGCGGGCGTGGTCAACGTCGCGATCGAGGCCCAGCTGCTGTTCGGGGCCTTCTCGGCTGCCGTCGTCGGATCGGCGACCCACCAACCGGTCCTCGGCCTGCTCGCGGCGGTGGTCGGCGGCGTGCTGGTCTCGTGGGTGCTGGCAGCGTTCGCGATCCAGTACCTGGTGGATCAGGTGATCGTGGGCGTCGTGCTCAACGTACTGGTCACCGGTCTGACCAACTTCCTGTACTCGAAGGTGCTCACTCCCGATCCCGGCCTGAACTCGACGGTCCGCTTCCCCAAGCTGCCCATCCCGCTGCTCTCGGACATCCCGATCATCGGGCCGGTGCTGTTCAAGCAGACGATCATCATCTACATCATGTACGTCGCTGTCTTCCTCACCTGGTACATGCTGTTCAAGACCCGCTGGGGCCTGCGCGTGCGTGCTGTGGGCGAGCATCCGACCGCTGCCGACACGGTCGGCATCAAGGTGCGGCAGACCCGGTTCTGGACGGTCTCGATCGCGGGGGCCGTCGCGGGCATCGGCGGCGCGTACTACACGCTCGACGCGGTGTCGTCGTTCGGCAAGGAGATGACCAACGGTGCGGGCTTCATCGCCCTTGCCGCGGTGATCTTCGGGCGGTGGCATCCGATTCGCGCCGCGCTGGCGGGTCTGCTGTTCGGCTTCGCCACCAACTTGCAGAGCACGCTCGGGATCATCGGCTCGCCGGTGCCGAGCGAGTTCCTGCTGATGCTGCCCTACGTCATCACGATCTTCGCCGTGGCGGGGCTCGTCGGCCGATCGCGGCCGCCTGCTGCCGACGGCAAGCCGTACATCCAATCATGACCGCCGACGATGTCGATTGGGATGCGCTGCGCAGCCTCGCCACGGAGGCCCTGACGCACGCCTACGTGCCGTACTCGAAGTTCCCGGTCGGAGTGGCCGCGATCGTGGACGACGGCCGGATCATCACCGGCGCGAACGTCGAGAACGCGTCGTACGGGCTCACCCTCTGTGCCGAGTGCGCGCTGGTCTCGAGCCTGCACATGACAGGCGGAGGCAAGCTGGTCGCCTTCGCGTGCGTCGACGGCCACGGCAATGCCCTGATGCCGTGCGGCCGGTGCCGCCAGCTGCTCTACGAGCACTCCGCGGAGGGGATGCTGCTGGCCACCGTCTCGGGCATCAAGACGATCGACGAAGTGATCCCCGACGCGTTCGGGCCGCGAACGCTGCAGGCGTACGCCGCCGAGGAGGCGAACTGACGTGGCCGTCGAACCGTTCGACACGGTCGACCTGATCCGCATCAAGCGCGACGGCGGGGCGCTGAGCACCGCGCAGATCCAGTGGCTGGTCGACGCCTACACCCGCGGCTACGTGGCCGACGAGCAGATGTCGGCCATGACGATGGCGATCTTCCTGAATGGGATGCAGCGCGACGAGATCCGCGACCTGACGCAGGCGATGGTCGCCAGCGGTGAGCGACTCGACTTCTCGGGGCTGTCGAAGAAGACGACCGACAAGCACTCCACCGGCGGCGTCGGCGACAAGATCACCCTGCCGCTCGCGCCGCTCGTGGCGTCGTTCGGGGTCGCCGTGCCGCAGCTCTCGGGCCGCGGCTTGGGTCACACCGGGGGCACCCTCGACAAGCTGGAGAGCATCCCGGGCTGGCGAGCGTCGCTCTCGAACGAGGAATTCATGGCGCAGCTCGAAGCGGTCGGAGCCGTGATCTGCGCGGCCGGCTCGGGGCTCGCCCCCGCCGACGGAAAGCTCTACGCCCTGCGCGACATCACCGGGACCGTCGAGGCGATCCCGCTCATCGCCAGCTCGATCATGAGCAAGAAGATCGCCGAAGGCACCGCGGCCTTGGTGCTCGACGTGAAGTTCGGCTCTGGCGCGTTCTTGCAGGATCCGGCGCGCGGTCGCGAGCTGGCCGAGACGATGGTGCGCCTCGGCAACGATGCCGGCGTGGCGACCCGGGCGCTGCTCACCAACATGAACGTGCCGCTGGGCTTTGCGATCGGCAACGCCAACGAGGTGCGCGAATCGGTGGAGGTGCTGGCAGGAGGCGGCCCGTCCGACGTCGTGGCGCTGACCGCTGCGCTCGCGCGCGAGATGCTCGAGCTCGCCGGCATCCACGACGCCGATGTCGAGGGCGCCCTGAAGAACGGCCAGGCGATGGACCGCTGGCGCGCGATGATCGGCGCGCAGGGCGGCGATCCCGATGCCATGCTCCCGCAGCCCCGCGAGACCCATGTCGTGCGCGCCGAGCGCTCGGGGGTGCTCACCGCTCAGCACGCCCTGCCGTTCGGGATCGCGGCCTGGCGGCTCGGAGCCGGGCGCGCCCGCAAGCAGGACCCAGTGGTGCATTCGGCCGGCATCGACCTGCACGCCAAGCCCGGCGACGCCGTGGTCGAAGGTCAGCCGCTGTTCACCCTCGGCACCGACGACCCCGATCGTTTTGCGCGCGCCCTCGAGGCGCTCGACGGCGCATACCGGATCGGCGACGCCGGCGACCCCATCGACGACGGAGGTCCGCTGATCGCGGACCGCGTCTCCTAGCTCCCAGATCCCCGAAAGTACGGGGTTTCACGTACTTTCGACGCTGAGTTGCGACCGATTTCGTACTCTCACGCGATCTGGAGTCGCCTCGCGAGCCAGAGCAGCAGGCGATGGGCGGAGCGGTAGTCCTCGGCCGTGGCGCGATAGACCGACCAGCCCGCTTCGTTCAGCATCGTCTGACGGCGGATATCGCTGTTCCATTGGTCGCGATCGGTACGGTGATGATCGCCCTCGTACTCGATCGCCACTCGCCGACTCGGCCAGCTCAGGTCAGGATGGATCACCGCGCCTCCGACGTGAACCGGAATGTTGACCTCGGGGGCCGCAAAACCTGCCTCGATGATGGCGACTCGCAACTCGGACTCCGGAGCCGAGTCGGACGCATCGGTGAGCAGCATGAGCGCAGTGCGCATCAGACGAGAGCCGCGCCGGCCTTCGTAACGCGCGACAGCCGCGCTCAGGTCGGGCCGGGTCGTCCGGGGGTCTCGGTGCCACAGGGCCCGGTCTCCGGCCGCCACGAGTTCGGCCACGGTGAGACCGCAGGTTGCGAGGTCGCACCAGGTTCGTTCGATGGATGTCGCTCGCACGTCTCGAATCGTCACCAGGTCTGCGGAGGTGATCCGAACGTGGTGCGGGACGATGCCGAGGGCATCGAGGCGCCGAGCACCCGCGGCGACTCCCACATGCAGCAGCGTCTCGTCGGAGAAGCGGACGGGCAGAGGCAACCCGTGCACAGCCGCTGCTGTCGGCCCGTAGTAGAACGCGCGCTCGGGCATCCTGACGTTGAACATCAGAGCGCGCAGGGGGATGTCACTTCCCGGATCTGCTGATGCGCGAATGCTCTGGTAGGGGGCGACGGGATGCTTCTTCATGCCCGCGAGAGTACGAATTCCCTGGTCCGTCGGCGCTGAGAGCACGTGAAACCGCGTACTTTCGCGGAACAGGAAAGGTGGGGAGGACCCGCGAACTACGCCGGCTCGCCGATCCGCTCCAGCGCATCGACCACGAGTGCCCAGAATCGCTCGGCGTCGAGGTCGAAGGTGACGCGGGTCATGCAGTCGGCGGGGGCCGGTCCGCGCAGATCGACCACGGTCATCCCCAGCGTGTGCTCGCCGCGCGTCTCGATCGCGATCGGGGCCGGCACGGTGCGCACCAGCGTCGGGTCGATCACGTAGGCCACCGCGACCGGGTCGTGCACGGGCGGGTGGTCGAAGCCCTGGGAGTCGCGGTACGCCTTCTCGAAGAATTCCATGAGCTCCCCGACGAAGGCGGCAGGGCCGGTGCCGACCCGGGCGATCGCGGCGCGCACCTCGGGGGTCGCGATCGCCTGGTGAGTGACATCCAGCCCCACCATGGTCAGCGGCCAACCCGCGCCGAACACGATCGCGGCAGCCTCCGGGTCGATGACGATGTTGAACTCGGCGACCGCGCTCCAGTTGCCCTCACGAGCTCCTCCCCCCATGAGCACGACCTCTTTGACACGGGGGATGATGCGGGGCTCGAGCCGCGCCGCGAGGGCGATGTTGGTCAACCCTCCGGTGGGCACGAGCGTGATCGAGCCCGGCTCGGCGGCCATGATCGTGTCGACGATGAACTGCGCGGCCGGCCGCGGGTCGAGCCGGATCGTCGGATCGGGCAGTACGGGCCCGTCCAGCCCCGACTCGCCGTGGATCTCGGCGGCGGTCTCGATCTCGCGCACCAGGGGCCGCGCCGAGCCGGCAGCGAACGGCACGCCGACGATGCCGGCGACCCGAGCCACAGAGAGCGCGTTGCGCGTCACCTTGTCGAGGGTCTGGTTGCCCACGACGGTGGTGACCCCGACCAGCTCGATCTCGGGGCTGCCCCAGGCGAGCAGCATGGCGACGGCGTCATCGTGGCCGGGATCGCAGTCGAGGATGATCTTCGTCGGCATACTCCGAGCCTAGGGGCCGGTAGATTCGAGGCATGAGCGCCCACGACGACGTCACTCTTCCGGGAGGCCGGGTGGGCCTGCGATCCCTCCCCAAGGTGTCGCTGCACGATCACCTCGACGGCGGTCTCCGGCCGCAGACGATCATCGAGCTGGCGGAGCCTCTGGGAATCGAGCTGCCGGCGACGACGGCACCCGAGTTGGCGACCTGGTTCGCCGAGAAGTCGGACTCGGGATCGCTCGTCGAGTACCTGAAGACCTTCGACGTGACCATCTCGGTCATGCAGACCGCAGAGGGACTCACCCGGGTGGCTCGCGAGTTCGTCGAAGACCTCGCCGCCGACGGGGTGATCTACGGCGAGCTGCGCTGGGCTCCCGAGCAGCACCTGCAGCGCGGGCTCACGCTCGACGAGACCGTCGAAGCCGTGCAGCGCGGGATCGATGCGGCGGTCGACCAGGTGCGCAGCAACGGCGGATGGATCCGCGCCGGCCAGCTGGTCAGCGCAATGCGTCATCTCGACCGCGGCACCGAGATCGCCGAACTGGCTCTCCGCCATCGGGATCTGGGCGTGGTCGGCTTCGACATCGCCGGGCCGGAGGCGGGATTCCCCGCGTCGCGCCTGCGCGAGGCCTTTGACGTGCTCGCGCGGGCGTGCTTCCCGGCCACGGTGCACGCGGGTGAAGCCGATGGCATCGAGAGCATCCGCGGCGCCCTGGTCGACGGCCACGCCCTGCGGCTCGGCCACGGGGTCCGGATCGCCCAGGACATCACGATCGAGCGTTCCGACGACGAGAACACCTTCGTCACGCTCGGGCGCGTCGCGCAGTGGGTCAAGGATCGCGGCATCGCCCTCGAGACCAGCCCCAGCTCGAACCTCCAGACCGGCGCGATCACCGAGTGGGGCTCGACGATGGCCGATCATCCCTTCGACCTGCTGTACCAACTGGGGTTCCGCGTCACCGTCAACACCGACAACCGCCTCATGAGCGCGACGACGCTCACCCGCGAGCTGGGCCTGCTCGCCGAGGCTTTCGCCTACGACCTCGACGATCTGGAGGCTTTCCAGCTGAACGCCGCCGAAGCCGCCTTCCTGCCTCTCGAGGACCGCCAAGACCTGATCGAGCGGATCGGGGAGGGCTTCGCCGACGCCAGGGCCGGCCTCGCCGCCGGGCGGGGCTGATGACGCTTCCCGCCCTTCCCGATGAGGCGATCGAGTTGCACGCCTCCGCGCCAGACTGGCGTGCCGCCGTCGAGCTCGCCGGCGCATGCCTGGCTCGAGCAGGCGCAGCCGAACCCGGCTACGCCGACGAGATGATCAGGATGATCGACGAGCACGGTCCCTACGTCGTGATCGCGCCCGGGCTGGCCCTCGCCCACGCACGCCCCGGGCCCGATGTGCTGAGGGACGGGCTCGGCGTGGTGACGCTGGCGGCCCCGGTCGCCTTCGGGCACCCTCACAACGATCCGGTGGGCGTCGTGCTGGCCCTCGCGGTGCACTCGCCGGAGCATCACCTGCGCATGGTCGCCGAACTCGCGAACCTGTTCAACGACTCGGATGCGGTCGAGCGCCTCGCCGTCGCGGATTCTGCCGACGAGGTGCGCGCCATTCTGGGCACGAGTTCGGGCGTCGCCGCCTGACCCGGGCCTAGTCGCCGAGCAACTGCCGCATGGCAGCGTCGAGCTGGGCCAGGGTGGATTCGGCCGCGGCGAGCCGTTCGGCACCGCTGCCCGACTCCGACACCGTGTCGAGGTAGCACTTGACCTTCGGCTCGGTGCCGCTCGGACGCACGATCACGCGTGATCCGCCCTCGAGGTGGAAACGGAGCAGGTCGCTCGGCGGGAAGGCCTCGAAACCATCCGCGAAATCGTCGATTCTCTCGACCCGGATGCCCCCGATCTGCGCGGGCAGTTCGGCCCGCAGCCGCGCCATGGTCCGCCCGATCTGCGCGAGGTCCGACACCCTGATCGAGATCTGCGAGGAGGCGAAGCCGCCGAACGTCTCGGCGAATTCGATCAGGTGCTGGTCGAGAGTGGTGCCGTTCGATGTGAGTTCGGTGAACAGCTCGATCACCCGGACGGACGCCGAGATGCCATCCTTATCGCGCACCTTGTCGGGATCGACGAGGTAGCCCAGTGCCTCCTCATAGCCGAAGGCCAGTCCTCCCACGCGTGAGATCCACTTGAAGCCGGTCAGGGTCTCGACGAAGTCAAGGCGGTGGTGGCGGGCGATGGCACCCAGCGCGGGCGAGCTCACCAGGGAGCAGGCCAACGTCGCCTGGTGCTCCTCCGCGGTTGCGGTCAGGCGTCTCGCCGCCTGCCAGCCCAGCAGCCAGCCGACCTGGTTGCCGCTGAGCCGCCGCCAGCCACCCGGTGCGCCGGGAGCGGGAACGCCCACGGCGACCCGGTCGGCGTCCGGGTCGTTCGCGATGACCAGATCGGCGCCCGCGCCCGCGGCGGTTTCGAAGGCGAGGTCGAGGGCGCCCGGCTCCTCGGGGTTGGGGAAGGCGACCGTCGGAAAGTCGGGATCGGGATGCAGCTGAGCCTCCACGGTCGTCGGTGCTGCGAATCCCGCGGCGTCGAAGACCGCGGCCGCCGTCTCCCACCCCACGCCGTGCATCGGGGTGTAGACCACCTTCAGCTCGGATGGCGAGCTGGACAGGGACGCGGTCTGACGCACGTACTCGGCGACGACGCTCTCGGACGCCGTCCCGAAGTCCGACGAGCGCGGCAGCACCGTGATCGATCCCGCCGCGATGCGCGCGATCTCTGCCGCGATCTGGGCATCCGAGGGCGGCACGATCTGCGATCCGGCGTCTGCGCCGCCGAGGTAGACCTTGTAGCCGTTGTCGCGCGCGGGGTTGTGGCTGGCCGTGACCATCACGCCGGCGCTCGCATCCAGGTGCCGCACCGCGAAGGCGAGCACCGGGGTCGGCAGGGCCCGCGGCAGCAGGGTGACCTGCACGCCGGCGCCCTGCATGAGCTCTGCGGTGTCGCGGGCGAACACGCTCGAGTTGTGGCGCCCGTCGTACCCGACGACGACAGTGGGATGCGGCGCGCGGCCGAGCAGGTATGCGGCCAGGCCGGCCGCGGCCTGGGCCACCAGCACGCGGTTCATCCGCATCGGACCAGCACCCAGTTCGCCGCGCAGTCCCGCGGTGCCGAACGCCAGGCGACCGGTGAAGCGCTCGGCAAGCTCCGCCGCCGCGGGGGCGTCTCCCGCCTCGGCCGCGGCGACCAGGGCGTCCAAGTCGGACCGGGTGACAGGGTCGGGGTCCTGCGCTATCCACGAGCGCGCCTCGGCCAGCAGTCGCGTCAGGTCATCGTCGACCATGGGTGCTCCTTCTAGAGTTGCGCGACGATGCGGGCGAGCAGGGCGCTGATCACCGGCTCGGCGTCGCGTCCGGCCTGCAGCACCTCGGCGTGGCTGAGCGGTTCGGACGAGATGCCCGCCGCCAGATTCGTGATCAGCGACATCCCGAGGATCTCCATGCCCGCCTCGCGCGCCGCGATCGCCTCGAGCGCTGTCGACATCCCGACGATGTGCCCGCCGATGGCCTTCGCCATCTGCACCTCGGCGGGGGTCTCGTAGTGCGGCCCGCGGAACTGCGTGTACACGCCCTCGTCGAGCTCGGGATCGACGCCGCGCGCGAGCTCGCGCAGACGCTTCGCGTAGAGATCGGTGAGGTCGATGAACGTCGCGCCCTCGAGCGGGGATGCCGCGGTCAGATTGATGTGGTCGCTGATCAGCACCGGCGTGCCGGGCGTCCAGCTCTCGCGGATGCCGCCGGCCCCGTTGGTCAGGATCATCGTGGTGGCGCCCGCGGCTGCCGCCGTGCGCACCGAGTGCACGACCCGCCGGACCCCGTGGCCCTCATAGAAGTGGGTGCGGGCACCGATCACCAGGGCGCGCTTGCCGTTGGGAAGCAGGATGCTGCGCAGCGTCCCGACGTGCCCCACCAGGGCGGGCTTGCTGAACCCGATGATCTCGGTCGCGGGGATCGTCGCCGTGGTCTCGCCGATCAGGTCGGCCGCCTTCGCCCATCCGCTGCCGAGCGTGAGGGCGATGTCGTGCTTCTCGACACCGGTCGCGTCAGCCAGCTGAGCCGCGGCTTGCGTCGCGATGGCGAACGGGTCTGCGTCGGGATCGTCGAGGGGATTGGATGCAGCGTCGCGAGGCATGCGATACAGCCTGCACCATTTCGCCCTTCGCTGGGACGGGCAGCATCCGGACGTCGCGTACGGGAGAATGGAGGCATGCCATACGAGTTCGAGCGAACCCAACGCATCGCCGTACTCGGGGGCGGTCCCGGCGGGTACGAGGCGGCCATCGCCGGCGCGCAGCTGGGCGCCGAAGTGACGCTGGTCGAGCGCACCGGTGTCGGCGGATCCGCCGTGCTCACCGACGTCGTTCCCTCCAAGACGCTCATCGCCACGGCCGAGGCGGCGAACGCGGCGGGCGAGGCCGCCGACCTCGGCGTGCAGTTCTTCACCCGCAACAGCGACGGACGGGCCGTGCGTCCCGAGGTGGCGGTCAACCTCGGTGAGGTCAACCGGCGCCTCCTGCTGCTCGCCCGGCAGCAGTCGGAAGACATCAAGTCGCAGCTGATCAAGGCCGGCGTGCGTATCGTCGCCGGCGACGGGCGGCTCGACGGGCCCAACCGGCTCGTCGTCTCCACCGGGAAGGGCAAGGCCCGCAAGGACTTCGACGAGATCGAGGCCGACACCCTGGTCGTGGCGGTCGGGGCCAGACCCCGCCAGCTGCCCACCGCGAAGCCCGACGGCGAGCGCATCTTCACCTGGACCCAGCTGTATTCGCTCGAAGAGGTCCCCGAGCACATGATCGTGGTCGGCTCGGGCGTCACCGGTGCCGAGTTCGCCTCCGCGTACCTCGCACTCGGCGCGAAGGTCTCGCTGGTGTCCAGCCGCGATCAGGTGCTGCCCAACGAAGACGCGGATGCCGCGCGCGTCATCGAGAACGTCTTCCGCCGCAACGGCATGGACGTGCTCAACAAGAGCCGCGCCGACAAGGTCGAGCGCACCAACGACGGCGTGCGGGTCACGCTCAGCGACGGGCGCACCGTGGAGGGATCCCACTGCCTGATGGCGGTCGGCTCGGTCCCCAACACGGCCGGCATCGGTCTCGAAGAAGCCGGCGTGCAGCTGACCGAGAGCGGACACATCCGGGTCAACCGCGTCGCGCGCACCTCGATGCCGAGCATCTATGCGGCGGGCGACTGCAGCGACTTCCTGCCGCTGGCATCCGTCGCCTCGATGCAGGGCCGCACCGCGGTGTACCACGCCATGGGAGATGCCGTCGCGCCGACCGAGCTGCGCAACGTCAGCTCGAACATCTTCACGCAGCCCGAGGTGGCGACCGTCGGCTGGTCGCAGAAGCAGATCGAGGAGGGGATCGCGCAGGGCGACATCTACAAGCTGCCACTCGCATCCAACCCGCGCGCCAAGATGATGGGCATCAAAGACGGATTCGTGAAGATCTTCGCGCGAACCGGATCGGGCACCGTCATCGGAGGCGTCATCGTGGCGCCCAAGGCCAGCGACCTCATCCTGCCCATCTCGCTCGCGGTCGAGCACCGGCTCACCGTCGATCAGCTGGCACGGGCATTCAGCGTCTACCCCTCGCTGTCGGCGTCGGTGACCGATGCCGCGCGCGCCATGCACATCGTCGGCTAGTGCGCCGCTCGCTGGCCAGGCTGCGGCACCGTCGCACACTGCCGGATGTGGACCTGCCGCTGCGCGAGGCGGACGCGCCGGCACCGCTGGTGTCCATCATCGTGGCGACCTTCAATCGCTCAAACGTCTTGAAGATCGCGCTGACGTCCATTCGGGCGCAGACCTTCACCGACTGGGAGGTGCTGGTCGTCGGTGACTGCTGCACCGACGACACGGAGGACGTCGTGCGCTCATTGGGCGATGGGAGGATCCGTTTCGTGAACCTCCCGCAGAACCTGGGCGACCAATCCGGTCCCAACTCGGTGGGCATCCGTCGTGCGCGCGGCCGCTACCTCGCGTGGCTGAATCACGACGATCTGTGGTTCCCCGATCACCTCGAGGTGCTGGTGCGTGAGCTCGAAACCTCGAGGGCGGATCTGATGGTCGCTCCGCACTTTCGGGTGCTCGAACTCGCCGAGACGTCGACCGGCATCTCGGGGGAGCTGCAGGCTCCGGAGCCTCAGAGGCCCCTGAGGATGTCGCGCGGCGACGTGTTCCTCGTCTCGGGGTGGCTCATGCGCCGCACGCTGGCGCACCGGCTGGGCGACTGGCGGTCGGCGCGTACCGTGCGCTACGCGTCCTCTCAGCAGTACCTCTACCGCGCCTGGTCGGCCGGTGCGCGCATCGTTCCCGGCAGCTCCCGGTCGGTCGTGGTGATGCCGTCGATCGCGCACAAGGACGCGTATGCGACCCGCCGGGACGCTGAGCATGTGATCGCCGCTCGGCTGATGTCATCCGGCGACAGGCGTGCCCTGGAGGCGTTGAAGATTCCGGGCTCGGACGTCCTGATCAGCCCCGTGATCGAGTTGCCCGTGAGCAACCGTCAGCGCAACGCCGTCGGGGCCTGGATCATCCGGCATCGGGCGAGATTCTTCCGGTTGACGAGCCCTGTTGTCGTGCGCCTGGGGATGGCGCCCTGGGAGTATGCGGCGGCGCTCGTGGGCTTCCCGGTCGGCGGACTGAACGCCCGCCTACGGGACGAGCGTGGGCTCCCGGCTCAGTCGGCCCAGCGGAAGTCGATCTGATCGTTCGGCATCGGCAGCAGCTGCTTGTCCACCGTCGCGGGATCGTATGGCGGCGTCTTCGAGTTGAGAAGAACAGCCGTCGGTGAGACCGACCGGAAGGTGTGCCACACACCCGCTGGGATCCTCAGTCCATCTCCCGCCGCGCCGTCCAGACGGACGGTGAGCGGTTCGCCACTGGCCGGGCTGCCGAGTCGGCCATCAACGAGGGCCACCTCGATCTCACCGAGGACGGCCATATAACGGTCCGTCGTTCGCTCGTGCCTGCCCCAGTCGCGGTGCGCCCCGCGCTCGGTCACGATCCAGTACAGGTGGTCGATGGGTTCGTCGAAGATGCCGGACCACCCGGCGCGGTGCGGCTCGACCAGCAACGACGAGTTGTAGCGGACCGTGGGAAATCGCGCGCGCAGGACTCCGGGAATCCGCAACTCCTCGACCTCGGGCACGCGGCGCACCATATCGTCACCCACTCGGTCGCCTCCTGGATCTTCGTCTGCGCGCTGGAGCCGCGTCAGTCCTCGATCGCGAGCAACTGGTGCCCCGACGACACGGTCGAACCGACCGTCGCGTCGATCTTGGCGATGGTGCCGTCTTTGTGGGCAGTGAGAGGCTGCTCCATCTTCATCGCCTCGAGCACGATCACCAGGTCGCCCTTGACGACCTTGTCGCCCTCCTGCACCGCGAGCTTCACGATGGTGGCCTGCATCGGGGCCTTGACCGCGGTTCCGCTCGCGGCGAAGCCGGCACCACCGCCGGCGCGGCGCTTGGGCGCGGGCGCGTTCGACACGGATCCGTTCGACGGCAGCAGCTTGGTGGGGAGCGAGACCGAGACCCGCTTGCCCTCGACCTCGACGACCACGCTGTGCCGCTTCTCAGGCGCCGCGCCGTCGACGAGCATCCCGCCCCATGGCTCGAGGTCGTTGACGAACTCGGTCTCGATCCAGCGCGTGTAGACGCCGAAGTGCCCGTCCGCCGCGATGAACGCTGGATCGCGCACCACCTTGCGGTGGAACGGCAGCACCGTGGGCAGGCCGGCGACCTCGAACTCGTCGAGGGCGCGTCGGGAGCGCTCGAGCGCGTCCTCCCGAGAGGATCCGGTGACGATCAGCTTGGCGAGCAGCGAGTCGAATGCGCCCGAGATCACGTCGCCGGTGGTGACGCCGGAGTCGATGCGGACCCCCGGCCCGCCCGGGAAGCGCAGCACCTGGACCGGTCCGGGCGTGGGCAGGAAGTTGCGCCCCGGGTCTTCGCCGTTGATCCGGAACTCGAAGGAGTGCCCGACCGGCTGAGGGTCGTCGTAGTCGAGCGTGCCGCCTTCGGCGATGCGGAACTGCTCGCGCACCAGGTCGATGCCGGTGACCTCTTCCGAGACCGGGTGCTCGACCTGCAGACGGGTGTTCACCTCGAGGAACGAGACGGTGCCGTCCTTGCCGATCAGGAACTCGCAGGTACCCGCCCCGAGGTACCCGACCTCCTTGAGGATCGCCTTCGACGAGGTGTACAGCTTCTCGCGCTGCTCATCGGTGAGGAACGGCGCAGGCGCCTCTTCGACCAGCTTCTGGTGTCGCCGCTGCAGCGAGCAGTCACGGGTCGAGATGACGACCACGTTGCCCTCGGCATCGGCCAGGCATTGGGTCTCGACGTGACGCGGCTCGTCGAGGTACTTCTCGACGAAGCACTCGCCGCGGCCGAACGCGGCGATCGCCTCACGGGTCGCGGACTCGAACAGCTCGGGGACCTCGTCGCGGGTGCGTGCCACCTTGAGGCCGCGCCCACCTCCACCGAATGCCGCCTTGATGGCGACCGGGAGTCCGACCTCGTCGACGAAGGCGAGCACCTCGTCCGCGTCCTTGACCGGGTTGAGGGTGCCGGGCGCGAGCGGCGCTCCGACCTTCTCGGCCACGTGACGCGCGCTGACCTTGTCGCCCAGGCGCTCGATGGCGTCGGGCGACGGTCCGATCCAGATCATCCCGGCGTCGATGACGGCGCGGGCGAAGTCGGCGTTCTCGGCCAGGAATCCGTAGCCGGGGTGCACGGCATCCGCCCCGGAGCGCCGTGCCACCGAGAGCAGCTTGTCGATGACGAGGTAGGTGTCGGCGCTGGTCGTGCCGTCGAGCGCGTAGGCCTCGTCTGCCAGCTTCACGTGGCGGGCGTCGCGATCCTGATCGGCGTAGATGGCGACGGATGCGATGCCCGAGTCGCGCGCGGCCCTGATGACCCGGACGGCGATCTCACCCCGGTTCGCGATCAGGACCTTGGTGATACGACGGGGGTTCGGCCTGGCCATAGTCCCTCAGCCTATGGGGTGGGCGCGACGGCGACTTTGTCGGACGTCCACAGAAAGTCGCAACAACCATTAGATGTTCCAGAGGTCGGTCCACTCGACGCCGAGTTCGCGTACGAGGTGCCGCACGAGCGGCACGCTGAGGCCGACCACGGCGTGCGGATCGCCCTCGACCCGTTCGATGAATCCGGCGCCCTTCGAGTCGATCGTGAAGGCGCCGGCCACTTCGAGCGGCTCGCCGGTGCTGACGTAGGCGTCGATCTCGGCATCCGTGATGTCGTCGGCGAAGTGCACCCGCGCCTCCGCCACCCCGCCGAGAGCCCGGCCGATGACTCCGCCGCGCGCGTCGATCAGCCAATGCCCCGAATGCAGCAGCCCCGAGGCTCCGCGCTGGGCGTACCAGCGCTCGCGGGCCACCTCGGGCAGGTGCGGCTTGCCGTAGACCGTTCCGCCGAACTCGAACGCCGAGTCACCGCCCAGTACCAGGCCGTCGAGCGGTGCACCCCCGGCGAGGTCCGGGTCGCTCAGCAGCGGCTCGAGCACAGCCTCGGCCTTGAGCCGGGCCAGCAGCAGCACCATGTCGGCAGCGGAGATCGGCCCGGCAGACAGGGCCGCGGCCTCTTCGTCGACCTTCGAAGGGATCGTGATGGGCTCGATCCCGACAGCCCGCAGCGTGGCGAGCCGCGCGGGTGAGGTCGAGGCGAGGTAGAGGCGCACGCTCAACTGGCGCTCCTATGCTCGGAGGGTGGGTGACATGGCGGGCCGTGAGGTCGAACTCGAGGCTACCAAGATCGCGCACGGCGGGGTCTCGGTGGCGCGGCTGGACAGCCGCGTGGTCTTCCTGGCCGACGCGATCCCCGGCGAGAAGGTCGTCGCGAGGATCACGGATGACAGCAAGCCATCGTTCTGGCGAGCCACCACGGTGCGCGTGCTCGAGCCCAGCCCCCACCGGCAGCCGCACGTCTGGGCCGAGGCCGCCGTGGAACGCGACCCCGACGAGCGCGCGGGCGGTGCCGAGTTCGGGCACATCGATCTCGCCTACCAGCGAGCGCTCAAGGCGGAGGTGCTCGCCGAGGCGTTGCAGCGCATGGCCGGGCTGGAGGTCCCGGTCGAGGTGGAGAGCCTCCCTGGGTCGATGGATGGAACCGGATGGCGCACCCGGGTGCGGCTGCACGTGGACGGCGACGGCGTGGTCGGACCCTACGCGGCGCGATCGCACCGCGTCGTCCCGGTCGAGAGCCTGCCCCTGGCGACGGACGCGGTGCGCGAGATCGCGCCCCTGCACGAGACGTTCGGCGGCGCAGAAACGGTGGACGTTCTGGCTCCGAGCTCGGGCGGCGCGCGTCTCATCGTCGGCACCCAGGCCCCGAGCGTGATCCGGGAGCTGGTCGGCGACCGCGAGTTCCGGGTTGACGACAGTGGATTCTGGCAGGTGCACGAGAGTGCCCCGCTTGCGCTCACGCGTGCCGTGCAGGAGGCGATCGATCCGGCCGGGTTCGATCCCCGCGCCGCCAACCTCGACCTGTATGGCGGGGTCGGGCTGCTCGCGGCAGCGGTGGGAGACCGGTTCGGCAGCACGGTGCGGATCACGACCGTGGAGTCGGACGCGCGCGCCACCGACCACGCCGCCGAGAACCTGGCGGACTGGCTGGGCGCCACCGCCGTGACGGCGAGGGTCGAGCGGTGGGTGCGCTCGTTGTCCGACGCCTCGGCCGCTGAGCGAGCGCGGTTGGGTGCGGCAACGGTTGTGCTCGATCCTCCGCGAGCGGGAGCCGGCAAGGTGGTGCTCGAGGCTCTGGCGGCTGTGCGCCCCGCTCAACTCGTCTACGTGGCGTGCGACCCGGTCGCCTTCGCCCGGGATGCGGGCACGCTCGCGGCGCTCGGATACCGGCTCGACCGCCTGCGCGCCTTTGATTTGTTCCCGCATACCCACCATGTCGAGGCCGTGGGGACTCTCATTCGGGTGTGAGTGGTTCGGGGTCCCCGGGGAGTTGACGCGTTACGATGGTGCGGGGCGTTCCGTCGCCCGCCTTCGCGGCACTGCTGGGGGAGACAGGATGAACGTGGCTGAGACGATCGAACGCCCGCCGACATCGGGCGCCCAAACGGCCCACGTGCGCGTGGCGGTGGTCGACGACCACGAGTC
>Ga0207698_10000739_pt1 | contig 18966 bp, 23 predicted proteins | sample KBSCornC22_FD_184298 | JGI IMG/M metagenome (GOLD analysis project Ga0207698, IMG submission 184298) | Corn rhizosphere microbial communities from Kellogg Biological Station, Michigan, USA - KBS Corn C2-2 (SPAdes) (version 2) | ecosystem: Host-associated > Plants > Roots > Rhizosphere > Soil ... | reverse complement strand
GACGCGACTGCGAAGAGCGACAAGCCCGGGGGCAAGGGCAAGCGCCCGACCAAGTGACGCTCGGCGGCGAAGACCGCCTCGAGCGCTGAGTTCAGCGGTGCGGGCGGGAGCTTCACGTCGGCATGATCCTTGCCGCGCAGCTTCGACGAAAATCGCTCGGCAACGGCGAGCGGGAAAAGCAGGCTGTTGAAATAGCCGACCTTCTCCAGCCGCAGCGGCGAAGCTTCAACGAGGCGCCGGAGCCCGGCTTTCGAGTAGCGCCGCTTGTGATGGTTCACCACGTCGTGCGCCGACCACATCCAGCCGTGGGCCGGGACCGTCATCACCAGCTTGCCGCCAGTCTTGAGCTTGCCCGCAATCGCAGCGAGCGCGGCGCTGTCGTCGTCGATATGCTCGATCACGTCGAGCGCGGCGATGAGGTCGTAATGCCGGTCGCGGACGCCGGCGAGCTCGGGCAGCGGCGCGCTCATCACCTTGCGGCCGAGCCGCTTCTCCGCGATGCCGCGCGCTTCGTCGTCGAGCTCGAGCGCGTCGACCTTGCCGAACTCGCGGAGCATGTCGAGGTTGTGGCCGGTCCCGCAGCCGATCTCGAGGATTCGAGCCTTTGTCGGCGGCATGGCCTCGCGGCGGATGAGGTCGGCGAGAATGTCGCGGCGGGCGCGATACCACCAGTGCCGCTCGTCGAGCTCGGCCATCTCGCGATAGACGCTGCGCTCCATCAGCCGAACACCCACTGGCGGTTGAACAGATAGGTCGCGAGCGGGGTCACGAACACGGCCGGGATCAGCGGCCACCAGGTCGGCCCATGCATGTGGTTGATGAGCAGCCAGGTGAAGCCTTCGTTCAGCACGAAGCCCGACGTCTGAACGATGAAGAACTTGAGCTTCATCCGCCGGTCCTCGCGCTTGCCGTGGCCGCGGAAGCTCCAGCGGCTGTGGAGCACGAAACCGATGCTGACCGCGACCAGGAATGCGATGACCACCGCGACCATCGCCGGCATCACGTAGGTCGCGAGATACCAATAGATCGCGGAGTAGATCCCGGCGAGGAAGAACCCCACCAGCGCGAACCGGACCAGCTGACCGAAGGTTTCGTTACTGACGTTTAATCCAGTCGCCATGCCCGGCTGCTTGCCGTTTGAGGTCGAACGGCTACAGCCCGAAAAATGCTGCAACGCAAGGTCGAGGAGTGGGAGCGGCAGGTGCCCGGCATCGTCGAGCGCCACTGGAAGCTCATCGTCCTCCTCGTCTGGCTCGGCATCTGTGCCTGGTTCATCTACCAGCAGTGGAACCAGATTCGCTGGTTCGGCCTCGGCGACACCGACGACAATATGCGGATCATGCAGGTCCGCGGGCTGCTTCACGGCCAGGGCTGGTTCGACCTTCGCAACTACCGGATGAACCCGCCGTTCGGCGCAAACATCCACTGGTCGCGGTTGGTCGACCTGCCGATCGCCGGCCTCATCCTCGGCTTGCGGCCGTTCCTTGGAGGCGCGGGCGCCGAGCGGTGGGCGGTCGCGATTGCGCCGCTGCTGCCCTATCTGCTCCTCCTCTTCGCGCTGGCGCTGACCGCGCGCCGGCTGATCAGCCCGCTCGCCTACCCGCTCGCCTTCCTCGCCATCTTCTTCGCCGGATCGACCAACGGCATGTTCATGCCCGAGCGGATCGACCACCATGGCTGGCAGCTCGCGCTGCTCGCGACCAGCATCGCCGGAATCGCCGATCCCAAGCGCGTGCGCGGCGGGCTGGTGGTCGGAATCACCTCCGCGCTGTCGCTCGCCATCGGGCTCGAGATGATCATCTATCTCGCGCTCGCCGGCGCGGCGATGGTGCTGTTCTGGGTCGCCGACGCGGACGAGCGGGACCGCCTCCGCGCCTATGCCGTCTCGATGAGCGGCGGAGTGGCGCTCTGCTTCGTCCTGTTCGCTTCGTACGACAATCGCGGCGCGGTCTGCGACGCGCTGTCGCCCGTCTATGTCTCGGACGCGCTTCTCGGCTGCGCGCTGATGTACGCGCTCGCGTGGCTGTCGCCGGGCGACTGGAAGCGCCGCCTCGCGCTGGCGGTGGTCGCGGGCATCGCCATCGGCGGCTTCCACGCGAGCGTCTGGCCGCAGTGCCTGCAGAAGCCGGAGCATATCTCGCCCGAGGCCCAGCGGCTGTGGATGGACCATGTGAAGGAGGCGCGGCCGATCTACACCCATGGCTGGCGGATCGCGGTGCTGATGGTCGCGCTGCCAGTGACGGGAGCCATCGGCTGCGCGGTGCTGGCATGGGCGCGGCGGCGCGATCCGAGCCTGCTGCGGCGGGTGCTCGGGGCCGCGGTCCCCGGAATCGTCGCCTCGCTCCTGCTCCTGTGGCAGACGCGCACCGGCCCCGCCGCGCAGATGATGGCGGCGGTCGGCGCGGCTGCGCTGGTGTGGTTCCTCCTGCCCCCGATCTGGAGGTTCAAATGGCCCGACAGCGAGCGGATGGGCTACCCGGTCCGGGCGATCGCAACGACCGTCGTGATCCTGCTCTGCGCGGGAGCGGCCGCCCCGTTCGTGCTCAATTTCATCCCCGAGCGGCCGTCGACGCCGTACCAGAAGGCGATCGGGCGGGCGAACGCGCTTTGCGCCTCATTGTGGGGGCTGCACCCGATCGCGCTCGAGCCCAAGGGCGTCGTGTTCACGTTCGTCGACCTCGGCCCGCGGCTGATCACGGTCACCCATCATGACACCATCACCGGCCCGTATCACCGCAACTGGCGCCAGATCGTCGACGTGATGAACGCCTGGCGCGGAAGCGCCGAGCAGGCGCACCGGATCATGGTCGACAAATATCATTCGAATTATGTGCTGAGCTGCCCCGAGAGCTCGACGACGACGATCTTCATGTCTGAAACGCCGAACGGCTTCTACGGCCAGCTTCAGCGCGGGCAGGTGCCGAAATGGCTGCAGCCGGTGCCGCTGCCGAAGGACTCGCCGTACAAGATGTGGAAGGTGGTCGCCTAGGCGAGGACGTGCGGGAAGCTTTGCCTCAGCCCGTCGATCACGAACTGGGCGGCGAGAGCGGCGAGGATCACGCCGAGGATTCGGGTGATCGCCGCTTCGACCTTGTCGCCGATCAGGCGCATGAGCGGACCGGAGGCGAGCAGGGTGACCATCGTGATCAGGATCACGACGGTGATCGCGGCCAGGACGACGACGACGTGCACGGGCGTCTCGGCGCGCGAGACCCACAGCATGGCGCTGGCGATCGATCCCGGGCCGGTGATCATCGGCATGGCCATGGGGAAAACGCTGATGTCCTCGGCCTCCGGCGTCCCCTCGATCGATTCCGCGCGCTTCTCGCGCCGCTCGGTTCGCCGCTCGAACACCATGTCCATGGCGATGAAGAACAGCATGATCCCGCCGGCGATGCGGAAGCTCGCAAGGCTGATCCCGAGCCACTGAAGCAGCGGACGGCCGAGCAGCGCGAAGAACATCAGGATCGCCCAGGCGATCAGCGACGAGCGGATCGCCATCGCCCGGCGATGCGCAGGCGACGTGCCGCGGGTCAGCCCGGCGAAGATCGGCGCGCAGCCCGGCGGATCGATGATCACCAGGAAGGTGACGAGGGCCGAGCCGAACAGCTCGATCACAGGCCTTCGGGGTCCTCGAAGCCCGCCCTGCGGTGCGCCGCGACGAGGGTGTTGCGCATGAGCATCGCGATCGTCATCGGGCCGACGCCGCCCGGCACGGGGGTGATCGCCGACGCGACCTCGGCGACCTCGTCATAAGCGACATCGCCGACCAGCCGGCCCTTGCCGTCATCGGTCGGGACGCGGTTGATGCCGACGTCGATCACGGTGGCGCCGGGCTTGATCCAGTCGCCGCGGACCATCTCCGGCCTGCCGACCGCCGCGACCACGATGTCGGCGCGCCGCACCACCTCGGAAAGGTCGCGCGTGCGCGAATGGGCGATGGTGACGGTCGCGTGCTCGCCAAGCAGGAGCAGCGCCATCGGCTTGCCGACGATGTTGGAGCGGCCGACCACCACGGCGTTGAGCCCAGAGAGATCGCCGAGCTCGGACCTCAGCAGGTGGAGGCAGCCGAGCGGCGTGCACGGCACCAGCGCGTCCAGCCCGGTCGCGAGCCGGCCGGCGTTGATCGCATGGAAGCCGTCGACGTCCTTGGAAGGGTCGATCGTGGCGATCACCCGCGCGGCATCGATCTGGTTGGGCAGCGGAAGCTGGACCAGGATCCCGTCGACCCGCTCGTCGGCGTTGAGGTCGAGGACCAGCTGCAGCAGCTCGTCCTCCGTGGTCGTGTCGGGAAGGTTGTGCGCGAAGCTCGCCATCGCCGCTTCGGCGGTCGCGCGATTCTTCGATCGGACGTAGACGGCGCTCGCCGGATCCTCACCGACGAGGACCGTCGCCAGCCCGGGGGGGCGGCCGGCACGCCGTTCGAACTCGGGCACATGCGCCGCAACGCGGTCGCGTACCGCCTGCGCGGCGGCCTTCCCGTCGATCCGCTTCGCGGTCATCCGCCGAAATAATATTGGGTGACGACGCCCGCGAGCAGCTTCTTGATGACCTGGATGAGGATCAAGATGACCAGCGGCGAAAAATCGATCCCGCCGAAATCGGGAAGGATGCGGCGGATCGGCCGATAGAGCGGCGCGGTCAGCCGGTCGATCGCGACGGCGAAGGTCCGAACGCCGTTCGAGCTCGTGTTGAGCACGTTGAAGGCGAGGAGCCAGCTCAGCACCACCTGGATGATGATCACCCAAGTGAGGATGGTCAGCAGAAGGTCGGCAATGTCGACGAGGGCAACAAGCATGCCGGTGGCTTAGCCGCGCCGTTGTTAGGGCGCAAACCTCTCCGGCTCGGCAACGGCGAGGATCTCCGCGAAGTCGGCTTCGGCGTCGGTCCATTCCGCTACTGGAGTCCAGCCGCCGCCGAGCAGCAGCACCCGCCCGCTGCGCGGCCCGTACTTGTGGCTGTTCTCGGTGTGGATCGAGGAGCCCGCGGCGAAGCTGAATTCGTGGCCGGCGATCGAAAAGCGGACGTCGCGCGTCGCGACCAGGTGCATTTCGATGCGCGACAATATCTCGCTCCAGCGCGCCTCGTGCCGGAAGGCGTCGAGCGGGATGTCGCCGTCGAGCTCACGGTTGATCCGCTCGAGCAGGTTGAGGTTGAACTCGGCGGTGATCCCTTCCGGCTCGTCGTAGGCCGCGAGCAGCCGCTCGGGCGGCTTCACCCGGTCCATGCCGATCAGCAATTGCGAGCAGGGGCCTAGCAGCGCGCGGAATTGGCGCAGCAGGTCGGTCGCGCTCCACGGCACGAAATTGCCGATGGTCGAACCGGGGAAGAAGCCCAGCTTGGGGAGGCCGGCGATCTCGGCCGGAAGCCTGAACGGGCGCGCGAAGTCGGCGACGACCGGAAGGACCTCGACGCCGGGCACCCGCTGCTGAAGCTCGCGCGCGCTCTGCTCGAGATAGTCGCCCGAGATATCGACCGGCACGTAGGCGGCCGGTGAAATCGCCCCGAGCAGGATCGGGGTCTTGGTCGCGGAGCCCGCACCGAATTCGACTACCGCCGCGCCTTTCGGCACTCGACCGGCGACCTCGGCCACGATGTCGTGGAGAAGCGCCGTCTCGGTGCGCGTCGGGTAATAGGATTCGAGCCGCGCGATCTGGTCGAACAGCTCGGACCCGCGGCGGTCGTAGAGCCAGCGGGCGGGGATCGCCGGAATCGGCGCCGACAGGCCGGCGAGAACATCCTCCCGGAACGCGCTCGTCTGGGGATCAGGCGTCGCGAGCAAGTCTCAGCCCCGTGAACTGCCACCGAGCGCTCGGCGGGAAGAAGTTGCGGTAGGAAGCGCGGCTGTGCCCGCGCGGGGTCGCGCAGCTCGCGCCCTTGAGCACGAATTGCCCGCTCATGAACTTCCCGTTGTACTCGCCCACGGCGCCTGCCGCCGGGGCGAAGCCGGGGTAGGAGGCGAAGGCGCTCTGGGTCCATTCCCACACGTCGCCGAACACGCCGCCGCCGGGGCGAGGCAGGACAGGTCCTGCCTCGTCAACCTGGTTGCCGAGCGACGGGTCGGCCGAGGAGGCGAAATCCTCCCACTCGGCCTCGGTGGGGAGGCGCGCTCCCGCCCAGCGGGCGAAGGCGTCGGCTTCGTAATAGCTGACATGCGCGACGGGCGCGGCCCAGTCGATCGCGCGCCGCCCCGCGAGGGTGAATTCAGTCCCGCCGTCGCGCCAGTAGAGCGGTGCCGCGACCTGCTCGCGCTGGACCCAGTCCCAGCCTTCCGAAAGCCACAGCGTCGGCGTGCGATAACCGCCGGCATCGATGAAGTCGCGCCACTCGCCGTTGGTGACGCGGCGGTTGGCGACTTCGTGGCGGCTGAGGAAGACTCGGTGGCGCGGGCGCTCGCTGTCGAACGCGAAGCCGCCGTCGGGTGCGCCGATCTCGACGATCCCCTCCCGGCCCGGGTGCCACGATAGCGGCTCCGCGGCGAAGCATTGCGGAAGCGGAAGCGCGCCATAGGCCGGTTCCAGCGGGCTCTCGGCGAAGGTCGCGAGAATGTCGGTGAGGAACAGCTCCTGGTGCTGCTGCTCATGGTTGATGCCGAGTTCGATGAGGTCGAGCGCGGCTGGCGGAAGCTGGGGGAGCGCCCGCTCGAGCGCTTCGTCCACATAAGCGCGATAGGCGCGGACCTCATCGAGCGAGGGGCGGCTCAGCATTCCCCGGCGCGGACGCGCGTGGCGCGGCCCTTCGGCTTCGTAATAACTGTTAAACAGGAAGGCGTAGCGCTCGTCGAACGCGCCGTAGCCGGGCACGTGGTCGCGCAGCACGAAGGTCTCGAAGAACCAGCTGGTGTGCGCGAGGTGCCATTTGGCCGGCGAGGCGTCGGGAAACGGCTGGATCGTCGCGTCCGCGTCCGACAGCGGCGCGGCGAGATCGAGCGTCAGCTTCCTCGTCGCGAACAGGCGAGAAGCGAGGTCGCCGCAAGGGCCTTGCCGAGCATGCGTCGCCATAGGGCTGCGCGCCTTAGACGAAATCGGCTCTTGTGTCGCGTGGGCTACGACCGGGTGGCGCCGGGTTGCCACAGGACGTCTCCGCCTTCGCGTGCAGCGACGAACCGGGCGGCGACGAAAAGATGGTCCGACAGCCGGTTGAGGTAGGCGAGAAGGTGCGGGTTGAGCGGCTCGGATTCGTTCAGCGCGACCGCGGCGCGTTCGGCGCGGCGCACCACCGTCCGCGCTAGATGAAGCGCGGCGACCGCGGGAGAGCCGCCCGGAAGGATGAAGCTGGTCAGCGGTTCGAGAGCCGCGTTCATCTCGTCGATCTCGACCTCGAGCCGCGCCACCTGGCCGGGGATCATGCGGAGCGCGCCTTCGACCTCGCCAGGCGTCGCGGCATCGGCGCCGAGATCGAACAGCTCATTCTGCACCTGGAGCAGGCGGTAGGCGACGTCGCCGCCGCCGAGCGCGGCGATGGCAAGGCCGACCGCCGCGTTGGCCTCGTCAATCTCGCCGATCGCGGCCATGCGCAGGCTCGCCTTGCTGACGCGGCTGCCGTCGACCAGCCCGGCGCTGCCGCCGTCGCCGGTGCGCGTGTAGATCTTGTTGAGCTTGACCAAGCGGGGCCGACCTAGTGGCTCGAGGAGGCCCCGGCGACCGCCAGTATGAGGATCACGATGACGATCGCGACCGCCTGGAAGAGCACTCGGCGCCGCATCCACATCTGCGACTGCTCGCCCGTCACGTCCTTGCCCGAGGCCATGGCGATGACGCCTCGCACCAGCACGTAGACCACCCCCGCCATCGCCAGCAGCAGGAGGATGAGAAGCCCGATCCGCATAGGCAGCGCCTTAGGCGTCGATCAACGCGAAACCAAGGGGAAGCTTGCCCGCCGGAAGCTCGGCGGCGAGCTGTAGCCCATCGACGCCGCCGTCGCGCATCGCGGCGAGCGTTGGGGCGAGATCGCGCTTGGCCAGCCGGCGGCCGTCGGCGTGCGCGACCAGCGGGTGATGGAGATAGGTCGGCTCCGGCAGCGCGAGCAGCGTCTGGAGCAGGCGCTGGATCGGGGTCGACGCGCGAAGGTCGGCGCCGCGAACGACCGTCGTCACGCCGCTCGCGGCATCGTCGACGACGCAGGAGAGGTGGTAGGATGCCGGGGCGTCCTTCCGCGCGAGGATCGCGTCGCCGATGTCGCGTTCGCTCGCTTCGAAGCGCCTGCCGCCGGCCTCCGTCCACGAGGGAAGGCCGGTGAGCTGGAGCGCCTTGGCCGAATCGAGCCGCCAGCAATGCGGCATCGTCGCCCGCCGCTCCGGATCATCGGGCAGCGCGCGGCAGGTGCCCGGATAGGAAGTCGCGGCGTCCCCATGCGGCGCGGTTAGCGACTGGGCGATATCCGCGCGCGTGCAGAAGCAGGCGAAGGCGAGCCCGCGTGCCCTGAGATCGTCTAGCGCAGCGTCGTAGGCGGCGGTGCGCCCGGACTGCACCAACAGGGGCTCGTCCCACTGGAGGCCGAGCCAGCGCAGGTCGTCCATGATGCCGTCGACGAACTCGGGCCGGCACCGCGTCGGGTCGAGATCCTCGATCCGCAGCAGGAACTTGCCGCCGCTCGCGCGCGCCCGCTCGTGCCCCAGCACGGCGCTGTACGCGTGGCCGAGATGCAGCCTTCCCGTGGGCGAAGGGGCGAAGCGCGTCACAATCATTGCGGGTGTGACTCAAACGACTCTTGACGCTGAGTCAGTGGAAATGCTCTTTTAGGCATGTCGCGCCGGGGTGGCATCCGGCGGGCGACAAGGGAAGACGGGCCGTGCAAGCCTCTCCTCCTTGAGTGCGACGAGGCCGGAGAGCTGCAAGTTCGGTTCGAACCGAACGAAAGGCTTGCGTCCGCCGCATGTATCATCCCGAGCTGATCCGACACCCCGAAAGCTGCCCGGCGCTGGTGCTCAACGCCGATTACACGCCGCTGTCCTACTACCCGCTCTCGCTGTGGCCGTGGCAGACCGCGGTCAAGGCGATGTTCCTCGAACGGGTCGACGTCGTCGCGCATTACGACCGCGAAGTGCACAGCCCGAGCATGGCGCTCAAGCTGCCCAGCGTGATCGCGCTTCGCGATTATGTGCGCCCGAACGAATATCCGGCCTTCACGCGGTTCAACCTCTTCCTTCGCGACAAATTCCGCTGCGTTTATTGCGGGTCGGCGCACGAACTGACGTTCGACCATGTCGTGCCGCGCGCCCATGGCGGCCGCACCACGTGGGAGAATGTCGCGACCGCCTGCGCGCCGTGCAACCTGCGGAAGGGCGGCCGCACCCCGGCCGAAGCTCACATGCACCCGCATCGCGAGCCGATCCGTCCGACCACCTGGCAGCTTCAGGAGCATGGTCGCGCCTTCCCGCCCAACTATCTCCACGATAGCTGGCGCGACTATCTCTACTGGGACGTCGAGTTGGAGGCTTAAACGCCGCTCAGGAACTGACGCACGGCGGGCGAAACGTCCTCGCGCTGCATGGCGACGGCGATGTTGGCGATCACGAACCCGACCGCGCTTCCGCAATCGTAGCGCTCGCCGTCGAACAGGAAGGCGTGGAACGGCTGCTTGCCGATCAGCCTCGCCATCGCGTCGGTGAGCTGGATTTCGCCGCCTGCGCCTTTCTCCTTCGCGTCGAGCGCGCGCACCACCTCGGGCTGGAGGATGTAGCGGCCGGGAAGCATCAGGTTCGACGGGGCGGTGCCGGGCGCGGGCTTTTCGACCATTCCGCGGATCTCGGTCAGGCGGCCGTCGGTCGCGCCGGGGTCGATCACGCCATATTTGTGAGTTTCGCTGTCCGGCACTTCGAGCGCCGCGACGATATTGCCGCCGACCTGCTCGTAGGCCTCCATCATCTGGGCGAGGCAATTGGGCTTGCCCATCATCAGCTCGTCGGGAAGCAGCACCGCGAACGGCTCGTCGCCGACGATGTGCCGCGCGCACCAGACCGCGTGGCCCAGCCCGAGCGGCTGCTGCTGGCGGACCGCCACGACCTCGCCGAACTTAGCGTTCGACGGAGCGAGAATGTCGAGGCTCTTGCCCTTGTCCCTGAGCGTCGCTTCGAGCTCGAACGCCTGGTCGAAATAGTCGACCAGCGAAGACTTTCCGCGGCCGGTGACGAAGATCAGCTCCTCGATCCCCGCCTCGCGCGCCTCGTCGACCGCGTACTGGATCAGCGGTCGGTCGACGACCGTGATCATCTCCTTCGGGATGCTCTTGGTGGCTGGCAGCAGGCGGGTGCCGAGGCCGGCGACGGGGAACACCGCCTTGCGGACGCGGGTAGGCATTTGCGGATCAGTCTCCGGGAGTGGTTGCAGGAGGCGTCGTAACGGGCATCCCGGGCGCGGGTTGCGTACCCGTTGCCGGCTGCGCCGGTGTCGGGCCCGTTTCGGAGCCTGGCGGGAGCGAGGGCGCGGACCCGCCGGTCGGCGGCGGCAGGTCGAACGGATCGAGCGGGCGCGGCTGCGAGCGCTTCATCAGCTCGTCGACGCGGTCCGGTTTGGCGTAGGTCGGGATGGTCAGCAGGTCGGCCGGAGTCGGGGTCGTGCGCGCCATCAGCGGCTTGACCGGCAGCGGCTCGCCCTTGGCCGGTTTGAGCTCGGCGACGCGGCCGCAGCCGGCGAGAAGGACGATCCCCGCAGCGGCAATGATGCGCGTCAACTTCATCCCCGCCGACTAGCCGTTCGCCGCCGCTTAGGCTAGCCGAGCGGCATGCGCTTTCTCCTCATCGGCTGCGCCTTCGTCGCGCTCGCCTCGTGCCACAAGGCTCCCCAGCAGCAGGCGGCGTACAATCCGCCGGCCGCGGCGGAGGGGCAGGTCAAGGGCGTCGACCGGACGCACAAAGGCACCCCGGCGCCGGCCGTGAGCTTCGACGACCCGGCCGGGAAGGCGCTGTCGCTCAAGCATTTCGCGGGGAAGCCGACGCTGGTGAACCTGTGGGCGAGCTGGTGCGCGCCCTGCGTCAAGGAGCTGCCCACCCTCGACCAGGTGGCACGGTCCGAGGCCGGGCGCCTCAACGTCGTCGCGATCAGCCAGGACGATGCGCCGCACGCGTCGGTCGTCGCATTCCTGCAGAAGCACGGCATCCAGTCGCTCCAGTCCTACCAGGATTCGAAGATGGCGCTTTCGGGCGCGCTGAACGCGGAAGTGCTTCCGACCTCGGTTCTCTACGACGCGAACGGCAAGGAAGTCTGGCGCTACGTCGGCGACCAGGACTGGACGAGCGGGGCGGCTGCTAAGCTGCTCGCCGAGGGCGGCGTCGGCCAAGGAGGCTGACGACCCGCCCGTCGATCGCGGCAAGACCGAGCGCGATCAGGCCGAGGCCGGCGAAATCCTGCGGTGCAAGAGTCTCGCCGACGAAGGTGGCGCCGAGAAGGATGGCGACGGGGGGCACCAGCAGCGTGACGAGCAGCGCATTGGTCGCGCCGGCATGCTCGATTAGGCGGAAGTAAAGCACGTAGCCGAGCGCGGTGCAGAAGATCGCGAGCGCCGCAATCGCTGCCCAGGCGCTGGCCGGTGGAATCGCTTGAGTCCACGGGCGGTCGACGATCATCGAGAAGGGCAGCATCACCAGCGCTCCCGCGGTCAGCTGGCCGGTCGTAACGCTGAACGGCGAGATCCCTAGGCGCTTGAACCGGCGCGCCCACACGGCGGCCAGCGCATAGCTCAAGGATGCGGCGACGCAGGCGAGCTCGGCAAGGCCGCTGCTGCCGATGTTCGAGAGAAGCGACGGGCCGATCATCGCCGCGACTCCGCCGAAGCCGAGCAGGACCCCGGCGACCTTGCGCGGGCTCATCCGCTCGTCGTAGGTGAGGAAATGGGCGACGAGGACGCCCCAGATCGGCGTCGTCGCGTTGAGGATCGAGGCGAGCCCGCTGGCAATGTGCGTCTGGCTCCAGCCGAACAGCGCGAAGGGCAGCGCATTGTTGAGGATGGCGAGCAGCAGGATCGAACCCCAGACCTGCCGTGGCAGCGCAAGCGGCTCGCGCTTCAGGACCATGTACGACCACAGCGCCGCCGAGCCGATCGTCAGGCGCAGCCACACGTAGGTGAGCGGCGGGACGTGACGGACCGCCACGCCGATGAAGAAGAAAGCGGCGCCCCAGATCACCGCAAGGACCAGCAGGAGGAGCCAGTCGCTGCCGTTCATCTGGGCGCGGATCATCGACCGGCTGTCGCCTGCGGGGGCGCAGGGCGCGTCCGCCGGGTTGCGCTCGAAGCTTCGCGGGTCGACCGGTTTCATGACTCGCCCGAGCTAAGGACTCCGGCGTCGAGCAGCCAACAAATGCTCGAGTCCCGCCGATAAGCCCAGCTTATCAGTCGCGGAGCAATTCGTTGATGCTGGTCTTCGATCGCGTGCGCTCGTCGACCCGCTTGACGATCACCGCGCAGGCAAGCGCGGGCGCCCCGTCCTTGCCGGGCAGCGCGCCGGGCACCACGACCGAATAAGCCGGCACGCGCCCGTAGATCACTTCGCCGGTGGCGCGGTCGACGATCTTGGTCGAAGCGCCGAGGAAGACGCCCATCGAGAGCACGCTCCCGCGTTCGACAACGACGCCCTCCGCGACCTCCGAGCGTGCGCCGATGAAGCAATCGTCTTCGATGATCACCGGGCCCGCCTGCAGCGGCTCGAGCACGCCCCCGATGCCCGCGCCGCCCGAGATGTGCACGTTGCGCCCAATCTGCGCGCAGCTTCCGACCGTCGCCCAAGTGTCGACCATCGTGCCTTCGCCGACATAAGCGCCGATGTTGACGAAGCTCGGCATCAGCACGGCTCCCGGCGCGATGAAGGCGCCGCGGCGCACGATCGCCCCGGGCACGGCGCGGAAGGCGGCGGCGGCGAACTCCTTCTCGCCCCAGCCGGCGAACTTGGAGGGCACCTTGTCCCACCAATGAGCGCCGCCAGGGGCGCCGGAGATCGCTTCCATCGGGTTGAGGCGGAACGACAGCAGCACGGCCTTCTTGAGCCATTGGTGGACCGTCCACCCATCCGCGGCCGGTTCGGCGATCCGCGCTTCGCCGCAATCGAGGGCGGCGATCGCCGCGTCGACCGCGGAACGCACCTCTCCGCCGGTTTGCGGCCCGAGCCGTTCGCGGTCGTCCCACGCACGGTCGATCGCCGCCTGAAGCTGCTCATTCATCCGCGTCCCCCAGAATCGCTTCGAGCCACTCGCCGACGTCGCCGATGCGCTGATCGACGACGGCACTGTCGTAATTGTGGTTGCCGCGTTCGGAGCCGTTGTCGACCCAAATCGTCGTCATTCCGAGGGCTTTGGCCGGCGCGAGGTTCTGGACCATGTCGTCCACCAGCAGGGCGCGGTCGGGATCGATATTGAACCGTTCGCACAGCAGCCGGTACCCATGAGGGTCAGGCTTGGGCCGGTAGCTGCTCGCATGAATGTCGTGAAGCTCGTCGAAATGCGCCGCGATGCCGATCCGGTCGAGCACGCGCCGGGCGTAAGGCGCGTCGCCATTGGTGAAGATGAAGCGGCGCCCGGGCAGCCGCGGCAGGAGCCGCGCGAGGCGCTCGTCGGATTGCACCCGGTCGAATGCGATGTCATGCACGTCGCTGAGGAAATGGTGCGGGTCGACTTGATGCTCTTCCATCAGCCCCGCGAGGGTCGTGCCATGGGCATGGAAATGCGATTTCTGGATTCGCTTCGCCTCTTCGGGGCCGCAGTCGAGCAGCCGCTGGATATAGGCCGCCATGCGCTCGTCGATCAGGTCGAACAGTCCTGTCGAGGCGGGATACAGGCAATTGTCTAGGTCGAAGATCCAGTCGCGAACGTGGGCGAAGCGAGGGTCCATGGCTGCGACGAGCCGTAGTGAATTCAAGGGCTTAAGCAAATTGAAAGGTTGAGGTAACCATAAACCGGAATGGGAAGCCGTGCAGTTTCAACGGCTTGAGCGGAGTAACCAGAATGACGAAGCAGCTTTTCGCGTCGAGCGCGTGCGCGGTGGTGCTCGCATTCAGCGTGTCTGCATGTGGCGGTGGCGGCGGCGTCGCGCCCGTTCCCCCGCCTCCGGTCACAACACCGACTCCGACGCCTACGCCTACGCCGACCCCCACACCGACGCCGACGCCGACGCCGACGCCAACCCCGACACCCACTCCCACGCCCACACCGACACCTACGCCAACGCCGACGCCCACTCCGACACCTGGGACGGATTTCGACACAGCCGAGTATCGAGCCTCCAACTACGCCGTCGCTGCGAATGCCATCGCCGCGTACAACGCCGGCGCGACCGGCGCAGGCGTGAAAATCGGGGTGGTCGACAGCGGCCTCAATCCGAATCTCGACGAATTCACCGGACGCATCGACCCGGCGAGCGGCGACGTCGCGGGCACTCGTCCACTCGGCGACGATGGGGGCCATGGAACGGCGGTAACCGCGGTGGCTGCGGCGGCAAGGAACAACGAGAACACGATGGGCGTGGCGTTCAACGCGACCATCGTCAGCGAGCGCGCGGATCAGCCTGGAAGCTGCTCGAGCTCCGACGGCTGCAGCTTTTTCGATCCGGCTATCGCTTCGGGCATCGATGCCGCGCGCATCGCGGGTGCCAAGGTCATCAACCTCTCGCTCGGCGGGTCGACACCGGGGACACAGCTGCTCGCGGCGATGCAACGCGCGGTCGACGCGGGCATCGTGCTCGTCATCGCGGCGGGCAATGACTCGACCGTCGACCCCGATCCGTTCGCGCTGACGCCAGCCCAGCAATTTCCCGGATCAGTGATCATCGCGGGAGCGCTGAACACGGACGATGCGACGATCGCGACCTTTTCCGACATGGCTGGCGCGGGCGCCAATTTCTATCTGATGGCCGTGGGTGTGGACGACCGCGCACCGGATCAGACCGGCACGCAGTACCTGTGGTCAGGCACGAGCTTTTCTGCGCCGACGATTTCCGGCGCGGTCGCGCTGATGGCCCAGGCCTTCCCCAATCTCACCGGCAAGCAAATCGTGCAGATCCTGTTCAATAGCGCCGACGATCTCGGTCCAACCGGCGTCGACAGCACCTATGGCCACGGCGCGCTCGACCTTGCACGGGCGTTTGCGCCGCAGGGCGCAACCTCGCTGGCCGACAGCAAGACCCCGGTCGGAGGGAGCAACGGCGACCTGCCCGGTGCCGCTGGCGACGCTGCAAAGGGTGCTTCGATGGGCGCGATCATCCTCGACGGGTACAGCCGTGCCTATGTGATGAACCTCGCCAAGACGCTGCACCACGCGGCCGTCGATCATCCGCTGACCCGTTCGCTGACGACCGACATGCACGTCGCCGGCGGGAGCGCCGGCCCGGTCTCGATCGCGATGACCGTGCGCCAGCGCCACGACCTCGCGCAGGGCTTCGAGCTCGAGCGGATGAACGTCGGGCCTCAGGACCAGCGCAAGGCGAAGCTCATCGCCGGCTCGGCCGTCGCCCGCATCGACAACAAGACCGCGGTTGCATTCGGCTTTGCCGACGGCGCCAAGTCCATGGAACGGCGCCTGACCGGCGCCTCGCAGGGAGCATTCCTGGTCGCCAACGACATCGCGGGCAGCCCGGGATTCCTGGCCCAGCGCAACAGCAGCATGGCGATCCGCCACGAGTTCGGCGGCACCGGCGTGACGATGTCCGCGGAATCCGGCAGCGTCTGGCAGGAGCTGCAAACGCGGGCGACCGGCTCACCCTATCGGCTCGCGACGGTGGCGGTCGACCACCGCTTCGGACGCAACTGGCTCCAGGCCGGCATCACCCGCCTCGACGAGCGGCAGACGCTCCTCGGCGGCCGCATGAGCAACGCGCTCGGCGGCGGCGGAGCGAGCACCTTGTTCCTCGACGCCGAGGCGCGGCACGACTTCGGCTCGGGAGTGACGGCGACGCTCGCCGCGCGGCGCGGCTGGACCGGCTTTGCCGGCGGCAAGTTCCAGACCGACGCTTATTCGCTCGACCTCGCGAAGCAGGGGATTCTCGGCGACAGCGACACGCTGGCGTTGCGGATCGCGCAGCCGCTGCGGATCGAGCATGGCGGTTTCGGGATGATGCTGCCGACGTCGTACGATTATTCGACCGGCATCGCGACCGACAGCTTTACCACCATGTCCTTGCGTCCGAGCGGGCGCGAAGTCGACGGCGAGCTCAGCTACGGCAAGACGATGCTCGCCGGCAATGCGTGGCTCGGCGGCAACCTGTTCTACCGGCGCGACCCGGGGCACATCGCCAATTCGCCCAACGACCTCGGCGCGGCGATCCGGTTCACCCTCGGCTTCTGACCCTCGCAAAAGCGGGCAGGAAGCGGCGGGGCGCCGGTTCGCTCAGGCGCTGCGTCGTCTGAACCGCGGCCACAGCATGCCAACCTGCGAGCGGTACCGCCGGTAATCGTCTCCAAAGATACCCGTCAGGTCGTGCTCCTCGTAGCGGATCGCGATCAGCATGTAGACCGACAGTGCGAGTGCAAGCAGCAGGTGGCCCGCGGTCATGTGCGGCGTCGCCCAGAAGGCGAGGAAGAATCCGGCGTAGAGCGGATGAGCGACCCAGCGGTAGAAGAACGGCTGGCGAAGCTCTGGCGCTTCGGCCTCGGCGCCGCGCAGGTTGAACCACGCCTGCTGCAAGCCGAACAGCTCGAAATGGTTGATCAGGAAGGTGCTCACGAGCACCATCCCGAATCCGGCCCAGAACAGCACCCACAGGAGCTGGCTCAGCCACGCCATTGTCGCGGGGACCGCCCACACGCTCGCGCCGATCGGCTGCCAGAACCAGAACAGGATCAGCAGCGCGATGCTCGCGAACAGGACGTAGACGCTGCGTTCGGAGGCCGGACGAACGACGCGCGTCCACGCGCGCTTGAACGCGGGCCGGGCCATGATGCTGTGCTGGAGCCCGAACAAGGCGATCAGCGCGACATCGATGACCGCTGCCGCGACCGGCGCGAGCGAGGAAGCCGGAGAGTCGATCGTCTTGGGCACCGGAAGGTCGCCGACGAACGCGATCAGATAGAGGAAGGTCGCGAAAAAGACTGCGTAGCAGATAATTGCGAATAGCAGGTTGAACGCACGTGACATGCCGAATCCCCCTTTCGTTCGGCGCGTCAGCTATGGAACGCTAGCGTCGACGCGGGTTGCGGTACTCCACCATGGTCAGCGGGGCGTTGCAGCCCCCGATATGCCGGTCGACGGCCATGTAGGTCGTCGCCGGCGGGAGCTCGGTAAGCTTCTGCGGCCGCAAAGGTTCAATCGGCGCCGAGCCGTTCCTGCCGACAAATTGCACGTCCGCATTACGGCACTTCACGGCCTTGCCGGTATCGGGATCGATGGTCGGAACCGTGGACAGCACCCGCTCCCCCGAAGGCGAATCGATGAACCGTATCGCGGGCAGATTCCGATGCACCACGACGGGCTGCGCCGCCCGCTGCGGACCTGCGACGGCCGGGGCGACGACCACTGCGACGAGAGAAAGGAGAAGGAGACGCATCATCACACTCCTGTCCGGCGCGATGTTATCATCAGCACGGGTCGCGGTGAAGCCTCAGGCCGATGATTTGATCGGGATGAAGGTTCGCCGGGTCACTCCTCGAAATAGACGCCCTTTGCGAACAGCTTGCCGATGAAGGTTTCGCCGCCGGCATCGTTGGCGATCCGCTGGAGCAGCTGGACCGTGGCGAGCGCCGGGCCGAGGAAGCGCCAGCTGACTCCCGGCCCGAAGCTGCAGCGTTCGAACAGCGGGTGCTCGCCGCCGCGATAGACGAGAGCGGCATTGGCGAAAGTGCAGTCGGCGAACGACCGGCCGTCGGTTTCAACTTCTTCGCCGCTGAAGCTGCGGCCGGAGACCTGCTCCATCGTTAGACCGTGAAGCTTTCGCCGCAGCCGCACGCGCCCTTCGCGTTGGGATTCTCGAATACGAACCCCGCGGCGAAATCGTCCTCGCGCCAGTCCATCGTCGACCCGACGAGATAGAGCACCGATGCGCCGTCGACGTAGAACGTGCCGCCCGGCGTTTCGATCTTCTCGTCGAACGGCTGTTCTTCGGTGACATAGTCGACCGAGTAAGCGAGGCCCGAGCAGCCGCGGCGCGGAGTCGACAGCTTGACGCCGATCGCGCCCTCGGGCGCTTTGGCCATCAGCTCCGCGATCCGCGCCTCGGCGGCGGGCGTCAGGTTGATCGCGGCCGGCCGCGCGCGCAGCTTCGTTTCCTTATTCATGGGCAAGATCGCTCACAGCATTCCCAGTTCTAAGCGGGCTTCGTCGCTCATCTTCGACGGGTCCCACGGCGGGTCCCAGACGAGGTTGACGACCGCGTCGCGGATGCCGGGCACCGACAGCACCCGGAGCTCGACCTCGTTCGGAAGCGATTCCGCGACCGGGCAGTGCGGGGTGGTCAGGGTCATCGTGATGGTCGCGTCGCCATCCTCGCTGATGTCGACGTCGTAGATCAGGCCGAGCTCGTAGATGTCGACCGGAATCTCCGGGTCGTAGACCGATTTGAGAACCTCGACGACGGCCGCCTGGAGATCGCCTCCGGGACCGCCGGAGGGCGGCTCCGCCTTTTCGCCGGCCAGGAAACCGGTGAGATAGTCGCGCTTGCGCGTCACGCTTTCGGGCACGCGGGCGCGCGGCGGCGGCGTTGCCGCGTCGACCTGCTCGGTTTCGATCTTCCGCTCTTCGTTCACGCGAACACCCGCTTCACCTGATCGATCCCCTTGACCAGCGCCGCAATGTCGGAGCTGTCGCTATGCGCGGCGAAGCTCGCGCGCGCAGTCGCCTCCACCCCGAGCCAGCGCATCAGCGGCTGGGCGCAATGATGGCCGGCGCGGACCGCGACGCCGGCATCGTCCAATATGGTGGCGGTGTCGTGCGGATGCACCCCGTCGACGTTGAAGCTGACGATTCCGGCGCTGTCATCGGGGCCGTAGAGAGTCACGCCCGGGATGGCCCGAAGAGCATCGCGGGTCTCGGCGACGAGCGCGCATTCGTGCGC
>Ga0207698_10000735_pt1 | contig 18991 bp, 18 predicted proteins | sample KBSCornC22_FD_184298 | JGI IMG/M metagenome (GOLD analysis project Ga0207698, IMG submission 184298) | Corn rhizosphere microbial communities from Kellogg Biological Station, Michigan, USA - KBS Corn C2-2 (SPAdes) (version 2) | ecosystem: Host-associated > Plants > Roots > Rhizosphere > Soil ... | reverse complement strand
GAAGATGTTGAGGCCCTTATTCTCCATCGCGCCGAAGTTGAAATCGCTCACCGCGACGATGTTGAAGATGGCGAGATCATATTCGCGGCCATAGACGCGCTCGTCCCACGCCATCGACGCCTTGAGCGCGGCCATGGCATGTTCGGTCTTCGAAAGATCCTCCGCCCGCACCCAGATGCCAAGCTCGATATCGCGCCCCGACCGCGTGGTGAATTGGTCGCGATTGACCACCAGGTCGCCCGCCACCATCGCGAACAGATAGCAGGGCTTGGGGAAGGGATCGCGCCATAGCGCATAATGGCGCCCGCCCGGGCAATCGCCGCGATCGATCGGATCGCCATTGGCCAGCAGAACCGGGAAGATGTCCTTGTCCGCCTCCATCCGCACCGAATAGCGCGACAGCACGTCGGGCCGGTCGGGGAAGAAGGTGATGCGGCGGAAGCCTTCCGCCTCGCATTGCGTGCAGAGCAGGCCGCCCGAGGCGTAGAGCCCCATCAGCTTGGTGTTGGCCGAGGGCGCGATCGAAACCTCGGTCTCGATCAGGTGATCGCGGCCGGGCAGGTCGATCAGCAGGTCGGCCCCGTCCATGCGCCATGCATCGTGCAGTTCCTCGCCGTCGACCAGCACGTGCGTGGGTCGCAGGCCATCGCCGTTGAGCCGCAGCGGATGGCGGTGCGTGCCGTTGCGCCGGACCGTCAACCGCGCCTTGACGATCGTCTCGGCGGGATCGAGCCGGAAATCCAGCGCCACCTCCGGGACCATCCATTCGGGCGGATGATAATCCTCGCGCCGGACGGGAGCGGGGACGGCGGCAGCTTTCAACGCATCAACCATGAAGCGGCCCTTATGGTTCTATTCCCGAGGATGCCAGCCCCGTAACATTACTGGCCAGCGTCGCGGCAACGTCCTAGCTGGTGGCATGGCTCGGTTCGTCCTGTTCGGTCCCGGCTTTGCCGGTTCCCGCATCATCCACGCATTGCAACGCGAAGGCTGGCAAGTGGATGCAATCAGCCGCACCACTCCGGATGAAACCACCGGCGCCGCACTCGCCCAGGCGTCACATATCCTGTCGACGGTGCCGCCGACCCGCGACGGCGAAGATCCCATTCTCGCCGGCCATGGCGAAGCGATCAGACAGGTGCCGTGGATTGGCTATCTTTCGTCGACCGGCGTCTACGGCGATACCAAGGGCGCCTGGGTGGACGAAAGCGCGGCGCTCGCCGGGCGGCGCGGGGGCCGGATCGCGGCGGACCTGGCCTGGCAGCGGATCGGCGCGCGCGTCTTTCGTTTGCCGGGGATTTACGGGCCCGGTCGCTCGATCTTCGAGCGGCTGCGCGCGGGTCAGGCGCACCGCGTCGACCTGCCCGACCAGGTTTTCTCGCGCATCCATGTCGACGATATTGCTTGCGGGGTGCTTTCGGCGATGCAGCAGGGTCCGGCCGGCGTGTACAATCTCAGCGACGATCTGCCCGCGCCGCAAAAAGCCGTGGTGGAGCTCGGCTGCGAGCTGCTCGGGCTGCCGGTGCCGCCGCTGCGCACGCTCGACGCGCTCGGCCTGTCGCCGGCGGCGCGCGCTTTCTATGGCGAGAATCGCAGGGTGGCGAATGGCAAGGCCAAGCGGCTGCTGGGATGGCAGCCGCTTTACCCGACCTATCACGAGGGATTGCGGGCGGTGTTATATTCCGTCGCCCCGGCACGGGCCCCAGCAAAGTACTACTTTGCTGGGAACCCGCAGGCCGGGGCCGCTGGAGGAAAAGGGCAAACCTCCAGCGGCCCCGGCCTCCGCCGGGGCGACGGTTACTTTAACCCATCGTCGGGATGACGAAGCTCTGGTCGCCTTGCGCCGAGCCGTCGGGCCAGCGACCCGTGACGGTCTTCACCTTGGTCCAGAAGCGGATGCCTTCCATCCCGTGCTGGTTATGGTCGCCGAAGCCCGACCGCTTCCAGCCCCCGAACGAATGATAGGCGACCGGCACCGGGATCGGCACATTGACGCCGACCATGCCGACATTGACCCGCATCGCGAATTCGCGCGCGGCATGGCCGTTGCGCGTGAAGATGGCGACGCCATTGCCATATTGGTGCTGCGAGGGCAGCGCGACCGCTTCCTCGAAATCCTTGGCGCGCACCATCTGCAGCACCGGCCCGAATATCTCTTCCTTGTAGGAGGACATGTCCGGCGTGACGCGGTCGAACAGGCTGGGTCCGATGAAGAAGCCCTTCTCATGCCCCTGCAGGCTGAAGCCACGGCCGTCGACCACCAGCTCGGCGCCCTCATCGACGCCCTTCTGAATCCAGTCCTCGACGCGCTTGCGGTGCGCGGCATTGACCACGGGGCCGTAATGCGCATCCGGGTCGGTCGAGACGCCGATGCGCAACGCCTCGATCGCGGGGATCAATTTGTCGCGCAGCCGATCGGCCGTGTCGTCGCCGACCGGCACCACCACCGGCAGCGCCATGCAGCGCTCGCCCGCCGAGCCGAAGGCCGCGCCGGCGAGATCGGCAACGACCTGGTCGAGGTCGGCGTCCGGCATGACGATGCCGTGATTCTTGGCGCCGCCCATCGCCTGCACGCGCTTTCCCGCCGCCGTGCCGCGGGAATAGACATGGTGCGCAATGTCGGACGAGCCGACGAAGCTCACCGCGGAGATGTCTGGATGGTCGAGAATCGCGTCGACCATCTCCTTGTCGCCATGCACGACCTGCAGCACGCCTTCGGGCAGGCCCGCCTCGCGCATCAATTCGGCCAGGCGCACCGGCACCGAGGGATCGCGCTCGCTGGGCTTCAGGATGAAGGCATTGCCCGCGACGATCGCGGGTCCGAACATCCACATCGGGATCATCGCCGGGAAATTGAACGGCGTGATGCCCGCACCAATTCCCAACGGCATGCGCATCGACCAGACGTCGATCCCCGGGCCTGCCCCTTGCGTATATTCGCCCTTGAGCAGGTGGGGTGCCGCGCAGCAGAATTCGATCACCTCGAGCCCACGCTGCACGTCGCCCTTGGCGTCGGCGACGACCTTGCCATGTTCGGACGAAAGCAGATGCGCGAGCTCGCCCATATGTGCTTCGATCAAAGCCTTGAACGCGAACATGACGCGCGCACGGCGCTGCGGATTGACCGCTGCCCAGCCCGGCTGGGCCGCCTTGGCGGCCGCGACCGCGCGGTCGAGCTCGGCCTTGCCGCCGAGCGGCACGCGCGCCTGGACCTCGCCATTATTGGGATCGAAAACGTCACTAAAGCGCCCTGCGCTGCTGCCGGCGCCGCCTGAGATGAAGTGCGCAATGTCGCGCATGTTTGAGACTCCTCTTCCTGACGCGCGCATTGGGCCCGAACGAGAGGCGGTTCAACCCCGCGGGGAAGGAGAGCGGACGCCGACCAGGGAGTCTGTCGAGGCCGGCGTCCGCACCTGAACTCTAGGCAAGACGGCGGCCGGGTCGAGTCGCCAAAAGCCGCAGAGCGCCGGACCGTTGCTCCGGCCCGGCGAGTGCCTGTAGAGGGGCTGGCCGTGGCCGCTTCCCCAAGCCATTCTGACCCGCGCATGCCGCGTCCGCTCGCACCGTCGCGATCCGAGTCGCGCGCGCCCTTGATCCTGCTCGCTTTGCTCCTGGCCGGATGCACGCCGCATCGTCCCGCCGGTGAACGGCTCTATGTCTCCGACGAGCATGGCGACCAGGTGGTCGCGATCGACCCGGCGAGCGGCGGCGTGGTCGATCAGATCGCCGCCGGTCGCCGGCCCCGCGGACTGGCCATGTCGCCCGACGGCGCCACGCTCTACGTCGCCATATCGGGCTCGCCGATCGGTGGCCCCGGCGTGGACGAGGACAGCCTTCCGCCGCCCGATCGCAAAGCCGACGGCATTGCGGTGGTGGACCTGGCGTCGGCCAAGGTCGTGCGCGTGCTCGATGTGGGACATGATCCCGAGACGTTCGCGCTCAGCGGCGACGGGCGCATCCTCTACGTTTCCAACGAGGATGACGGCGCAATCTCCCAGGTCGCGACCGACGGCAGCCGCGTGCCCATCACCGCCAAGGTGGGCGACGAGCCCGAGGGGGTGGCGCTGAGCGGTGACGGCAAGTCGCTGTTCGTCGCATGCGAAGGATCGGATCATGTCGCGATGCTGGATGCGCGCACGATGAAGATGATCCGCACGATCAGGCTGAGCGGCCGGCCGCGCGGCGCGCTGGCGTCACGCGACGGCACCAGCATTTTCGTTTCGGTCGAGGGCGCGGGCAAGCTCGCCATCCTCGACCAGGCCGACGGCAAGCTGCGCAAGCTGCTCGACCTGGCACAGGGCGACAAGGACATACGCCCGATGGGGATCGTCGAGGCACCGGACGGCCATTTGTTTGTCACGACCGGCCGCTATGGCGCGGTGATCGAAGTCGATCCGAAGGCGGGAACCATCGTCCGCACGATAGCCAATGTCGGCGCGCGGCCCTGGGGAATCGGACTCACCGCCGACGGCGCCACGTTGGTCACAGCCAACGGGCCGTCCGGCGATGTTTCGCTAATCAGCCGAATTTCTGGTAAGATCATCAGAAAGCTCAATGTCGGCAAGGGTCCGTGGGGTATTGCGGGCCGGTCAGGTAGCGGCGCGCAATAGGCCTGCGACACGTGCCGGGGGCGGCGCGCAGATGAGGAAGACGAGCGGGATGGGACTTCAGGCAGGCGCATGGCAAGAGCGGACCTTGCTCGCCTCGATCCATGACGTCGGCCCGCGCTTCGAGGACGAGGTCGATCGTCTCGCCGACCGGCTCGAAGGGCATGTCGGTGCTGGCCGCTTCGCGATGCTGGTCGTGCCCGACCATTGGGGCGAGGCCCCGCTCGCGCGCGCGCCGGCCTTTGCCGCCAAGCTGCGGCGCTGGGCCGATGCCGGGGTCGAGATGTTCCTGCACGGCTGGTCGCACCGTGACGACAGCAACCATCACGGTGCCGCCGCCTGGAAAGCCAGGCATATGACTGCGGGTGAGGGCGAATTCCTGGGACTCGATCGCGCCGAGGCGACGCAGCGGCTGCGCGACGGCAGGAAGGTCGTGGAAGATGCGATCGGCCGGCCTGTGGCGGGCTTCATCGCGCCTGCCTGGCTTTATGGGCCGCAGGCGCTGGAAGCGGTGGCAGCGGAAAATTTCCTGCTGGCAGAAGATCATATGCGGGTGTGGGAGCCGGCGAGCGGCGCCGTCTTGGCACGTGGACCGGTCGTCACCTGGGCAAGCCGAAGCCGTGCGCGGATCATGAGTTCGCTCGGCTTTGCCGCCCTGGCGCGGCTGGCGCTCCAGCCCTTGCGCGTGGTCAGGGTTGCCGTTCATCCCGGCGATGCCCATGTTCCCGCCTTGCTTCGGAGCATCGACGCGACCTTTGCCGCCTTTGGCGGACGCCGCGCCGCACATTATGCTGATCTGCTCGGCCCCCGGGGGGGCGGGCTCGTTGGAGGGGAAGGCGTTTGAGTAACGTGACTGGCGAAGCCGCCGCGATCGGCTGGGAGGAGACGAGTTTCGATCCGCCCTTGCTCGATGCCGGCAATGCCGCGCTCCGTTGGGTCGGCCCCTTCATCTCGCTCGGCATATTCGGGGCGGTGCTTTACCAGCTGCGCCACCTCCATATCGGCGCGGTGGCGGCGATGCTGCCAAGCTCGCCTTTGTTCTGGCTGGCCTTCGCGATCTACTATCTCGCGACGCCGGCGTTCGATTTCCTGATCTTCCGCCGGCTGTGGGGCCTGCCGGCCGCCGGCTTCGGCGCGCTCACCCGCAAGTTCGTCGGCAACGAGATATTGATGGGTTATATCGGCGAGGTCCATTTCTATAGTTGGGCGCGCAGCCGGCTGAAGATGGTCGCGGCGCCGTTCGGCGCGGTCAAGGACGTCGCGATCCTGTCGGCGGTGATGGGCAATATCGTCACGCTGGCGGTGCTGGCGGCGGCCTATCCCTTCCTCGGCGCGCTCCATATCGGCGTGGCGCCTAAGACGCTCGTCGCCGCGGTCGCGATCACGCTCGGCTCCTCGCTCGTCCTGCTGATGCTGCGCGGCCGCGTCCTGACGCTCGCGCAGAAGGATCTGGCCTTCGTTGCAGCCGCCCAGCTCGGCCGCGTCGCGGTCACGGCCCTGCTGCCGGCTTTGCTCTGGCACCTGGCGCTGCCGCAGGTGGCGATCGGCTGGTGGGTGCTGCTCGCCGCGGTCCGCCTGCTCCTGTCGCGCCTGCCTTTGCTTCCCAACAAGGATCTGGTCTTCGCCGGCGTGGCGGTGCTGCTGATCGGGCGCTCCGTGGCGATCGACGATCTGATGACGATGATGGCGAGCCTGATCCTCGCCACCCATCTGGTGGTCGGCGCGGGCCTCGTCCTCGCCGAATTCGCCTGGCCGGAGCCGGAGGCCGCCTGATCAATGCGGATCGTCGACGTCTGCGCCTTCTACACGCCCGCGGGCGGTGGGGTGCGCACCTACGTCGAACGCAAGCTCAAGGCCGCACCCGCCGCGGGGCATGAGATAATCATCCTCGCCCCGGGCCGCGCGGATCGAATCGAGGAACGCGGGCCCGGCGCGCGGATCGAATGGCTGGCGAGCCCCCGTTTCCCGCTCGACCGGCGCTACGGCTATTTTGCCGACCAGGACCAGGTCCATGCCGCGCTCGACCGGCTGCGTCCCGACGTGGTCGAGGCCTCGTCGCCCTGGCGCAGTGCCTCGATGGTCGCCGACTGGGCGGGCGAGGCGAGGCGCGTGCTGGTGATGCATGCCGACCCGCTGTCGGCTTATGCCTATCGCTGGTTCGGCAAGCTGGCCGAGCGCGAGACGATCGACCGCGGCTTCGGCTGGTTCTGGCGCCACCTGCAGCGGCTCGACCAGGCCTATGATGCGGTGGTGAGCGCATCCCCCAGCCTGTCGCAGCGGCTGCGCCAGGGTGGCCTGGCGCATGTGGTGACCAATCCGATGGGGGTCGATCCCGGCATCTTCGATGGCTCGCTGCGCGATCCCGCGCTGCGCGCACGCTTGCTCGAGCGCTGCGCTCTGCCCGAGGACGGAACCCTGCTGATCGGCGTCGGCCGCCATGCCGCCGAAAAGAGATGGCCGATGGTGATCGACGCCGTGATCGCAGCGGGCGCCAACCGGCCTGTCGGGTTATTGCTGATCGGCGAGGGGCGCGACAGCGCGAAACTGGCACGGCGGGTCGGCGACAATCCGCACATCCATCTGCTCTCCCCGATCCGCGACCGCGCCGCGCTGGCCCGCACCATGGCGAGTGCCGACGCGCTGATCCATGGTTGCGAGGCGGAGACGTTCTGCATGGTCGCGGCCGAGGCGCGCGCGTCGGGCCTGCCGCTGATCGCGCCCGACCGCGGTGGCGCCTTCGATCAGGCGCAGGCGAGCGGCGGGCTGGTCTATCGGTCGGGATCGAGCGCGGATGCCGCGCGCGCCATCCTGCGCTTCGTCGATGCCCCGCCCCCGCGGCCATTCGGCCCGGTGCGGACGATGGACGATCATTTCGCGGACCTGTTTGCGCTCTATCGCTGGCTCGAGACGCCCGCCGCGCGCGCCGCGTAGAGTTCCATCATCATCTTGCAGGGTGCGGGTTCCAAGGACCACCGCCGCGCCCTACAACATAAAGATGTCCGCTCTTCCCAGCATCGATGCGCTCGCCCCGCAGGCGATTGATCTGCTCGCCAAGCTCATCGCGTTCGACACGACCTCGCGAGATTCAAATCTGCGGCTGATCGAATGGGTTGAGCGCCTGCTGGGCGAGCTCGGCGTCACCTCGACCCGCGTGCCCAACGAGGATGGCCGCAAGGCCAATCTCTACGCGACATTGGGACCAAAGACCGAGGGCGGCATCGTGCTGTCGGGCCACACCGATGTGGTGCCGGTCGACGGCCAGCCCTGGTCCAGCGACCCCTTCACGCTCACCGAACGCGGCGGTCGGCTCCATGGCCGCGGCACGTGCGACATGAAGGGCTTCCTCGCGCTCGCGCTCGCCGCCGCGCCGACCTTTGCGGAACCGGGCCGGCTGAAACGTCCGATCCATCTGGCCTTCTCCTATGACGAGGAGGTCGGTTGCCTCGGCGCGCCGTCGATGATCGAGCAGATGGTGCGCGTCCTGCCGAAGCCCGCTGCCGTGATCGTCGGCGAGCCGACGATGATGGAGGTGGTTCATGGCCATAAGGGGATCACCACCCACATCGTCACCGTGACCGGGCATGAGGCGCATTCCAGCCTCACCCATCTCGGTATTTCGGCCAACATGGTCGCGATCAAACTGATGCGGCGGCTGAGCGATATCGCCGAGCGGCTGGAGCGCGACGCCGACCCGGACTCTCCGTTCACGCCCGCGCATGCGACGCTCACCATCGGGCAGATCAATGGCGGCACCGCGGTCAACATCCTTGCGCGCCAATGCACCTTCCTGTTCGACCTGCGCTGCCCGCCGGGACATGATCCGCTGGACATTCTCGCCCCTTTCTTCGCCGGAGCGCGGGCGCTGGATGCCGAGATGAAAGCGCGCTTCCCGGATGCGGGGATAGAGGTGGTACGGCGGTCGCACACGCCCGCCTTCGCACCCGAGCCCGACGGCACCGCCGAACGGATCGCGCGCACGCTGGCCGGCGACAATGGCCCCGCGCGGGTGGTCGCCTATGCCGCCGAGGCAGGCCAGTTCCAGGAAGCCGGCCTGTCCACCGCGATCTGCGGTCCCGGCTCGATCGAGCAGGCGCACCAGCCAAACGAATATGTGGAACGTGTCCAGATGGAGCGCGGCGCGGCCTTCATGCTGCGGCTGGTGGAGATGCTGGCGGGCTAACAGCTCCGGCGTCAGATCGAATCATCTGGCGGCTCGAAAATCGCGGTAAAACAACGTTCCAGGAACGGCATCGCGGCGCGAGCCCAGCAAGGAAAATCAGTGATCCGATCGGAGCCGGCAGCGCTTTGGCGACGGCCGCGTTGATGCGCGGGCATGCCGGGATTCACACGCGAATCGGCTTGCACTATAGCAGAACGAAAGGAGATTCCCGCTATCCGCCAGGTCGCAGCCCTTCCCTATCGGACCGATGACGACGGCAAGGTGAGCGTGCTGCTCATCACCAGCCGCGAGACACGGCGCTGGGTGCTGCCCAAGGGCAATCGGATCAGGGGCCTGCGCAATCATGAGGCCGCGGCGCACGAGGCATTCGAAGAAGCGGGCGTTTCCGGCATCGCCTGCCCCACGCCGCTTGGCCAATACAGCTATTGGAAAAGGCGGCGAGACGGCCAGCTCAGGCGCGCGACCGTGTCGCTATTCCCACTCGCGGTCACCGCCCAGGCCGAGGAATGGCCCGAGCAGGACGAGCGCGAGCTGCAATGGTTCGATCTGGCGCAAGCCGCCGCGGCCGTGGACGAACCCGACCTCGGCCGCCTGATCGCGGAATTCCGGGCACCACGTCGTCCCACTGGACGGCGCGAGCGCTTATTGTCATGGGCACGCAGACAAGGGGAGGAATTACCGATGCTGCGCTGGTTCCAGGCGCTGATGCCCAAGCAGGGCCGCTTCTTCGAGCTGTTCGAGGATCATGCCGCGACCCTGGTGGCGGGCGCCGACGCGCTTGCGCGCCTGTTGCACGGCGGTCCCGACATCCAGATCCACGTCAGGGAAATCCACGACCAGGAGCATAAGGCGGACGACATCACGCGCGACGTGCTGCAGGACGTGCGCCGGATCCTGATCACGCCGTTCGACCGCACCGCCATCACCGGGCTGATCGCATCGATGGACGACGCGATCGACCAGATGAACGGCACCGCCAAGGCGATCACCTTGTTCGAGCTCGGCAGCTTCGAGCCGCAGATGCGCGACATGAGCGGGATCATCGTCGAAGCCGCGCGCGTCACCTCCGAAGTCATGCCACTGCTGCGCTCGATCGGCGACAATGCCAGCCGCATCCTGGAGCTGACGGCGCGGCTGGTGCAACTGGAAGGCCATGCCGACGAAATCCATGATGCGGGCCTGAAGGCCTTGTTCAAGGCCGCCTCGGGCGAGGCCAAGGCGATGGATTTCATTGTCGGGCGCGAGATCTACAGCCATCTGGAACGCGTCGTCGACCGGTTCGAGGACGTCGCGAACGAGGTCCATGGCCTCGTCCTCGATCACGCCTGACGGATCGATCCGCGTTGGACCATATTGCTTTCCCTCTCCTGGTCGGGCTGATCGGCATCGCCCTTCTGTTCGATCTGTTGAACGGGCTGCATGACGCCGCCAACTCGATCGCGACCGTTGTCTCCACGCGCGTCCTCAGCCCGCAGGTGGCGGTGTTCTGGGCCGCTTTCTTCAATTTCATCGCCTTCCTCGTGTTCAGCCACGGGGTCGCCTACACGATCGGCAAGGGAACGATCGCCACCGAGATCATCGATGCGCAGGTGATCTTCGGCGCTCTGATGGGCGCGATCACTTGGAACCTCGTGACCTGGGGGTTGGGGATACCGTCATCGTCCAGCCATGCGCTCGTCGGCGGGCTGATCGGCGCCGGCACGGCGAAGGGCGGGTTCGGCGCGATCGTGTGGTGGGGCGTCGGCAAGACCGTCGCGGCGATCTTCCTGTCGCCTTTGGTCGGCATGGCGCTCGCGCTGCTGATGGTGCTGGTGACCTCGTGGCTGTTTCACCGCAGGACACCCGCCTTTACCGACCGCCTGTTCCGCAAGCTGCAATTGCTGTCGGCGGCGGCCTACTCGCTCGGCCATGGCGGGAACGACGCGCAGAAGACGATGGGGATCATCACCGTCCTGCTTTATTCGCAGCATTTCCTCTCGGGCGAATGGCACATACCTTTCTGGGTCGTGATCGCATGCCAGGCGGCAATGGGGATCGGCACGTTGCTGGGCGGCTGGCGCATCGTTCATACGATGGGATCCAAGATCACGCGCCTGACCCCGACCCAGGGCTTTTGCGCGGAGACGGGCGGCGCGATCACGCTGGCGCTCGCCACGATCGGCGGCATCCCGGTCTCCACCACGCACACCATCACCGGCGCGATCGTCGGCGTGGGCGCGGCGCGGCGCATGTCAGCGGTGCGCTGGAGCGTCGCCTCATCCATCGTCGTCGCCTGGTTCGTCACGCTGCCTGCCGCGGCCCTGGTCGGCGCGGGCTTCTACGAGCTCACGCGGCTGTTCTGATCCGGCCGACAGGCCACTGGGGATTCACCTCGGGGCACATTCGATATAGTCTCCGCTGATGACCCCCGCTCTATCCATCACCCGATCGATCCTGGGCCAGCCCTGGCGCTGGCGCGGACTGGGGGCGGAACGGCGCGACGAGGGCTTCGTGCCGGACGACCTGGTCGCGCAATTGCTGCTCGCGCGCGGCGTGCCGCGCGAGGCGCTGGAGCAGCATCGCAGCCCCACGATCCGCGGTTTCATGCCCGACCCGTCAATCTTCCGCGACATGGACGCCGCGGCCGAACGGCTGGCGGCGGCGGTGATGGCCGGCGAGCCGGTCACGATTTTCGGCGATTATGACGTGGACGGGGCGACCTCGGCCGCTTTGCTGATCCGCCTGCTGCGCGGGCTCGGGCTCGAGCCGCAAGCCTATATCCCCGACCGGCTGATGGAGGGTTATGGCCCGTCGGGCGAGGCGCTGGTGCGGATCGCGCGCGGCGGGGCGCGATTGATCGTGACGGTGGATTGCGGCGCGCAGGCGTTCGAGGCGCTCGAAATGGCGGCGACCGAGGGCGTCGACGTGATCGTGGTCGATCACCACAAATGCGCGTCCGACCTGCCGCGCGCACTGGCGCTGGTGAACCCCAATCGGCTCGACGAGACCGAGGGCGCGGCGCACGGGCATCTGGCGGCGGTCGGCGTCGCCTTTCTGCTCGGCGCCGCCTTGCTGCGCACCTTGCGTCAGCGCGGCTGGTTCGGCGAGCGGCCCGAACCGAGGCTGATCGACCTGCTCGACCTGGTCGCGCTCGGCACCGTCGCCGACGTGGCGCAATTGAAGGGGCTCAACCGCGCCTTCGTGGCCCAAGGCCTGAAGGTGATGGCACAGGGGCGCAACATCGGGCTCACGGCGCTGACCCGTGCCGCCGGGCTCACCAAGGCGCCGACCTGCACCGATCTCGGCTTCGCGCTGGGACCGCGCATCAATGCCGGCGGTCGTGTCGGCAAGGCGGACCTGGGCGTGCGTCTGCTCACCACCGAGGACGAAGCCGAGGCCGAGACGATCGCGATCGAATTGAACCGCCTCAACGAAGAGCGCCGCGCGATCGAGGCGATGGTGACCGAGGCCGCCGAAGCCTTGCTCGCGGGCCAGGGCAATCGCGCCGTCGCTCTGGTCGCGGGCGAAGGCTGGCATGCCGGCGTGATCGGCATCGTCGCCAGCCGGCTGAAGGAGAAACTCGGCCGCCCGGCGATCGTGATCGCGGTGGATGGCGACGGCACGGGCAAAGGCTCAGGCCGCTCGATCGCCGGCGTGGATCTGGGCGCGGCCGTGCTCGCCGCCAAGGATATCGGGCTGCTGATCGCGGGCGGGGGTCATCCGATGGCGGCGGGGCTGACGGTCGCCGCCGATCGCATCGAGGCGCTCGCCGATTTCCTCGATGAGCGGCTCGCCGCCGACGTCGCCCGGTCGCGCGACGATCGTGCCTTGCTGCTCGATGCGGTGCTGAGCGCGGGCGGCGTCGGGCCGGCTCTGGTCGAGGCGCTGGAGGCGGGCGGCCCTTATGGGGCCGGCTGGCCGAGCCCGCGCGTGGCCGCCGGGCCGGTGCGGATCGTCAAGGCCGACGTGGTCGGCAATGGCCATGTCCGCGCCGTCGTGGCGGGCGAGGATGGCCGATCCATCAAGACCATCGCCTTTCGCCAGGCCGACAGCGCGCTCGGTCAGGCCTTGCTCGGCGCGGGACCACAGCGGCGGCTGTGGCTGGCGGGACGCGCGCGGATCGACACCTGGAATGGTGGCGCACAGGCCGAACTGCATATCGACGACGCCGCCTGGGCAGATTAGTGGCCCGCCGCGGTTGACCTGGCCGATCCGCCCCCCTAAGCGGGCGCCCGGATGGCCCCTTCGTCTAGCGGTCTAGGACGCGGCCCTTTCACGGCTGAAACACGGGTTCGATTCCCGTAGGGGTCACCATCCCTCCAGATCCGGGCAACGAACCCGTGTCCTTGTTGGCCCGGATCGGCAACAGCCGACCCCGGGCGCGGTTCGATTCCCGTAGGGGTCACCAACCCTCCTTACGCGCTATACCAAGCCACAAGCACACGGCTGGTGAGCGCCGCGCAGTCTGCGCCAGCGAAGGGGAAGCTCCCGCTCAAAGCAGATTGCAATTCGGGCGCCAGCGCCTCTTGCAATTTGCGGCGCGCGCGGAAGTGGCGGGTCTTCACCGTTGCGGGCGAGATGTCGAGCGCGGCGGCGGTTTCCTCGATCGACAAGGCTTCGATCTCGCGCAGGACGAAGACGGTGCGGAAGATCTGCGGCAATTGCTCGATCGCGCGTTCGAGCAAGCCACGCATCTGGTCGCGTGCCAGCGCCGCATCCGGGCTTTCAGATATGGATCCGCGCATCAGATTATCCCGATAATCGGCAAGGTCGGCGACTCCCTCCGCCTCAAGCCGCGTCCGACGGCGGCGGCTCGCGCGTGCCCGGCCCAGCGCCTCGTTGATGACGATGCGGGTGAGCCAGGTGGCCAGCGAGGAGCGTCCCTCAAACGACCCGATTGCGGCAAAGGCACGCAAATAGGCGCTCTGCACCACATCCTCGGCCTCGGCATGGTCGCGCAAGATGCTCCAGGCAGCGCGGAACAGGCGCTGGTTGCAGCGTTCGGTGACGACCCGCACCGCCTGCGGATCGCGCGCGGCGATCCGCGCGGCGAGCAGGCCGTCAGGGAGCGATTGATAATCAAAGGCCCGTGCCGTCATCCCGCCTCGCCTCCACCGGCCTCACCAGAGCTGATCCGCATTGGATGCCGGCCGTCGCGGAAGGTTCCGGGAACGCGACGGCGGCACCGGCACCCAATGCGCGGGCGCCACGTCACGCGCCGATGCAAGAGGAGAGGAAAGATGCTGAAGCCTTTGATGGCCGCTGCCGCAGTGCTGGCCTTGCCGGGAATTTCGTTCGCTGAGGGCGCCAAGCCCAATGACGCGCAAGTCGCGCATATCGCCTATACCGCCGGCCAGATCGACATCGCCGCGGGCAAGCAGGCGCTCGCCAAGTCGCACAACAAGGCGGTGCGGGCCTTCGCGTCGGAGATGGTGCGCGATCACAGTGCGGTGAACGACAAGGCGCTGGCGCTGGTCAAGAAACTGGGCGTGACACCCGAGGCGAACGCCACGAGCAGTACGCTCACCAAGCAGGCCGATGCGAAGCGCGACGAACTGGCGAAACTGGAGGGCTCAGGCTTCGACAAGGCCTATGTTGCGAATGAGGTCGCCTTTCATAAGACGGTCAACGCCGCGCTGCGCGACACGTTGATCCCGTCGGCGCGGAATGGCGAACTGAAGGCGTTGCTGAAAACCGGGCTCACGCTGTTCAGCGAGCATCAGGCGCATGCGGAGCATCTGGCCCAGAGCCTGAAATGACCCGCGCGGCGACGCTCGTCTCATTGGTCGCATTGGCCGCCGCGTCCTGCCCGGGTGCGGCGGCGGCGCGGACTTATGATGCGGTGATCGACCAGCTCAAATTCGGCCCTCTGCCCGCCGTGCTGAAACGTGGCGACAGGATCCGATGGATCAACCGCGACCTGTTCCGCCACAGCGTGACGGCGCGCGACGGCAGCTTCGATCTCGATCTGCCCGCGGGCAAGAGCGGGGCGGTCGTGCTGAAGCAGGCGGGGACGATCCGCTACTTCTGCAAATATCACCCCGGAATGACGGGGAGCCTGGCGGTCAAGCCGTGACGGTCCCCGCGTCGGTCAAGCGACGCGGGGACCGATTTATCGACGGTCAGCCCCAGAGTTGCGTTCCGAGTGCACCCAACGGTGTCACCGCAACCAATGGCACGAGGACGTGGCTGAGCACGAGCACGGCGATCGCCAGCGACGTCGCCTGATGCAGCGTCCCGCGCGTGGCCAGGTCATGCCGGGCCAGCAGGCCGGCCGGAACAAGCTGCAGCGCGAGCGCGATCCATTCACCCCAGGGGCCAAGCAGCGGCATCGGCAGCAGACGCCCCAAAGCGGGCTCGAGCAGGATCAGGCTCGCACCGATCATCAGCCGGCGGTGCCAGTCGGTGCGGCGGCGCAGCGCAATCGCGGCGAGCACGACGGCCGAGAAGAGCAGGCTTTCGGTCGTCACCAGGGCCATGAAGAAGGACGGCGCGAAGAAAGGCGGAACCGCGTGCAGGCGCAGCGCCGTGACGCAGGTCGCGATGGCGAGCGGCGGGATTGCCAGCGCCAGGACCAGGCCGGTCCAGCCGAGCCGTCGGTGCATCGCCAGGTCCATTCGTTGCGCCAGCGTCGACTGGATGACCAACAATCCCAGCCACAGCAGCATGGCCGCGCCGTGAAAATGGACCACGAGCGGGACCTGGCGAATGTCGGCCATCCCGCGGGCTTCGAATTGGACGAAAGCGAAGAGAATGAAGACGGCGAGACCGATCGCCATTTTTTGATAAAAGCTTTCCTCGCGCGCGATGCGCGGTGCGATACTTGCCATGTTTTTAGATACCCCGGTTAGGCAGTCGCCTGACGACGGAGCCGCAGCGGGCAGCCGACATCCTAGGCGAATGCGCCTATCCCCCGCGGCGCGTCTAACACATTCGACCCCGGAACGAAAAGGGTGGGCGATCATAGTGGGCCCTTGACCTCGGCCCGGCTGCAACGAATTCTGTCGCTGCTGCATTTCCACCGCCCCGGCAGCGGAAAGGAAGGAGGTCAATGATCAGCCGCGATTTCCTGAAGCAACTCGACGGTTATGGGCTCCTCACCGCCGAGATCCATTATTATATGCCCGATCATCCTAGCCTGCTGCAGCTGTTCGTCTGGCAGGATTATGACGTCGCTCCACGCTTTCCCGTGCTGCACCATTTCCTCGACCATTGGCGGCGCGAGATCGAGGCGACGCTCCATTCGATCCGCGTGGCGCACAATCGTCTGATCGGCCCGACCGAATGGCGCGCCGTTGACGGGATCATCACGATCAACTGAGCGCCAAGCTTGCGCCCCTCTGTCCGCTCGCCCCGAGTAGCGGTCGAGCTTGTCGAGACCGCGTATCGAGGGGCTTGGCTGGATGTCTCGATATGCGCAGGCAGGCGCGCCATGCCCCGGCATAGCTGCGAATTGCCGAAGCAATTCGCAGCTGCACGCGCTCGACAGCTCGAACCCTACGCGACGCGAACGGAGGTAGGAACTCAGGCCGGGGAACGCTGCCCGACGAGCAGAGCGTCGGCGACGATGCGCAAGGGGCCCGCGTCCATCTCGCTCTCGCCGCGCGCGATCAGCTCGGCGAAGCGCGCATAGATGCCGGGATATTCGCCGCCGACCGCGCGCTCTTCCGGGCCGTCATTCACCCGCAGCACCGCCCCACCCTCGCGCAGCGCGATGCGCGTGCCGGCGCGCGTGGTGACGTCGATATTCCAGCATTCGCCGACCTTGTGGCGGAAGTCGAAACGCGCGCCGATGCCTTGCTCGACACCGCCCGTCGCCAACTTCAGGGTCACCACCTCCGGCTGCTGGCCGCGCCGTTCGATGCGCAGGTCCGCGCCGCGCACCAGCAAGGGTTCGGGGCACAGGATGGTGGCGATCGACAAAGCGTTGATGCCCGGATCGAACACGCCGAAGCCGCCTTCCTCGAAGATCCAGTCCTGGCCCGGATGCCATTTGTCGACATCCTCCAGCCACTGGATATCGAGCGTCTCGATCCCCTCGGCCCGCGTGATGCCGGCCGCGCGCACCACCGTGTCGTTGAAGCGCGAATGCCAGGTGGCGAAGGCGCTACGGCCGACGCGGTGCGCGACGGCCTCGAGGTCGGCGACCTCGCTCAAGGTCGAGCAGGTCGGCTTTTCGAGCAGGACGTGCAGTCCCGCTTCCAGGCAGGTGCGGGCGATGTCGTGGCGGACATTGGGGGGCGTGCAGATCGCGACCGCATCCAGCTCGACCCCCGCCAGCATCGACGCGACGTCGGCGAAGACGGGCACGCCGAGATCGGGCCGCGCATTGCGCGACGACACGGCGGCCAGCCGGAAGCTCGGATTCCCCTGGATCGACGGAACATGCTGATCCACGGCGATCTTGCCGAAGCCGATAAGTCCAATCCGTGTCTCAGCCATTCCGTGTCTCTTTTACCTTTTCGACGAAGGCCCGCGCCTGCGCCGCCACCTGTGCGGGCGTCTGGCCGGGCTTGTAGAGTGCCGATCCCAGGCCGAACCCGTCGGCGCCGGCATCGAACCATGTCCCGACCGCGTCCGGCGTGACGCCGCCCACGACCAGCAGCGGCACATGTCTTGGCAGCACGGCGCGCTGCGCGCGGACCACCGCCGGCGTCGCCGCCTCGGCCGGGAAGAGCTTGAGCGCATGCGCGCCCGCCTTGAGCGCGAGGAACGCTTCGCTCGGCGTGAAATAACCCGGTGCGGAGGCCAGCCCTTCGGCCGCGGTGGCGGCGATCACGTCATAATCGGTCGAGGGCGACACGATGATCCGTCCCCCCGCACGCGCGACCTGGCCCACCTGATCGACGGTCAAAACGGTCCCGGCACCGACCAGGATGCCGTCCCCGACATGCCGCGCCAGCGCTTCGATGCTGCGCAGCGGATCGGGCGAGTTGAGCGGCACCTCGATGATGCCGATGCCGGCTTCGACGAGCGCGTCGCCGACGCCGATCACCTCGTCGGGCGTCACGCCACGCAGGATTGCGATCAATGGGCAGTCGCCCAGCTTCGCGCGAAAAAGGTCTGGCGCCGCCATCATCCTTGCTCCGCTAAACGCTCAGGCGGGCTTGGCAGTAGTGATGAAATCCATCACCTCGCCAATAATATCCGTCATGGCGGCGCGCGCCGCCGCAGGATCGCGCGCCTGGATCGCGGTGTAGACCGCACGATGCGCGGCGACGTCGGCCGTGCGCCCCTTGAATCGGTTGGTGAAGCGGATCGACGTCCTGAGCGCGGTCGCGACGATATCGCGGAACTGGAGGAAGAAGGGGTTGGCCGACGCTTCAAGCACCGCGATGTGGAAAGCGATATCCGATTCGAGCGTGTCGTCCTCGCCGCGCTCGGCAGCCTCCATCCGCTGTAGCCCGGCCTCAATCGCATGGTGGGCCGGCCCCTCCGGCGCGCGCGCGGCGAGCGCCGCCGCTTGCGGCTCGATCGCGATCCGGAGCTCGTTGAAATGGCGCAGCAATTCGAGCGAGAATTTGCGTTCGAGCATCCAGCGCAGCACGTCAGCGTCGAACACCGCCCAATGCGACGGCGGTTGAACGGTGGTGCCGGCGCGCGGCTTGGCGCGGAGCAGGCCCTTAGCGGTCAACATCTTGACCGCCTCACGCGTGACGGTGCGGCTGACCTCGAAGCGGGCAGTCAGTTCGTCCTCGGTCGGGAAGCGCTCGCCATCATAGCGGCCGGTGACGATCTCCCGCCCGAGCGCTTCGAGCAGGCCGAAGGTCAGGTTGCGGCTGCCTTCGCCGCCGGTCTTGATCATCTTGGCATTTTCCCGCCCCATATATCAGCCCCCTACCACCAAGTTGCGTAGAGTGCGACCAGGATCAGGATCACCGCAACTGCGCCCGCGTTGAAGCCCGCGCGCGTGGCGTAAGCGACATCGCCCGTCTCGATCGTGTCGGTGCCAGGCCGCGCCGGGGTCACCAGCGAGATGACGATGGCGAGCAGGGCGGAAGCCAGGAAGACCACGCCCATCCGGTCCATGAACGGCAAGGACGCCCACTCGACCTTGAACAGCCAGGAGAGGACCACCGACGCGATCGCGGCGCTGATCGCACCGGCCTCGTTGGCGCGCTTCCAGAACAGGCCGAGCAGGAAGATCACGGTGATGCCCGGCGTGAAGAAGCCGGTGAACTCCTGGATGAACTGGAACGCCTGCTCGGAGGCGCCGACCAGCGGC
>Ga0207698_10000730_pt1 | contig 19029 bp, 13 predicted proteins | sample KBSCornC22_FD_184298 | JGI IMG/M metagenome (GOLD analysis project Ga0207698, IMG submission 184298) | Corn rhizosphere microbial communities from Kellogg Biological Station, Michigan, USA - KBS Corn C2-2 (SPAdes) (version 2) | ecosystem: Host-associated > Plants > Roots > Rhizosphere > Soil ... | reverse complement strand
CTGGCCCGTATATGGATCGGTTGCGGCGGCGGTGCCGACGCGCGTTCCGCTGCCGGCGAGATACTCGGCGCCGCCGGCATTGCCGCCGGCCGATGCGCCGGCGCTGAAGACCACCGCGGCAATCGCCACGACCAATGGCGCGCGCCTGCGAATTAGATGTCCACTCATGTTCGAACCCCCGGATGAATCAATAATAAAACTGTATATCTTTCCGCAAGGATACCGGCACGGCCACGACGGCCAGCCACGCTCCGTGATACGGAAACGCCATACAGATGATGATGTCGTCCTCAACCCGTCCGACAGTCCGCCGGTCGCCTCGCATCCAGCGCCGCGGACCGCAACCTCTCCACGCGCTTACGGGTTTCGGGAGCGTGATGCGTTGGCAGCGCGGTGCGAGCGGGCCAGCGACGTACGTCCCGAGCCCGAACTTAAACGCAGGCCGCGGGGCCTGCAAGTGACGAATAGGCTGCATCGCCGGACGGTTCCGTACACCGCAACACCGTGCAAAACCGTATGGCGTTCACTGCGCTGCAACAGCGCGAACGCATGCGCGCCAGGTTCATACGTTTGTTCGTCCGCGTGCGAAAGCAGCGCGCCGGACGATGGCAATGGCGCACCGGTGGACGGATCGGCAAAGCAGCGCCGCGCGCATTAGGACCCCTAACGCAAGACAGCCATCAAAACTGACATGGCTGCTGCAACGCGCCATACCGCGCCAAACCACACATTCCTAGGTTAGTATCGAACGCGGGAAACACTGATGAGCTCTGTGCAGGCGCCCCGCCGCCTTGCCACTCGGAGGATTGTGCGATGGGGAGATCGCCGTTTCGCTGGATGCTGGCCGGCATGTGCCTGGCCCTGGCCGCCTGTAGTGGCGGCAGCAATTCCGGCAGTACAGTCGGCACTGCGCCGCCTACCAGTCCGCCGCCGGGTTCCGGCGACTCGGGCTGCAGCGGCAACTGTGGCAATGCGCAGTCCTTCCTCACGGAAGACGACGTGCGCAAGGTCATCGCCCAGGGCGTCGCCGAAGCGCGCGCGCAGGGCAAGCCGTCGACGTTCGTCGTCGTCGATCGCGTCGGCAACGTGCTGGCCGCCTACGCCATGGCCGGCGCGCCGCCCACGGTGCGCGTCAGCTCCGGCCGCGGCGTCGTCGGCGGACTCGAAGGGCTCGACGTGCCGGCCGAGTTCGCCGCGATCGCCAAGGCGCTGACCTCGGTCTACTTCTCGTCCGAAGGCAACGCGTTCACCTCGCGCACCGCCGGACAGATCGCGCAGGAACACTTCAACCCGGGTGACATCACCGCGCCGTCGGGACCGCTGTTCGGCGTGCAGTTCTCGCAGCTGCCGTGCTCGGACATCAGCGCACGCTTCACCACCGGCACGAGCGCCGGGCCGCACCGCTCGCCGATCGGCCTGTCGCCGGATCCCGGCGGCATTCCGCTGTACAAGGCCGGCGTACCGGTCGGTGCCGTCGCTGCAGCCGGTGCCGACAACACCTACGGCCTCGACGACAACGCGATCGACCGCGACCGCAACCTCGACGAATTCGTCGCGCTCGCGGCCACGTTCGGCTTCGGCGCACCGCAGGACCGCCGCGCCGACCGCATCACCGCCGGCGGCCTGACCCTGCGTTTTACCGATGTGGAATTTTCTGAACTCGCGCGCGACCCGGCCACCGCGCCGCCGTTCGCGAGCCTGACCGCCGCCGACGGCGCGCTGCTGCGCGTGCCGGGCTACGCCGATCCGGTCGTGCTGCGCGGGCTTGCGCTCGGCACCGTTGAATCCGGCATCCGCCCCGATACCACGGACTACCCCGGCCTCGACGCCTTCGTGCTCGACGACGGCACCGGCACCAACCGCTATCCGCCGCGCGCCGGCACCGACGGCACCGCGGCGCTGACGCAGAACGAAGTGCGCACCATCGTGCAGGAGGCCCTGAAGGTCGCCGCACGCACGCGCGCCCAGGTGCGCAAGCCGCTCGGCTCGCGTGCTGGCGAGACCGTCGTCGTGGTCGACAGCAACGGCGTCGTGCTCGCCCTCGCCCGCTCGCGCGATGCCCTCGTCGACGCCGTCGACGTGACCACGCAGAAAGCGCGCACCGCCGCGTTCTTCTCCGGCACCTTCACCGCCGCCGACATCGCGACGACGACCAACGCGCGCTACCTGCGCGCCGCGCTCGATCTCGCCAACGGCCGCGTCGATCTGTTCACCGTCGCGCAGAGCGCGCCGAACGCCTACGTGCCGCTGCTGCGCGGCTTCCTCGGCCTGCCCGCCGCGCTGAGCGACGGCCAGATCGCCTACTCGCTGCGCACCATCGGCAACCTGTCGCGGCCGTTCTATCCCGATGGTGTGCCCGGCACGCCGCCCGGTCCGCTCAGTCTGCCGTTCGCGCGCTGGAGTCCGTTCCAGGACGGCTTCGAACTCGATCTCGTCTACAACCAGATCGCCAATCACGTGGCCTTCTATCTGAATCAGAAAGGCCTCGCGCTGACGCTCGACGGCGCCGCGCTCGCGCCCGCACCGACACCGGCGAATCCCGTGCCCGTGCCCGATGTCGGCCGCAACTGCACGGGAATCCCGCGCATCCCGAACGGCATCACGCTGTTCGGCGGCGGCTTCCCGGTGTATCGCGGCAACGTGCTGATCGGCGGCGTCGCCGCGTCGGGCGATGGCACCGACCAGAGCGACCTCGTCGCCTTCCTCGGCCTGCACAACGCCGGCGTCGCGCTGAACACCGGCGTCGGCAACGCGCCCGTCGCGCTGCGCGCCGACAAGCTCGTGCCGTCGGGCGCGCGCCTGTCCTACGTGCAGTGCCCGCAGTCGCCGTTCCTCAATTCCACCGAGCAGTTCGTCTGCGAGGGCAAGTGACATGCGCCATCTCCGACTGCGCCCGCTCGCCGCGCTGATCCTAGCCGCCGCCGCGCCGGGACTCGCGCAGGCCGACACCTCGAGCGTCGGCCTGCACTGGCTGGAAATGACCTACCTGCTGCCGGCGCCGACCTACGACCCGTTCGCGTCCGACATCCCGCGCCGCCGTCCGGGCCACCCGTACGAACGCTGGACGCCGTCACCGCCGCAGAATCCCGACAACGTGGATCCCGCGCCGGTCGACCAGGCCGGCGAATTCATTCCGGTGCCCGACCGCTGGCGCATCATGGAATCGCTGGGCTTCAAGCATCCGTGGTACGACCCGTACAACCAGAACCAGCTCAAGGCCGACAAGCCCGTCATCGGCAAGGACTGGTTCGTGAACCTGCTCGGCGTGTCCGACACGCTGATCGAGCCGCGCAGCCTGCCCACGCCCGCCGCGCCGCAGGCGCCGAGCGAACCGGGCACGAACGACACGCTCGGCGACGTCGACCAGCTCATCGCCGCACAGACCTTCATCACCAGCGCGGTGCTCTACAAGGGCGACACCACGTTCAAGCCGCCGGTCTACGAGTTCAAGGCCACGCTCGCCTTCAACTACAACCGCGTACGCACCGAAGAAACGCGTGCGCTGACCATCGACCCCACCTTCGGCGAAACGCGCGACGACGGCTTCATCGGCCTGCAGGAACTGTTCTTCACCTGGGACTATTCCAGCGAACGCCCGCGCTACGACTTCGACGATTTCCGCATCGGCGTGCAGCCGTTCTCCAGCGACTTCCGCGGTTTCCTGTTCCAGGACAACCAGCCCGGCATCCGCTTCTTCGGCACGCGCGACTCGAACCGCTGGCAATACAACTTTGCGTGGTTCCGGCGCCTGGAGAAAGACCTCAACTCCGGCCTCAACGACATCAGCGAAAGCCCGCGCAAGGACGACATCTTCGTCGCGAACCTGTATCGCCAGGATTTCCCGTTCACGGGCTTCACGTCGCAGGCCACGCTGGTTCACAACCGCAATCGCGAGACCGATTCGTTCTACGACTCCAACGGCTTCATCGTGCGTCCCGCCGCGATCGGCCGCGAATCGCCGCGCACGTATGACGTCACCTACCTCGGCTACAACGGCGACGGCCATATCGGCCGGCTCAACCTCACGGTCTCGGGCTACTACGCGATCGGCGACCAGTCCTCCGGCGTGTTCGTCGCCGAAGGCACCGACATTCGCGCGGGCTTCCTCGCCGCGGAAGCATCGATGGACTTCGACTGGATCCGCGCGCGCCTGTCCGCCGCGTACGCGAGCGGCGACGACGACCCGTTCGACGACCGCTCCACCGGCTACGACGCGATCTTCGAAAACCCGATCTTCGCCGGCGCGGACACCAGCTACTGGATCCGCCAGAACATCCCGCTGATCGGCGGCGGCGGTGTTGCGATCTCGCAGCGCAACGGCCTGCTGCCCGACCTGCGCCCGTCGAAGGAACAGGGCCAGTCGAACTTCGACAACCCGGGCCTGCGCCTGATCGGCATCGGCGCCGACTTCGACCTCACACCGCAGTCGCGCCTGTCCGGCAACATCAACCAGCTGTGGTTCGACAAGACCGAGATCCTCGAAACCGCACGCAACCAGGCCGACATCGGCCGCGGCATCGGCACCGACGTCTCCGTCGCGTGGATCTGGCGCCCGTTCGCGACGCAGAACGCCGTCTGGCGCCTGTCCGGCGCAGCACTGCTGCCCGGCTCCGGCTTCAAGGATCTGTATGGCGATCAGAAGTCGCTCTATTACTCAGTGCTTGGCAATCTGATCCTGACCTATTGAGGGGCGTGTCATGGGGAAACTGGTCGGGGGTTTCATCAGGGCCTGGGCGGCGCGTGTTGCGCGCGGCGAGGCTGACGATGCGAACAAAATCACTTCGATACAACGCGAACATTCTGGCAAACACCATCCCCACCCAAACCCTCCCCTTGAAGGGGAGGGCTTAACCGCAATGCGCGCACGCCCCGCTTCAGCCCTCCCCTTCAAGGGGGTGAATGGCCAACCGCTCAGCACCGCAGGTTCTGGTTGCCCTGAACGCCCAACGGGCCGGAGGGTTCTGTGGGGATCGTGGTCGCCTCAGATCGTCACCACCGCAATCCTCGCGCTCAAGCCCTCCCCTTCAAGGGGAGGGTTTGGATGGGGATGGTGTTCGCCTCAGATCATCACCACCGCAATCCGCGCGCTTAAGCCCTCCCCTTCAAGGGGAGGGTTTGGGTGGGGATGGTGTTCACCAAGAAACCTCACGACCGCGATCCTCATCACCTGCGCCAGCCTGGGTGCCATCCCCACCACCCAAGCCTCCGGCGAACCCAAAAAAGTCGAGCGCACCTACGTCACCGCGCCTGACGCGCCGGCGTTCCAGACCTGGGAACAGGCCGACGGCAAATCGGCCGGCTGTGTGTCCTGCCATACCGCGTCCGACCGCAAGACCATGCACGCGAGCGAAGCCGTCGTGCTGGGCTGCACCGACTGCCACGGCGGTGACGCCACCGTGTTCGGCAGCAACCCGATCGCCGCGACCGATCCACCGGCCACCGGCAAGAACCCCGACAAGCACGCCGATATCCCCTATTCCGACAGCGGCGCCGGTGGCGCGCCGCGCAACTACAGCGCCGGCTACATCGCCGCGATGGACAAGGCGCACGTGCTGCCGCAATACCCGGAGCGCTGGCCCAACAGCGCGAACCCGCCGCGCAGCTACACGCATTTGATCGAGGAATCCCCCGAATTCGCGCGCTTCATCAACCCGGGCGACCTGCGCATCGCGCGCGAAGCCTGCGGTGCCTGCCATCTGCCGCTGATCCAGCAGGCCGAGAAAAGCCTCATGGCCAACGCCGCCATGTTCTGGGGCGCCGCCGCGTATAACAATGGAATATTGCCCTTCAAGCACTCCATCCTCGGCGAAGCCTATACGCGCGACGGCAAGCCCTCCGCCGTCGACAACGGCGTGCCGAACGACGCCGCGATGGACGCCGCCGGCATCCTGCCGAAGATCAGCCCGATGCCCGCGTGGGAAACCGTGCCGCCGGCCGACGTCTTCCGCGTGTTCGAGCGCGGTGGCCGCAACATCGGCAACCTGTTCCCCGAAATCGGCGTGCCCAGCGAAACCGGCGCGATCCAGCGCCTCGAAGAACCCGGCCGCCCGGACCTCAAGCAATCCAACCGCGGCCCCGGCACCGGCAGCCGCGTCGCGATCCCGGTGCTCAACATCCACAAGACGCGCTTGAACGACCCGTTCACCTGGTTCCTCGGCACCAACGACAACCCCGGCGATTTCCGCTCCTCGGGCTGTTCCGCGTGCCACGTCGTCTACGCCAACGACCGCGATCCGCGCCACTCCGCCATCCATGCCAAGTACGGCAACATGGGCATGAGCGCGCAGATCGATCCGACGATTCCCAAGGGCGAATCCGGCCACCCGATCAAGCACGAGTTCACGCGCCAGATCCCGACCAGCCAATGCATGATCTGCCACATGCATCAGCCGAACATGTTCATCAACTCCATGCTCGGCTACACCATGTGGGACTACGAGTCCGACGCGCCCTTCATGTGGCCCGAGAAACAGCACTACCCGGACGACGAGGAAATCTTCAAGACGCTCAACCGCAACCCGGAAGAAGCGGCCATCCGCGGCAAATGGCGCGATGTGGATTTCCTCAAAGATGTGTCCCTGCTCAACCCGCAGCTGAAAGACACACAGTTCGCCGACTACCACGGCCACGGCTGGAACTTCCGCGGCATCTACGCGCGCGACCGCAAGGGCAACCTGCTCGACGCGAAGCAGGAAAAGATCGACGACGCCGATCCGCAGAAATGGAAGAAAGCCGTGCACATGTCGTCGATCCACGTCGACGTCGGCATGCAGTGCGTCGACTGCCACTTCGGCCAGGACAACCACGGCAACGGCTATCTCAAGGCCGAAGTCGCCGGCGGCGTCGAAATCCAGTGCCAGGACTGCCACGGCACGTCCGACCGCCTGCCCACGCTGAAGACCTCCGGCCCCGCCGCGCCGAAGAACGGCCGCGACCTCACGCTGATCCGCAACCCCGACGGCAAGAAGCGCTTCGAATGGAACGGTGACGTGCTGATCCAGCGCTCCGCCGTCACGCCGGGCCTGGAATGGACCATGAGCCTCGGCAAGGACGTGTCCAACCCGCTGTCGCCGAACTACAACGAGAAGGCCACGCGCGCGCACACCATGTCGCGCAACACCGCCACGCTCGAATTCGGCGCCGACGTGCCGCTCGACCAGCGCGCCCACGGCGAAGACAAGATGCTGTGCTACACCTGCCACACCTCGTGGACCACGAGTTGCGGCGGCTGCCACCTGCCCATCCAGGCCAACGCGCAGACCGAGAAGCACAAATACGAAAGCGGCTTCACGCGCAACTTCGCCACGTACAACCCGCAGGTCGCGCGCGACGACATGTTCTTCCTCGGCGTGCACGGCGGCATCAAGGACCACAAGGTCGCGCCGGTGCGTTCGTCGTCGGCGCTCATCCTGTCCTCGACCAACATCAACCGCGAACGCATCTACATCCAGCAGCCGCCCGTGTCGTCGGCCGGCTACTCGTCGCAGGCGTTCGCGCCGCACTACCCGCATACCGAGCGCAAGACCGAAACCAAGACCTGCACCGACTGCCACCTGTCGAAAGACAACGACAACAACGCCATCCTCGCGCAGACGCTGCTGCTCGGCACGCGCTTCGTCGACTTCGTCGGCTTCAACGCCTGGGTCGGCGGCGACGGCGAGATCGGCGCGATCCGCGTCACCGAGTGGGACGAGCCGCAGGCCGTGATCGGCAGCTATCTGCAGCGCTACGCCTACCCCGACTGGTTCGCCAACCACCAGAAAGCCGGCCAGCGCCTCGAAGAAGCCTACGAACATGGCGCCGGCACGGCGAGCTGCCTGCAACTGCGCGGCGAATACCTCTACGTCGCCGAAGGCAAGAAAGGCATGCGCGTCTACGACGTCGCCAGCATCGCCAACAAAGGCTTCTCGCAGCGCATCATCACCGCGCCCTCCTCCGCCGCCGGCCAGGACACGCACATCGGCAGCAAGAACGCGACCTGCGTGATGCTCGCCACGACACAACCGGTCTCCTTCGCGCGCAACGAAAAAGCCCGCACCATCGCCGCGAATCAGGAACAGGCGATGCACGCGATCTACCGCTACGCGTTCATCACCGATAGCGAAGAAGGCCTCATCGTCACCGACATCGACACACTGGCCGACGGCGAATTCCGCAACAACTATCTGGTCCGCGCCGCGACGTGGAACGACGGCGGCATCCTCAAAGGCGCCAGGCACCTCGCGATCGCCGGCACCACGTTCTACGTCGTCGCCGACGCCGGCGTCGTCGTGCTCGACATGGCCGACCCGCTCAAGCCACGCCTGATCACCACCGTCCCCGTCGCCAACGCGCGTGCCGTACAAGTGCAGTTCCGCTACGCCTTCGTGACCGCCGCCGACGGCCTGCACGTGATCGACATCACGCAGCCCGCCGACGCGCGCGAAGTGCCAAGCGCGTTCCTGCGCCTGGGCGACGCGCGCAAGCTTCACATCGCCCGCACCTACGCCTACATCGCCAACGGCGCCGAAGGCCTCGCCATCGTCGACATCACGCGGCCCGAACAGCCCCAGCTCTACCAGATGTTCAACGCCGGCGGAAAACTCACCGACGCCAACGACGTGATTGTCGGCACCACCAACGCATCCCTGTTCGCCTACGTCGCCGACGGCAAGAACGGCCTCAAGGTCATCCAGCTGACCAGCCCCGAATCCCAGCCCAAGTTCTACGGCTTCAGCCCGGACCCGAAGCCGCAACTGATTGCATGGCGCGAGACGGCGAAGCCCGCCCTGTCGCTATCGCGGGGCCTCGAGCGAGACCGTGGCGTGGATGAGAGCGGGAACCAGATTGCGATCTTCGGGCGCATCGGGTCGCGGCCGTTTAATTTGCAGGAGATGCAGAGGTTGTATCTCGATGCGAATGGGAAGCCTTGGGGGGTTAGCGACCTTCCGCCCGCACCGCAGGCGCAGGGGCAGAAGCGCGCCAACAGCACACCGCGGTCTCCCTGACGAACCACACAAGTGAGAGGAGTGTGTTCCTCGAAGCAGAGTGTTTCTGTTACCTCGATGAACCACTCGGATCAGCTGCCACCGGATTCTCTAGCGACAAATAAACCGTCGCGCGGTGGTCTAATCCGGCAATAGCTATGCGGGAGGCCGTGATCGTGCGCTCGTACCTTGCAGCTTTCGTCATCTTCTTGGTTTCAGCAGCGGCCAACGCGGCCCTCCTCGTTACCACGCCCTCCGACGCCTGCTCCCTGTTGAACAGCCACGGCCTGGCAACAAGAGGCTGGAAGCATCAGTACGACAATGAGTTCCGGTGCTCGTCTCCCTACAAGGAAATCGGCACCGGCTTTCCGTTGGCAAACAACCTTGCCTACTACGTCGACGGAGGGCCCACGACGGCCCGCCGGGCGAAGCTCGTACTCAATGTCAACGATTCGAACTCCGCTGCCCTCGCCCACCGCGAGCTCCTGAAGGCCGCAGAGGTATTGAGCACGAAAGCAACTGGAATGCCGCTGCCGAAGGAGATCGGTGGCGCAATCGTGGACGGAACCATGATTACTAGGACCGTGGGGCCGGCGGCCGTTGAAGTTTTGAGAATCGACTGGCCGACAGGAAAAGGCTACGAATTAAAGGTCGTCTTCGAGTAGCCTCGACTAGGCATCAAATATCGTCGGCTATTACCTTCTGGGCTTACAAACCCAATGACCTACAAGCAATCCAACGACGTTGAACGAGTTGGTGTCGCAATCGCAATGAAAGCGTTCCATCGCATCGGATTTGCGTTTCGGGAACAACCAGTACTCGACCAGGGCGTCGACGCCCACGCGGAACTTGTTCAGTCCGAGAAAGCGACTGGAAAGCTCCTAGGTGTGCAGCCGAAATCCGGCCCCAGCCATTTCTCTAAAGAAAGTAGCGGCGGGTACGTGTTCCGCACAAACAATGAACACGTCGAGTACTGGGTGAATCACGCGCTCCCTGTGCTGATATGTCTGTGCGATACAGACTCAGCGACTGTGTATTGGCAAGTGGCGACTCGCCAAACCATCGTATCAACAGGCATCGGATTTAAGATTACGATTCCGCGATCGCAGACCGTAAGTGAATCGTCGTATGAGCGCCTACTTGATCTCCTGACACCCATCGCTTCGCCCGACCAATACACCGTCTTTCATACGGTCGATGTAAGCCACAGTGCAGCAAAACGGTACGCTTACGACATCGTTCTAAATGGTAGCTTATCCAAAGCCCAGGTTGCCGCCGTTGTCCGTCAAGCCACTAGGGCTGGCCGCGAGGGCCGCTACCATCGCAATCAGTTGGTTGCAGGGATGTGGGGCAATTCCGACGCACACGTGGTGACGACCTTCGTTTTTCCAACGGCTGAAGATCAGCAGCGACGCAACTACGCGTGCCGCAGCATGTGGGTAGACGAATCGCTGGAACAGCAGAACCGCCCAATCAAGCTGAGCGGAGAACATATTGGAGACGGCGTAGTCGTTGATTGGAGCGGGATCTACCTGTCAAACGCGAAGCATGTGTCCGCGAATACGCTGTCCAAGGAGGCCTACTTGAGCTCGGCCCTTCCCGCAATTGACACCCTGGAGACAGCGCTCAAATCAATTGACGGGGCACTGGCAGTAGCCGTTAGAACAGATGAAGACGATTCAGCTTTCGCCGCAGCGACTGAAACAAGCCGCAATCTCATAGACGAGGTGCATTCCAAGGTTTGCGCACTATCGTATGCCCCATTCGAGTGCAATGAAGCTCACCGGAAGCTCCATGAATTGCTGGCGACGCTGCACAACATTTGTGTTTTCTATGCACCTGCCGGCGTATCACTTTGGAACGCAAAAGCACGCGTTTGGCAAACCACACAATCAATAGCGAAAGCGAAGAAGTTGTCTACCCAGTTGCGGTACGAACTCGAGAAAATCTACTGAGTTAGCCGCCGAAAAGTCCCAACTCTCTCACTGACTTTTCCACATCCCGCCCTCGTAATCGAAGGCTAGCCCTCACTACAGTAAGATCAAAAATGAGAGGACATGTATGCGTGCCGAGTTGATCCTCGCTGCTTTTACCTTCGTAAATATCGTCACTGCTCTGCCCGCCGTTGCGCAGCAGCCTGCGCAGCCAGAGCCCACGCCGAAGACCAAGATTGAGGCCTTCCAAGTTCAGACTGGAACAGTCGTCATCAAGGGTTACGCGAAAATCGGACGTGTTAGCGCCATGGGCGCCGTAGAGATCAGCGCCATGGAATTCACCGATGCGGCCACAAACAAGAAGCAGACGGGTGTTGTCATCGAAATAAAAGAAGCGGGCCGGCTAGAAAACGAAGACCGCTCTTTCATTGACTATGATGAAGTCGACGCCCTACTCAAAGGTATTGACTATATAAGTAAAGCCACTGTTGACGTAACTAAACTGGGGCAGTTCGAAGCAACTTACAAGACCAAAGGAAACTTCAGCGCCACGACATACAGTACCGGCTCCGGAGAAATCGCTGCAGCAGTAAGAAGCGGCCATGTCCGCCCAACCACCGCCTTTCTCTCGCTCGAGCAGCTAGCAAAGGTACGTGATCTGGTAGATCAGGCAAAGCAAAAGCTGGACGAAGCGAAATAGAAGCGAGTGACCTGGCGAATTGCCAGTAAACGAACGGGGTCAAACGAACGGGATCAGGTTAGCTTCCTCAGCTAAGTTAACCTGAGCCCGTTTCTCAGGCAGCGGTCGCCTGCGCGAACTGGCTTTTTCAGAAATACAGTCTCATTAATAGGAATACGAACATGACGACGAGTAAGATAAAGATAAAGTTAGGCGCAATAGAAGTTGAGTATGAAGGATCAGAAAATTTCCTGAAGGAGGAACTACCACATCTGCTTTCAGCGGTATCAGATCTGTATGCGAAATCACACGCCTCACTTGCGTCATCATTAGACTCTAAAGCTTCGCCAATAATCCCAACAGGCTCAAACGAGATCAGCGACGGCAGACCAAAGCTCGAGGCAACCACGGGCTCAATCGCAGCGAAGCTCGACTGCAAATCCGGGCCAGAGTTAGTCATGGCTGCAGCGGCGCGCCTAACGCTGGTCGCACAGACGCCCACGTTTGCTCGACAGCGAATTATCGACGAAATGAAGACCGCCGCTGCCTATCACAGAGCGACCTACATTAGTAATTTATCCGCATATCTCAATAACCTCGTGAAAGACGGGAAATTGAACGAACCAAGCCAAGGGACATACGCGCTTACAGCGACGAGCTTGAAGGAGCTGGAGCAGCGCCTTGTTTGATCGCGATACACTGAAAGAATTGCTCGCGCGAGCCGACTTATCTAACAGAGACAAGGTTCTCATCTGCTTAGCGGCAGACCCCCTTAGATCTAGGCAACTTGAAGAAGTTCGGTCGCTAGCCATCGAGGCTGGGCTACGAGCAATCGCGAAGTGGAACGTCTCCAATTACCTGTCGAAGGCGAAGACACTCGCTGTTCGAACTTCCAACGGATGGGAGCTCACCGGCCCCGGAAAGACACACGTCGCGTCCGCCGCAGGGCCGCTTCTGCCTTCGGTCTCAGCCTTGATGGTATCGGCGCTCCGGAAGCAACTATCCTCTATATCGAGTGCTGACACGCAGCAGTTCGTGGCGGAAGCCGTACGTTGCTTAGAGGCTAAACTCAATCGCGCCGCAATCGTGACTTCGTGGGTCGGTGCCGTGGCCGTCTTATATGACACCGTAGTCGCATCACATCTCACAAGTTTTAATGCAGAAGCTGCAAAGCGAGATCCCAAGTGGCGGGCTGCCAAGAGCGCTGACGATCTGGGAAGAATGAAGGAGTTCGACTTTCTTCAGGTTCTTCCTGCAATCGGAGTACTTGGCAAAAACGTCAAAGACGAACTCGAGGTGTGCTTGAAACTCCGAAATGGATGTGGACATCCGAATTCGCTCGTAGTTGGCGAGCACAAAGCCTCTGCACATGTAGAGACGTTGATTCAAAACGTGTTTGCTAAGTTCTAGATTCAATATGACGGAGACGGCTAACTTTTTTTCTATTTTTCCGGGTTTAGCAAGGACGGGTTCAGGTTAACTTCCTGCACAACGCCACTAAGTTAACCTGGCCCCGTTTCTGAAGCCGACCTGACGCCAGCGTTCAAGAAGAAGAATCCCCAAGTCAAGGTTGCTTTCATCTCTACCGATGTAGCTGAGTGGGACAGCGAGCGCTTGGATAATTTCTTGCCGCCTTCCTTGAGATCAACGTAAGCGGAGCTTACAAATACTTGGTATCGCTTATCCATCGCGGAGTATACCCAAGTTAAATATTAGTCGCGCAATTGTCTGAAGAAACTAGGCCCCCCTGCAATTCAGATTCTTTCGACATTGCTCCTGGAACCGTCCCGCAAGCGGCACAGCGCCCGATTGGCCATGCTCGCCAGACCGAAGGGCCGATTTCCGGACGTTGCCCTGGTCTATCGAGACGACTCCTACTCAGCCAAAGGGTTCGCCTGAATTACTGTCCGAGAACAGGGATCAGATTAACTTCCTGGTTAGCGGCAGCAAGCTGGCCTGATCCCGTTTTGGGGTATTGACCAGTGCGCCAAGGATTGCGCGCCGACGCTATGCTTGCGGCTGTACTGCTTGTGCGTCAAGCCGCTCGATCGCCAGTCGTCGACGTGCCGCTGCCAGACCTCTGCCGCCTCACCTGTTCGCATGTTCGATGCTCCGGAAAAAGGAGCGTCTATCGTTGAATACGACATCACACGAAGGAATGTGGTGGGGCCGGACGCTCACGATGTGCTGACCCGACTGCCGACTCATCCTTGCAGCCGAATCGCCGAGTTGCTGCCACACCGCCGGCAGCTGGCGGGGCGAGGATCGCTTTGATTTGTTCGCGGCGGAAGGTGGGCTGGTCGGACGGTTACGACCTCGTCCTAGAAGAGGCCGTAGCAATTGCGAAAGTCCATTTCATCGCAATCATTGGAATTTCATCCTTGCAAAGAAAAAATCGCCTTGTTTGATAACAGCAGAATATTCGTTCGAACTAATATCAACTCCTTCGTGGATATCAAAATTGTCGACGAGGTCTTCCGCAGCATTTATCACACTACGCGCATCAGCTTCCGCAAGGTAATCGACTACGTACTTGTTAATTCCTTGCTCAATCGTAACAGTAGTGAAGCCCGTGTTTTTCTTGAAATCGGGCCCGGATATTGAGAATACCGCAGAACGCCCGAGGTACTGAGTGTTGCCCGACTCGAGCCGCATCAGACTGCTTAGACTGTCCTTAAGCTCAAAAGCCGCTTCATCTGCGCGATCCGAAAGTGGTCGTGTAAGCCGATATTTTTCAGAAGCGCTAAGAAGGTTACCGAGTTCTCCGGCTCGTGACGGAATTGATAGCTCTTCCGACAACCGATCGATTCCAGCCTGTCCAAGTGCGCGAGCCAAAGAAAGTCGACGTGTAATTCTTTTAGCTCTTTCGATTCCGTTCTGATTGATTACTGCATATGCTTCTGGATCAGGTTTTGGGTCAACTATCCGTATCTCTGAAGCCATATTGTTTGGCCCTTCTCCAGCGAGAAGGACGCCAACCCCGAGGCTATGCCCTCTGATGTTTTTCTTGATTTTTATTCCAGATTTCTGTTGCGTCGCCAGTCGCAGCTGTTTGTTTAGGAAGCTTTTGTCCGACTGAGTCCCCTTACACTCTATGATATGCCAAAGCCCGTTTTTGTCGCGAACAACGAAGTCTGGGCACTTCCCTTGCCCTACCTTTGGCGTAGTTCTTTTCTTTTTAATCTGATGCTGCGTGTATTGCGCAACAAATCGTCGACCGTCTACAACTGAGGAGAACCCACCTAACCGGTCGAAGAGCCAGCGCATACTTATGGCTACACCCATATCGTCGCTAAGTATCGTCTTTTGATGAGGATCCAGGTCTTGGAATGGCTTTGTTATTACTAAATCGGGATCGATCCCTATCGCCGAGAAGTATCTGATCCAAGCCCAGTACCGCGCAGGAGAGGCAGGTGTGTTGCCGCCGGGTATTGTCGTTTCACCGAGCATTAGCAGAGCTTCCCACAGGTTGATGTTTTGCACCCCAGCAGCTCCTAGCGAGGGCGGAACCTTTTTCTTCGGAAATGTTTTGCTGTCAAAGCTGACGCCAATACTTTTGATTAGCATGGGGCGCTCCTGATTTCCTGGGTATCTACGCAGCGACGTGATGGCTTTGTGGATAGTACAGGTCGCCTCACGCTTTGCGCGTCGGATTAAGCAATCTTCCCAAACCATCAAGGGTCATAACCGAGCTCTTGACGGCGCCTTCCTGCAGGTAAACAATCGGCCCGTTGCCGCCAATTCGGCAACCGGGTTTAGCGGCCCGAAATACTGTACAGCGCACACAGCGCTGCACCAAGGTTCGGCGTTTTTTTGCGCCCGACGTTTGTGCAGTGCAGTCTGCCGATTTCTGGCGGCGGTGTGTGGGGAGCCGCAAGGCTCGCCGGTATGCTGTACAGCCGGTCCGCTAACCCGCACACCGTTCGCCACCCTTTTCGCCGTTCCGGGTGGCGACTCCACGCAAAGGGAGTTGTCCATGGAAAATCGGTCTGCAGTTGGCGGCACTGAGCCGCGTCGTTGTTCCCTTGTCCGCATTGGCGGCGTTGTACCCTGCTCCGGGAGGCGCGCGCCATGACCCCTCAGGGCTCGTTCTACCCCATGCGCCGCTTTGAGCAGGGCGACCATCCGGTGATGTTTGCGTACGTCCTCGACGACCGGGAGCACCGCGAGGCGCTGGACGATGAAATCACGAGTCGGCTGACGGCGATCCAGGAACTCAGCGAGATCATCGCGACAGCCCAGCTCGAGTGGGTGGGCCCGCGCTCGCACAGCGGCATCCTCGAAGCCGTGGCCATCCTCTCGCGCGATGTGCGCGGGCTGCTCGAAGCCCGTGCGGCGAAGGGACCGTAAGTTCCCCCTGCCGGGGCGGCGCTGCGCCGCTCCGGCGTTTCGGGCGGGTTCCGGGCACACGGTCCGCGCCGCATTGCCGGCGGGCCCCTTCACGGCTTCAGGTTCATTCCCGCAAGCAACAGCGCCGTAGCCTGGACCCGTTCCGGCGCTTCCGCTCGGTTGCCCGGCCGTGTCATTCGCCGCCCCGCCGATCGCGGCCCCGGGTGCGCCATCTGAACGGTGTAACTGCCCTACCCCCGGCGCCGCCCGCGCCTGGCTGGCTGTCACTCGACGGTCCCATCCCCGCCACCCGGCGATGACTGATTTTTCCCCACCGATGACTGATTTTCACTCGTCGATGACTGATTTTTCCTCATCGACGACTGATTTCTACTCACCGATGACTGATTTCCAGTCATGCGTGACTGCATCGGCAGTCATGCGTGATTGAAATTCAGGGGACGGTGACTGCGCCGCAATCACCGTCCACTGAAAATCACTCATCGATGGGTGTGCGCTCACTCACCGGCCACTGAAAATCACTCGACGATGAGTGGGTTACTCATCATCGACGGATGAAAATCAGTCATCGGTGACTGAAATTCAGCCATCTATGGGTAGCGCGGCATTCGTCGATGACTGAATTTCGGTCGTCGCGCTAACGAGGTCAGGTCCACTTCGGCGGGAGGTTCGGACGCCCACAATTCAGATTATTCCAACACTGCTCCCGGCACCGTCCGCAATCGTCACAGCGCCGATTGGCCATACTCGCCAGACCGAAGGGCCGATTTCCGGATCGTTTCCCTGCCTATCGAGACGACTCCCATCCAGCCAAAGGATTCGTCTGAATTACTGGATACTTCAACAGCTGCGCATCGAACATTCCCCGTAACTCCTCTCGCAGCTCGGCGAGGAAGACAGGGTCCCACCCCGACTCGTTGAGCTCCTGCTTCAAGCGCTCCAGGACTGGCAGCGAGAATTCGCGCACGGCCACTTCTCCACGAAAGCGCAGGATCGACGCTAGATCTGCCACCGCGTCCGTGGCGGGGTCAAGAAGCATGAGCAGGGCGCCCGCCTGATAGCCATAGGGCCAGTGCTCATCCTCCTGCTGCCAGAGTGGCAACTCGCCTGTGCGAACAGCGTCGATTTTCGCTATCAGGGCTTGCCGATCGCGCGCGCGCAAGCCGTCCGCCGGTTGCTGTAGCGCTTGAGAAGCGACCGTATCCCGATCATCGGACATTCCGACGCCGACACCCTCCGGACAGCGGCGAAAGGCAGAATCGCCGAATATTTCGAGCTGCCGCAGAAAATATCGGGTAACAGCGGAGCGCTGCGCCTCCGGAATGGCCATCGAGAGATGGCGGCCAGCCGACTGCGATAGCACTGCCGTGTCAGGGGGAAAGTAGCGGTCGCCATAGCGCCTGGCCAGCCCGCCCAGAAGAAGATAGGCAAAATCCGAGCGACGCTCGGCACCAGACTCCGTAACCACGTCATCCAGCACACGCCGGGTGTTCTCGCCATATACCAGGCTATCCACGTAGGCCACGTTACCCGACTGGAATGCGCGGTAGTCGCGCAGGTTCCAGAGCAGATGATCCTGCGGCGAGAACAGGTTGAGCATGAGGGCGCCGAGGTCTTCGATCGGTGTCCACAGCATCAACGGGTCTTGCGTGCGGATCGCCGCGAAGGCGTCCCCCGGCACGATGCTTTCCAGCTCCCATCGGGACAGCTCCCGCTCTTGCAGCACTACGGCTCTCCGCTTTCGCTACACCAAGGCAATATCGTGTTGGCACCCGACTCGTACCGGGGCCGCTCTTCCGTGAAGGCGCTGCCTATCGTTCGCGCCTGCCCATCGTTCCAGAATCCGCCGTAGTAATAGAACTCCTGGAGTCCAGCGGCAATGGCCTGACGCCCCTCCCGCGTCTGGGCCAGGCGGACGATGTCTCCATTGCGGCGACGCCCTATTCCGACCGTCCTGGTCGCATATTCCTCGGCATTGGCCAGCGCCAGGCGGATTCCGCCAATGCCGGCGTGAATCATGCGATGCCGGGGAACCGTGACATCGGCCAGCGGCTGGACACGACCACCGCACAGGTATTTCGGAATCGTATGGTGCCCATCCCGGTTGACTGTCGCAGTGGCAACCGCACCGGTCACCACCGATGTCTGGCTTTGAGAATGATTGGTCGCTGCCGTCCGATACTGCGTTCAGAGTGAAAGAATCCGCGTTCGGCTCAGCTCGTACTACCCCATCCGACGCTAACCTCTCATCGCGCGACGGAACATCAGCACACTCGCAGTTCGAAATCTTCCAAACCGTCTTCCATCGCACCGATCGCGCCGGCGCCGGAACCGTGCATACCCATGTTTCGCTATTCTTCGCCGACCCCATCACCTCAAGCACGACATGCCAAAGGACCGCCCCCGTGATCGCCCCAGCCCCGTCGAGATCGGCGGCTGGATCGCCGACGGCTTCATCATCCTCGCGCTGGGCATCGCTACAGCGACGGGACATCGCGTCGCGTTCGGGTTCTTCGCGTTGTTCGCGCTCGCCGGCCTGGCCGCCCGCGCGCCCTGGACCGCCGCGTACGTGATCCCGAACGGATGGCGTGTACTGACGGCACTGCTCTATCTGTCGAGCACCCTTCTGCTCATCGCAGCGGCCTTCGACCGGCTTTCGGGGACAGCCACCATCGCCGCGCGCTTGGGATTCACCGTTGCCTGCGCCATCACGCTCGTCGCCCGGATCGCCGGTTTGCGCGCTGTCGCAACATTGGCTAAAGCCTGATCACCATGCAAATCGCCAAATGACTGCACCGATCAACACAACTACTCTTGCCCACAACTATCGCCCCGATATCGACGGATTGCGGGCGGTTGCTGTGCTTTCGGTCGTGATCTTTCACGCTTTCCCCGATGAAGCGTGGCTTCCTGGCGGCTTTGTTGGCGTAGACGTCTTTTTCGTCATCTCCGGATATCTCATCTCGAAAATCCTGTTCAACGAAATCGAGCTGCACCGATTCTCCTTAGCGAGTTTTTATGGGCGCCGCATCAGGCGAATCTTTCCCGCCCTCGCTGTCTGCCTAGCCGCGGTGATGGCATATGGTTTCGTCGTGTTGAT
>Ga0207698_10000721_pt1 | contig 19169 bp, 14 predicted proteins | sample KBSCornC22_FD_184298 | JGI IMG/M metagenome (GOLD analysis project Ga0207698, IMG submission 184298) | Corn rhizosphere microbial communities from Kellogg Biological Station, Michigan, USA - KBS Corn C2-2 (SPAdes) (version 2) | ecosystem: Host-associated > Plants > Roots > Rhizosphere > Soil ... | reverse complement strand
CGTCGAGAATCGTTTCTACCGTCGAGCGGATTTGTGCGTCTGCGGCGGCGGCGGCGGTCTCTTCGATGCCGTGCTTGAGAATGCGTGCGATCGTGCGTCTCCTGTCATCGCCGTTGCGGCTTCTGCTCGATCAAGCTAAGCCCGAATGACTTCGAATGCAAAGGGGTCCCGTGACTGACTCGTCGAGGACGGTGGGATTGGACCTGTCGGGCAAACTTGCCGTCGTGACCGGCGCCGGCCGTGGCATCGGCCGAGCGATCGCGGCGCTTCTGGCTGACGCGGGCGCCGAAGTGCTCGCGGTGGCAAGGACACCAGGCGACCTCGCATCATTTGGCACGGATCGGATCAGGCCCTGGGTGGCCGATGTCTGCGACGAGAACTTTTACAGCCGCCTCGCTGGAACCCGCGTCGACATCCTGGTGAACAATGCGGGATCCAACCGACCGCTTCCGATGGAGGCCGTGCCAGCCGGATTGCTCGACGAGATGCTCCGGCTCAATGTTCGGGCGGCGTATCTCACCGCACAGGCTGCGGTCCGCTCCATGAAAGCGCATGCGCGCGGCGGATCAATCATCAACATGACCAGCCAGATGGGGCACGTCGGATCTCCGAACCGTACGGTATATTGCATGACAAAGCATGCGCTTGAGGGATTGACCAAGGCCATGGCCGTCGAGCTTGCCGCCGCCGGCATCCGTGTAAATTCCGTTGCCCCGACGTTTGTCGAGACCCCGATGACAAAGCCAATGCTAGAGGATCCAGCCTTCCGAGAGTTTGTCCTCGGCTCGATCCCGTTGGGACGACTGGCGACCGTCGAAGAGGTCGCGGGCGCCGTGCTCTATCTCGCTTCGCCAGCTGCCGCGATGATTACCGGCACCAGCCTCCTCATCGACGGCGGATGGACCGCGAGGTGATCACCTCGACAGACGCTAGCTCGCGAGCAACACCCTCGAGTGAGAACCGGTGGTCAGTCACGCCGTCGGATGAAATCCGACGAGAAGTGTGGCGCTAGATGTGGGTCCAAGAGCCTGGACGCCGGGAATTCCGGACCGGGGCAGCGCTAGCGGCGCGATTTCAACGCTGCGGACCGGCGCTCTGCGACCTCGGCAGCGTTCGCGCACAACAGTTCCCAAGCACCAGCTGCGCCTGACTGCGTTAGAGAGACCGTTTAGCTCGGCAAGCTCCAGCGCTAGCCAGCCTTATGAATTCGATTCACACACCCCCTTGTCAGGCCGCGCTGTTGTCTCCGCTGGCCGTGCGCGTGAAGCAGGCATGCGAACTCATCGGCATCGGTCGCTCGAAACTCTATGAGCTCATTGCCGCGGGCGAAATCGAGACCATCAAGGTGGGGTCTGCGACGCTCATCCCCATGACGTCGTTGGCGAGCTTTGTTGAGTCGAGGCGGAACGCCTCCTCATAGCCGCGGGGTCGCTCCGGCGGATGCACCGGGTTCCCCCTCTAAACTCCGGCGCGTTTGCTGCCATGTTCAAGGAATGCAGCCCACGCCGGCATCAGCGTGTCGCGGCGCTGTTCGAAGAACGTCGTCCGCCGGTACGCGCTTTCGACGCGGTTGGGGTTGGTGTGCGCAAGCGCTGCCTCAGCCCATCCGTCCGGATAACCGTTGTCTGCCGCCCAATCCCGGAACGCCGAGCGGAAACCGTGGACGGTATACTCGGCGCCGCCGTTGTTGCGGAGCATCTTGGCGAGGGTCGCGTCGCTCATCTGGCCCTTCAATCCAGGAAAGACCAGGGCATCGGGATCAGGGTCGCCCCCAGCCCGCAGCTCTTCGAGCAGCGTGAGCGCCGCCGGGACGAGCGGGACGATGTGGAGGCGCTCAGTTTTTGTATTTGCCGGGGGCAGGCGCCACTCGTTGGCTTCGAGGTCGATCTCGCGCCACTTCGCCTTTCGGATCTCGCCCGAGCGCGCGGCCGTGAGGATCAGGAACTCCAACGCCGACCGGCCGATCGAGAAATCGCCGCCGCGCAGCTTTCGCATGAAAGCCGGCAGGTCCCGGTACGGCATCGCGGCGAAGTTGCCGCCACGGCGCTGCTTGATGCCCCCGAGCAGCTGATTGACTGCGCGCATGGGCGCTTCGCTGTCGCGCCAGCCCTTGCCGTGCGGATAGTCGAGCACGACGCCGATCCGCTGCCGCACCCGCCGCGCCGTCTCGCCCTTCTCGAGCCAGATCGGCGCCAGGACACGCTGGATGCTCGGCGCGTCGATCGCATTGATCGGAAGGTGGCCGATGAGAGGGAAGGCGTAGATCTTGAGCGTGTTGAGCCACTGATCCGTGTGCTTGCCGTTGCGCCAGCCCTTCGAGACCTCGCGATGATACTCTTCCGCGACCTTCTTGAACGACGGTACGCCATCGTCCTTCGGCTTCCAGAGCACGGTCGGGTCCATGCCGGCCTTGACGAGCTCGCGCGCAAGCCGCGCCTTCTCGCGCGCCTGGGCGAGGGTGAGGGACTTACGTTTCTGGATGGGGACGTCGACGTTGATGAGCCCCGTGATGGCGGTGCCCAGGCCCAGGTCGCGTCGGCGGCCGTTGTGCTGGACCCGCAGGACCCACGACCTCGAACCCCCGGCTTTACAAGGAGGTAAAGCCCGTTGCCATCGGAATGCCGTCCGGGCTGCGCGTGCTGGATTTTCCTAACCGAGAGCATCATTCTGGTCCCACATCTGTTCCCACATTTGACCGTGGTAAGGGCCGGATTTTGATGGTAGCGCGCGGACAGCCATTGTCAAGGAATGGCGGTTTTCTGCGATTTCTGGACGACGCTGGACGCGAGCGGACGTGCCGTGGCGGAGACGGAGGGATTCGAACCCTCGGTACGGGAATACCCCGTACGGCGGTTTAGCAAACCGCTGGTTTCAGCCACTCACCCACGTCTCCGCTAAGCGGCCAGCGAACGGCGGCTATAGAGACGCCTTTCGCACCCTTCAACCGCCGGCACAGCTATTTGGGGACCACGTCGAGCCGCACGTCGAGATGCATCGCCGCGCCTGGGTCGAGCACGCGCATCCCGAGTTCGGGCCACTCGCTTTCGGGGTGGTTGAGCGCGGCATTGGCGTGCGTGACCGGCTCCGCGACGAAGATTCCGCCCTCGGGGGGCGAATAGAGCTGGAAGAACTTCGCCTCGGGCGAGGACAGCCGAAGCGTGTACGGCCAGTCGGGATCGGTCATCCGCGCTTCCCCTCCCCAGCCGCCGAAGCCGTTGTCGAGATCCTGCCCGCACACCAGCCGGTTCGAGAGGTCGTAGCACCCTTCGGCGGGGACCTTCGCGACCGGCAGCACATCCTTGTCGACGGTCCACGCGCACTCGACGCGGGTGTCGATCCGGGTCTCCGGCCCGCAGTCGACATAGGGGTGCTCGCCAAGCCCGCAGGGCATCGGGTCGGCGCTGGTGTTGCGGCAGCCGAGCCGGATCGAGAGGCCGCCGTCGTCGAGCGAGAAGTCCTGCCGCGCCTCGTAGGACCAGGGCCACTCGCCGGCCTCGTGGCGATAGACGAGGGTCGCGCTCGAGCCGCTCTCATGTTCGACGGTCCACGGGTTCAGCCAGCCCTGGCCGTGGAGCGGGCTCGGGTCGCCGGCCATGTTCGGTTCGAGCCGGACAATCCGGCCGCGAAAGGTGAAAGTGCCGCCGCGGATTCGGTTGACGTAGGGGACGAGCGGGAAGCAGCAGGCGTCGAGCACCTTTTCGAGCGGACTGTGGCATTTGCGCAATATTGACTGCGCGCCATCCGCGCCGAGCCACTCGAATGCCGAAATTGCGCCGCCGATCAAGGGACTTAGCGTCAGCCGCAAGCGGCCCGCCTCGAGCGTCAGGGGTGCGGTCGATGAAGGTTTCATTTCAAAACTATTCACAGGCTGTCAACTTCGCTGGGGATAAAGCGCCAATATGCGTTGCGCGTCGAATCGCGCGAAATGTATGTAACGCCCCGGGGGCCGGGGAGGGTCACGAATGAAGAGGCGCGTAAAGGATTTCGTCGACATCGACGACCATGTGTCGATCGACGAACTCATCGAAAAGCTGGCCGAGCTGCGCGACAGCCTTGGCGGCGACGCCGAGCCCGAACTGAGGCTGCGCGGCGACGAAGTCTTCGGGCACCGGATCACGATCTCCTACTTCCGCGACCAGACGGACGAGGAAGCCGAGACCGAGAGACGCTATGCCGAAGCGACCAGGGAAGCCAAGGAGCGGGAGCTCGAACGGCTCCAGGCCGAGCTCGGCGTGGTCTGCTATGCAGCGCCGGGCAAGCGCGGGAAATTGCGCATCGTCGCCTGAGCCGTTCAGGCCGGCCTGAACGCGAGCGACAAGCCGTTCATGCAATAACGCAGGCCCGTCGGACGCGGGCCGTCGTCGAACACGTGCCCGAGATGGCCGCCGCAGCGCGCACACAGCACTTCGGTGCGCTCCTCCATCAGGCTGTGATCCGCGCGAGTCACCACCGCGCCGGCAAGCGGCTTCCAGAAGCTCGGCCATCCGGTGCCGCTCTCGAACTTGGTCGCCGAGCTGAACAGCGGAAGCGCGCAGCCCGCGCAGACGAAAATTCCCTTGCGATGCTCCTTCAGGAGCGGGCTCGAGAAAGGCGGCTCGGTGGCGGCTTCGCGCAGCACCGCGTAGCGGCGCGCCCCGAGAAGCGCGCGCCATTGCTCGGGTGAGTGGTTGATCGCGAAGCGCTGCGCCGGCGCGGCCGAGCTCTGGCTGCGGCCGAAGATCAGCACTCCGACGGTGCCGGCGGCGGCGAGTCCGAGAAAGGTGCGGCGGTCGTTCATGCCCGGTTCTGCCTCCGTAACGGAAGGGATGAGTCGACTAGCCGACTTCGCCTGAACGAAACCGGACTCCTTCATGCTCCTTATCCTCCTCGCCTATCTGGGCGGCATCCTCACCATCCTCAGCCCGTGCATCCTGCCGGTGCTTCCGTTCGTCTTCGCGCGCGCCGACCGCCCGTTCGTCCGGAGCACGCTGCCGATGCTCGCGGGAATGGCCGCCACCTTCGCGATCGTCGCGACCCTGGCGGCGGTCGGCGGGGGCTGGGCGGTAAGGGCGAACGCGATTGGCCGCTGGGCGGCGCTGGTGCTGCTCGCTTTGTTCGGGATCGCGCTGGTCTTCCCGGCCATCTCGGACCGGCTGACGCGACCGCTGGTCGCGCTCGGCTCGCGATTGACTGAGAAGCGGGCGCAGCACGACAGCATCTGGTCATCGGTGGTGCTCGGCATTGCGACCGGGCTGCTGTGGGCGCCGTGCGCGGGCCCGATCCTCGGGATCATCTTCACCGCCGCCGCGCTCCAGGGCGCGAGCTTCGATACGACGCTTTTGCTTCTCGCCTACGCGCTCGGCGCGGCGACCTCGCTCGCCGTCGCGTTGCTGGTCGGCGGCAAGATCTTCGCGCGGATGAAGAAGTCGCTCGGCGCGAGCGAGCGGATCCGCCAGGTGCTCGGCGTGCTCGTGCTCGCCGGCGTGGCGGCGATCGCGTTCGGGCTCGACACGCAGGTGCTCGCGAAGCTGTCGAGCGCGCAGACTGCCGGGATCGAATCCGGCCTCGCGCGGCGGCTGGGCGCGAGCCAGGCGATGGACGAAAGCGCCGCGCGCACCAACGCCGCGGGCGAGCTGGTGCTTCCGGTGCTCGGCGAGCTTCCGCCGCTCGACGGTCTCGGCCCGTGGTTCAACAGCGCGCCGCTCACCAATGCCGAGCTCAAGGGCAAGGTCGTGCTGATCGACTTCTGGACCTACAGCTGCATCAACTGCCTGCGGACGCTCCCCCATTTGAAGGCGTGGGACTCGAAATATCGCAAGGACGGGCTGGTGATCATCGGAGTCCACGCGCCCGAGTTCGCGTTCGAGCGCGATCCCGCGAACGTCGCCAAGGCGGTGAAGGATCTCGGCGTCCGCTATCCCGTCGCGCTCGATAATCAGTACCGGCTGTGGAACGCGCTCCACAACCAATATTGGCCGGCGCACTACTTCGTCGATGCGCAGGGCCGGATCCGCTACTTCCACCACGGCGAGGGCCAATATGCGATGTCGGAGCGGGTCATCCGCCAACTGCTCGCCGAGGCGGGACATGCGCCGGAAGGCGGAATGGCGCAGGCGACCGCGACCGGTACCGAAGCTGCGGCCGCGTTCAATGAGATCGGGTCGCCCGAGACCTATCTCGGCTATTATCGCGCGGATCGTTTCGCGTCTCCGGGCGGGCTGCTCCACGATTCCGCCAAGACCTATTCCGCCGCGCCGCTGGCGCTCAACCAATGGTCGCTGGACGGGCGGTGGATCGACGTTCGGCAAAGCGCGCGCTCGCTCGCGCCGGGCGCCGCGATCGCGTTCCGCTTCCATGCGCGCGACCTTCACCTCGTGCTCGGTTCGGCGACCGCCAAGCCGGTCCGGTTCCGAATCACCCTCGATGGGCAGGCGCCGGGGAGCGATGCCGGCGTCGACGCGAAACCGGACGGAACCGGCGTTGTGACCGGGCAGCGGCTCTACCAGCTGGTGCGGCAGAAGGGCGCGGTGCGCGACCGGACGTTCACGATCACCTTCCTCGACCCGAACGCGGAGGCTTTCTCCTTCACCTTCGGATGAGGGATTCCAGCGCAAGCAGTCGGAACGAGGATTGGCGGAGCGGGAGGGATTCGAGCCCCATCTGTAAGAGTCTGTTTTAAAAAGTCTTTTGTCATTTAAAGGGCTCTCAAACCCACATCTGTTCCCACTCCCGAGCGGCAACCACCGGCTTCTCGGCATTATTTCGGTACGGTCGAATGACAGCTTTCGAGCTATACCTGTCTGGGCATAAGCAGGTTGGACCCTTAACCCATGCGGGCTCTATGCCCGGTGGTGGTTGCGGTATTCCAACCTGCCACTCCCGAGGGAGCTACGAAGCTAAATTGGTATCGGCGGTGATTACCCGGCCTCGTCCGAGGTTCGGGTAGGGTTCGTATGCCCTTCTCAGCCTTCCACATTGCCACCATTGTGACAGCAAGTTTCCTTGCGACGGCCGTCTGTACCCCCTTCTTTTGCAATCGGCTCGAGAGTCCTTTGGCCCAGGTGCTGATTGCGGTGTCCGCCCATCGCATATGTTGCTGCGCCGCTGTGGCAAGCAGAGTACGCGTTAGCTTATCACCTGCTTTGCTAATCCGGCGCTTAGTCCTGAGTTGACCAGACTCGCGGACAGTAGGCACTAGCCCGAAATAGGCACCGACATCCGCACTTCGACGAAAGCGATGTGGGTCCTCGATCGCGCTGACCAGTGAAAGCGCCGTGAGCGGCCCCACGCCCGGAATGTCCATGAACCGTCGGCACACTGCATTGGCATCCGCTTCTCGTCGCAAACGGTTGTCGAGCATCTCGACATAACCTCGAGTCGCGACGCTTAACGCAATCAGCGGCGCTGTATCTTCGCGGAGGTCAACTTTCTCGACCTTGCGGAGGCGATCGATCTCACTTCGCACATTCTTCTCGAACGAGCGGGCCGACGAAGAGCTCTTAAGCTTTCCCCCGTTCAGGCTAATGAGCGACCTAAGTGCGCCCTCCATTGTGACGCGGAGCTGCACGAGCTTTTGCCGCATTATCAGCGTAGACCTCATCCGCTGACATTCGGGCGACTTGACCCGAACTTCAGACACCGATTCCCGCGCCAAGCGTGCAAGGTCCGCCAACCCTTTCGCATCGTTCTTGTCTGTTTTGTTTCGACGGATAGACAGAAACTTGCTGGCTTGCCTAGCCTCGAAGACCGCAACCGGATAACCGAGCTTCCGGAGAGCGCGCGTAAGTCCGGTGCCGGAGGAACCACTCTCAAGTCCAATCAACTCGATGCGGCGCCTTTCGCGTTTGAGCAGTTCGTGAACTGCCTTCGCTTTGGTCACACAACAGTGCTCAAACATGACCGCACCGCGGTCGTCGGTCGCACACATAGACATCTCGTCTGCGCCGGCATCGATGCCGATCCACAATGAGGTTCTCGCCATTGGCTGCCTCCGCTGTGAGGAGCGCGGCGTCATTATGGGTGACAAGGTCTGCTACCTTCACAACGAAGACGGCGTCCGCGCTCCACCTGGACTTATATCAGCTCGCAAAGGCCCACCAACCAGCTTGCAGCGCCGGGAATGATGACTGGCGCTTAGGAGTGTGGCGGCAGTGAGCGACCGGACTCCGTTCGCTGTCGTCAATCCTCCTCTCGGTGTAAACGAGATGGTCTGTACTTGAGCGGCTCACATCCGCGGTGGGTGGGAAGCTGCCATTAGGCCTACGAACCGGACTACCCAGACCCCGAGCCATTTACGGCCTTCGGGGAATCTCCTCGGCTGCATATTCGACTTGTAGGACGCGCCGCGTCGTCGGAGCTCTAGCCGCCTGCGATGCAGGATAGGCGTCGATCAGAGCGATATGTCGCCAGCCGACGCTAGACAGGCAAAGATCCCGCATCGGCTCACCACCTCGTCTAACGCGCCCTCCATAAGGTGACCGAGCTTGTGCGAGCCTGGAGCGAGCAGAACGGGCGCATTGTCAGTTCCGACTTCGTCTCAATAGACCCGTCGAGTTACTATATGGGCGACTAGCCCGAATAGTACCTCTACGTGGTTCATTTGATCCTTGAGCGTCCAAGGACCGAGCGCAGACAGTCCGTGCGCTCTTTAATGGAGGCGGTCCTGTCTTAATGCCAACCAAGGGACAGTTGGCCTTCGCGGTCTTGTTGAAAAGGATGGCGCGGACAGGCCAGTGTCGTTCGTTCGACGTGTGGGAACAAATGTGCGTATGAGAGCCGTTTCCAAGAGGAAATCCCTGCTAAAACAGTATCTTATGCAACCAGATCGAATCCCTCCGTCTCCGCCAGCCCGGCCGCTTTCGACAGCGGCAAGTTCGTTCACGATTTCAGCGCGTCGACCAGCAGCCGTTTGACGCGCGCGACCATCTCGGCCGTCCGCCGGCCAAGGATCCCGCGCGCGTGTTCGGGCAGGTGCTCGGCAGGATCGCCGTTCGCTCCGAAGACGTAATGGTCGAACATGATCCGCCACCGCGCCAGCTCGTCGGCAGGCAGGTTCTTCATCGTGATCACTGAATGATACAGGGCATTGAGTGGTGTCAGCAGCGGCGGCTCGGCATCGCGCCACCAGAAATTGATCATCGCGCCGATCTCGTCCAGCGACGCGACCGCGTGCCACCACAGGCTGGGGATGTAGAGGGCGTCGCCGGGGCCGAGCTCCGCCTGCTGCGCCGCCTCCAGTGCGCGGCTGAACCGGGGATGTTTTGCGAGATCGGGCTCGTCGACGTTGACCAGGCTGATCGGTTGCCCGGCAAGCGTGAACTCGAGCGGCCCGACATAGAGGTTGCGCAACTGGTCGGTCGGAAACAGCGTGAACCGCCGCCGTCCCGCAACAACGCATGCAAGGTTCTGCGGCAAGTCCCAATGCGGCGCCGTGCTCGTTCGGTTGCCGAGCCAAAGTGAAATCAGGCTCGGCTTGGCCGTATCGAGCAGCGGCACCGGGATGGAAGACAGCAGTCCCGGCAAATGGCGCCGGAGCGGGATCCCGCCGGCGTACATCGAATAAGGCGGTTCATGCCCCTTCTGGCGAAGCAGCAGATCGAGCAGTTGCGCGAGTGTTGCGAGCCTCCGCTCGTGATTGAAGCCCGCGAAATCATCCGTGTAGCCGAAGTTGCCCGCGATCTCGGGCTGCCCGAACCAGGCTTCGAACGGATCGTCCGTCGCGGCTGCTCGAAGCGCGGCGGCAAGGGTTTCGTCCCCCTGCATCGCCGCCTCGACGACCGGCCAATCGGACACGAGCCCGCGAACGACGGCGGGCTCGCCCTTCGCCACGATTTCGGCCTCGAACCGCGCGCGATCGACATCTTCATATTCAGCGATCGGCCGCATTGCGTCTGGCTAGCAGCGCGACCGCCGGTTCGCCAGAAGCGGGCCTAACGCCGCGACGGGCTGCGCGAGCCGGCGATCACCGGCGGGAGCAGAAACTGGAGAGGCACGGCGACGCGCGACGCCCAGCTGATTTCATTGTGCTTCTCGCCCGGAAAGCTGAGGCTGAGGTCGTTCGACCATTGGCGGTAGCCGTGCTTCGCTACCACCGCGTCGACCCGCGACTGGTACCGCGCGTAGATCGCGTCGAGCGTCTCACTCCCGTGGTCGAAATAGAGCTTGTGGGTCGCCGGCCGGGGAAGCGCATGAGCGAGATAGCGCGCGAAGGTCGACGAGACCGTCTCATATTCTTCCTCGCTGATCGGCTTGTTGTCGGGCGTGATCACGAGCGGCCAATGGGTCGACATCATTCCGGCGGCGCCGAACACGTCGGGATATTCGTCGATCGCGTAAAGCGAGATGAGCGCGCCCATCGACGAGCCCATGATTGCCGTGTTCGCGCGGTCGGTTTTCACGTTGAAGCGGCGGTCGATCATCGGCTTGAGCTCGCGCACGACGAACTTGAGGTAGCCGTCCGAAAGCGGGTCGCCGCCGTAGAGCGCGCGGACCTTTTGCCGATACGCCGCGGGAAGGCCGTTGAATGCTTTCGAGGGCACATATTCCTGCAGCCGCTTGGGCGTGTTCCAGATGCCGACGACGATCGTCGGCCGAACCATCTTCTCGCGGATCAGGCGATCGAGCGTTTCGTCGATCTGCCATTCCATGCCGTAGCCGGCGGTCGCCGTGTCGAAGAGGTTCTGGCCGTCGTGCATGTAGAGCACCGCGTATTTCGGCCCCGTCGGAGTGTAGCCGGAAGGCAGCCACACGACGACGCGGCGCGGATCGGCGTATTTCGACTTGAGGATGCCGAGATCGACGATGGTGCCGGCGCTGACATGAACCGGTCCGTTGGGATCGCCCGCTGCAGCCGGAGCCGCGACGAGGAGAACGGCCAGGGCAAGGAGCAATCGGCGGATCATGGGATGAGGACTTCCGCGGCGCGCGGCTGATCGGGAATGACCTTCCGCAAACTGTGGGTGCCATGGACGGTCAGTACGATCTCCTTCCACCACGGCTTCCACGATCCGTCCCGCGGACCGAAGCGAAGGACGAGCCCCTTCGCCGTCACCGAACATTGGATCGCCTGGCGGAGGTGCGGCCCGGCGATGCTGACTCCATCGTCGAAATAGAGCTCGCCGCGGCAATCGTTGCCCGGATAGACGTCGAGCTCGAGCGGGCCGTTCGGCACTTCCATGGTGCTTTGAACCAGCGGCTGGCGCGGCAGGATCGTGCCTGCCCGGACGAAGACCGGAAGCTCCTCGAGCTTCGGCTGGCGCGAGAGCTTGTGCGCGGTCACCGGCAGCCCGGTCCAATAATCGTACCAGCCGCCCGCCGGCAAGCAGATGTCGAACGCTTCCGGAGATTCCGGCTTGGGCGGGCCGGCGACGAGGAGGTCCGCGCCGAGCGTGAAGCTCATCGCCTGGTCGCAACTGCTCTGGAGCGCATCGGGATAGTCATAGAACAGCGGGCGCATCAGCGGATCGCCGGTGCGGGAATTCTCGTCGGCGAGCGCGTAGATGTAGGGGAGCAGCCGATAGCGCTCCTCGACGTAGCGCCTGCGGATGGCGAGCTGCCCGGGCCCGTCGACCCACGGCTCGGCACGCGGCGCGTCCTTCATCGAATGGTCGCGGAAGATCGGCGTGAACGCCGCGACCTCGAACCAGCGGGTCAGCAGCTCGGGGCTGGGACCGCCGGTGAACCCGCCTACGTCGGCCCCGCTGTAAGCGAAGCCCGACAGGCCCAGATTGATCAGCTGCTCGACCGAAAGCCGGAGATGATCCCAGGTCGAGCTGTTGTCGCCGGTCCAGGTCACCGCATAGCGCTGGCCGCCGGCATAGCTTGCGCGAGTCATCACGAAGGGCCTGAGCTCGGGCCGCCAGCGCTTCATGCCCTCGAACGTCGCGCGCGTATTCTCCATCCCGTAGACGTTGTGAATCTCGGCATGGGTCGCGGTGCGCGGCGCAAAATCGTCGCTCTCGATCCGGTGCAAATTGTCGCGCGGCATCGTCTTGGTCGGCGTGTCGAAGACCGCCGGCTCGTTCATGTCGTTCCAGAAGCCGGCGAAGCCGTCGGCGATGAAATCCTTGTACAGGCTGCCCCACCACGCGCGGGTCGAGGCGCGGGTGAAGTCGGGGAACACCGACGGCCCGGGCCATACCGGCGCGATGTAGAGGCCGCCGTCAGCCTTGTGGACGAAATTGTTGCCGGCGATGCCGCTGTCGAACGGCGCATAGCCCTGGTTCGGCAGGTAGGCGACGTGGAGGTCGGTGATCGGCACCAGCCGAATGCCGTCGCTGCCCATGTCGGACACCAGCTTGCGCATGTCCGGGAAGGTCGCCTTGTTCACCGTGAACGGGCGGTTGCGGTCCTGGTAGTCGATGTCGAGCCAGATCACGTCGAGCGGGAAGCGCTCCTTGCGGAAGCGCGCGGCGAGCGCGCGGACTTCGGCGTCGCTCATGTAGCTCCAGCGCGACTGTTGGTAGCCGAGCGACCAAAGCGGCGGCAGCGGCGGCCTTCCGGTGAGGGCCGTGTAACCGCGCACCACGTCGCGCACGGCCGGGCCGGCGATCAGATAATAATCGACGGGCCCGTCGACCGCGCTGATCTCGATCGCGTCCGCACGCTTGTGGCCGAAGTCGAACGTGCTCCGCCAACTGCTGTCGAGAAACAGCCCGTACGCCCCGCCGGTGCCGCCGGCGTCGATGAAGAAGGGGATCGACTTGTAGATCGGGTCCGTCGAGGGCGTGAACCCCGGCGCGTCGGTGTCCCAGTTGGTGAAGGTATAGCCGCGGCGGTCGAGGACGCCGGTCTTGTCGCCCATGCCGAAGATGTGCTCGCCAAGCGGCAAGGCCTTGCTCAACGTGAAGCTGCTTCCGTCGAAGCGCACCGGTTCGGGCGCGTCCGCCGAGATGGTGTGCCCGGCCAGATCCGTGAGCGAAATGCGAAGGCTCGCGGGATCGAGATGGACGGCCACTTGCTTGGTTCGGAAGCCGTCGGGCGTCGCGACCACGGGGACGCGCTCGTGCCTCACCTCGGACGGAACCGCCCAGCTCGCATCCTCCGGGAACTTCCCGTCACGAGCGATGCGGACGCGCAGGATTCCGTCGGTCAACGCGCCGATGCTGATCCGCACCGGCCCCTTGGCCGCCTGGATCCCGTTCGGCAGGTGCTTGATCGGCGCGGCCGCGCTCGCGCCCGACATCACGGCTCCGGCGGCCGCGAGCAGCGCCACCAGCTTCATTCGATCTCCTCGACCAGCGCGGCGTAGGGGCCGAGGGTCGTGCCGTCGATCGCGCCCGTCGCTGCAACCCGCCTGCCGGACGGTGCGAAGGAGGCAACGCGTGGCGACAGGTTGAACGTGCAGCGGAGCCGTTCGTCGCCGGCGGACCGCTCGAACGTGAGCAGCTGCTCGCCGGCCTCGATCACCTGCATCGCACCTACCCGGAGCACTCGATGTGCGTGGCGCAGCCGGAGGCACTCGCGCGTGAATGCCAGGACCGATCGCGGATTCAGTTCCTGCGCATCGACCGCGAGCATGCGGTGCGCTTCGCCTGCGGGCAGCCACGGCTTCCCGGTCGAGAAGCCGAGATTCGGCTCGGTCGAGCTCCACGGCATCGGCGTTCGCGCGCCGTCGCGGCTCAGCGTTGCCGGCCAGTTGGCGATCGCTTCCGGGTCCTGGAGCCGGTCGAACGGCACGTCGACCTGGGGCAGCCCGAGCTCCTCGCCCTGGTAGAGGATGATCGATCCGCGCAGGCACGCGAGAAGGAGCATCTTGCTCCGCGCCAGGGTCTCACGATGCTGGCTCGTCGCCCAGCGCGAGATGGCACGCGATGAATCGTGGTTCTCGAACGCCCAGGTCGGCCAGCCCGCACCTTCCGGCCAATCCTCCGCGACCCGGGCGACGAGCTGCGGAGTCAGGTCGTCGGCGTAAAGGAAATTGAAGCCGTAGGCGCTGTTCAACCGCTCGCCGGCCGTGAACGCCCGCATCTCGCCAAGCGCGTCGTCGCCGCCGACCTCGGCAAGGGTGAAGCAGCCGCGATAGCGGTCGGTCAGCGCCCGCAGCCGCTCGAGGAATTTGACGATGTCCGCGTGCGACTGGTTGTAGAGATGCTGCTGGAAGTCGAACGGCCGCGTCCTTTTCCCGCCCTCCGCCGCCGGCGGATTGTCGCGCAGCTGCGGGTCGTGCATCGCGAAGTTGATTGCGTCGATGCGGAACCCGTCGACACCCCGATCGAGCCAGAAGCGCGCGACATCCAGCAGCGCGTCCTGGACCGCACCGTTGTGCAGATTGAGGTCGGGCTGCTCGGCGAGGAAGTTGTGCAGATAATATTGGCCGCGCCGCGCGTCCCATTGCCACGCCGGGCCGCCGAACACCGACTGCCAGTTGTTCGGCGGGGAGCCGTCCGGCTTCGGGTCGGCCCAGACGAACCAGTCGGCCTTCGCGTTGTCGCGGCTCGACCGGCTTTCCTCGAACCAGGGGTGCTGGTCCGAACTGTGCGAATAGACCTGGTCGATGATGACCTTGAGGTTGAGGCCGTGGGCGCGTTCGACCAGCGCCTCGAAGTCGGCGAGGGTGCCGAACACGGGGTCGACGTTGCAGTAATCGGCGACGTCGTAGCCGAAATCCCGCATTGGCGAGGTGAAGAAGGGCGAGAGCCAGATCGCGTCGACTCCGAGGCTCGCGACATAGTCGAGCCGCGCCGTCACTCCGGGGAGGTCGCCGATGCCGTTGCCGTCGCTGTCGGCGAAGCTGCGCGGGTAGATTTGGTAGATCGCCGCGCCGCGCCACCATTCGGCCGTTGCGGCCGCGCACTCACCGGCTGGCGCTCCCTCAGCGAGCATAGCAGACCGAATAGCCGAGCGCCGGGATCTCGACCTCGATGCTGCCGGGCGCCTGCGCGGTCAGCGGGCACACGCCGGCAAGCACTTCGAATTCCCTGGAGCGGGTTTCAACGCGGACGTTCTGCCGCAGCGGCTTTGTCGAGGTGTTGAACAGCAGCACCATTTCGCGGCCGCTTTTCGGGTCGAACCGCGAGACGGCGAACAGCCCCGGCTTGTCCGACGAATAGCGAATCACCTGGAGCCCGCGCGTCAGGGCGGCGTGGGTGGTTCGAATGTGCGCGAGCTCGGCGATTTCGCGATAGAGCGGGTGACTGGTGTCGAAGTTCGACTGGGCTGTTGTCGCGCTGGTGCCGAGAAGCGGCTGGTCATTGTAGCTCGCGACCTTGCTCGGGAACATGTCCTGGCGCGCCGCCTGGTCTCCGCCCTTTCCGACGAAGCCCTGCTCGTCGCCCGAGTAGATCGTCGGCACGCCGCGCAGCGTCAGCAGCATCGCGTACCCGAGCTTGTCGCGCTGGAGCAGCTCGAGATCATTGCCCTTGAAGCCGAATTGGCGAAGGAGGGCGGGGAAGCGTCCCGCGTCGTGGTTGCCGAGGAAGGTCGGCAGCTGCAGCGCCGCTTCGGCCCCGCCTTCGTACAAGGGATCGGCGCGGAAGAGCTTCGCGAGCTCGTCGGTGCCCGCGACGCCGGCGACGACATCGATCACCGCGCGCCCGAACGAAAAGTCGAGCACGCTCGGCAGCTTGTCGACGCGCGTGTGCTCCGCGGTGTGGGCCGGGTCCATCTCGCTCGTCGCCACTTCGCCGAAGATGTGGAAGTGCGGAATCCCGTCCTTCTTCGCGCGCGCCAGCATCGCCGGCACGAATTGCTGCCAGAACTCGGGATTGACGTGCTGCGCGGTGTCGATGCGGAAGCCGTCGACGCGATATTTGTCGATCCAGCTCCCGTAGATGTCGATCATGCCGCGGACGACGCGGGGGTTCTCGGTGAACACGTCGTCGAGGCTCGAGAAGTCGCCCATCGTGCTGGACTCGCCGCTGAACGTCGAGTTGCCGCGGTTGTGGTAGTAGATCGGGTCGTTGAGCCAGGCCGGCACCTTCACGTTGCGCTCGGCCTGCGGCACCCGCACCGTGTAAGCGTAGTTCGGATTCTTCAGCCTGGCGAAGTTGGCGGCGCTGCCGTCCTCTTCACCCTTGAATCCGGGGTTGATCGCTGCACCATCGACGCCGCCGCGCCGCTGGTACGGATAATCGGCAATGCTTCGGTACGGGCACTCGAGCTGGTTCTTGCACTCGGAGAGCTGGATGACGTCGGCCGTGTGGTTGACGACGATGTCCATGTAGAATTTCATCCCCCGGGCGTGGACCGCGTCGACCAGCGCCTTGAAGTCGGCGTTGGTCCCGAAATGCGGATCGACCTGCGTGAAGTCGGTGATCCAGTAGCCGTGATAGCCCGCGCTTTCCTGCCCTGGCGGCCCCTGCACGACCTTGTTCTTGAACACCGGGGCGACCCACACCGCCGTGGCGCCGAGGCCCTGGATATAGTCGAGCCGGCTCATCAGCCCCTTGAGGTCGCCGCCGTGGTAGAAGCCGGTGGCCGTCGGGTCGTAGCCGGTCTTGAGGCGGTCGCCGGTGAGGCCGCCGCGGTCGTTTGACGGGTCGCCGTTCTCGAACCGGTCGGGGAGGAGGAAATAGATGACCTCGTCTTGCGGCAGGCGCGCGCGATAATCGCCATGCGCCGCAGCCGCGGCGAGGAGCGCGAGGACAGCGAGAGGCATCAGGCCGGCACCAGGTCGGGTCTGACGGGGGCGAATTTCCGGACGAAGTCCGCATGGTCGGGCATCCGCGAGACCTCCTCGACATGCGCGCGCTCGAGGCCGTCGAGGAACTCGCGCAGCCGCGCCTCTGGCAGCTGGTCCGCGATCGGGTTCCAGCTTTCCGGGATCAGGTTCTGGCCGATCATGACCTGGACCCACGCGCGGGCGTCGAACAGTTCGTCGAAGCTCGCACTGACCCGGCCGGACGTGCGGAACAGGTCGATCTTGTGCTGCAGCGGCTCCGGCACGTCCATGGCCCGGAGGCCGTCCCAGAAGGCTTCGCCGGCGCGCTGGTTGCAATGATAATGGAAGATGATGAAATCGCGGATCCGCTCCATCTCGAAGCGCGTCCGCTGGTTGAATTCGTCGCGGGTCGAGTCGCTGACCTCGCCGGCGGGAAGAAGGTCGATGAGCCGCGTGATCGCGGTCTGGATGACGTGGATGCTGGTCGATTCGAGCGGCTCGACGAAGCCCGACGAAAGACCGATCGCGACGACGTTGCGGACCCAGGACTTGCGGCGGATGCCGGGCGTGAAGCGGATCGTGCGCGGCTCGCCGGTCCGCTCGCCGTCGAGATTGGCGAGCAGGATCGCCGTCGCCTCATCCTCGCTCATGTGCGCGGACGAAAAAACGTGCCCGTTGCCGATGCGGTGCTGGAGCGGGATGCGCCATTGCCACCCGGCCTTGCGCGCCGTCACTCGGGTCAACGGGGTGAGCGGCTCGACCCGCGCACAGGTAACCGCGATGGCGCGGTCGCACCGAAGCCACTCCGACCAGGCGTCGAAACCGGTCTCGAGCTCCTGCTCGATCAGCAGGCCGCGGAAACCCGAGCAATCCACGAACAGGTCGCCTTCGACGCGCGTCCCGTTGGCGAGCAGGACGGCGGACACGTCGCCGTTCTGCTGGTTGCGCTCGACTGCGACGATCTTGCCCTCCTGCCGGACGACTCCGCGCTGTTCCGCAAAGCCGCGAAGGAACCTGGCGTAGAGGCTGGCGTCGAACTGGTAGGCATAAGGCAGCGGGGGTGCGGCGCTTCCCGGCGACCGCTCCACACGCGCGAACCGGTTGCCGGCGATCGCCATGGTGTGAAGGATATAATGGCCGAGGGGCTTGGCGATGCCGAGCGCGCGGCCGCGCAGCCAGTAATGGTGAAAGGGGAGGACCCCGAGCGCGCTTCCGACCAGCCCGAAGGCGTGGACGTAGGCCTCGTCCGGGTCGCCCCAGCCATCGAACGCAATTCCGAGCTTGTAGGTGCCTCCGGTGGCGGCGAGGAATTCCGCCTCGTCGATCCCGAGCGAGTTGTTGAACATCGCGATCGACGGAATCGTCGCTTCGCCCACGCCGACAATTCCGATCTCGTCGGATTCGACCAGCGTGACGGAGAAGCGGGGGACGCAAAAGCGCGCCAGCGCCGCCGCGGTCATCCATCCCGCCGTGCCGCCTCCAACGACGACGATCCGTCGTGCAACTCGATCAGTCATCGTCAACTCTCCGGGTGGCCGGCGGCGCGCACTGCGCCGCCGGTCCCGTCATTAGCTCAGAAGCCGCGCTCGGGAGCAGCCGCAGGCGGCGGGGCCGGCGGCGGCGGCGGGGGCGCAGCCTGCACCGGCGGGGGCGGCGGAGGCGGCGGCAGCACCGGGGCCGGCTGCGCCGGCGGCGGCGTCGATGCGCCGAACTTGTAGGTCGCGCCGATCATCCAGCGGCGTCCGTAGCGCTGGTAATCGATGACCTGCAGGTCCTCGCCCGGGTTGGTCGTCACGAACGGCTCGTTCGTGAGATTGAGCGCCTGGATGTAGACCGAAAGGCCGCTCAGCAGCGAGCCGGGCTGGAAGTCGTAGCCGACCTGGGCATCGACGATGGTCTCCGGCTTGGCCTGGCGGAACACGTTGTTCTGCGCGAAGCCGGAGACTTCTCCCTGGAAGCCCGACCGGTAACGGACGCTGCCGCGGGCGTTGAAGCCCCACTTTTCGAAATAGAGCGTGCCGTTGGCGACCCACTTCGAATAGCCCGGAAGCATGCTCGCCGGAGCGCCCGGATAGATGTGGACCTTGGATTGGGTCCATCCGACGCCGCCGGTCGCGCCGAAGCCGTCGAGCGCGCCGATCAGGTCGCCGAACGGCAAGGTTGCGCCGAGCTCGGCACCGTACATCTTGCCGCCGTTCACATTGTACGGGTGCTTGATGAAGCCGTTGGTGATGCCCTCCGGCGGCAAATAGTTGGGTGCGAGCGGGTCGGTCGTCTGCCACGGCGCCGGGATCGGATAGCCGGTGTAATTGAACGGAACGTTGGAAAGGTTCTGCTCGACCACGAACGTGTCGAAATATTTGTAGAACAGCTGGAGCGAAACGTAGCCCTTGGTGCCCCAATATTTCTCGAAGCTGAGGTCCGCCGCATTGGCCCGGTACGGCCTCAGTTCCGGGTTGCCGGCCGAGCCGGTGATCACCGGGTAGTCTGCGCAACCGGTCTGGCAGACGCCATACTCGTTCGCGATCCGCATGGAATCCATCCGCGGCCGCTGCACTTCGCGAGCAAGCCCGGCGCGGATGACCAGTCG
>Ga0207698_10000718_pt1 | contig 19187 bp, 24 predicted proteins | sample KBSCornC22_FD_184298 | JGI IMG/M metagenome (GOLD analysis project Ga0207698, IMG submission 184298) | Corn rhizosphere microbial communities from Kellogg Biological Station, Michigan, USA - KBS Corn C2-2 (SPAdes) (version 2) | ecosystem: Host-associated > Plants > Roots > Rhizosphere > Soil ... | reverse complement strand
GCGCACGATCGATCAGCCGCGCGCCATAAGCGGCGAGCGGGACCAGCACCACCGGAAGGAAAGCCAGCCGCCACGGCGCTCGCCTGAGCGCGCAATGGAGGAGGAAGCGCGTGTAGGTCGGCCTTCTCGTGACCGTCCGGTCCATGTCGTAGATGCCGAGGTCGCTCATGCGCGCCCGGCGAGGATCGCTTCGACCAGCGCATGGTCGACCGGCTTGTCGACGTCGACGCAGGCTAGCGGATTGCCGAGCACCACGACGCGCGCCGTCATCCCGAGCCGCCGGCCCATCGCCGCAACGCTCTGGTCGATGGTGCGCAGGCGCAGCGCCGCGCCGAGCAGCAACGCCGGCCCGAGCGCCAGCAGCACCCGCCAGCCCTTCTTGCGGTCCTGCTCGACGGAGCGCCATTGCTCGAGCGCCGCAAGCGCCTTGATCGACCCCAATGCGAACAGGTTCGCGCCCGAATAGGCGCCGCCGCGGAACGCCAGCCAGGTGCGCTTCGACTGCGGCAGGCGAGCGGTGAGCGACCGCCGCTCGACGACGCCGATGGCCACGTCGGCGCCCGCGGCACCCGCGATGAGCTCGGCGATCATCTCGGGCTCGAGAAGCGCGTGGTCCGCGGTGGTGACGAGGAGGAGGGAGTCCGCAACCCGGTCCAGGATCAGCTTCTCGATCGTCTCCGCGATCGTGCCTTGGGATTCGCGAAGCTCAATTCGCGCATCCTCCTGAAGCGCCGCCGCGATGCGCTCCGGCGACTGCGACACGACGATGATCCTCGTGACGTCCGGACTGTCGAGCAGCGCCCGGACCGGCCGGCGTACCATCGGCTCGCCGGCGATCGGGATCAGCGGCTTGAGGTCGGTTCCGAACTGCTCGGCGAACGGGTCGCGGCCCGGGCGCGAGCCCGCAAGCACGACCGCGGTCCAGCTCATGCTTCGAGCCAGGACGTGATCCGCTCTCCGCGCCCGAGCCGCTCGGTGGCCTGCGCGAGGCGCACCGCGTGGAAGATCAGGCTGAGGATCGTCCACGCCGCCACCAGCTCGAGACCCACGTCCGGGCGCTGGAACAGCAGCGAGGCGACGAGGATCACCATGTTCGGATTGCGCCGGGCGGTGATCAGCCGGAACCTGCTGTCGATCGGCCGCCAGACGTGGATTTCCATCTTCAGCCGCTTGATGAAGATGCCCTCGATGATCCGCTGCGCGACATAGCCGCCGACGATCGCCCACAGCACCATGGTCGCGAACACGGGCTCCAGCGGTCGGCCGTAGGCGGCAAGCCCGTGTTCCCACGCCCAGTACCAGAAGGGTGGATGGACGAGGTCGATGCCGTGGTCGAACACCTCGCCCCATTTCGACGAGGCACCGGTCACGCGCGCCAGCTTTCCGTCCACCGTGTCGAGCACCATGAAGATGAAGCCAGCGAGGACGCCCCACCAATATTCCGCGCGCCAGAAGAGAACGAAAGCGAGGACGCACAGGATCGCGCCGACCAGCGTGACGAGGTTGGGCGAAAGGCCCGCGCGCGCGGCCCAGCGGGTCAGGTAGAAGGCGGGCTTCCGCCAAAGGTACAGCGTCAGCGCGTCGGTGACGCCCTTGTATGCTGCGTCATAAGCGGCGCGCTCGACCGGCTCCGGGTCGTCCGCATCGAGCAGCATCACGAACGGCCGCTCGCGCTTGCGCAGCTCGGCATAGCTGAGCTCGGCCGTCTCGGCAGGGAGGAGCTCGTAACCTGCGACCGGCTGGTGATCCTCGAGCCCCGCCGCGGCCGCGGCGACATTCTCGCCTGCCTCCACGTGCGCCATCACCGGCTCGCCGACGAGCGTCAGCATCGTCCCCGGCCGCCCGCGCATCGCCTTCAGCCAGGCTGGGTCCCACGCATAGCGAAGGCTCGCCAGCAGGACCGCGCGACCTTCGACCGGCGCGTCCGCGCATTCGAGGCCGGCGTTGGCGGCGAGGCGGCAGGCCCGCTCGCGCGCGTCCATGCCGAAGGGCCGCGCGGCGTTCCTTCCCACGGGAACGAAGAGGAGGGGCGGCTCGCTCGCCATGGCGGCGGCATAGAGACGGACGGAACGGCAGGAAAGGGGCGGCCTTGACCCGTCTTGCCGTAATAGCGTTATTCGCGCATCACTCGGGGCAATGGCCGATCTCGACCGCCAGGAGGGGGACGACCCGAAGGGCTCGCTGTACCGCGTCGCGGGCGCGCTGACGATCACGCGCGCCGCGACGACGCAGCGCGAGATCGACGCGCTCCCCGACCCGCTGACGATCGACCTGTCCGACATCAACCGGATGGACACCGTCGGCGCGTGGATCGTCTACCGCACCGTCCGCGACCGCGGAGCGAAGGTCATCGGCGCGAGCCGCGACGAAGTCAGCCTGTTGAAGCAGGTCCGCGAGTTCGATGCTCCGGCGAAAGTCCACCCGGAAGAGCCGGCAAGCTTCTACCGCGTCTTGAGCGAGCTCGGCGCGTGGATGTCGGAGACCGGAGCCACGCTGCTCGGCCTGCTGGGCTTTTTCGGCGCGACCCTGATCGCCTTTGCCAACATCATCCGCCGGCCCAAGAGGTTCCGGGTCAACGCGGTCGTCCAGCGGTTCGACGTCGTCGGCGTCCGTGCGCTCGGCATCATCGGGCTGATGAGCTTCCTCATCGGCATCGTCATCGCGCAGCAGGGCTCGGTCCAGCTCGCCCAGTTCGGGGCGCAGGTTTACACGATCAACCTGATCGGCCGGATCACCATCCGCGAGCTCGGCACCTTGATGACCGCGATCATGGTCGCCGGCCGCTCCGGCTCCGCCTTCGCCGCGCAGCTCGGGACGATGAAGATCACCGAGGAAATCGACGCGATGCGGACGATCGGCGTCTCGCCGATCGAGGCGCTGGTCATCCCGCGGATCATTTCGGCGGTCGTGATGATGCCGCTCCTGTCCTTCTGGGCGATGCTCCTCGCGCTTCTCGGCGGCGGCGTGTTCGTCTGGCTCTCGCTCGAGATTCCGCCGATCACCTACATCCAGCACCTGCACGAAGTGATCCCGAAAACCGATCTTTGGGTCGGGCTGATCAAGGCGCCGGTGTTCGGCTTCATCATCGCGCTCGCCGGCTGCTTCCAGGGCATGCTGGTCGAGGGCAACAGCGAAGAGGTCGGATCGCGCACGACCACCGCGGTCGTCCAGTCGATCTTTCTCGTGATCGTGCTCGACGCCGTCTTCGCCGTCTTCTTCAGCTTCATCGGGTGGGTATGACCGAGGTTCCGAAGGAGCTCGACCCGTCGCTGGTCCCGGACGGCTGCCATCCGGTCATCACGGTTCGGGGCTTGCGCAACAGCTTCGGCGAGCAGGTGATCCACGACGATCTCAACCTCACCGTCTGGCGCGGCGAGATCCTCGGCGTGGTCGGCGGTTCGGGCACCGGAAAGTCGGTCCTGCTGCGCTCGATCATTGGCCTGCAGACTCCGCAGGCCGGAGAGATCGAAGTCCTCGGCGAGAACATGGTCGGCCGCACCGAGGACGAGGCGAAGAACATTCGCCGGCGCTGGGGAATCCTGTTCCAGAACGGCGCCTTGTTCTCGACCCTGACGGTTGCCGAGAATGTCGAAGTGCCGATCCGCGAATATTTTCCGTACCTGAAGCCGCCGCTGCTCGACGAGATCGCCTCCTACAAGATCGCCATGGGCGGCCTTCCCCCGGATGCCGGCCCGAAATTCCCGTCGGAGCTGTCCGGCGGCATGGTCAAGCGCGCCGGCCTTGCTCGCGCGCTCGCGCTCGATCCCGAGCTGTTGTTCCTCGACGAGCCGACCGCCGGCCTCGACCCCATCGCGGCCGCGGCGTTCGACGAGCTGATCCGCTCGCTCCAGCAGCGGCTCGACCTCACCGTGTTCCTGATCACCCACGATCTCGACACGCTGCACGCCATCTGCGACCGCATCGCGGTGCTTGCCGATCACCACGTGGTCGCGGTCGGGACGATCCCACAACTCTTGGCTTTGGATCATCCTTGGATACAAGAGTATTTCAACGGTCCGCGGGGGCGCGCTGCTGCCGCTAGCTACGAGCACGAGGTGGTAGCCTAGATGGAGACCCGGTCGAACTATGTGATGGTCGGCGCCGTCACGGTGGCGCTGCTGATCGGCACGTTGCTGTTCATCGTCTGGCTTGCCGGCCTCTCGGGCAAGACGTCCAAGTGCTACGACGTCTATTTTCCGGCGGTCGGCGGGATCGACAAGGGCTCGAACGTCAGCTTTTCCGGCGTCCACGTCGGCCAGGTCGACAAGGTCTCGCTGCTACCCAACCGGCCCGAGTTCGTCTGGGTGCGCATCAGCGTCGACCCGCAGACGCCGGTGCTCGAAGGAACGACCGCCGAAATCCACAGCGTCAGCCTCGCCGGCGCGAACGAAATCCAGCTCAATGGCGCCGAGCGCGGCCGTCCGCCGATCACCCACATGGGCCCGCAGGGCTGCCCCGTGATCCCGGCCAGCGCGAGCGGCCTCAGCGCCTTGCTCAACAGCGCGCCGGAGCTGCTTGCCCGCATCCAGACGCTGACCGAGCGGCTGACCGAGCTGCTCAGCGACAAGAACCAGAATTCGATTTCCGACATCCTCGAGAATATCGACGCCACCACCGCAACCCTGCGCCAGCGCGCGCCGGAGATGGCCGACACGATCGCCGAGCTGCGGGTGACCGCGCACAACGCGGGCATCGCCGCCAACAATATCGCGGCCCTGTCGAACAATGCGAACCAGCTGGTCAGCGGCCCTGGCCGGCAGGCGGTCGAGAACCTCAACCAGGCGATTATCTCCGCCAAGCAGTCGGCGGACAATCTCAACGCAATGATCGGCGATGCGCGCCCCGGCGTGCAGACCTTCAGCAAGGAAACGCTGCCCGAAGCGAACAAGCTCGTCCACGACCTTCGCGACCTGTCGCAGTCGCTCGAGCAGGTTTCCAATCGCGTCAATCGGCAGGGGATCGGCGGCGCGCTCGGGCCGCAGAAACTGCCCGACTACAAGCCTGGGAAACGCCAATGAACCTGCTGCGTACTTCCGTTCCGCTCCTCGCCGCGGCCGCGCTTGCCGGCTGCTCGCTGAGCAGCCTGATGGGCGGCGGAGCCAAGGCTCCGGCGACGCTCGCGACGCTGACGCCCGAGGCGCCCGATCCGGGGAACATCGCGCGCACCGCCGCGGCCGGGCAGGCGATCACGATCGAAACGCCGATCGTCTCGAACGAGCTGAACACCGTCCGCGTGCCGGTGCAGCTGACGCCGAGCGACGTGCAATATGTCACCAACCTGCAATGGGTGGATTCGCCCGACCGCCTGTTCCAGCACCTCCTTCAGGAGACGGTCCGCAGGACCACCAACCGGGTGGTTCTCGACCCGGCGCAGACCGGTCTTGACCCGGGCGTGATCCTCCAGGGCGAGCTCGAGCGCTTCGGCTATGACGCCAGCACCGGCCAGGTGATCGTCGCCTACAACGCTTCGCTGTCGACCGGCGGCGGTGCGCAGGTCCATACGCGGCGCTTCGTTGCGACCGCGCCCGCCGACGGCACCGGCGCAAGCGTCGGCCCCGCGCTCAACCGCGCCGCCAACCAGGTCGCGATGGAAGTCGCCAAATGGATCGGCGGCTAAGGGCTCAGGCGAGGCTCTTCGTCACCTGCTCGTAGACGTCCTTCGATAGACCCGGCGTGGCGGCGATCCGCTCGAGCGCTTCGCGCATCATCGCCGCGCGCTTCGGCTCGAACCGCCGCCAGCGGCCGAACGGCGGGACCAGCCGCGCGGCGACTTGCGGGTTGAGCTTGTCGGCGACGATGATCATGTCCGCGAGGAAGGCGTAGCCGCGGCCGTCGGGCGAATGGAACGCCCAATGGTTGGCGCCGAACACGCCGGCGAGCGAGCGCAGCCGGTTCGGGTTGCTCATCGTGAAGTCCGGATGCTTGGCAAGCTCGAGTACCTTGTCGACCGTGTCCGGCCGCTGCGCCGAGGCCTGGAGCGCGAACCATTTGTCGAGCACCAGCGGGTCGTCGTGGAAGCGCTGGTAGAAAGCGTCCAGCGCCTGCGCCCGCTCGGGCATGTCGGTCGAAACGAGCACGCCGAGCGCGCCCTGCCGGTCGGTCATGTTGTCGGCGCGGTCGAACTGCGCCTTGGCAAGCGCCGCCGCCTCGGCCTGGTCAGCGGCGGCGAGAAAGCCGAGCGCGACCGTGCGGAGTCGCCGAACGCCCTTCGCCGCAGGGCTGAGGTCGTCGCCCGGCGCCCCATCGACGCGGTGCGCGGCGACCAGGTCGCTCTTGAGCGCAGACCCGATCGTCGCGCGCATCCGCTCGCGCACCGCGTGGATCGCGTCGGGATCGACGACCTCCATCCGGTCGGCGATCAGGCTCTCGCTGGGCAGGAGGATCGCCTCCGCCTTGAACGCGGCGTCGAGCGAGTTGGACTTGAGGGTCGCCGCGATCGCGCGCGTGACCGGCTCCGGATCGAGCTCCTGGCCGCGCGCGCCGGCGAGAAGCGCGCGCATCATCAGCTCCTGCATCGCTTCGTAGCGCGCGAACGGATCGGTATCCGCCTGCGCAAGCCGCTCGAGCTCGCCGGGCGCGCGGTCCGCATCGAGCACGATCGGCGCCGAAAAGCCGCGGTTGATCGACAGCAGCGGCGGCTCGGTGACGTCCTCGAAGGTAAAGCTCTGCCGCGGCTGGTCGAAGACGATCAGCCGCTCGGGGCAGATCTCTTGCCCGCTCTCGCTTCCGATCAGCGCGGTGCGCAGCGGGATCGGCATCGGCTTCTTGACCGGCTGTCCGGGCGTCGGATCGACATGCTGCTCGAGCTGCAGGGTCGCGGTCTTTGCCGTCGCGTCATGCTCGAGCCGCGCGCGGATCCTGGGCGTGCCGGCCTGCGAGTACCAGATCTTGAACGGCTCCAGGTCGACCCCGCTCCCGCCCTCGAGCGCGGCAACGAAATCGTCGCATGTCGCAGCCTTGCCGTCCTCGCGCTCGAAATAGAGATCGGTGCCGGCGCGGAACTTGTCGGCGCCGAGAACCGTGTGGAACATCCGGATGACCTCGGCGCCCTTGTTGTAGACCGTCGCCGTGTAGAAGTTGGAAATCTCGATGTAGCTGTTGGGCCGCACCGGATGGGCGAGCGGCCCCTGGTCCTCGGGAAACTGGACCGCGCGCAGAACGCGTACGTCGTCGATCCGCTTGACCGCCCGGCTTCCGGTGTCCGCGCCGAAGCTCTGGTCGCGGAACACGGTGAAGCCTTCCTTGAGGCTCAGCTGGAACCAGTCGCGGCAGGTCACCCGGTCGCCCGACCAGTTGTGGAAATATTCGTGCGCGACCACGCGCGCGATATTTTCGAAGTCGGCGTCGGTCGCGGTGTCCTGGTCCGCCAGCACATAGGCCGAGTTGAAGATGTTGAGGCTCTTGTTCTCCATCGCCCCCATGTTGAAATCGCTGACCGCGACGATGTTGAACTGGTCGAGGTCATATTCGCGGCCGTAGACTTTCTCGTCCCACGCCATGGCGAGCTTGAGGCTGTCCATGGCGTGCTGGGTCTTGGGCAAATCCGCCTCGCGCACCCAGATGGCGAGGTCGACCTTGCGTCCGCTCATCGTCGTGAAGCTGTCGCGGTTGGCCTTGAGGTCGCCCGCGACGAGCGCGAAGAGGTAGCAGGGCTTCGGGAAGGGGTCCTCCCACTCGGCCCAGTGACGGCCGTCGCCGCTGTCTCCCGCCGCGACCCGGTTCCCGTTCGACAGAAGCACCGGGAACTGCTCCGCGTCGCCCTCCATCCGCACGCGGTATCGCGACAGCACGTCGGGCCGGTCGGGGAAGAAGGTGATGCGGCGGAAGCCCTCGGCCTCGCACTGCGTGCACAGCATTCCGCCCGACGCATAGAGGCCCATCAGCTTGCTGTTCGCGGCCGGGTTGATCTCGGTGTCGATCCCGATCTCGTGCCGCCCGCGCGTTAGCTCGATCAGCAGGTCGCCGCCGTCCATCGACCATTTGTCGGTCGCTTCGCCATCGACCCACACGCCCGCCGGCGTGAGCTCGTCACCGTTGAGTCGGAGAACGTTGCTGTCCTCCTTTGCCTCGGGGTTGGGCTCGACCACCAGCTTCGCCTGGATGCGGGTCTTCTCGAGGCCGAGGGTGAATTTCAGTTCGATCTCCGGGACGAGCCAGTCGGGCGGCCGGTAATCCTCGCGGCGGATCGTGACGTGGGTCGGGGAGGGCGGTGCTTCGGGGGCGGTATTGGCGTCGGGAAGCGTGGTGGTGCGGACATCGGCCATGGCCGCGACTTAGGCGCGCTTCCGGGGCGTCACAACCCGGCCGCGCCGGTGACTCGTGCAGCAAACAGGCGTAAGCGCGCGGCGCGGCGTGCATCCGATGCCGCGAGCGAAGCGTTGGGGGGATTGAGAGCAAAGGAGGCTTCACCCATGAGCGGCTTCGAAAACATTCGCGAGCATATGGAAGTGATCGGCGCGGACGGCGCGCATATCGGCACCGTCGACCGGGTCGAGGACAATCGCATCAAGCTCATCCGCCCCGACAGCGGCCTCGGCCATGAGCAGCACCATCATTTCATTCCCAAGGGCCTGGTTGCCGAGGTCGAAGGCGACAAGGTTCGCCTGACCGCGCGCGGCGACGTCGTCGCCGACCTGTTCGAGCAGGAGCAAAGCGGCCAGCCGCTCGACGAAACGCATCAGTGACTTGATCCCGCCGCTTCCTTTCGCTCCAATGGAGCGAAGGGGACGGACGATGCACAAATCCTTCATCACGGCGACTGCGGCGGCGGCGGCGTTGCTTGCCGGCTGCGGCCAGGCTTCGGACAGGAACGCGCCCGAAAACGCTCCGGCCAACGCGGCGGCGGCGCCGAAGCCGGCGGCCTATTGCTTCTTCAAGCCGTCCGAGACGAAGGACTGGAAGGCGACCGTCGACGACAGCGGCAATGTGGTCGTCAGCGGCAAGGCCTATCGCGAGGACTCGCGCTACAAGGCGGTGCTTTCGCCGGCGACGGTCAGCGGCACGAGCGCGGAGGTCGCGCCGACCATCGCTCCGAATGATACCGGCTTTGCGGCGCGCGACGATTGGTGGGACGTGACCCAGACCATCCCGAACAGCCAGGCGGTCGAGACGGTGACCGTCAAATGCGGCGACGAGACCGTCGCCACGCTGTCGGTGCCCCGCAAGAAATAAGCGTTCGCCCGAGCGGCAAGCTTATTGAGAACAGGCGAAGAATCGCTCACTTAGGAAGGATGAAGCGCCACGGGGTGACGGAGTCGCCGGCGGGCAGATGGACCCGTCCCGAGGATTATCTCGGCGCCATGGCGCGCAAGCGCAGTTTCCGCAGGAACCGGGCACGCGGCGAACGCAGCGATCCGGAATCGCCGCGGCTGCTGCTGTCGACCCTTCCGTTCCTGGCGATGATGACCCTGCTCGCCGTGCTTGCCGTGTCGATCATGGTCGCCGCCTTCCCGCTCACGCAGCCGCACGAGAAAGCCGCGCAGGTTGTGCAGCGCGAGCAGGGCGTCGCCCCGCGAGGCTGGTTCCAGGAGGCGCAGCGCGAGTTCCATCACTGACGCTGTGTCGAAGCGCGCGCTTCGGCCCGCCGGTTCATCGTCGCGCAAGCCGCGCGAGTGGACAGTGACGCGATGCTGATTGGCTCCGCCGCTGCGCTTGTCCTGCTTGCCCAGGCTGCCGGCGCGGCAACGCAATCTCGACCGCCATCGGACAGTGCCGCTCCTGCGAAAAGCGACGACAGAAGCTGTCCGCCGCCGTGGCCGAACAGCACGACGATCGTCATCTGCACGCAGCGGCCGCAGGGCTATCGGCTCAATCCCGACGTGATGGAGGCAAAGCGCGAGGCGCACAGCGCCGGCCGGCCGGTCCGCCAGGCGACCGAAACGCCGCCTCCGGAGTGCCGCACCGTCGGGCCGTTCCCGTGCATGCAGGCTGGCGTCAACCTCATTGCGGCGGCTGCGACGGCGGCCGAAATGGCGCGGCGGGTCGCGAGCGGGGAGGAGATCGGCAGCATGTTCCTGACCGACCCGCAGCCCGACGAATATCATCTCTACCTGATGGCAAAGGCGCGCCGGGAGGCCGAAGAGGCGGCCAAGGTCGCCGCCGCAAAGGCCAAGGCGGCCGCTGCAAAGAACAAGGCAGCGGGAGCGCAGGCGGCTCCGGAGCCCGCGCAGCACTAGATGCCTTCGCGGCGTTCGCGGCATCTGCTAGGAAGGGATCGCCCGGGTTCGGAGGTGGCGTGAGGAATCGTTTGCCGTTGGCCCTTGCCGCGATGGCGTTGCCGAGCGCGGCGGCGGCACAGGAGTCGCCGCCGGTGCCGATCGCCAAGGCGCTCAGCGATGCGCGCGTCGACACCGCCGGCTGCAAGAGCAGCGACCCGGCGGAAGTCGTGGTCTGCGGGCGCTCGCAGCAGCGCTACCGCATCGATCCCCAAGTGCTTGCCGCGACCCGCGCCGCCGAGGCGCTGCCGCCCAAGGCCGCGCTCGACGCCTCCCGCGACAGCAGCTGCACCGGCCCGAACTGCGGCGGCGGGACCATTCCGCTCGTCGGCCTGGCGCTCGCCGCGCTCAAGGCGGCGGAGCTCGCCGTACAAGGGGACGACTGGCGCGAGGCGTTCCGGACGCACCCGGACCAGTACCAGCTCTATGAGCAGTCGAAGGCGAGCAAGAAGGCGCGAGTCAGCATCGGCGTCGGTGCCGCAAGCAAGTAGGCCCCCCCATAACCCGAGCAATCCACAGGATTTTTTCGCCGCGTAATTTTCTGTTGAGACTGAGCGGCTATGCATGGCGAATGGCCAGTACGATCATCGCCAAATATGTGACTCCGTGGCGGTTTCGGCGCGAGCAGCAGGAGCAGCGGCTCGCCGCGCTTCGCCGCCGCGACGGAGATAATTGCCGCCGCTGCCGGCGGCCGATCCGGTTCGACCTCGCCGAAGGCCACGACAAGGGACCGAGGATCGAGACCATCGACACCGGCACGACCGCCGACGCCGAAGCGCTCGAGCGGCTCTGCCTGTGCCACGGCCGGTGCAACGCGGCCGGCGCCGACAACACCGACGAAGTGACCGAGCGCATCCGCCGCAAGAGCGAGGCCGAGCTGCTGTCCAAGAAGCGCCGTTCGCCGAAGGCCAAGAGCGCCTAGTTCCCCGCAACAAGCGCTTGTCATGTGCGGCCTGCGCGCTAGCTTGAGCGCTCCGGAGGGGGAGAATTCATGGAAAAGCGTCCGCTGTCACTGACCATCATCGCCTGGGTGCTGGTCGTCCTGTCGGTGCTCGCGCTGGTCGGCATGTTCACGATGGGATCGAACCCCGCGATGGTGAAGGCGATGCAGCAAATGCACGTCTCGCTCGCGTTCGAGCGGACGTGGACCGCGGTCGGCGTGATCATCAACCTCATCGTCGCCTATGGCATCTTCAAGGGGCAGCCCTGGTCGCGGGTGCTTTATGTCGTCTGGGGCATCATCGGCCTCGTCGCCGGCTTCTTCATCTCGCCGGTGAAGGCGGCGCTGGTGGTGAGCCTCATCATCCTCGTCGTCATCTCGATCTTCCTTTTTGGAGAGAAGGGCAACGACTGGTTCTCGGCGCGGGGGCTGATGCTGAAGCGCGAGGGAGGGCCGGCGCGCTAACGAGCCGGTAAGCCCCGCCGCGTATAAGCGCGGCGTGATGAAGACTTCGAAACGCGCCAAGAAGGCCACCGTCGAGCTGCGCCCGTCGCGCATTCGGCGCGAGCCCGTGCGGATCGAGCCCGAGCGGAAGAAGGTTAGCCGCCGCTCGCGGGAGCAGGATATCTGGCTCGGCATTGCCGGGGTCGGGCTTTTCGCCGTTGCAATCGCCGTGGTGACGCTGGGGTTCAGCGTGATCAGCGCACCCGACGCCGGCGCAAGCGCCGCGGCGGCGGCCGCTGCACGCTTCGGGCCGTGCGAAGGCGGCCCCAATTGCGTCGTCGACGGCGAGACCATCCGCATGGCCGGGCAGACCGTCAGGATCGCCGGAATCGACACGCCGCCGCTCCAGTCCGCCAAGTGCCCGCAGCAGGAGCTGGTCGCCGCCCAGGCGATCCAGAAGCTGACCGGGCTCCTCAACAGCGGCAAGGTCACCCTCGGCACGCCAGTCCGCCAAAGCGACGGCGAACTCCGCCGGCCGGTGCTGGTGGACGGCAAGGATGTCGCCCCGACGATGATCGACGCCGGCGTGGCCGAGCCGCCGGGCAGCCTCCAGGGGAGCGGCTGCGGCTGATCCCGCTATTCGGCGGCGACCGCCTCCGCCGGCATCACCGACGAACGGGCAGCGCGGGCCTTGGCCGAGCGGATGCGCCACAAGGTCTGGGTCGTAATGATGATCTCCGGAGCGATGAGGCCGATCGCCACCAGGCTCCACAGCACGTCCGACAGGAACTGGTCGCTGTACGACTTGATGAAGGCGTCGGGCACTCGGCTGGTGACGAAGACCAGGGTGAAGGCGTAGCTGCGCATCATCCACGACTTGTGAAGCGCCATCTGGCCCGAGCGGATGCAGGCCCAGGCGACCAGCGCGCTGAGCAGCCAGAAGCCGCCCTGGAAGATCTGCTCGACGCGGATGCTGACCGGCTCGAGCGTGCTCGTGCCCATGTAGACGGCGACCGGCGCGGAAACGCAGACCGCGCTGATGTAGACCTTGCCGAGCGCCCGGTGGAAGGCGATGTGCGGCCGGCGGATTCGGCTCGACATCTGGAGCGCGCCGGCGGTCAGCGCGGTGGCGCCGGCGAGGCCGTGGATCATCAGCAGATATTTGACCGGCGCGATATGCTTCCAGTGCGGGTCGGCCGGGTTGAGCCAGAAGCGCTCGTCGGTCCACAGGACCAGGAAGACGCTAAGGCCCATGAGGCCGAAGAAAGTCCATTTGACCGGATCCGGCCGTCCGGCCGTCCGCGCGTTCGTCGCCATGATGGAATGCTCCCCAAGCACTCGTCGGCGGATTTGAACGCATCCGTCCTGATGCGCTTAGCAGGGTCGTTGGGCGCTGTCGCGCGGTTCGAGCGGGCCGCTTAGCCGGCCGTCGCCCCGGGTGCCGGCGTGTCGCTGGCGATCGAGCGCCACAGCTTCATCGAGCCGTCGTCCTGGCGCTTGAAGATCGCGGTCCAGGTGCCGGTTTCGCGCCTCACCGCGCCCTGCGGCATGGTGATGACGAACGTGTAGGGCGCCTCAAAGATTCCGAGGTCGCCGGCTCTCGCGACGGTCACCTTGTCAGGGCCGAGCTGCCACTTGATGTTCATCGCCTGCATCTGGGTCTTCATCGCGGCCTCGTCGGCGGCGGGACCGACGGTGTTGGCCGTGCCGTGGTAGACGCCGACATAGTCCGGCGCGTCGTAGGCGGCGGCGCGGTGCGCGTCCTGCGCATTGTAGGCGGCGACCACGCCGAGCGCGTCCTTGCGCACCTCCGCCGTCACGGCTCGACTGTCCGAGCCCGGGTCGCGAGCGCAGCCGGAAAGCGCGGCGGTCGCGGCAAGCGACAGAAGAAGCGCGGAAATGGTTCGGTCCATCATTGCGTAACCCCCTGTGAGGCCGGTGTCGGTTGTCGGCGACGCCGGGTCAATGCCCATCCGCGCGGCGGCCTGACGGGCCTTATTTCCAGAGCTGGAGCGCCTTGATCGCGGTGCGCAGCTGCGGGTCGTCGTGGGTCCGGCTGACGACGCGCTGGGCGAGCTTCCAGCCGCGCCGCACGCGGCCCTTGCGCCACAGGTCGGTGACCCACAGCTTCTCCGACCAGTCGCGCCCGTCCATCGTCGCCTTGAGGTCGAGCGCGGCGGAGAACAATGCGACGGAGGACCAGCCGCGCACGTAGATCTCGCCGAAGGTGTAGGACGAGCAGACGTAGCGGTCTTTGACCGCGTCGAGCCAGCTCAGCCGGTCGAGGATCACCGGCGGAGTCGAGGCGGCGAGGAAGATGAAGTCGCGGCCGGTGATCGCCTTGAGCGCCTTCAGGTCGCCGCGCACCCACGCCCGCATCCAGCGGTGCTCCCATGTTTCGATGAGGGACGCGAGGTCGGCCATGCCGGGGCTCAACTAAAGCAGTGGCGGGATGGTTCAAGCGGAACCGAGCCCCTGGCCGAAACGCAGCAATTGCAACGGTCCTACGCGTGCGCGCGTGGGCTGGAGGGAAAGAGTCCTTGTTCGCCTCCACCCAACCCTCCCCACGAGGGGGAGGGCTATGAGCAGGCACTCAGGGGCGGTCATGGTCGGGGATCGGATCGCCGCTGCCGGTCTCGCCGAGGCGGTCGTCGAGATAGTCGATGTCCTCGGTCGGGCATTCCTCCTCGGGCACGTCCTCGAACGAGGCCATCAGCGCCGGAAGCTCGGCGCGGGCTTGCTCGCGCGGGTCGCCGGTCGCGGCGGCGAGCGCCTTGGCGGCGGGGGAGCCGAATTGCAGCGGGTCGAGCCGGGCGATGAACCAGGTGAGGAGGTAGTCGGACGGGATCCGGCGCTCCATCACCAGCTCTCCGTCCTTGTAGTGCCGCTCGACCCGGCCGTTGATCGCGCGGTCGAGCCCGATCGCGACGAGCCGCGTCGGGCACAGCCGAAGCGCCGTGTCCCACGCGCGCGAAAAGCTTTCCGCGCCGGGCTTGGCCTTGAGCCGGTAGGCCGAGCTCGAGGCGACCCCGACCAGCGCGCAGGCCTCGCCGACATGGCCGGTCAGCGACAGGTGCGCGATGAACCGGCGCTGCTTGTCCGCGGTCCAGCCGGCATGGCGCTTGCGGGTGGGGGCGATGTCGAAATCCGGCGGCGTCGGCGCCGGCACGATGTCGGCGTGATCGGTGATGACTTTGAGCTTGGTGGCCATTGGAGACTCCCTTGGGGGTGAAGAGAGTCGAGCCACATGGAGCAGATGCGGTGCTGTAGGACAGCAAAATCTTGTCTCACGCGAAGGCGCGAAGAGGACGCGCTAACCGGACGGTTACCGTGCTCCGGCTAGCCTGCTTGCATGAGCAAGCATTGGCGTCCCGACGATTCACGCTGGCTGAGCCCGGAAGCGTACCGGGCGTTGAGCCCGCGCGAGCGCCGCGCGCTGTTCGCGCGGCGCGCGCACGCGAAGCGACAGCAGCGGGCGCTGAGCTCGTTCGGCAATGTGATCAGGCTGCAGCCGGCGGGCCGATCGCGGATCGGAATCGGGACCTGGGCGACGGTCGCGGCGATCTTCGCGGGCGTGTGGGCGCTGCAATTCGGCGTCCCGGCGGTACCATTCAACAACCTGCTTCATCCGCCGTCCGCGCCGGTGCGGGCGAGCTTCAGCTTTTGCTATCGCGGCGGCGGCACCAATTGCGTGGTCGACGGCGACACCTTCTACATCGACGGCGACAAGGTGCGGATCGCCGACATCGACGCCCCCGAAACGCACCCGCCGCGCTGCGCCTATGAAGCGCAGCTCGGCAATGAAGCGACCGACAAGCTGCACGCGCTGCTCAACAGCGGCGCGGTGACGATGACCAGCATCGACCGCAACCGCGACGTTTACGGGCGGCTGCTGCGGAACGTGCAGGTGAATGGCGCGGATGTGGGGGAGGCGATGGTGTCCGCGGGTGTTGCGCGCGAATGGGTCGGGCACCGCGATCCGTGGTGCTAGCCGGACGAGCACACATCAGCTGACCAATGCCGTTGACCGAGTAGCTGCGGCTCGCCTATAGCTGCCTTGTCTCCGGACGGAGGCAGACAAAGAACCGTGGATATGGTTCTGGTGTGACAAAGCCGCCGGATGGCGGCCGGATAGTGCCGTAAACGCTACCCTCTCGCCAGAGCCAGTCCCTCATAATGAGGAACTGGAAATGACACAGCCCAACGTGATTATTCGCTTCGCACAAGCGAGCGAGCAGACGGACGGCGCGATTAAGCGGATCGTCGGCTTCTCGCCGGTGAAGAGTCTCTTGCCGCTTTACGACAGCACTGACTTAGACGCTAACCCTCGGTCGGCAAAGGTCGGCGCGGTCACAGCTGACATCCTCGACACGCTCGAAATGTCGCGGGACCTTTATCACTTCAAATCAAAGGGACTGCTGCTCGGAACGGCGAGCTACGTCGCGCTCGAGCGTAATCGCTACGAGTTGCAGTTCGACGATCCGTCCGCCGAGGGTGTTCTCGACGGCGGTCATAACCTGCTCGCCGTCGGCCTGCACATTCTCAAAAAGGTCATGCCGGAGCAGGCCTGGCGCAAAATCCGGTTGTGGGAGGATTTGCGTGACGCGTGGGACGAATACCGGTCCGATATCGATCTGATCAAGGACGAGCTTGATTTCATGGTTCCGGTTGAGTTGCTTGTGCCCTCGAACATCAATGATGACGAGGTGCTTGAGCGGTTCGAAAGCTCGTTGCTCGATATTTGCGCAGCTCGAAACAACAATGCCCAGCTGACGCAGGAGACGAAGAGCAACAAGAAAGGATTCTACACGGAGCCTCGGAAGCGGCTGCCGAAAAGTGTTGCCGACCGGGTCGAGTGGAAGACAAACGAGTGGGAGAGCGATGACGTTCGCCCGATCAAGGCGCGTGACATCATCGCACTGGCATGGATCCCGTTGAACAAACTTGCCGAGGAGGGTGTGCTTCCGCGGGAACTGAGCGTGACGCCCCAAAACATCTACCGGAACAAAGGTGAGTGTTCGAAAATGTTCGAGCGCCTGATGGAACGCAGCGACGTCACGACCGAGATTGCTGGTGGCAGGTACGAACTGCATAACCAGTCGGTGGCGAGCGCCTTCGGCGTCCTTGCTGACCTCCCGGCTCTTTACGATAAGATCTACGCCGAGTTCCCCGAGGCTTACAACGCCATCGGCGGTCGTTTCGGTGGTAACAGCATCGTGAAGATCTACGATCCTACGAAACGAAAGACTGCGAACAACAAGAGCGACTATGTTGCTACGCAGCCTTACACTTATTTCACTAATCAGCCCGTCCGGTGGCGTTATCCCGACGGTTTAATCATGCCGCTGGTTTACGGGTTGAAGGGCATCATGACGGTGATTGACGGCAAGGTGACGTGGGCCACCGATCCGTACGATTTTCTCGATAGAAACCTTGAGGCGATTGCCAGCGCTTATCGTCTCGTGCTCGACATGGCGCGCTTCGACCCACAGAAGCTTGCCAAGAACCAAGCCTCTCACGAATTCGCCGTTAGCGAGTACGAAAAGGCGTTCTTCAAGGAGGGTGCAAAGCGGCTCGTCGCGTAAGAGGTGGGGGGCGTTGAGCCCCCCACTTTCGACGGACTTACTCCGCCGCGACTCCCGCAGCCTCGAACATATCCGGCCCCGCCTTCGCCGACGCTTCGCCGTCCGAGCCCTCGCCTTCGCCGTCGTTCGCCGCCGCGGCTTTCGCCTTCACGCGGCGGTCGAAGTTATCCCACACCTCGTTCCAGTTCCCGCGGGTCGCGGCCTTTGAATATTCGGTCGCGCGGGTCTCGAAGAAGTTGGCGTGCTCGACTCCGTTGAGAAGCGGGGCGAGCCAGGGGAGGGGGTGCTCGTCGACCATGTAGACGGGCGCGAAGCCGAGCTGCCCCAGCCGCCAGTCGGCGAGGTAGCGGATGTACTTCTTGATCCCCTTGGCATCCATCCCGTTGACCGGCCCCATCTCGAACGCCAGGTCGATGAACGAATCCTCGAGCCGCACGGTCTTCTGGCACTGGTCGACGATCGCTTCCTTGACCGCGGGAGTGAGGCAGTTCCGTTCCTTCACGAAGGCGTGGAACAGCTTGATGATGCCCTCGCAGTGGAGCGATTCGTCGCGGATCGACCAGCTGATGATCTGGCCCATGCCCTTCATCTTGTTGAAGCGCGGGAAGTTCATCAGCATCGCGAAGCTTCCGAACAGCTGAAGCCCCTCGGTGAAGCCGCCGAACATGGCGAGAGTCTTGGCGATGTCCTCGTCGGTATCGACGCCGAACTGTTGGAGGTAGTCGTGCTTGTCCTTCATCTCCTTGTACTGGAGGAAGGCCGAATATTCACTCTCGGGCATGCCGATCGTGTCGAGCAGGTGGCTGTAGGCCGCGATGTGCACCGTCTCCATATTGGAGAAGGCGGTCAGCATCATCTTGATCTCGGTCGGCTTGAACACGCGGCCGTACTTGTCGTGGTAGCAATCCTGCACCTCGACGTCGGCCTGGGTGAAGAAGCGGAAGATCTGCGTGAGCAGGTTGCGCTCATGCTCGGTGAGCTTCTGCGCCCAGTCGCGGCAGTCCTCGCCCAGCGGCACTTCTTCCGGCATCCAGTGGATCTGCTGCTGGCGCTTCCAGTACTCGAACGCCCACGGATATTCGAACGGCTTGTACTGCTTGCTGGCGGTGAGGAGGGACATGCTTACGCTCCTTTGGAAACCAATATGGCGACGACGAGGCCGACGGCAAAGGCGGCCGCGGCGACGGTGAAGGCGAGGGTGCGGCGGCGCTTCAGCGCCTCCGGGTCGGACGGCGGGCCGCGCTCGCGCCGGGTATTGATCAGCGCGGCGCCGAGCAGCGGCAAAGCGATGCCGACCGACGGGCTGTCGAGCAGCTTCGGGCCGATTCCGGCGCGGCCGGCGAGATAGACGAGGTCGATGCCGATGCCGACGAGGCCGAGGACGACCCCGCTCCACTGGACCCAATTGTAGGGACGCACCGGCCGGCCCGGCTCGGTGCCGGCGTTGAGGTTGAAGCTGTCCTCGCGATAGCCGCTCATCGCGCTAGGCCCGGAACAGCAGGCTGGTGGCGAGGCTGGCGACCACGGGCACGATGCCGATGATCGCCGCCACGATCGAGATCGTGCGGTGCTGGCGGTTGCCGTATTTGCGCTGCGACCAGGCGAGCAGATAGATGCTGCCCGAGACCGCCGCGACCATTCCGGCGTCGAGCCGCCAGTCGCGGGAATCGAAATCCTCGAGATACGGCGCGATGGTGACCGCGCCGACGAGCGTCGCCATCGCCGCCGCGGCCGCGCCGATCTTGATCCAATCGTGGCGGGTCTTGCTGACGACGATGCGCCAGCCGAGCACGCCGGCCGGGACGAGGAGCAGGAGGACGGAAAGATAGCCGTACATCAGCGCCTCACCCTCACGACGCGGTCTCGGTAGACCGTGTGGCCGCCCTTGGCGCCGACGCCGAACACCATGATCCCGACGAAATAGCCGAAATCGTACCAGCCGCCGTTGTTGGGCACGGCGTAGATCGCGACCTTGTCGGAGAACAGCGACACGATCCACGCGAG
>Ga0207698_10000716_pt1 | contig 19192 bp, 12 predicted proteins | sample KBSCornC22_FD_184298 | JGI IMG/M metagenome (GOLD analysis project Ga0207698, IMG submission 184298) | Corn rhizosphere microbial communities from Kellogg Biological Station, Michigan, USA - KBS Corn C2-2 (SPAdes) (version 2) | ecosystem: Host-associated > Plants > Roots > Rhizosphere > Soil ... | reverse complement strand
CGGCTGACAAGGGCGTGCAGATCGCTGCAGTCACGCCGGGCGGCCCGGCCGACAAGGCCGGCGTGCGCAACGAGGATCTGCTGCTCGCGATCGACGGCAAGACGCTGGGCCGCGATGAACTCGACACCGCGCGCCAGGTGCTGCAGGACCTCAAGGTCGACCAGAAGGTGAAGCTCGCGCTGTCGCGCAACGGCAAGAACCTCGACATCACCGTGACCGCGGCGCGGCGCGAGGCGCTGAACTGGCCGAAGGTCATGACCGGCGCGGACATGGACATCGACCTGGACATCGATATCGATCCGGAACAGATCCGCCGCGAGGTCGAACGCAGCGTCGGTGACGCGCGCGTGCATGTGGATCGCCTGCGCGATCTCGGCAAGCTGCAGCAGCTGCGCGACCTGCGCATCAATCTGATGCCGTGGTGGGGCATTAACCTCGCGCCGCTGAATCCCGATCTCGGCGACTACTTCGGCACCCGCCAGGGCGTGCTCGTGCTGTCCGCGGATCCCGACGACATGCCCGAGCTCAAGGGCGGCGACATTCTGCAAAGCGTCGGCGGCAGCAAAGTCGATTCGCCGTCCGACGTGATGCGCCGGCTGCGCGATGCGGACGCGGGCAGCGAGGTCAAGCTCGGCGTGCTGCGGCAGAAGAAGACGCTGACCGTGAACACCAAGGTGCCGCAGTACAAGAACATGTTCCCGCTTCCGCCGACGCCTCCGGCACCACCCGCACCGCCGTCCGCACCCGCGCCACCGGAGCCGCCGTCACCGGTGGCGCCCGCTCCACCGGTTGCGCCGGCACCGCCACCGCCACCGCCGCCGGCGATCGGCTATGCGCCGAATCCGCTGCGTGCGCCGACACCGCCGCCTGCGCCGAAGCCGCCGCGCGACGGCGAGGCAAACCTTCCCTGACCTGCGGTGCTTGCCTTGTAGTGCGTGACTTGCAGTGAGGTTGTTATCGCGGCGCACTCGGTTCGATGCCGGTTGCGCCGTTCTTGACCAAGTCGATTGAATGCGCTGTAGATGCTCGGGCGATACATCAGATCGCGCGCGGTTGTTCCTACCCAGCGACGACGCAGTCGCGCCACACCACGCCGCGGCTTCATCGATCAATCAACGCATCAGCGTTGCATCGAGTCCGTCGCAGATATCCAGCGCGCGCCGCCGCCCCGTCGCGGAAACGGCGGCAGCGGCTTCCGCCAGCAACCACGGCCGGCCCGCATCGATGCCGTGGCAGAAACGCACGATCGCGCCTTGCCAGGCATGGCCGGCGCGCGACCAGGCCGCATCGCGCAGGCGCTGGTGCAGACCGCGCGGCGGCTCCGGCGTGCTGCAGGGTACACAATGCAGCAATTGCTCCCAGGCGAGGTAGTCACTGTCCGGCAGCAGGTAGAGACGCGCCTGTTCGCGCCCGTCATCGCGGTAGAAACGCAACGCTTCGCAGATGCCGTCGGGCTCGATGCGATGGACGCAGTTCCAGCCGGCAATCGCGCTGAGATCGGCGGCGCAGGCGGGCGGCGCGCGCCACAGCCACAACACGGGTCCGAGCGCATGCCAGCGGCGTGCGAGCGCGCCGAGCGGATTGTCCGGCGGCAGCGCAATGGCCTGCAGCAGCACGGCGGTTGTGGAAAGTGCGGCAGCATCGGCGCAGCGATCGGCCGCTGCACGCGCGTCGCCGGCTGCGCGCAGAAAAGGCAGCTTGTACATGCGAGCCTCGTTGGAAAGGCTGGCGCCGCGCCGGAATGGCGCAACGCGTGAGTCGCGGAGCTGGCTGGCAAGGGGCCGGGATGGCGGTCGGCCGAGGCTGGCTACTCTGACGTGGACGCGGGCGGTCGCGATGACGGTACGGCAGTGCCGTCCCGCCTATCGCGTGCTTATTTGGTCAGGATCAGCTTGTCGTTGCGGGTGCGGCGCAGGCGATATTCCTGGCCGAGGTGTTCGATCACGAGTTCGCGCGATTCACGCAGCAGCAGGCGCGAATCGACACGGCGCTGCGCCGGAGCCGCCGTCGCCGCCGGCCGGCTCGCGGTCGTCGTGCGATTGGCCTGAAGTGCAAGAGTGGACGTCATCACCGACATGGTTGGCTCCGATTCCCGGGTGGGTTTCCAGATGATAATGATTCGCATTTGAGTGTCAAGCGCTATCAGATTCAGCGGAAACCAGCGTGCGCATGATCCGGATCCGGCGGAACGTGCGAGAGAATCGCCCAGCGTTTGCACGGCATGCGACCTCGATCACCGCCGCGCCGCTACGCGCCCCACCAGCGCTGCAGCGCGGCGAGATCGCCGTTGTAGAAATCGCGGTCGCAGTTGCCGACACCGATTACGCCGTGCGGACCCGGCCCGAGGTTGCCGTCGGTGTATTGCCACAGCGTCCACTGCGGCCATAGCGGCGCGATGACCGGCTGGCTCGCGTATTCGGAAATCCATAACCAGCAGTGGCCAAGCGGTGATGTCGTCGACGCGCCGAGCAGTTGCTTGAGATAGCTGCCGCCGTAGACGCCCGGCCAGCGCCCGGTACGCTCGAAAATCACCTGTACGAAGGCTTCCGCCTGCGCCAGTGTCATCGAGCTGCCCTGCGTGTTCTGCTCGACATCCAGCGCGAGCAGGTCTCCAGCGGCGGGATTGGCTATCGCAAGAAAGTGTTCGGCCTGGGCCTGTGCATCGCTGCCGTCGCCGAAATGGTAGGCGCCCCAGCGCAATCCGGCCGTTCGCGCCTGCGCCTGTCGCGCGGCGTACAGTGGATCGGCATAGCCGGTGCCCTGCGTGGACTTGTGCAGCACGCCGACGATCCCGGCGGCGTCGAGCTGGGCAAAATCCACAGTGGCATTGTGATGCGACAGGTCGACGACGACATTGATCATGCGAGTTCCCCTGGCGATTCTTGTTGAGAGAGCGGCCCAAGCCCCTTTCCGGATCGCACCGCGCGAGCGGGCTCGCGCCCGTTCCGCGAGTATCAATCGACCTTCCGAATGATGCCCGGCCGATCCCACATTAGCCGTTTGTGGAACTGTACAGTACCCCCGCGCCTGCACAACGCGCGATCCCGCGGGTGCGTGATCGCGCGCATGCCATCGGGGACGCCTTAGCTGTCCATCACGCGCGCGAGTCCGGAGACTTCCACCGGACTGCCCGCCGTCGGCGGAATGTCGATATGCAGCAGCGAACGCGCGCCCATGTCCTCGCCCTGCACGATGTCGATCGCGCCCGCGTGCGGCCACTGCCGGTCGCGCAGGTAGCCGGCGAACGCGGCGGCGGCAGCGCCGGTCGCGGGGTCTTCGTAGACGCCGCCCGAGGCGAACGCATTGCGCGCATGGAAGCGCTGATCGGATTCGGCCCAGACCAGCGCGATCGTGATCCAGCCTGCGTCGTCCATGAGCACGCGGCCCGCGTCCTGCGCATAGCGCATCGCCGCGAGCGCTTCGCGCGAACGCAGCGCCAGCAGCAGATGATCACCGCCGCCATGGATATGCGCCGGCGGCAGGCGCGGATCGAGGTCGTCCTCGCGCAGACCGAACAGCTCGAGCGCGCGCTGCTGCAGCGCCGGGTCGGCGGCGCGGCTATGCGTCGGCGGCGACTGCAGCGTTGCGGCAATCAGCTCGCCATCGCGGCGTCCGCGAACGCGGATGCGCGCATGATTGATTTCCAGCGCGTAGTCGCCGTCGCCGTGCCGCAGCGCGAGCGCCGCGCCGAGCGCGATCGTTGCGTGGCCGCAGAACGGCACTTCGGACTGCGGCGAGAAATAGCGCACACGCCAGCCTTCCGCCGTCGGCGCCGCGAAGGCGGTTTCGGAGAAACCGACGTCCGCAGCGATGCGCTGCATCTGCGTCGCCTCGGGCAAGGTCTGGCCCAGCCACACACCGGCGGGATTGCCGCCCTGATTGCCGTCAGCGAAGGCGGCGATACGCAACAGATCCATTCGTCACTCCCATCTCAGAAAAAGCGAACCCGGCAACTTGGGGCAGCCTCATGCGTTGCAAGCGTACGGAAATCGACTTGTGCGGCTCGATGCGATACGCGTCGCAACGCGTCAAATTTCCGCTGCAACCGTACGCAAGCCACTGCAAACCTGAACACCACACGGCGCCGCATCTCGCCACCGGCGCAGGTCGTAGGCATGATCGGACGAGTTGCAGAAACGGATCCTCATCATGGCCACAGCGAACCGCCGCAGCGCCACCTTGCTGCTCGCAGCCTGTTTTATCGGCGGCATCGCCGGTGGACACGCGCTCGCGCGCTGGACCGGCAAGTCCGCGCTAGAACGGTCGCCCGGCGATGCGCAGACACCGGCCGCTACCGACAGCAACGCCGCAGCCGCGCCCGCCGTGACGACGGCAGCGGTGACTGCGCCAGCGAAGCCACCCGCACCCACACGCACGACGCCGCTGCCCGCGCGCGACGTGCCAATCGCGACGTACTACGACGCCCTCGCGCAGCAGGCACGCGACGGCGACGCTCAGGCCGCGCGTCGTCTCGCCGACGATCTCTACGAATGCGCGACGCAGGAACGCCAGCTCGACATGGCCGAGCGGCTCATGGACGGCCGCGGCGGTCGTCGCGGGCGTGGCGGCCCCGGCATGCCCGGCGGCGCAGCCGGCGGCAGCGAATCCGGCGAAGCATTCAGTCCCGAGGAAATCGTCGACCTCCGCCTGCAGGCCGCCGAACGCTTCGTCGAGAACGCCGTGGCGTCACAGAAGCGCTGCGAGGGCATCGACCCTGCCGCATTGTCCAAAAGTTCCGAATGGATACGCGAGGCCGCGATCGCCGGCGACCCGGAGGCGCAGCTCTGCTACGCGCTCGCGCCGAACGAATGGAACCGCGAGATCCTGTCGCCGCAGTGGGTCGACTGGAGCGAGCGCTGGAACAACGAATCGCCGGCGTTCGTGCGCCAGGCGTTCGAAAGCGGCCTGCCGGAAGCCGCCGCGGTGCTGTCGGGGATGTACTCGACCTGGCAGCCGCGCGACGCGCGGCCGTGGGCCGGCCGCCTCGGCGACGATCCCTATTGGGCCTATGCGTACGCCGCCGTCGCGCAGCAGACGCTGTCGGCAAACCAGGCCGCACGCTGGTCGGAAATCCAGCGCAGCCATGCGGCGCGCCTGAGTGCCGAACGCATTGCCCAGGCCGACGCCTGGGCCGCGGCCGCGCGCTCCCGCATCCGCTTCCAGGCGCCGGCCGTCGGTACGTCGCCCGACCAGTCGCTGTGCAGAAACATCCGCCGCGCGGGAGCCCGATGATGCGCATTGCCTACGCCTTCGCCGCCGTGCTGCTCGGCGCCTCCTGCGGCTATGCGTTGACGCGGCAGGCGCAAATGCCTGCGCCGGATGCTGATGCACCGACTTCAGTGGCCACGGAGAAAACGACAGCCACACCGCCGCCGCTCAGCGAAAGCGCGCGCCGCCCGCCCCGCGCGCCGCGTAGCAGCACGACCATCGCCGACAATCCGCTGCTCACGCGCAGCGCGTCACTGCAACCACCGCCGCTGCCCGCGGCGAAACCGTCGTGGTCGCCGCTGCTCGACAGCCTGCGCGAACGCGCGGAGAAGGGCGATGCCGCCGCCGCAGCGGAATGGCTGCAGCGCGATGCACGCTGCTACTCGATGATGCCGTTGACGCCCGAACCCGGCGGCAGCCTGCCGACGCCGGGCTTTGTGCGCGCCACGATGCGCGGACGCTCGCGTCTCACCTCGCTCGATACGGAGGTCGCCGCGGCGGCAGTGATCGAGGACCAGGAACAGCGGCGCAGCCAGCTCGGCGCGGCGCAGCAGCGACTGCTCGACGAATGCCGCGGCTACGCGCCGCAGCCGCCGCAGGTGCGTTATGCCCTCGCAGAAATCGCCGCACGGCTCGGCACCGACAAGGACTTCTGGCGCTTCATCGACGATCCGCCGCTGGCACCCGGCTACAGCCGCGACATCGAACAGGCCGTCGACTGGGCGCGGCGCGCACCGGGCATGGTCTACGAGCGCGCCGCCGGCGGCGATCCGGGCGCGGCCTACATGCTCGGCCTGGCCTACGCGATCGACAATGGCCGCGAACTCGACGGCAACGGCCGCTCGCGCCAGCTGCTCGCTGCGGCAGTCACGAACGATCCGCTGCAGGCGTATCGCTGGCTCAGCGTCTACCTGCGCAGCAACCCCGATGACGACCGCGCCGGCATCGCGCGCGCGCTGCTCAACCGCGTCGGCGCGGAACTCAGCGCAGAACAGCGTGCGGAGGCGGGGCGGTGGTCACCGTAGCGTCCGGAATTCAGACAGCGCGGACCGCATCGCGAATACATTAAACACCTACACTATTCTGATTTATCGAGCGACCATGGCGCTCCGCCCGATTGATACGCACGCGACTCTGAAATCGCGCAGACGACTGACACTTGCCTCAAATCTTCGGGCGATTCGTGCGCCAGGACGATGAGAACCCTTGATTCCCTGCCATCGTCCTGTTCTCCCTTGAACGGGACAACTCATACCTTCCGCTAGCTGCGGTCCGTCACTTCAAAAGCGTGCAGGGCAACCGGCTTTAGCCGAAGGTTCCGGTTGCCCTGCGCACCCCGATGGGCAGTACGTTGGATGGAGATAACGTTGAGCTAGCAGCTCGAACAGCCTTGAGCTCCGCAAGCTACTGCGTCAGCAAACTCACATCGTCCACGATGAACGACGTCGCCACCTGCGAGCCTTCGACGCCCTTGAAATACACGCGCAGCGTCTGGCCCTTGTACGCGATCAGGTTGAAGGTTTTCTGGCTGTAGCCGCCGGGCGCATTGAGATTCGAGTACGTCGCCAGTGTCGCGACCACGGCGTTGCTCGCGTTGCGCAGCTCGACGGTGAGCGTGTCCCAGGCCTGCGTGGTCGAGGTCTCGTCGGTGGTGACGTCGAGCCAGAACGAAAGCGTGGCCTGCGTCGCCGCGGCCGGAATCGCGACTGACTGGTAGACCGTGTCGGTATGCGCGCTGCCATAGCCGTTGAGCCACGCCTTCCAGCTGCCGCCGTGCGCGGCGGCGCCCGCATCGCTCGTGATCACGCCCGAGGTCGCCGTCCACGACGCCGCTCCGGATTCGAAACCGCCGTTGACGATGCGCTGCACCGCGGTGCCGCCGCCGGAATTGCTGACGCTGAAACTCACGGCGCTCGAATCGCGGCTGTTGCCGGCCGCATCGAATGCGCGCGCGACGAGGCTGTGCGTGCCGTTGCTCAGGGTCGTCGAATCGAGTGCCAGCGCATACGGCGAACTGCTGTCACTGCCCTTGAGCGCACCGTCGACGAGGAAGTCGACATTGGTCACGCCGACATTGTCCGACGCGGTCGCGCCGAGGCTGATCGTGCCGCTGCTGCCGCTGACACTGGCCGAGACGGTCGGCGCGGTCGTGTCACCACCGCCGCTCCCCTGCGTGACCCAAACCGGTGCGGACCAGAGAATCTTGCCGTCGTCCTGAGTAACTTTCGCGTAGTAAAAATGTGCACCGGCACTCGGCGTGATCGTCACGCTCGCGCTCGGGGACAGCTGCGTGACCGTGCCGTTGCGGCCCGGCACGCCCTCGTAGATGCGCACCTGCGACGCGCTGCGCCCGGCGCTGTTGGCGAAGTTCGCCACGAGGTTCAGCGCGCCGCTGTTGCTGAAGCGCTCGCCCATGAGCCGGCCGTTCGCCGTAAGGATCAGCTGCGAGTTCTTGTCCATCGTCGCGAAGAAACGGCGCGCCTTCAGTGCGGCGACGAAGTTCGCCTCGGTCAGCGCCGTGCCGGTCGGCAGCAGCACGCCGGTGCGGTTGGTATACGACGCACCCCAGTTCGCGCAGTGATTGTCCTGGTTGCTCGCCGGCGCGATGTGGAATCCACGTTCCAGCAGCTTGTTGAAGGCGCTCTCGTAGGTGCTGCGGCTGGTCTCGGTTTCCGTCGTGTTGGCCGAGAACGCCGAGGTGTTGAGGATTTCCGCCGCGACCATGACTTCATCGCCGTCGGCGCTGTAGCCCATGACCGTGCCGCCGACCGGGAACTGGTCCGAGGTGTCCGGATGGTTGAACTGGCCGATCCAGCCGCGCCCGCGCATGGTCGTATACAACGCCGCGTAGTTGCTCTTGGGCGTGGACACGTCGCCGAACAGCTGGCCCGCCGTATTGGTTTCCCAGCCCGCCAGCAGATTGCCGTTGATGATGTTGAGATGACCGCCGCCGGAGATCACGCCCCACTCCATCCCGTACAGCGCAAGGAAGCCGGGGTTCGCGGTGTTGAACGTGCTCGCGGCGCTGCGGCCCGCGGCATAGCGGTTGCGCGCCGTGGTCGGACTCGCCGACGCATTCGTCGACGAGGAACCGTCGAAGTAGTGGTTGTGCTCGGACGTCATGAGGAAATCGAGACCGCGATTGCGCGCGTACGGAAACGCGGCGGACGGACCGAACTCGCCGCTCTGCGCGGCCTGCGACGACGTGCACGAGCCGATCGCGCCGCCGCCGTCGGAGTCGTTGGTCTGGCTGTGCAGGTTGCCGAAGTACACCGTATATGGCAGCGCGCCGGTCGCGGGCGCGCTCTTGGCACCTTCGACCGATGCAGAGTCACCGAACGCGCCGACCGGCAGCGCCTTGAACGCGGGCATGGCCGGTTTGGCCGGTGCGCCGAGCTCGATTTCCCAGTCCTGTGCGATCGCGTGGTCCGCGTTCGCGAGCGCCTGTTCGACGCGCTGCGGCAGCTCGCCTGGCGCCGTGCGCGTCAGCAGCGGCTCACCGGTCGCGGCGGTCAGGCTGACGCGGTAGTGGCCGCTCGCCAGCGCACGCCGTGCCACATCGCGGCCGTCCCACGGCACGCGCACGTCGACGGGTTTTCCGTAAAACGGTACTTCGCCGTACCAGGCCTGCACGCGCCGGCCGGCCGGATCGAGCACCTCCAGGCGCCAGGCCACCGTGGCCGGATCGGTCGCGTCCGGGAACGCGAAATGCAATACAAATTCGCGTGCATCGCCCGCATCGCCGCGGTACGGCGCTTCGAGCGTGGCCTCGAATTCATGATGGTCCGGACTCGCCGCGTAGGCGCTGCCGCTCAATGCCGCGATCGACAGAACGCCGAACGCCGCTCGCAGGGCCCCCGCCCCGAAACGATTGCTGTTCCCCATGCTGACCTCCCCAATGCGCCCGCGGGCGCGAAATCCGGGACATATACCGCCTGCGCATTGCAGGACGGTGTCGCGATCGTTGCGGTGCGCGCGGGACACAGCGGCGGCACGCAGAAGACAAGGGAGCGCTTCCGTCCCGTGTACGGGATCGGATCGGACGCGGAACGCGGCAGGCGCGGACCCTGGCAGTGGCGGGAAGTTCTGCGGTCAAGCGCAATCTCCCGCGACGAGGTGACGGCCGAGGAAACGACTGGCAGGCGCTTGAGAAACGTCTTGCCAGAGCGGTCAGAATGCAATGCGCGAGCCTCGATCGCCTCAGCGACCGGTCCTCGGAGAACCTGGGCAAGCCCTGTTGCCGCGTTCAATCGGAAAGGGGCTTTGTCCCTTTCTGAACAAGCTGCAATAGCGCGCGGACCATATGATGCATGCAGCGGACATTTCGTGACGCAATCGTCGCTGCGGGACATAAATGCCGGATCGATCCGCGCCGGTGCTGGCGGCGTCACGGTTCCGGTTCGCGCAATGCGCGCACCAACCGAGGTCGTGGGCACGGCGGCGAGCCGCCGGCGCCTGCATGTGCGAGGGAATCCAACGCATTCGGTAGTTTCGGCCTGTCCTGCGCGGGCGCATTCCTGCGCTACGACGAGAACGGGCCAGGACTCAGGGGGTATGCCATGTACACACTGCGCACGATCGTCGCCGTGCTGCTGCTGTCCGCCATCGCACCGCTGTGCGCGCAGGGCCTGCCGAGTTTTCCGGGCGCCGAAGGCTTCGGCGCCGCGGCGAGCGGCGGGCGCGGCGGACGCGTGCTCTACGTCACGACGCTCGACGCCGACCCGGCCGGCACCCACGGCAGCGGCAGCAGCGGATCGCTGAACTGGGCATTGCGGCAAAGCGGCGCGCGCACGGTGCTGTTCACCGTCAGCGGCGTCATCGACGGCATCGCGACCGTGCGCAGCGGCGACGTGACCGTCGCCGGACAGAGTTCACCCGGCGGCGTGATCGTGCGCGGGCTCGTCTGCGGCACGCACTACGGCGGCATCAACTGCGACAACCTCATCGTGCGCCATCTGCGTTCTCGCCCGGCCTGCCAGCTCAGCCCCGCGGGCAACTGTCCGGGCAATGACGACGCGCTGCGCCTCGACGGCATCCGCCGCGCGATGCTCGACCATCTGTCGCTCGCCAACGCGAGCGACGAGGCCGTGCAGCTGAGCTGGGCCTCGCAGATCACGCTGCAGGATTCGATCATCGCGGAAACCGTCGGCAGCCACGCGACCTATGGCGGCGTGCTGCTGAACTATTCCAACAGCGCGTTTCCGCTCGACGGCCTCACGCTGACGCGCAACCTCTGGTACCGCATCAAGGGCCGCCTGCCCGAGATCACCTGCGAATCCAGCGCACAGGACGACATTCCGCCGCGGCTCATCGATGCGTGCCAGAACGTGCCGCTGCGGCTGGAAGTCAGCAACAACCTCTACCTCGATCCCGGCTACTACATCGACTACGGCCCGTGGGTCGATGCCGATTCAGTGAATGGACCGTTCCGCGTGCAGCTCAACCTCGTCGGCAACCGCTTCGTTACGCGCAGCAGTTTCAGCTTCGGGCTCGCCGCGTTCGCACTGCTCGGCACCGACGCCGGCGATCCACCGAGCCAGAATTCGCTGTACGTCCGCGACAACCGCATCGACCGCTTCTCGACGTTGGCCGACTATCAACTGTTCTATTGCTGTAACGACTTTCCGCCCGGCCCCGGCGGCAATACCGCGACCGGCACAGCGCAGCGCCGCACGACGCGGCATGATTTCCCGGCCACGCGCTACCGCCCCGGCGAACGCCTGCAGCGCGAGCTCCCGCTGACCGCCGGCGCACTGCCGCACGACCCGATGGACCGGCGCTACGCCGCATCGACGGCGGCCGGAAACATTCCCGATCTGCCGCACGAACAGCCCGCCGCCGCCGACGCCTTCGCACTCGACTTCGCGCCGGGCGCGCCGCCGGCCGCCCCGATCGACAGCGATGCCGACGGCCTGCCCGACGCGTTCGAGCAGCGGCACGCAGCCTACGGACTGAACACGTCGGTCGCCGACAACAACGGCACGCAGCTGTCGCTGCCGCTGCTCGGCGTAGCCGGGTATACGAATATCGAAGTGTATTTGGATCTGCTCGCGCGAAGCCGCGGCGACCTGATCTTCATCGACGGGCTGGAGTGAGGCACCGGAATGTCCGCGCCTTCGATCCGGTATCGCATGCTGCGCCGCATTCACGGCAAAGCTCGCATCGGACCAGCTGAGGAAGCGACAGGAAAGACGTAGGGGATGAAACGGAGGGTCCGCAAAAACAACACGGCAACCTTCCTGGTCGCCGTGTCTGAGCCCATGCGCAGATCTCGGACTGCGCCAGCTCCCCCTGGTGAAAGCAGCACCGGGCGCGAGGCGCGCGGTGGGAAGTGACGCGCAAGACTAGCCCAGCGCGGTCAGGCCGGCCGATCGGTTACATTTTTTTGCAGTTGGTACGGGCCAGCGCCGCCCGAGTTGCGCCTGGTGCGCGCCGGTGGCGCGGAAACCGAGATCGCGCGGCGTCTGGAAGCCATCACCGCGGTGCTGTGGAGCATGTCTTGGACTCAACCCGCCAACCGGCCACGGAGCGCGCGAAGCGTCACACAGCAGAACAGGCAGATCCCTGCTCAACACTCGGGCTATACGCCAAGCACCAGATCATCCGGACCCACCGAATTGATGCGGATCTGGTTGGCGAACAGCGAGAACGCGAGCATGCCGGCGAGTCCGTTCGCGCGCTGCACCCAGGGCGGCAGGTAGAGCGGCTGGGCGATATAGCCGGAGTCGAAATACGGCTCGAGCGAGATCACGTCGTGCAGCGCCATCTTGCCGGCGAACAGCGCGCGCGAAAGATTCAGGCGGCGATGCTTCAGCGTCCAGCGAAAGAAGGTATGCACGGTCAGCAGGCCGTGCAGGTATACATTGTCCTTCGTGAACGCCGCGCCGCCCTGCACCGGCACGCCGCGAAACACGCGCTGGGTCGAGGAGAAACTGTCCGACTCGGTCTGTCCCGCATCGAGAAAATAGCGGAACACGTCGACGAAATCCGCGCCCGACAACGCCATGTCGATCGCGACGATGCGCAGCGAGATGCGCTTCATGCGTTCGATGTCGATCGAGCCGGACATCAGCTCGGCAAACACGGCGAGGCCTTCCTGCGTCGCGGTCACGCGCGGCGAGGAACGGCCCAGCGATTTCAGATGCGGCTGTTCGCGTCCGTTGAGGCCGGTCAGCGAGTGCACGAAGGCTTCGTGCTCGACCAGCTGGTGGCGGTCGTATTCGGAGAAGCACGTGGCCGAGCGCAGGCGGATGCGCGTCGGTCCGGCCGCGGCCTTGGCAATGAGATCGGGATCGATCTCGACCTCGATCTTGTGCGAATGGAAGAAGCCGTCCAACTGCGCCTGCAGTTCCGCCTGCAGGGTTTCCGCGGGGATGCAGTAGTCGGCCTCGCTCGCGAGGATTTCCTGGTCCAGTTCGCCGGCCAGGCCGATGAAATGGCGCGCGGCGTCGAGATTGGTCAGCTCCGAGCCCGGCAGCCGGTCGCCGGGACGGCCGTATAGACGGATGGAATGCTCGGTCACCGCCGCGGTACCGACCGCCTGCAGCAACTCGGTCGCGATGCGCCAGGATTCCGCGCTGCGGCGCAGATAGTCGCCGACCGGATGCCCCGACTCCGCCTCGCGCTGGATCGCGATCAGCTCCTCGCGCTCGGCGCTCAGGTCCGGCGCGACATAGCGCACGTCGGGCAGGCTATGAAATCCGCGCTGCCAGTTGTTGATGAAGTGCTGCTGCGCCGACGCCGGCCAGCTGACGACCTGGAGCAGCCGGATGCGCCGTATCGCCCCGACCAGCCGTGCGTCGAGCGCGGTGCAGCGGTCCAGCAGGCGGGCTTCGGCAGTGTCCGGGGCGATCACGCTCATGCGGCCGACTATATCCCGGATTTCTCACACCTCCTTCTACAGCGGCCGCCGATACGCTCGCCCTGATGGCGTCGCTACGAACGGGAACGAGAAATCCGGGATAGCGCGGCGCTGTCGGCCGATTGCTATGCTGTTTCTTCTTGTTACCGCGCCGAGGCCGCCATGAACTTCGTCTTCCCTGCCCCGCCGACCGCCAGCGTCCCTGTGCTCGACAGCGAGCAGCGCTTTCCGGTCCATCGCATCTACTGTGTAGGCCGCAACTACGCCGATCACGCCAAGGAAATGGGCGCCGAGGTGAATCGCAGCCAGCCCGTGTTTTTTCTAAAGCCCGCCGACGCCCTCGTGACCGACGGCACCGACGTGCCTTATCCGAGCGTCACGAATGATCTGCACCACGAAGTGGAAATGGTCGTCGCGCTGCGCTCGGGCGGCCGTGACATAGCGGTCGATTCGGCCCTGCAGCATGTCTTCGGCTACGGCGTCGGCCTCGATCTGACCCGGCGCGACCTGCAGGCCGTGGCCAAGGCCAAGAGCCTGCCGTGGGACGTGGCCAAGGCGTTCGATGCATCCGCGCCGATCTCGTCGCTGCGCGCGGTCAGCGCCGGCGCGCATCCGCAGCACGCGACGCTGTCGCTGATCGTCAACGACGAACCGCGCCAGAACAGCGACATCAGCGAGATGATCTTCAACGTCGCCGAGATCATCCACGAGCTGTCGAAGCTGTTTGAACTCACCGCCGGCGACCTGATCTTCACCGGCACGCCGGCCGGCGTCGCGGCGCTGGCCCGCGGCGATACCTTCGAAGCCACGCTCGGCGGCGTGGCCACGCTGCACGGCAGGATCGTCTGACCGGCGCGCACGCGCGGTGATGCGGCAGCCGTCGTGCGCGCACGCGGCGACAGCGGCATCACCGCGCGTAAGCGCGGCGCACACGATGTGAGCCGTGGAATCCATGCCTCGCCGAACGGCCGCGCAATCGTGTAAAACAGCGTCGCGCGGCAGGGCGCCGTCGTCCACAGCACGAGTCACCAGGAGACCGACTATGAGCTTCTTCAGCGAGTTCAAGGCATTCGCAATGCGCGGCAACGTCATCGATCTCGCGGTCGGTGTCGTCATCGGCGCCGCCTTCGGCAAGATCGTCACGTCGCTGGTCGACCAGATCATCATGCCGCCGATCGGCATGCTCATCGGCGGCGTGGATTTCTCCGCGTACAAATGGGTGCTGCAGGCAGCAGGACCCGACGGCAAGGGCGAAGTCGCGATCCAGTTTGGCGCGTTCTTCAATACGCTGATCCAGTTCGCCATCGTCGCGTTCGCGATCTTCCTCGTGATCAAGCTCATGAACCGCCTGATCAAGAAGCAGGAAGACGCGCCGGCGCCGCCCGCGGCGGAAGTCGTGCTGCTCACCGAGATCCGCGATTTGCTCAAGAGCAATCCGCCGCGCGGATAGCGCCGGCAGGACAGCGGCAGCAACCACGATGGAAGCCGCACCACTAGCCGGTGAGAGAACCTGCCTGCAGCCGGCACAAGTCCTGTGCCGCGCACGCTTCACTACCGCTGCGCGGTCCATGCGACTGCGCCGCGGGATACGCCACCGGTAGACACCGCGGGCTGCGGTCGCGTTGGACAGATCTGTCTTTCGCACCGGAGCCCGCCGATGAATACCCCGAGACGCTCGTCCAAGGAAGCCGTTGCCGAATCGCTGAGGCACGGCGAATGGCATGACGAAGGCAACTGGATACTCGCCGGTGCCGTGCAGCTGCTGACCGATGCCATCGGACGCAGCCACGATGCGCTGGGACTGGCCGAAGCGCGCGAGGCCGTGCGCACCCTCAACGCCCATCTGCAATACGACTTCACGAGCGCCATCGCGAGCGCGTGGGAAAGCGCCGGCTTCGTGGACATTGCGATCCGCAAGCGCCATGTGCAGGCTCTGATCAATCTCGGCGAGCTCGACGAAGCCGAACGGCGCATCGCTTCGGCTCTGCAGCCACATAGCCCGACGGCGCCGGAACCGGACCCCGATTACGCCGCAACGGTCGCGCGCGAGACCGTGGAACTGCACGGACTACGAGCCCGCGTGGCGAAGGACCGCTTCGTTCGCGCCGGCGATGCCGGTGCGAACGTCGCTGCAGAGCAGCGCGAGCAGCTGCTGCTCCGCGCCCGCGATGACTACGCGAGCCAGTATGCGCAGGACGAAAACCGCTACTGGCAAGGCGTGAACGCGCTCGCGCTGCAGGCGCGCCACGAACGCGAGTCCGGATCGCAGGACCCCTCGCCGGCCGAAGTGCTGGCGCAAAAGCTCGTGCGACAACTTAAGACGCGGCTGAAAAAACACTACAAGCAGTTTGTCGACCTGACCAAGCGGCGCGAGCGTCTGCTCCAGCGCGGCAGCAGCATGACGCAGTGGGACCGCGAGCACCTGCAATGGCTCGGCGAGGACGCCAATGTGCATTGGGTCTTCGCGTCGCTGTCCGAAGCCTGTCTCGCGCTGGGCCTCTGCGACGAAGCGGAGCTGTGGCTGTACCGCTTCATCGGCTATCGCCACACCAAGCCGTTCGATCTGAACGCCTATGCGCGGCAGCTGCGCGAAATCTGGCAGGCCGACCACACACGTTTCGACAGCAACTGTGCCTCGCGCCTGGCCTTCATTCTGCGGCGCTATCTCCAGGCCAAAACCGACAGCGTCAGTTTCTCGCGTGAGCAGGCGCAGGCGCTGCGCGACAGCCAGGATCTGCTGGAAAGGAATTTCACCGGCGAGACGCTTTTCACCGTGCCGATGGTCGAGCGCATGCTGCAGGTCTGCGCCTCGGTCGGCAGCGTCAATACGCGACGTCTGGTGCGCAAGGGCACCGGTTTTCTGATCGACCGCCGCCAGCTCTGGGCCGACGGCCCCGACGGCCTGGTCTTCGTGACCAATGCGCACGTCATGAGCGCAACGCTGTCCGGCGCCGCGGTGCGGCCGGCCGATGCGGTGATCGCGTTCGACATGGACGGCAGTACCGGCGCGATGCCGCAACTGTTCGAGGTCGACACAGTGCTGTTCTCTTCCGATCCGGGCGAAGTCGGCATACCGATCGGCACCTATGATCTGCTCGATGTGACCATCGTCACGCTGAAATCGCTGCCGCCGAACGCGCGCGGACTGACACTGCAGCACGCGCTGCCCGACTTCCGCGCGCGTGCCCGGGCTTACGTCGTCGGACATCCGAACGGAGCCGACCTGCAGATTTCACTGCACGACAGCGTCCTGCTCGACTACGACCCGCTGCCGCGCCTGATCCACTACCGCACGCCGACCGACCCGGGCAGCTCGGGCAGTCCCGTATTCAACGAACACTGGGAAGTCATCGGCGTGCATCACGCGGGTTCGGCAAACGCGCGGCGTCTCGATGGTAAAGGCACTTACGAGGCCAACGAAGGCATCGCGCTGTCAGCGCTGTGCCGCGCGCTGGAGAGCCCCGACCGCGCGGCGCCGCCACCGCTCAGTGGCAGCTCCGCCCGAGCTGCTCGGTAAGCCGCACGAGCTCGAGACTGCCCGCGGCGAAGCCGGGCACCTCCGGCGTCCAGCTCACCTTCGCCGTGTCGGCGCCGGTGAAGCGGAACGTCGCCGTGCCCCAGGCGCGGCGGTCGAGATCGGCAATGCGATAGTCGGGCGGGAAGTCCGGCCCGCGCGTGATGCCGAGCGTCAGCGTCGCGCTGTCGCCGCTGATCGGTCCGGCGCCGACGAGGAACAGCGGCTTGCCGCGGTCGAACACGTACCAGACCGCGACGAGCTGGCGCGAGTCACCGCCGCCGAACACGTGCAGGAAGAATCCGTGGCCGCTCTGTGCAGGCTGGAACCAGTTGCCGCTGTGACACGAGCGCACCTGCGCGCCGGGCGGATCGTCGGCACTGTCCGCCGCGGCGACGAGGCTCTCGATCGGCAGCTCGCCGCTGCCGAAGCCCGGCTGCGTGCTGCTCCAGCGCAGCGTCGCGCGCCGCGGCGAATGGAATTCGATATCGAGTTCGCCCCAGGGCTGCTGCTGCACGTCGGCGGCACGGAAATCCGGCGGGAAGTTCGCGCCGCGGCTGGCCGCAACCGGCACACGCACGCGGCCGCCGTCGGCACGGCCCACGCCAATCATCCAGTACGGATCGCCGTCCTGGTAGACGAACCAGCTCGCGACGACATGCGTCACGCCGTCGATGACGACGGGTTCGAGCATGAGGCCGTGGCCGTCGGACTGCGGGTTCCACCACATGCCGGCGACGCGCGTGTCGATGCGGTAGTCGGGCTCGCCATCGAAATCGCCGAGGTTCACGCGCCAGACGCCGCGGCCGTAGGTGAAGGCAAACAGCTGCACCGGTCCGCCGGCCGGCGCAACCAGCTTGAGGTCTTCGGTGATGACGTTGGCATAGCCGGTGTTTTCCACCGCCCAGTTCGCGCCGCCGTCGAGCGAGACGAAGAGACCGAGGTCAGTGCCGATGTACAGTTCGCGCATATTGCGCGGATTGATCGCGATCGCATGCACCGGCACGTCGGGCAGGCGTCCCTCGCCGTCGCCGTCGAGCGGCTGCCAGGTCGCGCCCGCGTCGGTCGATTTCCACACGTGCACACCGCCAAACGTAGAATATGTTGCGTATGCGATGTTGCTGTCGGACGGATCGAAGGTGAGCCGCGAGACCCAGCCACTGCGCGGCGCCGCGGAAGCCCAGACCGTGGCCTGCGTGCTCGCCAGCGCCGCGCTGCTGCGGTAGATGCCGGTCTGGTTGCCGACGAGCATGCGATTCGGGTTGCCCGCGGCGATCGCGATGGCCGAGGTGCGTCCGCCGAAACCGCCGCTCGCGAACGGCGCGCTCGCGCGGCGCCAGTTGCCGGCCGCGTCGTCGCTGCGCCACAGGCGCGTGCCGCCGGCGTAGAGCCGCTGCGATGCATTCGGATCGATGAGGTACGGCATGATGAACAGGGTCTGGTCGCTGAACCCGCGCGTCGCGTCGGCGAAGCTGTTGCCGCCGTTGACCGACTTGCCGAGCGAGATGTACTGCGCGCTCGCGTAGAGCACGTTCGTGTTGGACGGATCGACCGCGGCGAAACCGCCGTCGCCGTCATAGATATGGCGCCAGGCGTTGGGGCCCGTCTCATCGCGGCCGAGCCAGGTGCCGTTGTCCTGCGTGCCACCGAGATAGCCACGCCCGTCGGGAAACACCGCGCCGGCGTAGAACTGCGTCGTGCCCATGCCGCGGCTCAGGCTGCGCCAGCGCACGCGCTCGCCCGTCAGCGCGCGGCACAGCGCCGCGTCGCCGCTGCCGATCGGCGCGCGCGCGTTGTCGCTCGTGGAAACCCCGCCGTCGTGCGTGCTGTAGATGCGCTGGTTGGCCGCGCCGTCGTAGCCCGGATGGAATCGGATGCGATGCTGGTCCGGATGCACGTACGAATCGTCGGGCGCGGCGTAGTAGCTGGCCAGCCCGAAACGCCTTCCGCCGTCGGTGGAGCGGAACAGCGTCATGCCGCCGACCCAGACTGTATCGGCATCGACCGGATCAGCCGCAATCGCGTTGTTGTACCAGCCCGCGCCGTAGAAGTCGGGCGCCGACGGATCACCGCACGCCTGCGGCTTCACCGCGAAGTGGAACTGGTACAGGCTGGCCGACAGCAGGTCCGGCGAGTCGTTGCGCAGGCGCGCGTCCCAGGTGCGTCCGCCGTCGTCGGAACGCCACAGCGCATGCAGGCCGTTGTCGTAGTCGCCGATGCCGTCGCCGTTGCGATCAGGCCCAGGCGCGATGCTCGCCGCGACCGCGTAGACGACGCGCGGATCGGCCTTGTGGATGTCGATCTGCGTGCGCCCCTGGCCAGCTTCCGACAGCACGGTTTCCCACTGCCCGGCATTGCCCGCATCGGTGTTGAGGAACACCGCGGCCGGGCACGGTCCGCTGCACGCGGGTGGCGTGACCGTGTTCGGCAGCCAGTAGCGATCGGCGACCGAACGCGACGCACAGGTCGCGAGCAGCCAGTCCTGCGCCGTATCGCTGCGAATCGCGAGATCGGTGCAGCCTTCGTAGCGCAGCGCGTCCTGGCCGTCCGCCGGACGCAGCAGGCGTTCGAACGTCGCGCCGCCATCGCGCGAGCGCCAGATGCCGCTG
>Ga0207698_10000713_pt1 | contig 19233 bp, 23 predicted proteins | sample KBSCornC22_FD_184298 | JGI IMG/M metagenome (GOLD analysis project Ga0207698, IMG submission 184298) | Corn rhizosphere microbial communities from Kellogg Biological Station, Michigan, USA - KBS Corn C2-2 (SPAdes) (version 2) | ecosystem: Host-associated > Plants > Roots > Rhizosphere > Soil ... | reverse complement strand
GATGCCGATATGCCAGCGTATAGAGATAGGGCAGCAGCCGGTAGCGCAGCCGGATCAGGTCGCGCACCAACGGCGTGGCGTCGGGATACATCCATGGCTCGTTGGCGGTGCCGTCGTCATTCCAGCTATGGATGCTGAAGCGCGGCATGAAGACGCCCGCCTCGACCCAGCGGACGAACAATTCGGGGTCGGGCTTGGGGCCCGCGAACCCGCCAATATCGTGGCCATTATTCGATACGCCGCTCAGCGACAGCGACAGCCCCATCCGGATATTCCAGCGCAGACTGTCCCACGACGTTGCATTGTCGCCCGACCAGGTCTGGACATAACGCTGCATTCCCGCCGCGCCCGCGCGCGAGACCATGAAGGGGCGCACGTCCGGCGCGTGCGCCGTCTGCGCCGCGCGCGAGGTGCGCAGCATCAGCAGGGTCTGCAGCGGCTTGGCGTCGCATGCCGGTTTGGGATCGCCGAACAATCGCGCGATCGCCTCGGGCGAGGTGATCTCGAATTCGTTATTGTCGTTCCAGGTCGCGGCGATGCCCATGTCGAGCAGGTCGGCGGTGACGTGCGCGCGCCACCAATCCTGTGCGTCCGAATTGGTGAAATCCAGATAGGCCCCCACCCCGTCCCAGAACTGGCACCAGGAGGGTTCGCCGTCGGGCTCGAGCACCAGCATGCCTTTGGCCTTCGCCTCCTCGAACAAGGGATGATCGTCGAGCAGGCACGGCTTGATATTGGCGCAGAGCCGCACCCCCGCTTGCGCGTAGGAGGCGGCAAAGGCGGCGGGGTCGGGGAATTTGTCGCGGTTCCAGTTGAAGACGTAGCGGCGCGGCCCGATCGAGGTATAGCCGCTCGACAGATGGAAGCTGTCGCACAGGATGTCGTGCGTACGGCAGCCGTGGATGAACTCCTGCATCCGGTCCTGCGCGTCGGGCGCGTCGGTATAGCTCATGGTCGAGCCCGAATAGCCCAAAGCCCAGCGCGGCATCATCGCGGGCCGCCCGGTCAGCCAGGTGAAACGGCGCGTCACGTCCGCCACGCGCGGGCCCGCAATCACATAATAATCGAGGTCGCCCGCCTCCGCCTCGAACCCGCGATAGACCCCGTGATAATTGCTGCGCTCGCGCCCAAAGTCGAACGCCGCATCGGCATAAGTGTCGTAGAACAGGCCGAACGCCGCGCCGCTCTGCGCGCGCCGGGTGATGTAGAAGGGGATATGCTTGTAGAGCGGGTCGGACGCGCGCGCGTCATAGCCCATGGCGTCGAGGTTGCGCATGCGGAAGCGCCGCCCGGTCAGGTCCAGCTCGCCAGCTTTCTCGCCCAGGCCGAAATATTGTTCGGCCGGATCACGCACGAGATAATGCCGCACGCCGGCGCCCCACCAGCCGAAATTATAGGCCTGGGTCGGGCGATCGGCCGCGATCGGTACCCATGTGCCGTCGACCTTCATGCTCCAGCTGAAGAACAGCCCTGTCAGCTGTACGCTCGCCCTCAGGTCCGACGTAGTCAGGACCAGCCGCTCGGCATCCGCCTCCAGCTCAAACTCCGGATGCGAGAAGCCCGCCGCGTCGAGCCGGTCGCGCCCTTCCTGCGGCACATCCTCCTGCCCCGGCGCAATCGCCCAGCTGCGCGGGCCCGACAGGCCCTGCGGCGGGACGAGCAGGACGCGGACGATGTCCGGCTCCAGCACGAAGATCTCGACGCGATAACCGCATTCGGACGACAGGCTGACGCGCGGCCCGTCGCGGCCGGCGAGCGCGAAACGCGGCGGCTGGTTGAGCGGTCGGATCATGCGGTCTGGGCTTCCCGGTCGAGGCGCTGGGGGCGGAGCAGCAGAAACAGGATGACGGCGGCTGACACGTCGAACAGCCCGAGCAGACTGAACAAGGGTGCATAGCCCACGCGGTCGGCGAGCAGGCCCACGGTAAGCGAGAAGCTCAGTCCCCCGATCCAGCCGAACATGCCGACCAGGCCGTTGGCGCGGGCAATGCCCTGGCGCGGGAAGACGTCCGTCGTCAGCGTGTTGATCAGCACCGACAATATCTGGTGCGCAAAGCCACCGACACAGAAGAGGGCGATCGCGGCATAAGGACCGGCGACCAGGCCGACGCTGGCGGGCGCGATCATCATCGAGGCCGCGATCGCGAAGCCGGTCGCGCGCGACACGCGGATGCCCATACCGAACCGCCGCATCAGGAAGGGCGAGAGATAGCCACCCAGGATGCCGCCCACGTCGGAGGCGAGGAAAGGCAGCCAGGCGAAGAGCGCGATCGACTTCAGGTCCATGCCGCGCTCCTTCGCCAGATAGAGCGGGATCCAGAAGCTGAACGTCTGCCAGGCCGGCTCGATCAGGAAGCGCGGGATGGCGAGGCCCCAGAAGCGGCGCTGCGCCAGCAAGGATGCGATGGTCGGCGGTTCGGCGGCCTCCGCCTCCCCCGCGGCAGGGGCGAGCGCGCGTTCGGCGGGCGACAGCAGGCGGTGGCGGGTCGGCGGATCGTAGAAAAGATACCAGCCCAGTGCCCAGATCAGCCCCAGCGCACCGGTGACGACGAACGCCCAGCGCCAGCCGTAGGACAGCGACAGGAAGATCACGAGCGGGGGCGCCAAAGCGGCGCCGAGCGAGGTGCCCGAATTGAAGAAGCCCACCGCGATCGACCGATCGCGCGCGGGGAACCACTCGCTCACCGCCTTCATGCCGGCGGGAATGCCGACCGATTCACTCGCGCCCAAAAGCCCGCGCAGGAACGCGAGCGACATCCAGCCGCCGGCCAAAGCGTGCGCCATGTTAGCGAGCGACCAGGCGACCGCGAACAGCGCGAAACCGAGCTTCAGCCCGAGCAGGTCGACCACCGCGCCGCAGATCGGCTGCATCACGGTGTAGGCGACCTGGAAGGCGCCCACGACCCACGAATATTGCTGCGTCGTCAGCCCCAGCTTGCCGGTCAGCTCAGGCGCGAGCACGCCCAGCGAATTGCGCGCGAGATAATTGAGGACGGTGCCCGCGCAGACCAGCGCGATGATCCACCAGCGCAGGCTCCGCAATCTCATCGCGCTGCGGCCGAAATCGTCACCAGTTCCACATCGTGCCGTCTTCCAGACGCGCGACGGGCAGCTGCTTGGGATCGTAGGGATATTTGGCGGCGAGCGCCTCGTCGATATCGACGCCGTGGCCGGGCGCGTCGCCCGGATAGAGCAGGCCGGCTTCGAAGCGATAGGCATGCGGGAAGACCGCGTCCGTCTCCTCCGAATGGCGCATATATTCCTGGATGCCGAAATTGGGGACCCAGCTGTCGAAATGGAGCGCGGCGCCCATCGTCACCGGCGACAGATCGGTCGCGCCATGGCTGCCGGTCCGGATCTGCCACAAGGCCGCGAAATCGGCGATGCGGCGAAGATGCGTGACGCCGCCGGCTCCGACGATGGTGGTGCGGATGAAGTCGATCAACTGTTCCTGGATCAGATCCTTGCAGTCCCAGATCGTGTTGAAGATCTCGCCCACCGCCAGCGGCGTGGTGGTGTGCTGGCGCACCAGGCGGAAGGCTTCCTGGTTCTCGGCCGGAGTCACATCCTCCAGCCAGAACAGGCGATAGGGCTCCAGCGCCTTGCCGAGATGCGCCGCCTCGCGCGGGGTCAGGCGATGATGCGCATCGTGCAGCAGCTCGACCTCGAAACCGACCCGCTTTCGCAAGGTCTCGAACAATTTAGGGATGTGGTTCAGATATTTGGTGGTCGACCACACCGTCTCGGTCGGGAGCGCGGCGTCGGCGGGCTCGTAGAACATCTGCCCGCGGCCCACGCCATAGGCCTTGTCGATACCGGGAATGCCGCTCTGCGCGCGCACCGCGCGATAGCCCATGCCGATATAGCGCTCCACCTCGTCGACCGTCTCGGCAATGTCGGCGCCATTGGCATGACCATAGACCATCACGCCGTCGCGGCTCTTGCCGCCGAGCAGGTCATAAAGCGGCATGCCCGCCGCCTTGGCCTTGATATCCCACAGAGCCACGTCGACTGCGGCGATCGCGCGCATCGTGACCGGGCCCCGCCGCCAATAGGCACCCCGATAGAGATATTGCCAGATATCCTCGATCTGGCGCGCATCGCGCCCGATCAGCAGCGGGCAGACATGCTCTTCCAGATAGGCAACCACCGCCTTTTCGCGCCCGTTGAGCGTGGCGTCGCCAATGCCGTGCAGCCCCTGATCGGTGACGATCTTGAGCGTGACGAAATTGCGCCCCGGGCACGTCACGATCACCTTGGCATCTACGATACGCATATCCGGTACAGGGTCCTGCCTTGCTGCCTGCCGCGGCGCCTTTTCCCCGCAGCTCCGGTCCGGAAACTAGGCCGAAAAGCCGTGGCTGTCCAGACTGGACAGGCCAGTTTTGACAAAATTGGTTCGCGACCTGCGTCTGACCGCAGGCAGGTTAGATAAGTGCTGCCGCGCGAACTCCTCCGTCATGCCCGCGAACGCTGGCATCCAGCTGCCTTGAGCTTGCAGCGCCGCCAATCAGGATGCGACAGGCTCCGCCACCATGCCTCGGCCGGCCGCCACGCGCTTCCTCGGCGGCACGCTGCGCCAGGCGAGGACCAGGGTCGCCAGCGACAGCGCTGCCGCCGCCAGCGCGCTCGGCAGCGGCGGGCTCGCGCCAAACGTGGCGAGCGCCGCGCGCCAGCCGGCGCTCTGCCCGAGCAATTGGTAGGAGGCGATTTGCGCAATCGCCACGGCGATCAGCACCAGGAACGGCCTGGCGTCGGCGGGGCGCCGCGTCGCGCAGATCAAGGCTGCGCCGATCGTCACCGATATTCCGATCAGGAAGCTGATCCACAGCGACGGCGATGGCGCTCCGGCCAAGCGCGCCAGCACCTGGACGAGGCGCGTGGTCAAAGGCGGCAGCACCAGCAAAGCCGTCGCGATCATCCAGGCGGCATGGCGGCCTGTCCGCCGGCGCGCCGCCAATGCCGCGGCAACGAAGCCGACGAAGGCGACGATCGAACTCACATCGTCAGGCGCAAGCGCAGGTGCGGAAAAGGATTCGAACGGGCTGCCGGCGCTCATCTCGGCCGACATGTCGCGGATCGCATAGACGCCCGCGGCCGCGAACAAGGGCACGACCGCGAACACCGCCAGGCCCGCCGCCCTGTGCCAGGCGAGATACCGCTTATGCGCGGCCCAGCTCTGCACCGTCAGCAGCGCGAGCCACAGGGTCGCCGTCATGCCATGCGCATGCTGCGCCGGTCGCGCGCTCGATATGTGCCCGAAATAGCCGGGCCAGAAGGAGATGACGATCAGCGGAAAGAGCGCAAGCAGCCAATAATGCGCGTGACGATAAGGCATGGCGCCATTCTCCCCTAAGTTGCTGGATCATGCCGCGCAGGGTGGGCGTCTGCAATCCGGCGCGGCCGGCCTCACCCACGATCTTATGTGGAATTCAGATGCGCAGGCCGCACAGCGCCGCGATGATGAGAGCGGATATGCCGGCCGCGAAGAGCAGCCCCGCCGCCCATATCCGCTCGGCAATGGCACGCCGCACGCCATGCGCCAACAATATGATCCGCAAGCCGCAGAAGAGGTGCGCGATGACGAAGAAGACGCCCAGCGCATAATGCGGCAGCAGCCTGATGTTCCACGCGTCCATCAGCAGCCCGTCGGGGGCGCCGCTCGCCCAGGCCCAGTCGGTCGGGGTCCCATGGACCCAGCGCGCGGAGACCAAAGCGGAGTTGAGGTGGGTCAGGATGAAAGCAGCTAGGTAGGCGCCCGACCCGACCTGGATCAGCCGAGCCCCATCCAGCGGGCGGGCGCTCCAGCGCCAGGCCAACCGCACGCCGCTCGCGACCTGGAACACCAGAAGTATCACCAGCACCGGCTCGACGATGCGCGCGCGGTACACGGTGCGCCCGATCGCCATCACGCGCGCATGGCTGGCAGGGCCGAACAGCCCGGTCAGATGGTTGGTGAGGTGGAAGGCGACGAACATCAGGATGAACAGCGCGGCGACGCCGTGCGCTATACGCAAGCGGCCCGGCATGGCGGTCGGAAGCGCGGGCGGCCCCCTGCCCTGCGCCAGCATCGCGACGACGCCGCAGGCGATCCACAGGACCGACCAGCTCCACAGGTCGCGGATCGGCGAATGGGGCAAGCTGGAGACCACGCCGGTCAGCACGAACAAGGGCGGTGCCGCCAGTCCCACGAACGCGACGCGCCGGATGGCGGACGCCGCCTCGCCCGCTCTCCCCGCGATGAGCAGGCATGACAGCGGCAGGGCGAAGGCGAGGATCAGCCAGAGGGCGGGTACGATGCTCGCAGGGGCCTCGACGATCGCCGCATGGAACAGGCGCAAGGTCCAGGGATAAGCGAGCGCCGCGCCGATCGGGATCCAGGGCAGCAGGCGCGCCAATGGGCGGTGCTTGCCAACCCTGTTCGGGGTCTCGGCGGAATTGAAGGGTTCGGCCAATCGAGCCCCCATCGTCCTGAGTAAAAGGATGGTTCGCCGGCGCTCAGCCGACCGCGCCTCGATCGCTTTGCCCCGCCCGCACAGTGTCGAGCGCCCAGGCGCCCGGCCCGGCGGCGGCAAGGTACAGGAAGATGAAGCAATAAAGGATCGCCGCGACGCCCATGTTCACGACCGGCCAGATGCTCGTCGGGGCATGGAAGCCCCAATAAGCAACCGCCATTTCTCCCGAGAGCAGGAAGGCCGTCGACCGCGTGAACAAGCCGACGATCAGCAGGGCGCCGCCGACCAGCTCGAGCAGCCCGGCCGCGAACAGCCAGGGTGCCATTTCCGGCGGCGGCGCGGGAAAGGGCAAGGCCGGCCAGTCGAACAGGTGTACCACCCCCGCTTCCACGAACAGGGTCCCGGAGACGATGCGAAGGAGCGCGAGAATATGGGCCGAACAGGCTGCGAGTCGCGTCATGGTGATCCGTCCTTTCCGGCGGGCGAAGCCGGCCCGCGCGCTGTCTTGATATACAACGGCACGTCGTATATTACGGTACACCGTACTATTGTGAGGGCATGATGTCAAAGCAGGATGAATCCGCACCCCCCCCCGGCACGGTCCCGGTCGATCTGGCCACCGCGTTGAATGCGCATAGCGAGGCGGTGGTGCTGTTCCATTCGTCGGTCGCGCAGAGCATGGGCCTCGACCCCACCGCCTATAAGACGCTGTTCCTCCTCAACAGGCTGGGCCCGCTCAGCGCGGGAGAGATTGCGAGGGAGACGGGGCTGGCGACGGCGTCGGTGACCGACCTGATCGATCGTCTCGTCGCCAAGGGCTATGTCAGCCGGGGGCCGCACCCCACCGATCGGCGGCGGATCGTGGTGGCCCTGATCGAACAGGTGGTCACGGGCGCACGAAGCGGCTTCGGTGTGCCCAACCCGTCATTGGCCAGGCTGTGCGCGCATTATGACGCCGGTCAGATCGCGCTGATCGCCGACTTTCTCACGCGCAATGCCCAACGGCTGCGCGACGATCTGGCCGGCATCGACGCCTGAGGGCCCAAAGGAGAGATGAGATGTGCAGGATCCTGGCGATCCGGCGTCGTCAGCTTCTGCCCTTCGGCGCCGCCTTGGTGATCTGCGTCGCGACCGACACCCAGTGCCCGTCGCGCTTCGTCCAGACGTCCAGCCAATTGTAGGTGCCGCTGTTGCGGACCCCGGCATAGCTGCTCTCCTCGTCATCGGCGCCCATCAGGTAAGCGGTATCGCCGAATATCTTGACGTGGATGTCGTGCAGCACGAACCGGCGCACCACCAATTTGCGATGCGCGACATCGCTGATGAAGCTCTGCTTGCCCGAAATGCCGGTCGCGCTCTGGCAGATCCAGTCGTCGCCGACGATGCGCTGCAAAGCGGCGACGTCGCGATGGATCATGGCGTGTCCCAGCTCGGCTTCGAGCGCGACAATCTCTTTCTTCGCCTGTTCGACGGCGGCGGTGGATTGCGGTCCGGCGGCGGCAAGCGCAGTTGAGGCGAGAATGGCGAGAGAAACAGACATGGCGGTCTCCTTCCAGTCGGTCGAACAGCCCAGGCGTTACCCACCCCCTTGCACAACTAACCACCTAAAGCCATTTAGACAGTTATGGCGCTTTGGATCCCGGATCAAGCCCCGATTCACCGCGTGGGCGGTCATGTCGCGCTCGACTTCGCCAACACGGTGAGCTGGCGCGGCACGTCCCGGCAGGTCGACCATATCGACGGCGTGCCGGCGCTGATGCGCTGGGCGCGGGATGCGGGGCTGATCGGCGACATGGCGGCGATGCCCGAGGATCAGGACGCCTTCCTTGCCCAGGCGCATCGGCTGCGATCCGCGGTGCGGGGCACGTTCGAAGCGGTCGTGGCGGGAACCGCCGCCAGCGGCGATCGCGCGGTTTTGCTCGATATCGCGCGGTCATGCCTGGCTTCGGCGGAGCTCAGCGGAGCGCCGGCCGAATTGCGCTACGCCAGGACCGAGGACACCATTCTCGGCGCAATTGCGTGGGGTGCGATTGCCTTGCTGGGCAGCGCGCGGATCGGCCGCGTGAAGATCTGCGAACCCGATAATTGCCGCTGGCTGTTCCTCGACACGACCAAGAACGGGTCGCGCCGCTGGTGCGACATGGGCGCGTGCGGAAACCGGGCCAAGGCGGCGCAGCATCGCACGAGGCTGAAGTCGGATTGACCTGCCGGCGTCCGCCGACACGGCCTAAACGGGCAGCGGCGCTTTACCGCGGTTCTTCGTCACCAGATCGAGTACGTCATCGACCGACCATTGATCATAAGCATGCTCGCCATAGTTGCACGCGAGCAGGATCCCGTCCGGTGCGATCAGGAAATCCGCGGGCAGGCCGAAGCTCCCGCCTTCGGGCATGATCGGCGGCATGGCTTGCCGGCGGGTGATCACGCGACGGAGCGACCGCAGCACGCCACGTAGAATATGGGGCCAGACGCGGGGATCGCTCAGTGCGCGCGCGCCTGCCTCTACGCCGAACCGCACGTACAGCCTCTTGTCGGGATCGGCGACGATCAGGAAAGGCAGGTCCCGGGCGTGGATACGCAAATCAGCCGCGCTCGAATGGAACAGCAGGATTTCCCGGAGCCCCGCTCGCTCGATCTCCACCCGGCGGCGCACGAACGACTGCAGGTGCAGATCACAAACCGGGCAGCCGGCAAAGCGGCGGAACTGCACATGGGTAAGGCGATCGGCGGCAGGAAGCGCGATCCTTGTTCCATCGATGGTCGTCAGTTCGACCGGTTCGATCGCTTTGCCGACCGACATGCGCATGTGCTGCCGGTCCCGTTGTGCCGTCACGTTCAACTCCGCCGATCATGATTTCCGAACAAAAGTCTGTTATCAGACAGATGTGCGATTTTCCGAGGGATTGTTCGAGCCGATCGTTCGGTAGCGGACGGACGGCCGGAAAAATCCGGCAAATGAGGAGCGGATGACCAGAGAGATCGACCGCCGTGTCGCGCGCACCCAGGCGGCGCTCCGTGGGGCGCTGATCCGCCTGCTGCGACGCAAGGAGTATGCGGACATCACCGTCCAAGACATTTTGGACGAGGCCGACGTCGGCCGGTCGACCTTCTATGCGCATTGCTCGAGCAAGGATCAGCTGGTCCGCCTCAGCTTTCGGCTGCTGCGCTCGGAGCTGACGGTCGGGGAGGCTTCACCCGATGGCGATCCCGCGGTGCTGCTCCCCTTCACCCTGCCGCTCATCCGGCATTTGGCCGAGCATCGCGACCTCTATGGCGCCTTCGCCGGCAGCCAGGCGAGCGATCTGTTGATGGGTGAGCTGCGCCAATTGGTGCTCGATCTGGCCAAGCGCGACCTGCAGCGTCTGCCGGCCAACCCCGATGCGCCGGTGGAGGTGGTGCTGCACTTTGTCGCCGGGGCATTCACCGCGCTGCTGGCCTGGTGGCTGAACGGCAAAGGACGACTTGCCCCGGAAACGCTGGATACCATGTTCCAGCAGCTTGCCCGTGACGGTCTCGCGCCGGGTAAAGCGGGGATGTGCTAGACCTTGATAGAGCCCGATCCCGCCATCGGCGGAAGCGCGTAGCGCTTCCTCCAATGACGATCAGGCTCTAGGGCAATTTAGCGCGCGGCGCATCGGTTCGCCCGGTCGGAGCCGATGGGGCCCCGAACAGCAAGTTATGGGCGAAGAAGGGCAGCAGGTCGGTATAGAAGCGGCCCCGCTCGCCCCAATGCCGGTCGCGGAATCCGCCGCCATGCTCCTCGGCCTCGTGCGGCACGCCGAATTCGACCAGGCGGTTGGACAATGCCTGTGCGCCATAGATGTGATCGGTGACCGGATCCTGGCGACCCCAGTCGAACTTCAATCCCCGCAGCGTCTTCAGATTGTCGGCATAGGCCGGGAGCAGTTCGGTGAGCGAGAAGCCCTGGTGGAAGCGCGCCATTGCCGCGCTGTCCACGACCACGCGCCCGTCGATCACGCGCGCGGGCGGGTCGAAGAAGAAAGGCGGCCGGTTCGGGTTCGGGGAATTGGCCTGGTAGATCGATGTGAAGATGCGCGAGAAGCCGTCCAGTTCATCGATCGATGTCGCACGCGCCATCAACGCATAATCGGGACGGCTGTGCGTCGGCTGGATGCTCGGCCCGCTCGCGATCGGCTCCATGCCGTAGACCGCACCGAACAAATCGGGGTGCCGCATGCCGAAGCGGATCGCACCATAGGCGCCCGGGCCATCGCCGGCGATCCCGCGCGAATCCCGGCCGGCCAGCGTGCGGTAGGTCGCATCGATGTGCGGCACCAGCTCGCGCACCATGAAATCTTCCCAATGTCCGGTCGCGGATGAATTGACGTACCAGGAACTGCCGGCGGGCGTGGAGAAGTCGGCGGTGACGACGATCATGTCGCCGATCACGCCCTCCGCCACCGCCTTGTCGAGCAGCGCCTTGGCACCGTGGCTGGCGAATGGTTCGCGCTCATCCTCGAAGAAATAATTGAGGAAATAGAGCACCGGGAAACGCCTGCCCCGATCGGCATAATGGGGCGGAAGATAGACCGTGAAATTGCGGACTGGCGAAATCCCGATCCGGCTGTCCGCAAAGCTTTCGGAGCGGATCTGCCCACTCTCGAGCCTGCTTTGCGCCTGCGCCGCCATCCCGAGCACGACGCCAGCCAGCATTGCGATCAGCCCATGTCCCCAACGCATCGACGGTCTCCTTCATGGAACCGCCAGGGAGACCTGCCGAATATCGCGGCGCAACAGGCTTTCGCCGGGCGGGACCCGGGGGTCGCCGAACGGGATCAACCGGCGAGGTAAAGGTCGATCGGTGCGCGGTATCGCCGGCTGAACCGCAACTCCATGCCGCAGGCCAGCCGCGCCACGCCGTCGCCATGGGCGCCGGTGCGAACCTCGACGAGCCGGTCGAGCCGGACGATCGTGGAGCGATGGATCCGCGCGAATTCCGCCACGGGCAGCCGGGCTTCGAGTGAGGTCAGGGATTCGTGGAGCAGCAAGGTGCGTCCGCCGGCATGGATTTCGGCATAATCGCCTGCCGCCGCGATCCAGTCGATTTCGTCGATCCGGATCAATCGCGCGGCGCCATGCCCGCGTATCACCAGCCGTGTCTGCACGCCGAGCATCGCTTTGGCGCTGCCACGCCCATCGCCCGCACCGGCCTGCCGCAATATCCGCTCGATCACGCGCGCGAAGCGCTGGTCGTCGAACGGCTTGAGCAGATAATCGATCGCCTCGGCTTCGAACGCGCGGACCGCGTAAGCATCGAATGCGGTGACGAACACCGTCAGCGGCATCGCCTCCGCGCCGACCGCATCGATCACGGCAAAGCCGTCCATCTCGGGCATCTGCACGTCCAGGAACACCAGATCGGGCCGCAGCGTCCGTATCGCGGCCACCGCCTCCGCGCCGTGCCCCGCCTCGCCCACCACTTCGAAGCCGCCATGCGCCGCCAGCGGCGTACGCACCGCGCGCCGGGCGAGCGGCTCGTCGTCGACGATCAGGGTCCGGATCAAAGCGGCACCAGGATCGTCACACGAAAGCCCTTGCCAGGGGCCGTGTCGATCTCGAACGACTGATTCTCCCCATAAAGCTGGCGCAATCGGTGCCGCGTATTGCCCAGTCCGACGCCCTCGCGGATTGCGTCCGCGCCTTTTCCATCATCGGCGATCCGGATCCGCAGCATGCCGCCCGCCGGCTTCGCCTCGATCGTCAATGTCCCACCCCCGATCGACGGCGCGATGCCGTGGCGTACGGCATTCTCGACCAGCGGCTGGAGCAGCAGCGCCGGCACCTCCACGGCCAGCATGTCGGGCGCGACGTCGCGAACGACGCGCAGCCTGTTCCCCAACCTCGCCTCCTCGATCGCGAGATAAGTGTCCGTGAAATCGAGCTCGTGCGCCAGGGCGCTGCGCTGCGACCGGTCCTGGTCGATCGACAGCCGCAGCAGATCGCCCAGCCGCGCGATCAGCCGCTGCGCCAGCACCGGCTGATCGGGCACCAAGGCCGAGATCGCATTCAGCGTGTTGAACAGGAAATGCGGCTGGAGCTGCGCGCGCAGCGCCGCCGTCTCGGCTTCGGCGAGCCGCGTCTCCAGCCGCGCCGCCGCGATCGCCCGGTCGCGCATCGTGCGATAGGCATGGGCGCCGAGCACGATCGCGACGATGATCGCATAGATCATCAGATGAACATGCATACTCGTCGCCAGCTTCATCAGCAGCAGCGCGCCGCTCCAGGGCGCCCAGGGCGAACGGAAATAGATGATCGCATTCATCGCGCTGTAGAGCAAGGCGTGCAGCACCGCGAAGACGAGCCCGAAGGCAAGGTGGACCCAGAATAGCCGCGCCAGCCGCCGCTCGTCGGCGAAGGCCCGCGCGACCGCCACCACGCCCGGCGTCAATAGGGCCCAGACCGAATACCAGAGCAGCCCGTTGAGCAGGGCCTGCCCCAACGCGAACTTCGGGCCCCCCGCGAAGCCTGCGGCATAGGTCTGGAACGCGGTGACCAAGGCAACTAACAGCCACGCGGCCCATATGCCCGCATAGCGGAGGAGGCTCTGCCGATGCGCCGAGGTCATGGCCAATCATGCACAATCGGCCGATGTTGAACAGCTATCGCTCCCGGACCCCATTCGAGGTCATCCCCGGCCCGCGCTTCGATCAGCGCGCGGGCCGGGCCTTGGTCGGCTTACTCCGCACTCTCCAGCGCATGCTTCAGGTCGCGCACCTGGTCATGGCCGCGCCGGACGGACTCATAAGCACGGTCGATCACGTCGCGCGTTTCGGACGACAGGTCCTGCTCCTGCAATGCGCTTTCATATTTGTGCTTGATATGATCCTCGCCGCGCTCGACCTCGTTGATCACCGCCTTGTCGTCACGGCCGGTGATGGCGGATTTCAAGTCGACCCAGCCTCGATGCGCCGCCGCGAGCGCGGTGCCGTCATCCTCGGGATTGCCGCCGAGCTTCGCCACCTGCGCCTGCAGCTGCGGCAGGACCTGCTGCCGATCCTCGGCCAGCCGGTTGAACAGGTCGCGAAAGCGTTGGCTGTCGACCGCGTCGGCGGATTCGCGATAGCCGTTGATGCTGTCGACCGTCGTCGCAATCAGCGAATTGAGCGTACCGACGTCTTTTCCGGTGCCGATCATTTGGTCCTCCTGAATGTTTGGAGGCGATTCAACGCGACGATTGCCGCCGAGTGCCCATGCAAAGCGACGACATGCCCCATGCCGACGCCGACACCCGACCGCGGCCATGCCGCTTCAGCTCGCGGCCGGCGGGACCTGGCGGCTCATCGCCCGCAATCGGGGAAGATCGAGCGGCACCTGCCAGATATAGCTGGCGGACGGGGTGGTCTGGCCCGACGGCCCGATCGCGTTCGAGAAATAGAGCATGCGCAGATCGGGCGACAATCGCGCCTCGACGCCGCGCACGCGGGGCGAAATGGCAGTCCTAAGGTCGAGCGGCCGCGTCCAGCCCTGCTTGGTCCGGAAGCTGATATACAGGTCCGTCACCGGATCGCCGGGTGTGCCGCTTCGCTTCGAGCTGGAGGAAAAGATGATGAAGGATTCGTCCGGCGCCACCGCGGGATCGAAGTCGCCGTAAAGCGGGTCGGTGAAGGGCGCAGGCTGGGGCGACTGATATTGGCCGCCGCGTAACGCGGATCGGAAGATGTGGAAGTGATTGCCATCGTCGGCCCGCATGAACCACAGGCTGCCGTCGCCCGCGATCGCCGGGCTGAAGGTCGAACCATTCGCATTGATCTGTTCGGGAAGCCGCGTGGGAATTGCGTCCCGGCGGCGCGGATCGATCCTCCACAGATTTCCCCCGCCATGGGGATGATCGATGTTGCTCCAACGCCCGACCAAAGCCTCCCCGCCCGCCACGATCGGCCGGCTCGACGCAAAGATCAGATAGTGCCCGTGCGGGTCGAATGCAGGCTCAAGATCATTGTAGGATCCCGAGAAGGATGCCGCAGCCGGCGTCGACCAGCCCTGCCCCGACCGCTTCGCCATGAAGAGCGAGACCGTGCCGCCGGCCTGCCTGCGCCCGAAGAAGACGGTCTTGCCGTCGGGTGAAAAAGCAGGTGCAACATCGGTCGGCGCGTCTGCTTCGATCGGCCCAGGGGAGAAGAGCGTCGGTTCATCGCCCGGCGCCGCATTGGCATCTCCGCCGATCATCATTGCGAAGACACTGGCAAACAGGATCAGGGGCAGTTTGCGACCGGGCACGACCGACCTCCTTCGACGCCAAACGAGTAGGGCGTGAGGTCGAGTAGACCATGGCGCAGGCCGGATATTGCAAATTTGCGTCCGGATCGGCGCAAGCGGCGGGACGCGACGTCGATCATGGGCCGACGCCGGTTGGGCGAACCGGCGTCGGCCTATCGCGTCAGCGCGCAGCGGCGAGCAACGGCGCCATCCTTTTGGCCGCGAGCGGCGGCAGCGAGACGGCGGCAGCCGCCGCGGCGTTGGGGGCGGGCCCCTTGCCGGCCTTCACCAGCGCGACCATGCCCATCGCGAAATGCGGCATGCACTTGATGCCATAGAGGCCGGGCCTGGCGACGTTGAGCACATAGTCCTTGTTCATCGCGCCTTGGGTCATGTCGGTGCCGTCGGGCACCATGCCTGCGATCGGGCCGGCATTATGGCCCATGTCGGCAGGCACGAAATGCACCTTGTCGCCGACCGCAGCCGATACGAAAGCGGGTTCGAACACCATCAGGCCGCCCGGCCCCTGGTTCTTCATCTTGACCACGATATCCTTGGCGGATGCAGGCGCGGCCACCAGCCCGCCGCCGATCAACAATGCCGCAACCGCACCAAAAACGAGACGCGTCATCCGGATTTCCCGTTCGAGAAGCGTTGCCCCAACAGCAGCGCACACCGCTTTTGCCGTGCAGCGTGCAGCTAATGCAATAGCGCTGAATGCCATCTGGCCACGAGCGTCAGGCGCGGTTCAGGCTATTGCAAACGCTCGGAAAAACGCCCCCTTTCGACAGCCAGGCGGATCAGTGCTTCACCTGAGCCTGCGCCTTTTCCGCCGCGGCCTGCTTGCGGGCGGCGACCTTGGCGCGATGGTGCCCGACTGCGCAACCGATGGCCGCGCCCGCAACGGCATGGCCTCTGCCGACGAAGTGCCCGGCGACGCCCCCCATGGCGGCACCCTTGAGACAACCCTTGGCAAGCGCTGGCGCGGTGACGAGCGAGGCAGCACCGATCGCGGCGATGATCATCTTCATTCATATCTCCCTGATCAACGGATCGTCCTTGCTCACCCACAACTCCGGTCAGGGCCGTGCGATCCAAGTCCGCTGTGCGGAGCCGCCTTCAACGGAACGCCATTGAGCAGACCGCAAAAGGGTCGGCAATTCTCTTCCACCTCCTTGCGGAGTGTGGCCTGTCGCGCGATGACCATAGCCCGTGCCGATCCAGAGGCGACCATGACCTATTCCGCGATCTCCTTCGTCGACAAGCTCGCCTTGATCCACGATCACTGGCAGCCCCGCGTCATCGCCGAGATGAACGAATATCAGTTCAAGCTGGTGCGGATCGAAGGCGACTTCGTCTGGCACGCTCATCCCGAAACGGACGAGACCTTCATCGTGATCGAAGGCGTCCTGCGCATCGACTTCCGCGACGGCGCGGTGACGATCAGCCCGGGCGAGATGTTCGTCGTGCCCGCGGGCAAGGAACATAAGCCTTATGCCGAACGCGAAGTGCAGATGCTGCTGATCGAGCCGCGGGGGGTAGTCAATACCGGCGATCAAGTGGCAGGAGAGCGGACGGCGCGGAACGACGTGTGGATCTGACCGGCCCAAATTGAGCGAATTGTCATCGCGAGCGCAGCGAAGCGATCCAGTTGACGGCGATTTACCACACAGGCTTTTGCTCAAGCCCTATTTCTCCTCGCGACAGGACGAATTGTGGTCCAGGAACGTCTTTCCGTGCTTCAGCCCCTTCGGCAGCCCGGCGTCCCGGACCTCCTCGAGCGCAGCCTTGTAGATCCACACGTCGCCACCGCCGTCGAGGGTCACGCCATAGCTGATCTGGGTCGCCCCGCAGGGGATCGGCCCGATTGTGTAGGAAATGGGCATCCAGCCGTGGCTGCCGACGATCGGCTTCGTGTGTGAATCATCGCCCGCGACGATATCGCTGCCCAGCTTGACCTTGCGGCCAACCTTATAGTCCCCGCGACCTGCTGCGAGCCAGAAACGCAGTTCCACCACGCGCTGCGTCGCCACGAAGGCAGTGAAGCGCAGCACCTTGCCCCGATAGGGCTTCGCCGGGAAGGAGCGCCGCAATTGCGCGACGCCCAGCGTGCTGCGCTGGCGCGACCCGATGCACATCGGCGAGCCATCGGCCGGCACGCGGAAGACGAATTGATCGAGATGCGTGCCGTCGCGCTGCCATTCTTGCGGGTCGGTGAGCGGATAATCGTCGGGGAAGAGCCCGAATTTGCCCGTGGCGGGATCGCGCCGGATCACCTGCTGGCTGGCATTGGCACCCGACAGGTCGACCGCGTCCAGCGGATCGCCAGGGCGCATATGACAATGCGGCAGGCGGCCGTTGATCACCAGTTCGTCGGGCAGGGCATGTGTCTGAGCATGCGCTGCTGTGTTGATCGGCAAGACCAAGCCTGCGAACAGAAGCATTGGCGCGGCGCGCCACGGCGCCAGCCGCATCATTTATTACTCGTATCGAACCGCGCGTCACCCACCTGATCGATATTGTTCAAGAAATATCGCTGGAGCAGAACCGCCCCAACGAGCAGGCCGATCAGCATGAAGAATAATGCGGCATTCCAAACGGTCCGGCCCGGCTCGCTGAATTCGTTCCAGAGCGGCAGCAAGATGATCATCACGGCCGCCGTGCCGCCGCCGAGTTTCCTTTGCTGCTCTTTGGTCAGACTCATGCGAACCTCCGGCGATGACTGAGGATACTGACCGAGGGAAATGCCTGCAATGGACTGGAACGCATTAAATCCGGTTCGGATTGAGAAACGGGGTCGCTTCTCTATGCTGGAGACACAGGAGGCCGAGTATGGATGGTGAAGACCAAGCACTCCTCAAAGAGCTCCTCAAGGCGTCGAACCAGGCGAAGCGCAACGGCGACCGGGATTCCGAACGCGCAGCTCATGCCGCGCTGGCACCCATTATGGCCAGGCTCAGGACAAGCATCAGGGCCGAGGCACGGGCACGGGCCGCCACCGTCGGGAACGACGCTTAGACCTTGATCGGCAAGCGCGGGGCGCGCGGATGGACCAGACTGACGACATACGAGACCTGGCTCTGCGCCGTGCGATCAAGTGGATCGTGGCGCTCAATCTCGGCTATTTCGGGATCGAGTTCGCGGTGGCGCTGGGCATCGGGTCGGTGTCCTTGTTCGCGGACTCGGTCGATTTCCTCGAAGACACCTCCGTCAACCTGCTGATCCTCGCCGCCTTGGGCTGGTCGGCACGCGCTCGGGCGCGGGTCGGCATGGCACTGGCCGGCATTCTTCTCGTCCCCGCGCTGGCGACGTTGGTCACCGCCTGGACCAAGCTGCACGCGCCGGTCGCGCCCGATCCGATGGCCTTGTCGCTAACCGGGCTCGGCGCGCTCGCCGTCAACTTGAGCTGCGCGATCCTGCTCGCGCGCCACCGCCATCATCAGGGCAGCCTCACCCGTGCCGCCTTCCTGTCGGCGCGCAACGACGCCTTTGCCAATGTCGCGATCATCGCGGCGGGGCTCGTCACCGCCTTCGTCTGGCGCTCGGCCTGGCCCGACATCATCGTCGGCCTTGCCATTGCGTTGCTCAACGCCGATGCGGCGCGCGAAGTGTGGGAAGCGGCGCGAGAAGAGCATCGCGCCGCCGTCTGAAGTCGCAAACCCTGCCTACCGGATTGGCGACGGGAATCGCCGTTCAGTCAGCCCCATAAGCCGCCAGGAACATGCGAACCGCCTCGGCCGCGTGCCGGCGCAGCGCCGCCGGCTTGGGGATGCCCGCATCGCCAAGCAGCATCGCCTGGTTCAAGGGCTGCGACATGACCAGCCAGTTGAACTGCGACGCGGCAACCGCGGGGTCGTCGATCCTGAGCAATCCGCGGTCGGCCAGGCGCTGGAACATCGCCGCTATCGCCGCCATCGCCCTTGCCGGCCCGCTTTCGTAAAGCGCCCGACCCAGCTCCGGGAAGCGCCCGACCTCGCCGATCACCATGCGGCGCAACTGCATCAGACGAGGGGTGAGCACGATGGCGAGTTGCCGGTTGGCATAATCCTCCAGATAGGCGCCGAGGTCGCCGTCGGGCGCCAAATCCGGAATGTCGTTATGAACGGCATCGCTGCCCTGGCTGGTGAGCCCCGCCACCACCTCCAGGAACAAGGCCTCCTTGCTCGCGAACTGCTTGTAGATCGTCTGTTTCGACACGTCCGCCAGCGACGCGATCTCATCCATACCGGCGCCGAGATAGCCGTCCTTCAGGAAGATCTCGGTCGCCGCTTCCAGGATCGCGCGGCGCTTGCGCGCGGTCCGTCCGCTGCCCTCGCCGGCCCGATCCGTCACGACATCATCCCCGGTCATCGCCGCCCCTTCTCAGCCCGCGTCGGGTTGACACGATCAAACTGGTGAGTCTAGTTAGGGAAGTAGACTGGACAGTCCAGTTCTTGGAGTCGCCATGCATATTCAATTCGCGGAGCTCCCCGTGCACGATCAGACACGGGCCAGGCGTTTCTATGTCGACCATTTCGGCTGCACGGCCGCGGCGGACGCGCCGATGGGAGCCGACGGCTGG
>Ga0207698_10000712_pt1 | contig 19239 bp, 12 predicted proteins | sample KBSCornC22_FD_184298 | JGI IMG/M metagenome (GOLD analysis project Ga0207698, IMG submission 184298) | Corn rhizosphere microbial communities from Kellogg Biological Station, Michigan, USA - KBS Corn C2-2 (SPAdes) (version 2) | ecosystem: Host-associated > Plants > Roots > Rhizosphere > Soil ... | reverse complement strand
CGACCCGATCGAGACGCTGCAGGGTGTGGGGTATCGGCTGCGCGTCGATGCCTAAGGTCCGCCGCAGCGCGGCCTATCGTCTTGCCTTCGGCTATACCGCGCTTTGCGCACTTGCGGTGCTCGTCACCGGCCTGGGCGTCTATTATGCCGCCAGCGCCCTGTTGCGGCAGGATTTCGACCGCGCGATCGTGCAGGAAATGGCCAGCCTGGAGCGTGAATATGGCGAAGGCGGCCGACCCGATCTGATCGATGCCTTGACCAGGCATACGGGTCGTACCGGCAACGGCTTTCGCTACGCGCTGTTCGATCCGGCGGGCCAGTCGGTATTGCGGCAGGCAACACTGCTGCGGGCAAGCCCGGGCTGGGGTGAAACGCAGCGGGAGGGCAGCGATCGTCCCTGGCACGCACGATTTCTGGCGGTGCGCCTGCGCGGCGGCGAAACCCTGATCGTCGCGGCCGACACGCGCGATCTCGACCGGCTGCGCGACCGGCTGTTCGGATTGCTCGCCGCCGGGTTCGTCCTGATCCTCGGATTGGGCGCTGCCGGCACCTTGCTGTTCGGCCGCCACCTGCGACGGCGGCTGGAGGCGATCTCCTCGACCGCGGAGGTGATCATGGCGGGCGATCTGACGCACCGCATTTCGGTCGGCCCATCCGGCGACGAATTCGACCGTGCCGGAGAATCGCTCAACCTCATGCTCGATCGGATCGCGCAACTGGTCGAGAATCTCCGCCAGGTGTCGAGCGATGTCGCGCATGATTTGAGGACGCCGCTGCAGCGGCTGCGCGGGGCGGTGGAGCTCGGGTTGAATGGGCCGCAGCAGATCACGGCGCTTCGCAGCGCGCTCGAGAAGGCCCAGGTCCAGAGCGAGGCGGCGCTCGCATTGTTCGAGGCCGTGCTCCGCATCTGCGAGGTCGAGGCCGGCGGCGCACGCCAGCGGTTCGAGCCGATCGAGCTCGGTCAATTGGCGGCGAGCATGTGCGAGATGTACGGCCCCGCGCTCGAGGATGGGGGCCGGACGGTGCTGTGCGTTAATGGGGATCCGGTCATGGTCCGCGGCGACCGCGAATTGCTGGTCCAGCTCGTCACCAACCTGCTCGACAATGCGGCGCTTCATACCCCGCCCGGGACCACCGTCACGGTCAGCACGCGGGCTGGCGCTGCCGGAGCCGAACTGGTCGTGGCCGACACCGGGCCCGGTGTTCCCGAAGCCGACCGCGATCGTATCGTCCGACGGTTCGTGCGGCTCAATCACGGCCGGACGACCAAAGGCCATGGCTTGGGGCTCAACCTCGTGGCCGCGATCGCGGCAGCGCATGGCGGCCGGATCGCCGTCGAGGATAATAAACCCGGGCTGCGCGTGACCCTGTCCCTGCCCCTCGCCCAAGCCGGCGGTCCGGGTCGAGACGCGCCCGCCAATAAATAATACTATTCATTTTCCGGAATCGAGCGCGCCTTCGCCACGGCGCGCAGCTCGTCCAGGAACAGGCGCTCCAATGTCGTGGGATACCAGTCGCGCCGCGTGATCGCGCCGATCGTGCGCGCGGTGTCGGGCGCGTCGGACCGGATCTCGATCAATTGGCCGGCGTCGATTTCGGCGCGGACCTGGTCGGGCGAGAGAAGGGTAAGGAAGTCGCTGCGCACCAGCATGCCGCGGATCAAGGCGACCGATCCGCACTGGATCGGCGCGGTCGGGCGCGGCATGCCTGCTTCGTCGAACAATTGCTGCCAGCGGTCGAGCAGGCCCGAGGCGCGCCGTGCGACGATCCAGGGATAGCGCGTCAGATCGTGATAGCCGGCATGGCGCCTGGCGAGCGGGTGGCCCGCGCGGCCGATCACGGTCAGGCGATCGGTGAAGAGCGGCTCCTCATGCAGATCGCGGGGCGGGTTGACGCGCAGCGCGCCGATGATGACGTCGAGCGTACCGTTGCGCAGGAATTCGGCGAGTTCGAGATAGGAGCCTTCGATCACGTCGACATGCGCGGCAGGCGCCTTTTGCGAGAAGGCCGCCAGCGTCGCCGGCAGCAGCAAGGATCGCGACAGTGCCATCGCGCCGATCGCCAGCCGTCCGCCTTCCTCCGCGGTTTCCTCGAGCGCTGCCGACAGTTCGGACACGGCGAGCGTGAGTTCGCGCACAATTCGGTGCCCGGCCGCGGTCAGCCCGACGCCCCGCCCGCGCCGCTCGACGAAATCGGTGCCGCATAATTGCTCCAATTCCTTGACCGCGCGATGCAAGGCCGGCTCCGACAGGCCGACCGATTGCGCGGCGGCGACGAAGCTCCCGGCCTCGGCCAGGCTGAGCATGGCGCGGACCTGGGCGCTGGTCAGCCGATGCTCGGGCCGGGCGGTGCGTCCGCCGCGCGCGCCGGCGCGCACCGCGCGCGTGAAGCGGGTCATGGCGCGATTGACGCGCGCCAGCACGCGCTTGCCCGGTGCGGTCGGCTCCATCCCCTGCGGCCGCCGGTCGAACAAGGCGGCGCCAAACTGCGTTTCGAGCTTGGCGAGGCCCTGCGTCAGCGCGGGTTGCGACAGGCCGGCAATCTGCGCCGCGCCGCTGATATTGCCGCACTCGGCGATCGCACCGAGCGCGCGCAGATGTCGAAGGTTGAGGTCGAACGGGCCCGCCATGATCGACATATAGCCACAGCTTATACCCCTCCCGCTATTCGAATTTGTTTATCGTCGTTGCAGGAGCCAATCGCATGCTGCGGCGGAAGTCCGCATTGTGGAGAGGCGTCATGCTCGACGAGTTGCTGGCCGAACGACCCCCGGAGCAGGCAGCGGAGGCGCCGACGCGCCATCAAGCGCTGATCGATTGGGTCGCGGAGATCGCCGCGCACACCCAGCCCGCTGCGGTGCGCTGGTGCGACGGGTCCGATGCTGAGTGGACCGAACTGACCGAGCAATTGGCCGCTGCGGGCACGCTCGTCCGGCTCGATCCTTCGATCCGCCCGAACAGCTTCTACGCCCGGTCCGACCCCCGCGATGTCGCGCGGGTCGAAAGCCGCACCTTCATCTGCTCCGAGCGGGTGGAGGATGCCGGCCCGACCAACAATTGGCGCGACCCGGCCGAGATGCGCGCGACGCTCGATCCGCTCTTCGCGGGCTGCATGCGTGGCCGCACATTGTATGTCGTACCCTTCTGCATGGGGCCATTGGGCTCGGACAAGAGCCTGATCGGCGTCGAGATCACCGACAGTCCCTATGTCGTGGTGTCGATGAAGATCATGACGCGCATGGGCCAGGCCGCGCTCGACATGCTGGGCGAGGACGGCTTCTTCGTACGCTGCGTCCATAGTGTCGGTATGCCGCTGGTCGATGGCGTCCAGGACGTCGCCTGGCCGTGCAATGAGGAGAAGTGGATCGTCCACTATCCCGAAACGCGCGAAATCTGGTCTTATGGCTCGGGCTATGGCGGCAATGCCCTGCTCGGCAAGAAATGCTTCGCGCTGCGCATCGCCTCGGTGATGGCGCGCGACGAGGGCTGGCTTGCCGAGCATATGCTGATCCTCAAGCTCACCTCGCCCAAGGGGCAGGTCCATTATGTCGCGGCGGCTTTTCCCAGCGCCTGCGGCAAGACCAACATGGCGATGCTCGAGCCGACATTGGCCGGCTGGAAGGCGGAGACGATCGGCGACGACATCGCCTGGATGCGCTTCGGCCATGACGGGCGGCTCTATGCGATCAATCCCGAAGCGGGCTTCTTCGGCGTGGCGCCGGGAACGGGCCCGACCACCAACCGCAATGCGGTCGAGACGCTGCACGCCAATTGCATCTTCACCAACACCGCGCTCACCGAAGAAGATGATGTATGGTGGGAAGGGCTGACCGATGCGCCGCCGCCGGGCCTGACCGACTGGCAGGGCCGGCGCTGGTCGCCCGAATTGGGCACACCCGCGGCGCATCCCAATGCGCGCTTCACCGCGCCCGCCGCGCAATGCCCCGCGATCGCGCCCGAATGGGACAGCCCCGAAGGCGTGCCGATCTCGGCGATCCTGTTCGGCGGGCGGCGCGCCTCCGCCGTGCCGCTCGTGACCGAAGCCTATGACTGGCAGCATGGCGTCTATATGGCCGCCAATATCGCGTCCGAAGGCACCGCCGCGGCCGAGAATGCGATCGGCGCGCTCAGGCGCGATCCGTTCGCGATGCTGCCCTTCTGCGGCTACAACATGGCCGATTATTTCGCGCATTGGCTGAAGCTCGGCGCGGCCGCCTCGTCCGATCCCGCCAAGCTGCCGCGCCTCTACATGGTCAACTGGTTCCGAAAAGCGCCGAACGGCAAGTTCGTGTGGCCGGGGTTCGGCGACAATGTCCGCGTGCTCAAGTGGATCGTCGAGCGGATCGAGGGCGAGGCCCAAGCTCAGGACACGCCGATCGGCCGCCTGCCCGCGCCCGGACACCTCGATCTTTCGGGCCTGGCGCTCACGAAGGACCAGCTCGATATCCTGCTCTCGGTCGATGGCGCGATCTGGCGTGAGGAAGCGCGGCTCAGCGCCGATTATCTCGCCACGTTCGGCGATCGGTTGCCGCCCGCTCTGTGGCGCGAGCAGGAGGCGCTCGAGGATCGGCTCGCGGCGGGCGCATGACGATGCGGCGCAAGCTCGTCGCCGGAAACTGGAAGATGTTCGGCGACCATAAAAGGCTTGCCGAGCTCGATCCGGTGGCGGCGGCGGCGCGCGCCTGTCCGTCGGTCGACGTGCTCGTCTGTCCGCCCGCGCCGTTCATCGAACGCGCCGCGCGGGCCCACCCCAATCTCGCCATCGGCGGCCAGGATTGCCACGAGACCGCCGAAGGACCGCATACCGGCTGCGTCTCTGCCGCGATGCTGCGCGACTGCGGCGCGAGCCATGTCATCGTCGGCCATAGCGAGCGGCGCGCTGCGCAGGGCGAGACCGACGCGATCGTGCGCGCCAAATCCAAGGCGGCGATCGCCGCGGGGCTGGTCGCTCTGGTGTGCATCGGCGAGACCGAAGCGGAGCATATGGCAGGTGAGGCCGACAGTATCGTCGCCGGCCAGGTGTTCGGTTCGGTCACCAAATATGCGCAGCCCGAAACCGTGATCGTCGCTTATGAGCCGATCTGGGCGATCGGCACCGGCCGCACGCCGACGATGATCGAGATTGCGCAGATGCACGCGATGATCCGCGAGGCTTTGTGCCGGAAATTGGGCGACGCGATCGGCACCGGAATCCGCATCCTCTATGGCGGCTCGGTCCAGCCGCAAAATGCTGGCAGTCTTTTGGCAATCGACAATGTCGACGGCGTGCTGGTGGGCCGCGCAAGCCTGACCGCGGACGATTTCGTGCCGATCATCAAGGCGGCGGCAGCGACAGGCGCCGCGCCTTCCGCCAATATGCGCGCGGCCTAGAGTGATTTGCAGCCAGATGGGATCATCTGGTGACTCGAAAATCACGGTAAAACAATATTCTAGAGCGCCTACTCCGATGCAATCGGAGTCGGAAAACGCTCCAGGATCTGGACCCTGGATCCACCATCCGGGGCGGGACCGGTCCGTATCGGATCAAACCTGTTCCAAAAGATCCCACTTTATGTTCGGGTCGTTACATTTCTGTATCAATTTCCGGAACGCATGCCATTATGCTTAACGGCGGTGGCGATTTCACTCGTCGGCGACCGCGTGTTCTGAGGCGCTACCCCCAAGGCGCCATCGGGGGGGCCGGCTGCCACCGCGGCCGGCCCTTTGATCAAAAAATCCTCTCGACCATCAGGCCTCGACGGGCGTCGCGGCAAAGCCGAGACCCTGGTCAGCAGCCATCGGCGAAGGCGCGCGTCATACCCGTCGAGCACAGACCCCAAAACAAGCACCCCCAGAAGGAAGCCGAGGCCGCCCCATGGCGCAATCGCTTCGGGTGGCTTGCCGACGAGCGCCAAGGCGCGTGTCAGGCAGAGATAAAGTGGAAAATGGATCGCATAGATAGGGTAGGATAATCGGCCGGCAAGCGCGAAGAGACTGGGCCGACGCGGCTGTATGGCCGCGGCCAAAACTAGCAACGGCGGGAATGCCAGCATCATGATCGTCACATCCCGGACATCCTTGTCTTCCCACGGCGTGAACAGGAGAACGACCAGAAGCGGCATGGGCAGCCACGCTGACCAGGATCTCGCCGTCGGCTCGCCCATCATTCGCGCGATCAGTACGCCGGTGAAGAACGAGAAGAAGACGCGAGGAAAACCGGCCAGGAAGCTGCTCCAGCTCGTGCCGCCGAAGCTGACGCCGTGATGGGCGAGCCATAGGAGATCGCCGCCCGTCGCCACCACGATGAGCAGCAGGGCTCGCTTGCTGAGCCGCGGCCAAAGGACCGAATAAGCGGCGTTGGCGACCAATTCAAAAAAGAGCGACCAGCCGACGGCGTTCAGCGGCATGATTTCGGGCGTTGCCTGCATGGTCGGTGAGGGCAGGATCGCAAGCCCGGTCATCAGCGCGGTCGCACGCTGTGGGCCGTCGAGCGACGATTGATGGGCCAGGATCCCGATCACGTCGGCGAGAAGCCCGACCATCACACCCAGGGCGAAGAGGGGATAAAGCCGGATATAGCGTTGGAGCATGAAGCGGCGGGGTGTCAGTCCGCTCGCAAATCGGGGTTCATAAGTGCGGCACAGCACGAAGCCGCTGATCATGAAGAACAGGTCGACCGCATACCAGTTGCGCAGCACAGTGAAGGTGCAGATCGAGGGCGCGATATGCGACACGAGGACCGCGATGGCCGCGAGACCGCGTAGCCCATCGAGCGTGTGGAACCGCGTATCGTTTGCGCCCCGGCTTGGAGTGAGGGGAGGCCTCATTTCAGTCGGTGGAAGACGCATGCGGGGAGTCAGCCCTGATCCTCATAAGCGAATTGCAAGATTCCCCAATGGCGTCCGCCAACGTGGATCGAGGCGATGACCTGCTTCAGCAGCACCACGCCGCCGCCCGCCACTTGGCGGCGATAGGCCTTGATGCAGAAGGGCTGGGTGGTGCGGCACTGCTCGCGCGTGTCCTGGAATTCGAAGATCATGCCCTGGCGCGCATGTTCGGCATTCCAGTCGTCCTGGCCGGGGCGCTGCGCGTGCGCGCGTTCGGGCATGGCGACCGCGCCGAAGGCGTTGCGGTCGGTGAAGGTCATGCCGAAAAAGCCCTTGTACCCGCGCGCAGCTTCTTGGTGCGGGCGCGCCGCAGCGACGATCAGTTGCTGGGCGGGGTGGGTGTAGAGCGGCGGATTGGTGCCAGGGATCTGCGCATAATCGGTGCTGAACAGATCCGCCTCGGTCAGCTCGCCGCGCGCGATCGCCTGTTCCAGCTTGGTCGACACGTCGCGCGCGGCCTCGAGCCCGAAGCGGATATAGGGCGAATCCGGAATCTCGGTCCCGCTCTCGGCGAAATATTGCAGCAATTCGTTCGTGTCGTTGCTGACGTGGGTGACGCGGTCGGACAGGCGTTGCAGGCCCGTCGCATTGTCGTTGGAGGTCGCGCTCAGCGCCCCCAGGCCGGCATGGACGTTGTCGACCGATTCGACCATCGATCCGATCCGGTCGGCGACCGTGTCGCTGATGTCGGACAGGCCGCGCATCAGTGACCCCAGCCGCTCGACCAGCGCCTCGATATCCTGCGCGCCAGAATGAGCCGAACGCGCCTTGGCGGTGCCGTCATTGATGCGGTGGAGCATGCGGTCGGCCTCGCCGGTCAGCGCCACGATCGACTCCTCGATCGTCTGCGTCGCCTGCGCCGTTTCCTGGGCCAATTTCTTGACCTCGCTCGCGACCACGGTGAAGCCGCGTCCGGCATCGCCCGCGCGCGCCGCCTCGATCGTGGCGTTGAGCGCGAGCAGATTGGTCTGGCTGGCAATGTCGCGGATCGCACCGGTGACGCGGCCGACGGTGGCCAGCGCGTTGGTGAAGGCCTCCAGCCCGGCATGGATCTGCGTGACCTGGTCGATCAGGTCGAGCACGTTGGCAGTCGCGCCCGACAGGCGGCGGTTGGAATCGTCGATCACGCTGCGCGCGGCGGTCGCATTCTCGCGTGCCTCCTGTGCTGCGCGCGTGACATTCTGCCCATTTTCGGAAAGCCGGTCCGCTTCGCCGCGGATGGTCTGGATGGTCGACGCCTGCTCGGTGACGCGCGTCGCCAGTTCGGAAATGTCGGCCTGGAGGTCGAGCGTGCGGATGCCGAGCTCGCCCGACATCTTCGCCGCCTTCATGATCGTCTGATTGGTTGCCATGTGAGAGCCCCGGGGAAAGCCTCTTTGGGCTCGAGCCTTATCGGGGTTTGGTTAACGCGGCTTTACCGGACTTGCCTGGCCGATCGAGGCACTGTCACGCAATCGAAACGGACCCGTCACCAAAGTCACATCATCGCGCCGCTATGCGCACCCGATCCTGCACTGCAGCAAATCGGGGAATTCGATGATCCGCGCCCATGTCTCGCTTGCCGCGCTCGCCTGTGCGAGCCTTTCCGCTACGGCAGTCCGGGCCGCCGACCCTGCCGCCGCTGCTCCGGCGGCCACGGCCATAGCCGATGCGCCCGCCGGCGGCGATGCCGCAGCCGATGGCGACAGCGCGGGCACGATCATCGTCACCGGGGCCAAATCCACCCGATCGGCGACCGCGATTCCCCAGGCCGAGATCCAGAAGATCCTGCCCGGCGTCTCGCCGCTGAAGGCGATCCAGACGCTGCCGGGCGTGCTCTACATCACCGCCGATCCGTGGGGGAATAACGAGCAGAACGCGCAGATCTTCATCCACGGCTTCAACTTCCAGCAGCTCGGCTACACGATGGACGGGGTGCCGCTGGGAGACCAGAATTACGGCAATTATAACGGGCTCTCGCCGCAGCGGGCGGTGATCTCCGAAAATGTCGGCCGCGTGGTCGTGACCACGGGCGCGGGTGATCTCGGCACCGCCTCGACCTCCAATCTCGGCGGTACGGTTGAAACCTTCTCGGCCGATCCGGCGCGCCAGTTCGGCATCCAGGCCAACCAGACGGTCGGCAGCTATGGCACGTCGCGCACCTTCGTCCGCATCGACAGCGGCGAGCTCGGCACCGGCAATTCGGCCTATGTCTCGGCTGCCCGCCAGCGCGCGCGCGCCTGGGACTTCAACGGCATCCAGGGCGGGTGGCAGGCCAATGGCAAGTTCGTGCACGAGGATAGCGCCGGCAAGCTGACCTTCTTCTTCGATTATTCGGACAAGAAGGAGCCGAACGAGGATGCGACCGTCTTCCGTATCCCGGCCACCACCGTCGCCCAGGCCTACACGCCCGGCACGCGGCCTTTCTTCTATGACGATCTGGCGGGCATGCGTGCCTATCTCGACGGCTTCGGCAACAGCCCCGCCACGCAAGGCAGCAATTACCGCAACCATTATTCGGATGCCCAGCGCACCGATTATCTGACCTACGCCCGCTACGATGCGCATCTCGCATCGAACGTCACCTGGTCCACCACCGGCTATTATCATCATGACGACGGCGTCGGCGTGGTTGCGGGCCCGCTCGGCCAGTCGATCACCGTGGTTCAGGCCTATCTCGATCCCAATTATGCAACCGACTGCCATTTCGGCACCAACGGCAATGGCGCGCTGCCCGCCGGCTGCACCAAGATGACCGCGGCGCAGGCGGCGACCCTGGGCAACAATCTGGTCGCGGCGACCGGCGGGTCGGGCCTGCTCACGCGCACGACCGAATATCGGATCGATCGCCACGGCATCATCTCCAATGTCGTGGCGGATCTCGGCGCGCACCATATCGAGCTGGGCGGCTGGTGGGAGCATAACAGCACAACCCAGTGGCGCCGCTGGTACGGCTTCGACGTCAATCATCCCGAGCTGAGTTCGCCCTACATCCGCCCGTCCAACCCGCTTTTCACCCAATATCAGGGCGAGGCGCGCGTGGATGACGTGCAGCTCCATCTGCAGGATACGTGGAAGGCGACCAGCCGCCTGACGGTCCAGGCCGGTCTCAAGACCAGCGCGCAATGGGCCAAGGGCTGGTTCCCGGTCCAGCCGGTCGCGGGCTCGCTGTCGGGGCTGAATGGCGGCCTGCCGAGCGGCACGATCGATACCAAGAAATGGTTCCTGCCCGCCGTCGGCGCCACCTACGATGTGACCGACAACGAGCAGGTCTATTTCAACGTCCAGAAGAATATGCGCCAATATATGGTCTATCTGGGCGGCGGTTCGCTCTCACCCTGGTTCAGCGGCAGCCAATCGGCCTTCGACGCCTTCCGCGATCAGGGCCGGCCCGAAACGAGCTGGACCTATGAAGCGGGCCTGCGCACGCATCGCAGCTTCTCCGGTCTGCTGACCGGGTTCGAGGCGCAGCTCAATTATTATCACGTCGTGTTCAACGATCGCCAGCTCGCGATCTCGACCAATCCGGGCGGCATCGCCGGCGGCGCGATCGCCGGCGGCACGGCGGTGCTCGTCAATGTCGGCAGCGTCCATACCGACGGCGTCGACGCGGCCTTCACCTTCCGCTTCGGCCAGGCCTTCTCGCTCTACAATGCGACCTCCTACAATTCGTCCACCTATCAGAGCGATTACACCTCGACTGCGAGCGGCATCGGCGCTGCCACCGGCAGCTGCATTGGCGGCCTGACGGTCACCAACGGCGTGGTTCCGACCTGCGGCAAGCAGATCCCGGGCAGCCCCAAATGGATGAACAAGACCGTGGCGACGCTGAATGTCGGCCCGTTCGAGGCGCAGATGATCGGCGATTATGTTGGCAAACGCTACGCCACCTATGTCAACGATACGCGCGTGCCGTCTTATTTCCTCACCTCGCTGCGCATCGCCGCGCAGGTGCCGACCGACTGGCTGCACCTGCGCAAGGCGGAGGTCGCGCTCAACGTCAGCAATCTGTTCGAGGAAAAGGGTTGGTCGACCATCTCGGTGGGCTCGGCGACCAACAGCTATTCGGTCTATCCGATCGCGCCGCGCCAATGGTTCCTGACCTTCTCGGTCGGCTTCTGACGTGGCAAGCTTCACCCGTCGCGAGGCGGTGCAGATGATGGGAGTGGGTGCGGTTGCGGCGGGTGCGGGCGGCGCGTTCGCCGCGCCCGCGTCGAGGAAAGTCGAGGTGTTCGGGCATCGCGGCGCGTCGGCGCTGCGGCCCGAGCACACGCTCGCCTCCTATGCCAAGGCAATCGCCGATGGCGCCGATTATATCGAACCCGATCTGTGCATCACCAAGGACGGCGTGCTGGTCGCGCGGCATGAGAATAATATCGCCGAGACGACCGACGTCGCGCAGCGGCCGGAATTCGCAGGCCGAAAGGTCAGCAAGACGGTCGACGGCGCGCGCGTTGAAGGCTGGTTCACCGAGGATTTCACGCTCGCTGAATTGAAGGCCTTGCGCGCGATCGAGCGGCTGCCGCGGATCAGGCCGCAGAATGCGGCGATGGACGGCCAGTTCGACGTGCCGACCTGGGAAGAGATCATCGACTTCACCGCGGCCGAGGCGGCGGCGCGCGGGCGGATGGTGGGGTTGGTGCCCGAGCTCAAGCATTCGACCTATTTTGCGGGCGTGGGTCTGCCGCTCGAGGATCGCTTCCTGGCGAGCTTGAAGGCGCATGATTATGTCCGCCGCTGCCCGCTCGAAATCCAGTCGTTCGAAATTTCCAACCTCAAATATCTGCGCGCCAAGCTCGGCCGTCCCGCCAACACGCGGCTGATGCAATTGGTCGAGCCCGACGCGGGCAAACCCGCCGATGTCGTCAAGGCTGGCAACGGGCCGAACTATGCGGAGATGATCACGCCCGCGGGCCTTGCCGAGGTCGCGCGCTATGCGGACGTGATCGCGCCGCCGACGCGCGCGATCATCCCGCTCGGACCCGATCGGAAACTGGTCGCGCCGACCAGCTTGGTCGTCGACGCGCACAAGGCCGGGCTGCTGGTCCATGTCTGGACCTTCCGTCCGGAGAACGTCTTCATGGCTGCCGACTTCCAGGACGGCAACGGCCCGGCGGCGCGCAACGAAGCCGGCTCGATCGCCGAGATGCAGGCCTATATCCGCGCCGGGATCGACGGCTTCTTCAGCGACGATCCGGGTTTGGGCAAGAGGGCGCTGGCAACTCTCTAAACTCACCGTCATGCCGGACTTGTTCCGGCATCCACCGGGAGGGCGCAGTCAAGCGCAGAAGTGGACCCCGGAACACGGGACCCCAGCAAAATGCCATTTTGCTGGGAACCCTCTCCGGGGTGACGACTGCTGGTTATTGGCAGCTTGTTCTACCAGGCGCGTTGATGCTGAAAGCAGGGCGGTCAATGCGGGAAGGCCAGCCGTTCCCCCATCAGCGCCGCACCCCGACGCAGCCCGCGGAAACCGGTCAGGAACTGCGCCATCGTCTGGACCACGTCGCGCATCTGCTCGGGCTGGGCGGCCAGGCTTGCCCGCATCCGGGTGCGATCGAACCCACCGTCGGGGCGCATCGATACGGTGATCCCGTGGGGCAGTAGATGGTCGACCTCATCGGACACGATCCGCGCGATCGCGAAGGGCAGGCCATGTGCTTTCGCCACGCGTGCCGCGACATGGCTCTCCATGTCGACCGCGAGCGCTTCGTGGCGGACGCCCAACGCGCGTTTTTCGGCGATCGTGTCGATCATGCGTCCGTCGGCGAAGAAAGCGCCGATCCGCGATCCGGGCAGCCGCGCGGCGATGGCATCGCGCCAGGCGGAATCACAATCATGGTCGATGCCGCCGGTGATGCGGCTGCCCACGATCCAGTCGCCGATCGCGAGCCCGTCCGCCAGTCCCCCGGTCAGGCCATAGCTGACGATCCCGGCCGCGCCCTGGCTGGCCGCGGCATGCAGTCTTTCCTCCAATCGTTCGGCCACCCCGCCGCCCGCGACGGCGACGATTCCCGGCGCGGCGCAGGTGCGAACCTCGCGCGTGAAACCGGTCGCGACGATGATTGGAAGTGTGCCCATGGTCCCCCGTCTCATCCGCAGGTTCGCGGACACCGACCACACTAACCAGCCCGTCATCCCAGCGAAAGCTGGGATCCATCTCCGAGCCCGCCCTCATCTTGATACGAGGGAGATAGGCCCCAGCTTCCGCTGGAGCGACGGCGAGCTTTGGTGTGGTTTCACCCTTTCAGACAGGCAATCAGCCCGGTGACCACGCTCTTGGTCTCCTGCACGTCGCGCACGCGCACCGTGTCCATCCCCATCGCTTTGGCGGGATAATCGTTGCCGCCGGGGAAGATGGCGTCGCCCAGGAACAGCATCTGCTCGATGCCGACCCCGATCGTCTCGCTCAGCCGCTGGAGGCCATAGGCCTTGTCGATCCCCTTGCGGGTGATGTCGATCGAGGTCGATCCGCCGATATTGATCGACAGGTCCGGCAGCATGCCTTGCAAGATGCCCTGCAGCACCTTGCGCTTGGCATGATCCGGATCCCATTTGTCCTTGGCGTCGAGCGGCGCCTGCTGGCCGAGCGCGGAGAAGGTGATCTGCGATCCGCGATCCTCGATCTGCTCGCCCCAGGTCTGCTCATTGGCATAGCCGGCCTGCTCGACCGCTTTCTGCAACGCTTCGCGGATCTTGCGGCTCTCCTCTTCGGAGAAGAGGTCGGCGAACACCCGCTCCCATTGGCCGTCATGATGACGATACAGCTTGGTGCCGGTGGTTGGCTGGATGATGAAATTGTCGAGATTGGCCGACGCCGGCATGCGGCTTACCACCTGTTTCTCGAATTGCGGCCAGTCGCCGCCCGAGATGATGTCGACCATCGCCACCTGCGTCAGCTGCCCGAGCAGATCGGCCATCTCGTCGTCGAGCGCCTGCTTGCTGAGCGCGAGCGTGCCATCCAAATCGAATGCGATCAGTTTCTTCATTTGGCCCCTTTGAGCATGGGAAGAAGGATGGTCTCGATCGCATGCGCGACACCATCGTCATCATTGCTGGTGGAGACATAATCGGCTTCGGCCTTCACCGGTTCCGGCGCCTGGCCCATGCTGATCGCGATGCCGGCGCGCTGGAACATCGGCACGTCATTATACTGGTCGCCCAGCACTGCGACCTCGGTGAGCTCGACGCCCGCAATGCGCGCCAGGATGGCGATGCCATCGCCCTTGTTGGCAAGCGGATGCGTGAGGTCGAGATAATAGGTTTGCGACATGCCGATCGTCGCCCTGCCGCCGAAGGCTTCGCGCATCCGCGCTTGAAGGTCGAGCAGCAGGTCGTGATCGTCGCTGACCCAGGTGAGCTTGTCGACCCGGTCGAACAGATGGGTCATGTCGCGCTCGATCGCGGGTTGTTGCGCGGAGGCGAGGATTTCGTGCGCGATGTGCGGATTGGCCGGATCCATGATGTGCCAGCGCCCTTCGGCGAAGACCCATGGCGTCGCACCTGACCCGCTTGCGATGTCGAAGCTCTGCTCCACCGCCGCGCGATCGAGCGTACGGCGTTCGAGGATGCCGCCGCCGGGCGCGACGATCGTCCCGCCGTTGAACGCCGCGATCGGCCCGGTCGGCTTGAGCGCCTCGACCAGGAAGGCGATGCCCGATGGCGGGCGCGCGCTGATGATGGTGAAGGGCACGCCCATCGCCTGCAGCCGCGCGACCGCATCGATCGTCGGCTGGGTGAGTTTCTTGTCGCGATTGACCAAGGTGCCGTCGACGTCGCTGATCACGAAGCGCAGGCTCATGCGATGTCATGCCATTCGCGGCCGTCGCGTCCGATCAGCTCGGCGGCGGCCTTGGGCCCATCCGATCCGCGTTTGTAGCTTTCGACCTTCCCTTTGCCCTTGCTCCACAGATCGAGGAAGGGCTGCACCGCCGCCCAGCCCGCTTCGATCTGGTCGGCGCGCTGGAACAGGGTCTGGTCGCCCATCAGCATGTCGTAGAGCAAGGTTTCATAGCCCGTCCGCCCGCCGATCTTGAACTGGTCCGCATAGTTGAAGTCGAGCGCGACCGGCACCGCCTGCATCTTCGGCCCCGGCTTCTTGACCATGAAGTCCAGCTTGATGCCCTCGTTGGGCTGCAATTGCAGGATCAGCCGATTGGGCGGCAAATCGGCGACTTGCGTGTCGCGGAACAGGGCCAGCGGCACCGGCTTGAACGTGACCACGATCTCCGTGTCGCGCGCCTTCAGCGCCTTGCCGGTGCGGAGATAGAAGGGCACGCCCGCCCAGCGCCAGCTGTCGATCCATAGCTTGAGCGCGACATAGGTCTCGACCTCGCTTTTCGGGTCGACATCGGCGGTCTTGCGGTAGCCCTGATATTGACCGCGCGCGCCATTTTCGCGCGCTTCGGCGGGTGTCGTCTTGCGCACGGCGGTCAGCACCTTGGCCTTTTCGGTGCGGATCGCATCGGCCGAAAGTTCATTGGGCGGCTCCATCCCCACCAGCGCCATCAGCTGGAACAGATGGTTGGGCACCATGTCCCGGAGCGCGCCTGTGGCGTCGTAGAAAGCGCCGCGCGTGCCGACGTCGATCGCCTCGGCCGCGGTGATCTGCACGCTGTCGATATAGCGATTGTTCCAGACCGCCTCGAGCCAGGGATTGGCGAAGCGCGCGACCATGATGTTCTGGACCGTTTCCTTCCCCAGGAAATGGTCGATGCGATAGACCTGCGCCTCGTCGACTGCGCTCAGGATCTGGCGGTTGAGCGCCCGTGCCGAGGCGAGGTCGTGGCCGAACGGCTTCTCCACTGCGACCCGCCGGAAAGCACCCTTCGCTTCGTCCATCAGCCCGGCCTTGGCGAGGCTCTCGACGATGGGGCCGAAATATTGGGCAGGCGTGGCGAGGTAGAAGACGACGTTGCCATTCGCCTTGCTCTTGAGCGCTTCGAACACCTCGGGCTTGGTGAAGTCGCCTTGCAGGTAAGAGATGCGGCCGCGCAGCCCCTGCCAGCACTCGCTTTTGGGCGCGAATTCGTCGAGACCCGCGCGCAGATCCTCGTCCGTGCCCTCGCGTGAGCCGATGCCGATAATCTGGAGATCGTCGCCGATCAGCCCGTCGGCGCAAAGGTTGGCAAGCGCAGGGACGAGCAGGCGACGGGCGAGATCGCCGGTCGCGCCGAAGATGACGAGCGTGGCGGCCGGTGCGGTTTTGGGGGAGGGCATCAGTCCCCGACCTCGGTCACCCCGGACTTGTTCCGGGGTCCACTAGCTCGCACCGGATTCCCCCGTGAAGGGGTGGATGCCGGAACAAGTCCGGCATGACGGCACGGGTTCACTGCGGGATCTCCACATGGCCGCCGAAGCCATAACGCATCGCCGACAGCACCTGGTCGGCGAACGTATGTTCGACCCGGCTGCGATAGCGCGCGAACAAGGCGGTGGTGAGCACGGTTGCGGGAACCGCTTCCTCCATCGCCGCCTCGACCGTCCAATGGCCCTCGCCCGAATCCGCGACCCGGCCCGAAAAGTCGCTCAGGCTCGGATCCTTGGCGAGTGCGATCGCGGAAAGGTCGAGCAGCCACGATGAAATCACAGATCCCCGCCGCCACACTTCGGCGATCTGCCTGAGATTGAGATCGAACCGCTCGTCGGCGGGCAATTTGTCCGAACATTTGCCCTTCAAGATATCGAAGCCCTCGGCATAGGCCTGCATCAGGCCATATTCGATGCCGTTGTGGATCATCTTGACGAAGTGACCCGCGCCGGCCGGGCCGGCGTGGATATAGCCCTTTTCGGCGCGCGTATCGGCCTGGGTCAGGCCCGGGGTGCGCGGGATCGTGCCCATGCCGGGCGCGAGCGCGTCGAAGATGGGGTCGAGATGGTCGATGATCTCGGTCGGGCCGCCGATCATCATGCAATAGCCGCGCTCCAGCCCCCACACGCCGCCTGACGTGCCGACGTCGACATAGTGGATCTGCTTCTCACGCAGCGCCTTGGCGCGACGGATATCGTCCTTGTAGAAGCTGTTGCCGCCGTCGATGATGATGTCGCCGGGCTCGGCGATGTCGGCCAGCGCTGCAATGGTCTCTTCGGTCGGCGCGCCGGCGGGCAGCATCACCCAGAAAATGGCGGGCTTTTCGAGCTTGGCCTTGAGGTCCTGCAGACCGGATGCGGCGGTCGCACCCTGTTTCGCGAGCTCGTCGATCGCCTGTTGGTTGCGGTCATAGACCACCGCCTCATGGCCCTTCTCCATCAGCCGCCGGACGATATTGCCGCCCATCCGGCCGAGGCCGATCATCGCGATCCGCATAATATTGGCTCCCGCTTGAGACGCTTTCGATTACTTACTTCGTCACCCCGGACTTGTTCCGCATCCACCCTTCCAGGGATTCCCGCGTGGAGGGCTGGATGCCGGGACGAGCCCGGCATGACGCAAACTGTTAGTCCAGTGCCTGCGCAACCAAAGCCTCGAGCTGCGACAGATCGTCGGTCTTCAGATGCACGCGCAGCACGCGCTGGCCGCGTTCGGCGAGCACGTCGAGGTCACCGCGCGCCTGCGCCAGCTGCACCGTGCCGAAGCTTGCCTTATGCCCAGGCACCGACAGATCCTGCCTGGGCGTGCGCGTGATCTCCAGGAACACGCCCGTCTTGGGCCCGCCTTTGTAAGCCTGGCCGGTCGAATGGAGGAAACGCGGGCCGAAGCCGGCGACGGTGGCGACACCCTTGGCCTTCACCACCGCGTCGCGCATCCGCGCGATCGCTGCCTCATGCTCGTCATCGCGCTCGATATAAGCGAGGATGCCGAAATAATTGCCCGCCTCCAGGCTCGCGAAATGCGTGCGGAGGATCTCGACCGGATCGGTCGGGGCAAAGCCATGGTCGCCCGGCGCGAAGAAGGCGATCTCCGCATCCTCGTGGAACGGCGTCTCGGGTGCGAGGCTGCCGGAACGCTCATAGGCATCGATCAGCTGGCGCGTCTGGACTTTGGCGTCCTCGACGTCCGGCTGGTCGAACGGATCGATCCCGATCACCGCGCCCGCGATCGCGGTCGCAATCTCCCAGCGGAAGAATTCCTGGCCGATCAGCTCCTTGTCGGCGAGGCGGATCTTCACCACCGGCTGGCCTGCCGCGATCAGCTGCTGGGCGTGACGGTCGAGGTCCGAATCCTCATCCCCTTCCAGCCGCAGCACCGCGAACAGCCGGTCGGATCCATAATCCTCCGCCGGCGCAAGCGGCTCGAGATCGACGGGCACGATGCCCTTGCCATGCTTGCCGGTGGATTCGGCGAGCAATTGTTCGAGCCAGGCGCCGATCGGCTCGAGCTCGGGCGTGGTCAGGATGGTGAGCTTGTCGCGACCGGTATTGGCCGCCTCGCCCATGATCACGCCCAGCTGCACGCCGGGATTGGCGCCCGGCGGGGCATCGGGGCCGCACGCCTGCACCATCGGCGCGGTCTTCGCGAAGAAATCCTCGACGTCGATGCCCATCATCGCGGCGGGCACCATGCCGAACACCGACAGGACCGAATAGCGCCCGCCGATCGCGGGGTCGCCCATGAAGATGAAGGCATAGCCATGCTCGCGCGCGAGCTTCTCGAGCTTGGAGCCGGGATCGGTCACCGCAACGAAGCGGCTGCCATCCTTGCCCGCCAGCTCCCAGAAATAAGCCCGCAGCAATTCGGGCTCCATCGTCGAGCCCGATTTGGACGCGACCAGGAACAGGGCCTCCTTGGGGTCGATCCTGCTCGCGACCGTCGCGATCTGCCCAGGGTCGGTCGAATCGAGCGCATGCACCGTCGGATAGCCCGGCGCGGCACCGATGATCTCGGCCAGCACTTCGGGCCCCAGGCTGGAGCCGCCCATGCCGAGCAGGACCACATCCTTGTGGCCCTTGGCCTTTTCGGCGAGCGCCTTCAGCTGCGCGAAATCGACCTGCTTGCCCTGGCCCGCGGCGAGCCAGCCGAGCCACTTGCCCTCGTCGCCGCCGGTCCAGACGGTGGCGTCCTTGGCCCACAAACGGCGCGACCAGCCGGCCGCGCGCGCTTGCTCTAGCTCGTCATCAACCGTTTTTTTTTGAGCCTCCGGCAGTGCCGGCTCCATCCCGTTCAGTTTGTCGCCCGCCAGCTTCGCCCGCTTGGCGGCGATCGCGCCGAGCAGTGCGTCGGCCGCGTCGGCGAACAATTTGACGCCGTCCTCGACCAACTTCTCGGTCACGCCGTTCAGATCGAGCCCCAGCCGTTCGGCCTCGGCCAGCACATGCTTGGCCTCGTCGAGATTCGCATCGAGCGTGCGCGCCACCGTGCCATGGTCGCGGAAGGCGTCCATCGTCTTGGGTGGGATCGTGTTGACCGTGTCCGGCCCGATCAGGCTGTCGACATAGAGCGTGTCCGGAAACGCCGG
>Ga0207698_10000707_pt1 | contig 19332 bp, 16 predicted proteins | sample KBSCornC22_FD_184298 | JGI IMG/M metagenome (GOLD analysis project Ga0207698, IMG submission 184298) | Corn rhizosphere microbial communities from Kellogg Biological Station, Michigan, USA - KBS Corn C2-2 (SPAdes) (version 2) | ecosystem: Host-associated > Plants > Roots > Rhizosphere > Soil ... | reverse complement strand
AGCCGCCGCGACGCCATGGCTTTCAGGCGCGTATAGACTTCGACGAACAATGCGTCGGTTGAACTGCCGGCAGCAGGCATCTCGCTGCAGTCGACCATGAGGCGCCTCCACACCCATGGGACTTCTGCGTCCGCGGAACGCCAGCGTCACGCAGAATGGCGGGAAACGCAAGCCCGACCACCCGCGGCGCGCCGGTGTGGAATCCTGTTCGTCCCAGGCCGAGCGCGTGCCGCGGCAGGCTCTGAGCGTAAGCCCACCTTGAACCAGGTGGGCTTAGTCGAAGGACGACGCCGTTTCGACTCCCGTTCGCTGCGCTCAGGCAGCCCTTCCCAGGCTCGCCGAAAGGTTCAACGCGAACGGGTGAATTCAAGCCCGATGCGCGTCTCTTTGGCGGCCGACGTTACAGCGCCTTGCCCGCGTGCAGGTTCTGCACGATTTCCAGCGAACGCTTCACATGCTGGTCCGGCGTCAGGTTGTCGGCCTTCGACGACAATGTGGCAACGACCTTGCCCGTGTGGTCAAGCACGAACGTCGTGCGCGGGAAGAAGCCGTGGGTCACCTGCTTGCCCGTCACGTCGGTCACACCCTTCTGCGGCGGCATCATCTTCAGGTCGTAGCGCGCCGCGATCTTGCCACCCGGGTCGGACGCAACGGGAAACTTTCCGGCGCAGTAATTCGGGTCGGACGAAAACTGGTTGAGCCGTGCGATCGAATCCGCCGACACGCCGATGATCGTCGCGCCGGCCTTGGCGAACTGGTCCGCCTCGGTCGCGAAGGTGTGCGCTTCGAGATCGCAGCCGCCGGTGTACGCGGCCGGGTAGAAATAGACCACCACCGGCCCCTTCGCCAGCGCCTGCTTCAACGAGAAGCTGAAGTCCTTGCCCGCGAGGCTCGCGGTGGCGGTGAAGTCCGGTGCGGCAGCGCCCGTTTTCAATGCGGCCAGACCAGGGATGGCGAGCATCGATGCCAGTACGCCCGCGGTAATCAAACCTGCCAATCGCTTGTTCATCTCGAACCCTCCAGAAATACGTTTCACGGTAGCACGGCCGGCTGTTCCGGGTGAGTGCGCCACCGACTCGCGACGGTTGCATTGACAGCCGGACCGCAGGGCGGCTATCTTACGCGGCTCGCTGGCGCCTCGGCGCCGCGGCCGGACACCTGCCCAGGTGGCGGAATTGGTAGACGCACTAGCTTCAGGTGCTAGCGGGGCGACCCGTGAAGGTTCGAGTCCTTTCCTGGGCACCAATGTTCGATGGAAAACCCGCGCATGCCGCGGGTTTTTTGTTTCCGGGCGTTCCAGGTTTGCCCACGCTTGCATGCGGCGCTAACATTCGCGCGCCCATCGCATGAGGCGGTCGGCTCCGGCGCAATGCCGGGACATATCCAACGGAACCTGGAACAGGGGAACAACAACATGTACAAGAAACTGACAGCGCTGGCGCTGTTGACGGCGGCTGCGTGCATGGGCACCAGCGCGCAAGCCAAGGATCTGACCGGCTGGTTCGTCAATGGTGGCGTCGGCAGCGCGCACTATCACGCTTCCTTCGAAGGCATTGACTTGGGAAAAGAATCGGACACCGGCTATCAGATCAATGCCGGCTGGCGTTCGCGTTTCATTGGCTTCGAGGGCGGCTATGCGGATCTGGGCAGCGTCGATATCAGCGATGGCGCGGGTGACAGCCTCGGCGCATCCGGAAAGGGCTGGACGCTCGGCCTGAACGGGCACTTCAATCCGACGGACAAGTGGTACATCTCCGCACGCGCCGGATTTTTCTTCTGGAACGTCGATCTTCGCGCCAAGCTTGCCGACGGAACGAGCGCGTCCGACAGCGAGAACGGCATGAACGGTTACGCGGGCATCGGTACCGGCATCGACTTCGACCGCCACTGGAGCGCGGGCGTGAACTTCGACTACTACAAGATCAACAAGCACCACTTCAACGTCGACACCAAGATCTATACGGTGAACGTGGAATACCGCTTCTGATTGCTGCGTTCATCGCACGAAACGGGCGCCGCACGGCGCCCGTTTTTTTTGAGATGAGTCATGCCGGAAATCCCGCACCGGTCTCGGCAACACGGGCTTTGACGGCGCGATAACGCGGCAGGGACGAGACTTTTGCACCCGTGGGTTGAAGCGTCTCCTCGACGCAGAAGGTGCAACATGCATCCGCATCGTTCCGTGTGTGCATTGGCGGCACTGTTGCTGGCAACTGCCACTGCCCTGGCGGGCGAGCCGTCCGCCAAGCCCTTTGACATCAGTACTCCGCAGAGCTTCCGCGAGCAGGTCGCGCAAGTGCGCACGGGTTTGAACCCCGGAGGCGAGTACGCATTCCTTTCCGCGCAGGATCGCACACGCGTTGACCACGAAATCTCGACGATGGACGCGCTGTTCCAACGCTACGGGAATATCGAAACGATGGGCGGCGCGGGACGCGTGCAACTGTACAACGCGCAGGAATCGGCCAACTCGATCCTGACGCGCGGGCGGGCGGGAACGATCCGCTGCGCATGGGCGCAACAGACAGGTTCGCACATCCCGCGCACGCTGTGCTGGTCCACGCCAACCTGAGTGATCGTCACATCGCCGGACAAGTCGCAGGATTCACACCTGCAGACGATCGCCCTCGCGCGCGACCAGCTTGTACAGCGCAGGCATGATGAAAATGCCGATCGCGAGGCGCGAAATCATGCCGGCCACGATCACCAGCGCGAACGGACGCTGCGAGTCGGTGCCGACGCCGTGCGCGATCGCGGCGGGCAGCAATCCCAGCGCCGCGACCAGTGCGGTCATCAGGATGGGCCGCAGGCGCAGCACTGCAGCCTCGTGCGCGGCCCTGACCATGTCCATTCCCCCGAGCCTCAGCTCGTTGACGCAGGAGACATAAACCACCCCGGTCAGCACCGACACGCCGAACAGCACGATGAAGCCGATGCCGGATGAAACCGAGAACGGCGTGCCCGTCACCCACATCGCGAACACCGCGCCCACGGGCGCCGACAGCAGCACCCCGACCACGGTGATCAGCGGGAACTTGAAGTTGCCATACAGCACGAACAGCAGGCCGAAGATCACGACCACGGTGAGCGGCAGGATCACCCGCATCTGCGCGCGCGAGGCCGTGTATTCCTTGTACTCGCCGCCCCATTCGAGGCGATAGCCCTGCGGCAGCTTCACGTTCTTCGCAACCTGCGCGATCGCGTCATCCACCGCTCCCGCAAGATCGCGACCGGTCACCGAGAACTGCACGCCGATATAGCGCGAGCCGTTCTCGCGATAGATGAAGGACGCGCCGTTCTCGACCTTGATGCTGGCCAGTTCCTTGAGCGGAATCTGCTGTCCGCCCGGCGTGGCCACCGGGATGTCGCCGATTTCGACGGGATTGTCGCGGAAGCGCTGCTGCAGGCGCACGATCAGGTCGAACTGCTTGTCACCCTGCACCACCTGCGTCGCCACGCTGCCGCCGATCGCGGCGTTGATGAGGTTGTTGACGTCGTCGACGTTCAGTCCGTAGCGCGCGATCTTCGCGCGGTCGATGTCGATGGCGAGGTTCGGCTGGCCTAGCTCGTGCACCAGCGTGATGTCGGTGATGCCGCGCACCTTCTCCATCACCGCCTTGATCGCCTTGCCTTCCTTCTGCAGCACCTGCAGGCTCGGCCCGTACAGCTTCACCGCCAGCGCACTCTTCAGGCCGGTCTCGGCCTCGTCCACCGCGTCCTCGGCGGGCTGGGTGAAGTTGAACTGGATGCCCGGAAATCTTTCGAGCTTCTTGTCGATGGCCGCGATCAATGCCTGCTTGTCGCGGTATTGGCCTTTCCATTGCGAGTACGGCTTGAGTCCCACGAAGAACTCATCGTTGAAGAATCCCGTGGAATCGGTGCCGTCGTCGGGGCGTCCGAGTTCCGACGTCACCGTGGTGACCACTGGAAACGACATCAGCACCTTGCGGATCTCGGGCGAGATTTCCGAAGCCTTGTCGAAGGAAATGCTGTACGGCATGGTCGCGCGCACCCACAGCGCGCCCTCGTCGAGGCTGGGCATGAACTCGGCGCCGATGCCCTGCATCATCACGAACGCCAGCGCCAGCAGCACGGCCGAGCCCGCGGTGACCCGCCACGGCACGCGCTGCGCACGTTCGAGCGTGCGCACGTACCACGCCTTGAATTTTTCGTAGATCGCATTGCGGCGTTCGCGCACGCCCTTGCGCATGAATATGCCGCACAGCACCGGCAGCAGCGTCAGCGTGACGACGAGCGAACCGATCAGCGCGAAGATCATGGTGTCGGCCATCGGCTTGAACAGCGTGCCGGACGGACCCGTGAGGAAATAGATCGGCAGGAAGCTCGCCACGATCACCGCCACCGCATACACCAGTGGCCGGTCGATTTCGGCGGCGGCGGTGAGGATCACTTCCTTGATCTCGTATTCGGTGCCGCGCCGCGCCGCGAGCTCGCGGAAGATATTCTCGACCATGAAGATCGCGCCATCGACGAGGATGCCGAAATCCACCGCGCCGATCGACAGCAGGTTGGCCGAAGCGTTCTTCAAATCCAGGCACAGGAATGCGAACAGCAATGCCAGCGGCACGGTCACCGCGACGATCAGGCCGGCGCGCAGGTCATACAGGAAGAACACCAGCACCACGATCACCAGCACCAGCCCGATCGTGAGGTTGTGCATCACCACGCCCTTGGTCTGGTCGATCAGCGTAGTGAGGTCGTAGAACGGGTGGATCTTCACGTCCTTCGGAAGGATCGTCTCGTTCAATTCCTTCGTCTTGGCCTCGACCTGCTTCAGCACATCCTCGGTCTTGCTGCCGGTCAGTGCGAGGATCACGCCCTCCACGGCGTCGTTCTGGTTCATGTAGCCGAACTCGCCAAGGCGCGGCGCGATACCGATCTTCACCTTGGCGACGTCCTTGACCAGCACCGGCGTGCCGTCGTGCACCGCCAGCACGATGTTGCCGATGTCTTCCGGCGTCTTGATGCGGCCGAGACCCCGCACGTAGAAGAACTGTCCGCCCTGCTGGTAGAAACCGCCACCGGCATTGCTGTTGTTGGCCGCGAGCGAGGCCTCGACCTGCGAAACGCTCAATCCGAGTCCGGCGATCTTCACCGGATCCAGCAGCACCTGATACTGCATGGTGCCGCCGCCGAAACCCGAATCGTCGGCCACGCCCGGCACCGAGCGGTACTGCGGCGCGACCACCCAGTCATCGAGTGTCTTGAGTTCCATCGGTGAGCGGTCGGTGCTCTGCAGCACGTAGCGATAGACCAGGCCCGACGGCGGCGACATCGGTCCGACCGACGGCGACACGCCACTGGGCAGCGTGATGCCGGGCAGCCGGTTGTATACGCGCTGGCGCGCGAAGTAGTGATCCGTGTCATCGCTGAAAGTCAGCGTGACGTCGGACAAGCCGTACAGCGAAATCGAACGCTTGGTGACGAGGCCCGGGATCGCGTTCATGCCGAGTTCCATCGGCACGGTGATCTGCTGCTCGACTTCCTCCGCCGAATGCCCGGGCCATTGCGCGACGATGTCCACCATCGGCGGCGACAGGTTCGGGTACGCATCCATCGGCAGGACCTTGTAGGCCCACACGCCCGCCGCGGCCATCGCCAGCGACAACAGCACGATCAGCAGGCGCTGCTCAAGTGCAAACGCGACGATGCGATTGATCAGCGACGTCTTGCGCACCGCGTCGTTTTGCGGAAGCTGCGCGCTCATTGCGACTGGATGAATTGCAGGAAGATGCTGCCGTCCGCCACCACCTTGTCGCCGGGGTGGAGTCCTTCCGGGACCACGTAACGGTCGTCCACGCGCCTGCCCAACGTGATCGGACGCCGGGCATAACTGCCGTCGGCATCCGCCACGTACACGAACGGCAGGTTCTCATCGTCGCGCAGCACCGCGGAGACCGGCACCAACAGCCCTTCGTGCGCAGCGTGCGACCGGATGTGCACGGTCACGTACATCTGCTTTTTGAGCGCGCTGTCGGCGTTGTCCACGCGCACGCGCGCGGCGACCGAACGCGTGTCTGGATCGACCACCGATCCGACATTGGTGACAGTTCCTTCGATGGGTTTGCCGCCGTCCCCCGTCACCACCGTGGCCGGATCACCGACCCGCACGTGCGCGGCGTCGTCGCCGAAGACGTTCGCCATGACCCACATCGTCGCGGTATTGGCGATGGTGAAGCACGGCGTCGTGCCCGCGGCGAGTGTCTGTCCCGGCGCGATGGATTTCGTGACCAGCGTGCCCGCGATCGGCGCGCGGATGACGCCTTGGCCACCGGCGACGGTTTTACCGTCACGAACAGCCGCGATGGTTTTCGGATCCATGTGCAGGGCCACCAGCGTTTGCAACGCGGCGTCGCGATTAGCGTCGGCGGTCGCTGCGTCGGCCTGCGCCTGCGCGTTCTCGCGCTCGGAAATCGCCTGGTGCGCGAAAAGATCGCGGTCGTTGGACGCGACGGCGTCCGCGGCCTTCGCCGCCAACACCGTCTGGCGATAGGCGCCGGCTGCGGTGGCGAAATCGGGCGACGCGACTTCGGCCAAAGGCTGCCCCTTCGCGACGCGCTGGCCCTGCGTCACCAGCACCCTGGTGACGGCGCCCGAAAACGGCGCGAGGATGTCGGTCGCATGGTTGTGGTCGAAATCCACCACGCCGGTCGTGGTGATCGTGGTGTGGTACTGCGTCGTCGCAACCGTGACGATGTGGATGCTGGATTGTTGCGCCTTGGTCAGGGTGACGTTATGGGGCGTGGTCGAGGCTTGCTGCGATGATGATTTGCCGGAGCAGCCGGCGAGCGACACGCACGCAAATATGCAGGTCGCCGCAATGGCCACAAAACGAGTCGGCGGCACGAAGCCTCCCGGATGAACCCCTATCCCTCCGGGAGAGGCGGCGCGTAGCGCCGAGCGCGCAGCGCTGGGGTGAGGGTACGAATACGCGGAACATTCGTTGTGGTTCCGAACCCTCACCCGCCCTTCGGGCGCCCTCTCCCGGAGGGAGAGGGATTCGACGCCGAATTTCCCGCGGTTCTTCATGCTCATTGCTTGCTCAATTCCGGGTGATGCCACCAGCCGCCGCCCAGCGCCTGGTACAGCGCTGCGGTGTCGGCGAAACGGTTGGCTTCGGCCGCGATCAGTGCGATCCGCGCCTGCTGGTATGCCTGTTGGGCCGCCAGCAATTCGAAGGTGCCGATGTAACCGTGCTTCAGTTGCAGTTGCGAAAGGTCAAGCGTGGTCTTCGCCGCCTGCTCGGCCTTCGCGGCGGCCTGGAGCCCCTTGGCGTCCTGATCCAGTGCGACCAGCGTGTCGGCAACGTTCTGGAACGCCGTCAATACGGCGCTACGGTATTGCTCGGCGGTTTCGACGTACGCGGCCTTGGCTGCGCGCTCCTGATGCAGCAACTGGCCGCCTTCGAAAATCGGCGCGGTCAGCGATGCGGCGATGCCCCAGAAGCCGGTGCCGGAAGTGAATACCTTCGAGATCGCGAGCGCGGTACTGCCGGCGTTCGCGGTCAGTTCGATATTCGGCAAACGCTCGGCCGCCGCGATGCCGACCGCGGCGCTGGCGGCGTGCAGGTCGGCGCGTGCCTGACCTACGTCGGGGCGCTGCGCGACCAGCTTCGACGGAAGGCTCACCGGCAGTTTTTCGGGAAGCTGCAGGTCAGCCAGCGTGAATGACTCTGCGGGCGCCTGATCGGGAAATGCACCGACCAGCACTGCCAACGCGTGCCGCGTCGCGGCCAGTTGTTTCACCAGCGCGGGCAACGACGCTTCGGCTTGCGCAAGCTGCGTCTGCTGCGCGGCCACGTCCAGCTTGCTGGCGTCGCCCTTCTGGAAACGCAGTTGCAGGATCGCGAGGCTCTTTTTCGCGATATCGACGGACTTGCGGGTGGCATCGACCTGCCCGCGCAACGCGGCTTCCTCGACCGCGGTGACCACGACGTTGCTGGTCAGCGTGGTCCACGCCGCGATCATCTGGAAGTGCGCGGCCTGTTCCTGCGCCTGCAGCGATTCGCGCGTGCGCCGGTTCAGGCCGAACAGGTCGGGCGCATAGGAAATCGAAAGCTGCGGCGTGAACAGGCTGTACTGAAAGGAATTATTGCTGGGCACGGGCGCCAGCGACCCCGGCTGGCGTTGGCGGCTGGCGTCGAAACTCGCGGAAATACCGGGGAAAAACGATCCACGCTGGGCCAGCACATCCTCGTGCGCGACGCGCAATGCCGCCTGCGCCGCTTTCAGGTCATGGTTGTTCTGCAATGCGCGCGCAATCAGTGTGTCCAGCGGCTGCGAATGGAACAGCGTCCACCAGTCTCCCGGAATATCGCCGCCCTGCTGGAAGGTCTGCGCGTCGCCCCCCGCCGCGCCCGGCGTCGCGGCCGTCGTCGTCACTGGACGTGCGGTGTAACCGGAAACCTGCGGCGGCGCCGGCGGCTTGAAGTCCGGTCCGGCCGCGCAGCCCGCGAGCGTCAGCGATGCGGCGGCCAGCGCGGCCAGAAACGCGCGCGGTGGCACAGGCGACGAAAAGGAACGGATCATCCCGGGCGGTTCTCTTCGGATGGATCGGTGCAACGCCGACCCAGCCTGCAGTCGGGTGGCGTCTGTCGCCGGAGAACCGCAGGGTTGGGCGGCGACAGACGCGCAATGTTATATCGTTACACCCAAGAAATCCATGAATATCAACCAAACCGCATCGTGCCAGCCGGGCGCCTCCGCGGCTGCCGAGGCGCGAACGACACCGCTGGGCTCTGTGCACGCCCGGCGCGCGGCGCGGTCACTTCTCCGTATCCGGCCTCGGCATCTTGAACTCGCGTGGCGGCGTGTTGCCCGCGAGGTACTGCACGAACCAATCCCAGCGGCGGCGCATCACGTAGGGCGTGTCCTTGCCGTAGCCGTGGTGCTGATTCGGAAGGATCAGCATGTCGAAATCCTTGTTGGCCTTGATCAGCGCATCGACCACGAGATAGGTCTCGCCGGTCGGCACGTTGTCGTCGATCGATCCGTGCACCAGCATCAGGCGGCCCTTCAGGTTCTTCGCAAGCAACTGGTTGGCTTGGTTGTCGTAGTTCGTGGTGCCGTCCTTGTGGGTCACCAGCAGGCCCTGGTACTTCTCGCCCCAATCGTTTTCGTAATTGCGGTTGTCGTGGTTGCCGCTTTCGGCCCAGCCGACCTTGAAGAAATCGGGGTAGCGGAACATCGCATCGGCGGTCGCATTGCCGCCACCGGAATGGCCCCAGATGCCGACGCGCGTGAGGTCGATCCACGGATAACGTTGCGCGAGTTCCTTGATGCCGGCGACCTGGTCGGGCAGCGTGTTGTCGCCCATGTCGCCGTACCAATAGTGGTGGAACGTACGCGAGCGCCACGGCGTGCCCATGCCGTCGATCGCCACCACGATGAAACCGAGTTCGGCCAGCGCCTGGTTGTCGCCGCGGCTGGCAAGGAAACTGCGCCCGCGCACCGAGCCGGTCTGCGGACCCGGATAGATGTAATCGACGACTGGATATTTCTGGTGCGGGTCGAAGTTCGTCGGCTTGAACAGCATTCCGTACAGCGTGGTCTTGCCGTCGCGTGCTTTGACAGTGACCGGGATCGGTGGCACCCAGCCGGCGGCCTTCAATCTTGAAATGTCCGCCTTCGCAACTGTCGCGATCACGTGCCCGTCATCCGACGCACGCAGCACCGTTGCCGGCGGCGTGGTCGGCGTCGAATAGCTATCGACGAAGTACTTGCCGTCGGGCGACATTTCGATGGTGTGGTCGGCGTCTTCCGGCGTCAGCAGCGTCGTCTTGCCGCTGTCGATGTCCACCTTGAAGAACTGCCGGTAGTACGGATTCACGTTCGGCGTGCGACCGACGCCCACGAACCACAAAGTGTGCGTGGCGCGGTCGAGGTGCAGCACTTCGGCGACGTTGCCCTCGCCCGAAGTCACCGGCCGCAGTTGTTTGCCGGTCTTGAGGTCATACAGGTACAGGTTGTTCCAGTCGTTCTGTTCGGACGGCCAGATCGCCTGGTCCGTTTTCGGCAGATATTGCCAGTTCACCCGGCCGTGGCCGCTTTCGTAGTAATCCTTGGCGGTGAACTCGAACGCGTCGCGCACCGCGCCGGTCGCTGCGTTGGCGATGCGGAAGGTTTCATGCTGGCGATCGCGCGACGTCGAAACCAGCGCCAGCGTCTTGCCGTCCGGCGCCCACTTCACATCGCTCCACGCGTACGGCTCGCCCTCGTCGCAGGCCAGCGTGTCGCACAGGGTGGACAGGCGTTGCTCCGGCACCATCTTCAGACGCACCATTTTCTTCGAAGCAACGTCAACCACCACCGGCTCGATCATGAACACCTTCTCGTCGCCCGGCAGCGGATACGGCCACGCGTCCAGCTTCGGATGCCCGACGCGCGTATCGACGGTGTACATCATGCCGACGCCACGCTGGTCCTGCCGGTACGTCGCGATCTTCTTCGAGTCCGGCGACCAGCGCACGATCGCGCCGTCGCCGTGCACCCAGCCCGCGTTCTGCGTCGCGTAGCCGTAATCCTTGACGCCATCGCGGGTCAGTTGCGTTTCCTTGCCCGTCGCGAGATCGCGCACCCACAGGTTCCAGTCGCGCACGAACGCCAGCAGCTTGCCATTCGGTGAAAGCGCGCCGGGTTCGCTTCCGGTCTTGAGCATCTTGTCGCGTGCGGTGCACACGCCGACACCGGACAGGTCGCAGCGATACCAGTCGCCATCGAATTGCACGTCGAGGTCGCCGCCGGGCAAGACATGGAAATCGAAGCCGCGCGCCGGCCACTTCTTCGCGTCCACCGGCTTGCCGCGCGCCTTCCCCAGTGCGGACGCAAGCTTGGCCTGGTCGAACGCGGGCGCGGTCTTGCCCGTTGCCGCGTCCATTTCCATGACGTGATCGCCCGCAGCGTCGTGGTCGCGGTACCAGAAGTGCGTGTCGTCCAGCCACTTCACCCGCTGCACGTCGTGATCGACCAGCGGCTCGGTGTCCTGGGCGAGAAACTTTACCGCGCGGGCGTAATCCGCGTCCGTCAGTTGCCGCGCGTGTGCCGCCGTACCCAACGCCAGTGCGCCGATGAACAACGCGCATGCAAATCCACGGATCGATGACATGGCTGTCTCCCGGCCTGAAACACATGGACGCAACCTGTCGATCCTAGTCCCACGCGTCGTGATGCACCCCTGCCGAAAGTCGTGGGGGCGACGACTAACGCGTGTACACGCGGCGCCTTCCCGATGCCGGCGACAGATCGATCAGCAGCGCGATCACGATCCCGATGATCGGAATCAGGCCCCATTGGCCACCCCACCAATGCTGGACCGCGGTGTACCAGAGCAGCGTGGTCGGCAGGAAAATGAAACCCAGCACCGGCCACAGCGCGATGTGGAAAATCCCGCTGAACCAGTGCGTGAACAGCCACAGCAGCACGATCACCACACGCGGAACGCACAACGCAAGCAGGACCATCAGGCAAGGCATGGGACTCTCCTCTTGGTGCTGCCGGAATCAGGTGCCGCCGGCCCGCGACCCCGGCTTCGCGGGCCCCTTCAATTCAAGCATGTTGCCTTCCGGATCGAACAAGTAGATCGAAGGCCCTTCGCCTCCCGCACCGTAGCGCGAACCGGTTTCACCCACGCGAACGCCGTGCGCCTCCAAATGCGCCGCGATCGCGGCTTCGTCGTAACCCTCGACGCTCAAGCAGACATGGTCGACATTGCGGCCTTCAATCCCGGGCGGCGCGCCGCCGTTGCGGCCCAATTTTCCGTTGACGTCCACCAAGTCGATCAACGACGTCCCTGCGCGCAACTGGAACAGCCCGATGCGCGGCTGATCCAGCTCCGGCGTGCAGCCGAGCACGTCGCAATAGAAACGCCGCATGGCCGCGACATCGCGCACGCGCAGCACCACGTGGTCGAGTTGGCGAGGCCTGAACGGAACAGGCATGACGGGGCGCCAAGGTCTGAACGGAGTCAAGTCATGCTAAACGATTGCCGGCGTGCCTACCTGTATAATTACCAAGTGGTGGAAGAAGCAGCCCTGCTGCTGCCGAAGGCGCAACGCCCGTAATCGCTCAGGCCCGATACCACCACATTCAAAACTCTGGAGAGACCGGCTTTCGATGCATCGGAAGAACCGGCGCCGAAGGGGCAAGAAGCTTGGGTCGACCGGACCCGCTGCTTCCAAACTCTCAGGCAAACGGACAGAGGGGCTGACACAAAAAGTTTCGCTCAAGGACGATCCGCTTTTGCTCGTCATCCCGGAATCGCGAAGCGATATCCGGGATCCAGTGTCTTTGTTTTTGCGCAGCTTGCGGAAAGGCACTGGGTTCCCGCTTTCGCGGGAATGACGGTCGACCGGATGATGCCAGCCGCCTGCCTCTTCAGAGTACCGCCATGACCCAGCACACTCCCTCCCTGCACGACCTCGAGCAGCACGACGGCTTCATCGACCGCCACATCGGCCCGGACGACCACGAAATCGCGCACATGCTGAAGGCGGTCGGCTACGACTCGCTGGACGCACTGGTCGACGCGATCGTGCCCGCGACAATCCGCCAGAAGAATCCTCTGGCACTGCCGCCCGCCGTGACCGAAACCGAAGCACTGGCCAAGATCCGCGCGATCGCCGACAAGAACGAAGTCTTCAAGAGTTTCATCGGTCAGGGTTATCACGGCACCCACACGCCGCTCGTCATTCTGCGCAACATCCTCGAAAACCCCGCGTGGTACACCGCATATACGCCCTACCAGGCCGAGATCTCGCAGGGCCGCATGGAAGCCCTGATCAACTTCCAGACCATGTGCGCGGACTTGACCGGCATGGAAATCGCCAACGCTTCGCTGCTGGACGAGGCGACCGCCGCGGCCGAGGCGATGACGCTGGCGAAGCGTTCGTCGAAATCGAAATCGAACGTGTTCTTCGTGTCGAAGAACGTGCATCCGCAGACGATCGAAGTGCTGAAGACACGCGCCGACCCGCTCGGGATCGAACTGCACATTGGTGACGAAGCGGACGCCGCGAACGTCGATTGCTACGGCGCGCTGCTGCAGTATCCCGATACGTTCGGGACGATCCGTGATTACAGGTCGCTGTGCGAAGCGCTGCACGCGAAAGGCGCGCTGGTCGCGGTCGCCACCGACCTGCTGGCACTCACGCTGGTCACGCCGCCCGGCGAATGGGGCGCCGACATCGTGGTCGGCAACTCGCAACGCTTCGGCGTGCCGTTCGGCTTCGGCGGCCCGCACGCCGCGTTCATGGCCTGCCGCGATGCGTACAAGCGTTCGCTGCCGGGCCGCCTGATCGGCGTGTCCATCGATGCGCAGGGCGACAAGGCTTATCGCCTGACGTTGCAGACGCGCGAACAGCACATTCGCCGCGAAAAGGCCACGTCCAACATCTGCACCGCGCAAGTGCTGCTCGCCGTGATGGCCGCGATGTACGCGGTGTATCACGGCCCGGAAGGGCTGGTGCGCATCGCGCGTCGCACGCACCGGCTGGCCGCGATCCTGGCCGCTGCGCTGCGCAAAGCCGGCATCAAGGTCGCCGGCGATTTCTTCGACACGCTGCACATCACCGGTATCGACGCGCACACCGTCCACGCGATGGCCAATGCGGCGCACGTCAACCTGCGCCGCATCGATGACCAATCGCTGGCGATCGCGCTGGACGAAACCACCACGCGCGACGACGTGCACCAGCTTGCCGCGCTGTTCGGCGCGCGCATCGACGACATCGACGCGCTGGATCGCGAAACCGCCGACGCGCTGCCGGCGTCGCTGAAGCGCACTTCCGCGTTCCTCACGCACCCGGTGTTCAACAGCTACCGCAGCGAGCACGAAATGCTGCGCTACCTGCGCCAGCTCGCCGACAAGGACTTGGCGCTCGACCGCAGCATGATCCCGCTGGGTTCGTGCACGATGAAGTTGAATGCGACGGCCGAAATGATCCCGATCACCTGGCCCGAGTTCGCCAACATCCACCCGCTGGCGCCGGCCGAACAGTGGCGCGGTTACCGTGAGTTGATCGACAGCCTCGAAGCGCAGCTGATCGCGATCACGGGCTACGACGCGGTGAGCCTGCAACCGAATGCCGGCGCGCAGGGCGAATACGCTGGCCTGCTGGCGATCCGCGCGTACCACCATGCCAACGGCCAGACCCAGCGTGACGTGTGCCTGATCCCGGAATCCGCGCACGGCACCAATCCGGCGTCCGCGCAGATGTGCGGCATGACGGTGGTCGTCACCAAGTGCGACGCCAACGGCAATGTGGATGTCGAGGACATCCGCGCCAAGGCCGAGAAGTACGCCGATCGCCTGGCCGCGATCATGTTGACCTATCCGTCCACGCATGGCGTGTTCGAGGAAGAGATCGCGCAAATCTGCGAGATCGTGCACCGGCACGGCGGACAGGTTTACACCGACGGTGCCAACCTGAACGCGCTGTGCGGCGTCGCACGCCCGGGCCGTTGGGGTTCGGACGTGTCGCACCTCAACCTGCACAAGACGTTCTGCATCCCGCACGGCGGCGGCGGCCCCGGCGTCGGGCCATGCGCGGTCAAGTCGCACCTCACGCCCTACCTGCCGCGCGCCTTCTTCCTTCCCCCGCTCGCGGGGGAAGGTGCCCGAAGGGCGGACGGGGGAGACTCTCGCGAAACGGCCGGCGGCATGGTCTCCGCCGCGACCTTCGGCAGCGCATCGATCCTGCCGATCTCGTGGATGTACATCACCATGATGGGCCGCGAAGGAATCCTGAAGGCCACGCAGGCCGCGCTGCTCAACGCGAATTACCTCTCGAAGCGGCTCGCCGATTACTACCCCACTCTGTACACCGGCCGCAACGGACTGGTCGCGCACGAATGCATCCTTGACGTGCGTCCGCTGGAAAAGGCCAGCGGCGTCAGCGCCGAAGACATCGCAAAACGCCTGATCGACTTCGGCTTCCACGCGCCGACGCTGTCGTTCCCGGTTGCGGGCACCCTGATGGTCGAGCCGACCGAGTCGGAATCGCTGCACGAACTCGATCGCTTCATCGACGCGATGATCCAGATCCGCGACGAGATCCGCGCAATCGAGGACGGCCGCCTCGACCGCGAAGACAATCCGCTGAAACACGCGCCGCACACCGCCGCCGCGGTCTCCGCCAGCGAATGGACCCACGCCTACCCGCGCGAACTCGCGGCGTATCCGCTCGCGTCGCTGAAACAGGTCAAGTACTGGCCGCCGGTCGCGCGCGTGGACAACGTGTACGGCGACAAGCACGTGTTCTGCTCGTGCGTGCCGATCGATGCCTTCAAGGAGGACGAACCGGCCAGCGCGTCCGCGTCGTAAGGATGCTGTGCATGCCGCCCCTTCGCAATCGAAGGGGCGGCGGCGTCTGAGCGAGGGTGAAGGACAAGCCGCTCCCCTGCAGGAAATGAAGTGCGTCCATGCTCCGCCCTTGCGCGGGGCAGTTCACCGCAAAGGCGTTGCGTCATCGAACGGTCGCGTGTTTTTGTTGTTCATCGCAAGCCATCAGCCGCTCGCCGCAGCGCGGCACCGCATTCACCCTCCAGTTTGAACGCGAACAGGTCATCGCCCCGCGTGCGCCCGCGGTTCACCGCGACGACTTCAATGCCGCGCGCCACGGCTGCGCGCACCAGCCGGAAGCTCGACCACACCATGAGCGACGAGCCGGCCACCAGTACGCCGTCTGCGAATTCCACCGCGGCCAGTGCCGCCGCGGTGGTTTCGCGCGGCACCGATTCACCATAGAACACCACGTCCGGTTTCAGCACGCCGCCGCAAATTTCGCATGCAGGCACATTGAACGTGCCGAAGTCGATGCCTACGAGGTCGGCGTCGCCGTCCGGCGCGATGCGCGCGGGCGACACATCCCAATCGGGGTTCGCCCCGCGCAGGCGCATCTGGAAGGCATCACGATCGAAGCGGTGATCGAGGGCCAGGCAGCGCACCACGTCCAGCCGTCCGTGCAGGTCGATCACGTTGCGGCTGCCTGCGCGCTGGTGCAGGCGATCGACGTTCTGGGTGACGATTTGCGCGACGCGCCCCATTTGCTCCAACTGCGCCAAGGCGGCGTGCGCCGCGCTCGGTCGCGCCGCCGCGAACATGGGCCAGCCCGTAAAACTGCGCGCCCAGTAACGCCGACGCACTGCTTCGCTTTCGATGAAATCGCGGTACTGCACCGGCGGCGAACGTTTCCAGTTGCCGTCGCCATCGCGGTAATCGGGGATGCCCGATTCCGTGCTGACGCCCGCTCCGGTGATTACCGTCACATGCGAGCGTGCGCGCAGCCATGCCGCAAGCTGTTCGACGTTCGCGGCGGATTCGGAATCATCGGCCGAAACTGCATCCATGAATCGCTTTTCCCAAACACTGATCCCGCACACTCTACAGCGGCTTCGTCGTTCTCCTGAATGGCTGGATTCGCAACCCCGCGCCATCCACATCGTCTTGCAAAGCGCGCGAGGGCGCCATAGTATTACGTTTGTTATAACATCGTTTGCGAGACTGCCATGAAACTGAAAATCACCGCCATCGGCAATTCCTCCGGCGTCATCCTGCCCAAGGAGCTGTTGGCGCGCCTGCGCGTCGAGAAAGGCGACGAACTGTACGCGCTGGAAACGCCGGACGGCATCCGCCTGACCACTTACGATCCCAAGCTGGCGGCACAGATGGAGGTTGCGGAAAAAATCATGCGCGAGGACAAACAGGTCCTGCACAAACTGGCGCAATAGGCCATGGACACGTTGATCGTTTGGGTGGACAAGCACCTCGCGCTGGCCATCCACGAACGCCAGCTTGCCGAACACGGAGGCAGCAGCGGCGTGCGCGACGAGAAGTTGCTGGAATCCGCACTTGCACGCCCGCAACAAGTGCACGCCTACCGCGACCCAGCGCCCGACCTTGCCGACCTCGCCGCCAGCCTTGCCTTCGGACTCGCGCGCAACCACCCGTTCGTGGATGGCAACAAGCGAACTGCACATGTCTGCTATCGCGTCTTCCTCGCGCTGAACGACGTGGAACTCGAGGCGAGTACAGAGGAAAAGTATGCGGCGATGATGGGCTTGGCTGCAGGCAGCATCACGGAAGCCGACTTCGCGGCCTGGCTGCGTCCAAGCCTCAAGCTGACCCACCGGCCGCGCGTCCATGAAAGGCGCGCGCGTTACGCGCGGCGCTGATTCGTCTCCCGGCGCCACGGAACCCGTGGCCACACGCAAACCCACAGCACGATCACGTACGCGAACACCACCACGTACGCGACCGCGAACACCCACAGCGGCAGCGGCCAGTAGATGAGCCGGTTGATCCACCCGGCGATCAATGGCTGCACGTGCGAGGTACCGGACACATCACCCTGCCAGATCGTCAGGAAACACGCACGACCGGCAAGCGCCTGCACCGCGACGACGGCGAGGCTCAGCAAATGCGCCGACCGCCACCAGAATCCGCGCACCCAGCGCCAGCGGTGCCACGCGCCGATCGGGATCAGCACGCATCCTGCGACGTTGAACGCGATGATCGCGAGGTGGAAAACGATGATGGACAATATGGCCATACAAGGCGCATTGGATCAAAAATCCGAGTAGACGTCTCCATCCGGCACGACAAAAGGCCATCCCCCTCGATCCCCCTTCATCCCGAAGGGGGAAGACAAGCACGGCACGCCGTACTTCGAACCCCCCTTCGGGACGAAGGGGGTGGATTAAACCGCGAAGTGCCGGGGGGATGCCATCGCGCATCAGGACAAAACAACACTGTGGGCCCATCAGGCCATCGTGACGAATTCTTCCGCCGATGTCGGATGGATCGCGACGGTGCGCAGGAAATCGGCATAGGTCGCGCCCATCTTCACCGCGACTGCGAAACCCTGCAGCATCTCGTCCATGCCGAGGCCGATGCCGTGCACGCCAACCACGCGTTCGTCGTCGCCCGCGCACACCAGCTTCATCATGGTCTTGCCTTCGCGACCAGCCAGCGACCACAGCATCGGCGTGAAGCGCGTCTTGCGCACCTTCACCGCATCGCCGTATTGCTTGCGTGCCTCGGCCTCCGACAACCCCACGCTGCCGATCGGCGGGTGCGAAAACACCACGCTGGGAATGTTCGAATAATCGAGATGCGCGTCGGGCTTGCCGCCGAACAACCGATCGGCAAGCTGCCGGCCGGCCGCGATCGCCACCGGCGTCAACGCCGGTTTGCCGTTCACGTCGCCCAGCGCATACACGCCCGCGACCGACGTGTTTTCGAATTCATCCGTGACGATTTCGCTGATCTTGCCCAGCTTGATGCCCGCCGCATCCAGTTGCAGCGATTCGACATTCGGCAACCGTCCGATCGCACTGATGACCTGTTCATACGGCCCGTGCGGCTCATGGTCCGAACAATCCAGCCACAGGCCCTTTGCATCGCGACGCACACCGCGCACCGCGCAGCCCTCGTGATGAGCGATGCCTTCCGCCTGCATCAGGGCACCCAGTTCACGACCGAGGTCCGCATCGAAGCGCGTCAACAGGCCGCTGCGCGTAATCAATTCCACCTTCGACCCCAACGCCTGCAGCACGCCCGCGACTTCCACACCGATATACCCGCCGCCGATGATGCCGACGCGCGCGGGGCGCTGCGCCAGCCTGAAGAATCCATCCGAATCGATCGCGAGGTCACCGCCGGGCAGTTCCAGCCCGCGCGGACGAGACCCCGTCGCGATGACGACGTGCGGCGCGCGGTAATCCGCATCGCCGGCACGCAGCGTGTGCGCATCCACGAAATGCACCGGCGCAGGCACACGGTTGATGCCGAGTTCACGCAGGCGATTCGCATACGAGGTCCGCGCGCGCAACACGTAGGCCTCGCGATGTCCCACGAACGCGGCCCAATCCAGCGCGCCGGGCTGCACGTCGAAGCCGACGCTCTGCGCCATCCGCTGCGCGCCGGCCAGCTCCGCCGCAAACCACATCGCCTTCTTCGGCACGCAGCCGCGGTTGACACAGGTTCCGCCCAGCTCGTTCGGCTCGAACAACGTCACCTTGGCGCCATGCCGCGCCGCGCGGATCGCTGTCGCCACCCCGCCCGAGCCGCCGCCGATCACCAGCAAATCCGATTGGGTATCCATGCTTGTCGACCTGGTCGAATGCCGCCCAGAACATCGGGGCAACCTGCGCGGAATCAACCATACCGCGGGCCGAACCTCGCGGAAGTCGCGAATCGTCGATTCGGGGCGCCTTCGTTCGTCGCCATCATGAGCGCGACAGCACGAAGCGCCATCCCGAAATTTTCCGCTCCCACCCAGAAGAGGATCGAGACATGCCCAATGCCAGTGCAACG